>Ga0184633_10000380_pt1 | contig 15862 bp, 13 predicted proteins | sample PLM31_170_b1_FD_133156 | JGI IMG/M metagenome (GOLD analysis project Ga0184633, IMG submission 133156) | Groundwater sediment microbial communities from an aquifer in East River, Colorado, USA - PLM3-1_170_b1 | ecosystem: Environmental > Terrestrial > Soil > Riparian zone | place: USA: East...
GACCACCTGGTGGCCGCCTACAACCACACACCCCGCAAGTGCCTGGGCTTCCAGACCCCGGCTCAAGTATTCTGCGAACACCTCAAAGTGTTGCACTTCAAGCGTGAATCCACCTTCCCGCTTTCGCGGGAATGACGAGGTTATTCTGTCGCCCCCGCGAATCGCGCTTCGCATCCCGGAGGGGAAGCGGGGGCCCAGGCGCTTAGGCGCGACGAACTGGATTCCCTCTTGCGCGGGAATGACGATCCCCTGTGTGGTCGCTCGCATCTGAGTCATACTTGTCAGCGCCTGACGGGGCGGAGCACCTCACCGCGGCCTGGCATCCTCCCTTCGCCTTCAACCTCGGCTAAAGCACAATGGAGAGGCCTTCCATGACGAAGACGCTGTTATTGGCTCTGGTGGCGGTGATCGTCCTCGCCGGCTGCGGTCCAGCGCCGGCCGCAAGTCCACCAAGCGCTGCGCCTACGACCCCGCCAACCCTTCCATCGACGCCCGAGCCGACAGCCGAGACGAGCTGCCCCGAGCCTACGGAGGGCACTCAGCTACTGACCCGGGAGCGAATGGGCTACTGCCTGCTGTACCTCGAAGGCTTCATCGAGGTAGATACAGACCCGACCCAGGTCTGCCTGGTCCCGGGCGAGCCGTTCGTGGCCTGTCACTCGGCGAAGGTCTTTATCAATGTCGAGGACGCCGCCGGACGCACCGCCGATCAGATCGCGGGCGAAATGACCGCCGACAGCGAGGCCGCCATACCGGGGATCGCGATTCAACGCACCAGCGCCACGGTCTCTGGCCAACCAGCGGTCGTAGTGGAAGGGCTGCCAGGCGTGACCGGTACCCGTGCGATCTTGGTGGACCAGGCCGACCGACTGTACAGACTGACGTTCGTCCTTCCCGGTGACGAGCCGCAGTCCGTCGAGGAATTCGATCACCTCTTTAGCACGGTCATCGACTCATTCACTCTTCTGCCCGTCGCCCCGCCACCGGCGCCAAGCGAGGCGAGCCAGGGGACGGGCGGATCGGCGGTGATCGCCTACGTCAAGGACGGCGACGTCCTGGTGTGGGAGGAGACCACCGGCCAAAGCCAGACCGTCTTCGACGCCGGTGACGCGACCCGAGTCGAGATCAGCGACGATGGCCAGTTGGTGGCCTTCGTGCGCCGCACGCTCCTGGATGGCAACCCGCGCTACGGGCGTTCCTCGCTGTGGGTCGTGGACCGAGATGGAGCGAACCCGCGTGAACTGGTCTCCGATGCACAACTGCGGGCGCGGCTGGGAGCCTTCGAGACCGACGACACCGATTTCCCGGAGCTGGCTTGGATCCCGAACAGCCATCGCCTGCTGTACAGCGTCATGTTCTTCCCTGCGTACATCTATGCGCAAGGGGTCTACCTCCTTGACGCAGATACCTTGGCCAGCGCCGAGCTCGTTCCGGTGACGGAGAGCGCAGACTTTGCAGGTTCGCCGGACGGGGAACAGGTCGCCCTCCTCTCCAGCACCGGCCCGTTTTTCGTGAAAGTCGATGACGCACTTTCCGGCGAGGTCGCCTTCACGTACCCGGCCGGCGGCATCCCCGGCCCAGGGCAATACGCCCTTGGGGCCGGGTCCGGGATTCCCAGCCTCAAGGCCTGGACGCAGGACTCCTCCGCCGTCCTCATCAAGGGCCCGATGGTCAGCGGCGGGAACTTAACCACGCGATGGACGATCTGGCGCGTGCCCGTCGACGGGGAGGCCGCCCAGCCGCTGATCACCCTCAACGGTGACTACGTCGAACTTGCGCCCGACGGATCCGTCCTGGCGTTCGTTCGTGGGACGGGACCGGGGGGAGCGTCCGGAAGGTTCTTCGTCCCTCTCCCTGAGGACCTCGGCCCGCTCGCCGTCAATCGCAACCCCCTCAGCCTGTCCTGGTCGCCGAGTGGCTCGGCCTTCGTCGTCGGTGGGGATGAGATGACCCCCATCTGCGCCAACGCCGGGCAAGCCATCGAAGTCTGCGGGCCCCCCTTCGACTTCGGCGAGCCCATGAGATCGCTCGAATGGATCGACCGCGAGCGGTTCATGTATATAGCGTCTGTGCCAAGCCGGCTCATGCTCGGTTCTCTGGATGGCTCGGTGACGATGATCGCCGACGACCCGCGGGCCCCGCCGAATGCGAATGATGAGACCATTGCCCAGGCCTTCGCCGCCGTCGCCTCGACTTGCAGCGACGATTCCGAGTTCGTATCGGACGTGACGGTGCCGGACGGCACCCACATTGCCCCCAACGGCCTCTTCCGAAAGACCTGGCGCGTCCGCAACACCGGGGACTGCGCCTGGGATGCCTCCTATCGGCTGACGTTTCTCTCTGGAGATCGGATGTCCGGCCCGCGGAGCGCACCGCTCGGCGATACGGTTCAGCCGGGCGAGGAAGTTGACCTGTCCGTCACGCTGATCGCACCGGATTCGGCAGGGACGTACCTGGGGCAGTGGCAACTCTTCGCCCCGGACGGGAAACCTTTCGGGACGGCTCCGTACGTGGCGATTCAGGTTCCCTAGCCATCCCGGCTGGGGCGCGGGGGCTAACGCGTGTCTGAAACCTTCCTCGGCTTTCCGCTGCAAGCGTGGGGTATCCTCTGCCTTGTGGTCTCTGTGGCCTACTCCTTAAAGTGGCCCAAACCAAATCCGGACCGGGTCAGTCCGCGCCGGTCCGCTCTCGTCCACATCATCCTGCGCTGGTTTCACTCGGCCGTGTGGCTGCTGCTGGCGTTGGCCTGCTTCATGTGGGCCTCCGGGCCTTCGGCCGGGGCCAACGCCCTTGCCGTAGCGGCGCTGATTGTCTACGTCATCTTCCTGGCGACGCTGCTGGCGGATCGCGCGCGCGACTAGGTGGGGGATCCGTCTCCTGAATTCTAGAGAGCCGCTTAGAATGACCGAGTTCCGATCACGGGAAAACCAGAGGTCGACGTGAGACGTCTCATCCCTGCCATTGCCGCTTCCAGCCTGATGCTCGCCCTCGTGGCCTGTGTCGTCGCCGGCCAGCCGGCGGTCGCCCCGACGGCCGCCAACACTCCGACGGCCATCTCAACTCAGGCCGTCGAGTGGGCGCCCCGTTTCATCAACGAAGACGAGGGCTACACGCTGCGTTTCACTTCCGACTACAACCTCGTCCTTTACCAAAGGTCGGTGTGCTTCACCACGGCCGAGGGGGTCGAGATGGTCTGCCACGTGGCGAACGCGTTCATCGATGTGAGCGACGCTGAGGGCCAGACGCTGGCCCAGGCGGCCGACGCCGTCGCCGCCAACGCCAACCCGGAGATCGAAGTCCAGCGGTCCGAGATCGAGGTCGGCGGGGAGCCGGCGGTGCTGCTGGACGATATCTACGCGTACGATGTCCTGCGCAAGGTGGTCGTCCTGCATGGGGAGCGACTGTACGTGTTGACATTCGTCCCGTGGGTGCCGGAGTTGGACGACTTCTCGCGCATCAACGCGTTGTACGAGACCATCATCGAGACAATGGAGTTCCTCGGGTAACAGAGGGCGGGGCCGGCCTCGATCGATCGCCGCCCCGCACGAGCCGTATCCACATCGTTTCGACCGTCCACTCAATTTCGATCGGGGTTCTTCCAGACGCGTGTGGGGCGGGTACCTTTCCTGAGGCTAAGGAACGCACCGGTCTGGAGCGTCGCGCACAGGTATAATGCCGATGCTAACTTGCACTTTGGAGACCCGAAATGGCACAGATGAAGGCAGTCCGGATCCATGCTTACGGAGGGCCGGACGTCCTCAAGTATGAGGACGCGGCGCGCCCGACGCCGGGCCTGAACGAGGTCCTGGTTCGGGTACATTCCACGACGGTCAACCCCTTCGACTGTGCGCTTCGTGCGGGCTACCTGGCGGGATACTTCCAACCCACGTTCCCCGTCGTCCTGGGGACAGATGTCGCCGGGACCATCGAGGAGGTGGGACCCGGAACGAACTCATTCGCGCCCGGCGATCGCGTATACGGCCGAGGCGGGGTGAGTCGTGACGGGACGAACGCCGAGTACGCCGTTCTCCCAATCACCGATGTGGCCTCGCCGCCGGCCTCTCTGGACTTCGCGCAGGCCGCCGCGCTGCCCCACGTTGTCCTGACGGCCTGGCAGGCGCTCTTCGAGCTTGCAGGCTTGGCTCCCGGTCAGACCGTGCTGATTCACGGAGCGGCGGGAGGCGTCGGGCACGTCGCGACGCAACTGGCCAAGTGGCGCGGCGCCAAGGTCATCGGTACCGCCTCCAAGAACATCGATTTCCTGCGCGAACTTCCCGTCGATCAGGTCATCAACTACGAGACCACTCCGTTCGAGTCAGTCGCGCGTGATGTCGATGTGGTCCTCGATATCATCGGCGGCGACACGCAGGAGCGCTCCTGGCAGACCCTCAAGAAGGGCGGGATCCTCGTTTCTACCGTGCAACCCCCGTCGCAGGAGACGGCCGAGTCCTACGGTGTGCGGCAGGCGATGGTCTATGCCAACCCCCCTATTGGGAAGACGCTGACCGAACTCGGTGCGCTCGTGGACGCTGGGACCGTCAGGCCGTATGTTTCCGGCATCTTCCCGCTCTCCGAGGTCGGCAGGGTGCACAACATGATCGAAGGCAAGCACACACGCGGGAAACTCATTCTGCAGGTGATGGACTGACCTCGCCGCCGGGTCGCCCGACGGCGGGCGGTCGGTGCGGTAGACCCATCGCCGCGCCCGCACCCCGAATCTCCCACGAGATCACACAGACCGACCCGGCACCGCCGGGTCGGTCTTCTTATTGGGTGGGCCGTTTGAGGCAGAGCGCGGGATGGACCGCAGAACTCAGTTGGACAGGTCCGGGTAGTCCCGCGTCACCGGCTCGGCGCCTTTCGCGCCGAGGGCGCGCAGGATCTCGAGGATCAAACCGGCCTTCTCCTCGGCGTCCGTACGGGACCAGGTGCGGCTTTTGACTTCGAGAAAGGTGCCGGCGAGGGCCGGGCGCAGCACCTGATCCATGTTGACGAAGAACTCAACATCCTTGAACTGAACCAGCCAGCGCCGGCGGTCCTTTTCGACCTCGGTGACGGCGTCCGGATCGAAGTACTCACGGTAGAAGCGCAAGGAGTGCGTCGCCGGCGCGATGAAGCGCGAGCGGGAGAGCAGCACCGAGTTGTCGTACTCGCGCTCCGCGGCCGGGCCGGTCAGCGTCAGGCGATAGCGGACGTGCCCGACGCTGCCGTCCGGTTCGACGAACTCGTCTTCCCGGTAGCGCAGGCGTCCCTGGTCCGGATCGTCGAAAGCGAAGTAGGTGTCGAATTCGTGATAGTGGGCGCGCCGGACGATGGCGAACGGCGGGCGCTCGAGCGCGGCCGCGACCAAGGCTGGATCCTCGATCCGCACTTTGAGCTGAACCTCGTACGACTCCTCCTGTTGCGCGCCTTCGATCGCCACCAACTTTGAAAGCAGCGAGCCCTCGCGCTGGATGAGGAAGGTGTCGATGCGGCGGGCGTAGGCGTCGGCCTCCCGCAGCAGCGGCTCGACGTCGATCGTCTGCAAGGCCCGGTCCCGCATCAGCCAGCGCCCGTTGACCATCACATCGGTCACGTCCGTCGGCTTGGTTGCGTAGACCAGGCGGGAGTAGACGGCCTCCGGGTCGCGCTCGAAGTGGGGAAGATTGTGCAAAGTATCCAGGTCGACGAGAATCAGGTCGGCCCGCTTGCCCGCTTCGAGCGATCCGGTCAGGTGACCCAGATGGACGGCGCGGGCCCCGACGCGGGTCGCCATCGCCAACGCCTTTCGCGCCGGCAGCGCCGTCGGATCCCCGCTGACCGCTTTGGCGATGAAACTCGCCAGGCGCATTTCCTCGAACATGTCCAGGTCGTTGTTCGAGGAGGCTCCGTCCGTGCCCAGCCCAACCAGCGCTCCGGCCGCCTGCATCGCCGCCACCGGCGCGAAGCCCGAGGCGAGCTTCAAGTTGCTCGACGGATTGTGGGCGATCCCGGCGCCGGCGTGGGCCAGGCTGCGGATCTCCCCCTCGTCGATGTGGACGCAGTGCGCGGCTAACACCTTCGCCTCGAGCAACCCGACCTTCTTGACCCACGGGATAACCGGAATGCCGTGGACCTCGCGCCACTGCTCGACCTCGATCGAGGTCTCGGCCAAGTGAATGTGCAGCGGCACGTCGAACTCGACGGCCAGGTCGGTGCACGCCCGCAGGATCTCGGGCGTGCAGGTATAGGGCGCGTGCGGGGCGACGGCGGGCAGGATCAGCGGATGACCGCGCCACCGGCCGATGAAGTCGCGGGCAGCCCCAAGCGAATCTTCAAAGGAAGCGGCGTCGGGCGAAGGAAATTTGAGCACGGTCTGGCCGCACAAAGCCCGCAGGCCGGCATCGGCTGTGGCCTGAGCGACGGCGTCCTCGAAGTAGTACATGTCGGCGAAGCATGTGGTCCCGCCACGGATCATCTCGGCGCAGGCCAACAGCGTTCCCAGTCGACAGAAATCGGGCGTGACGAATTCGCGCTCGACCGGCATCATGTACCCCAACAGCCAGACGTCGAGACGCAAATCGTCGGCCAGGCCGCGCAGAAGCGTCATCGGGACGTGCGTGTGGGCGTTGACCAGGCCGGGGAGGAGCGCCTTACCGCCGCAATCGAAGACCTGGGCGCCTGGAAAGGCGGAGAGGACCTCCGCTTCCGGGCCGACAGCGATGATCGAGTCCCCACCGACGGCGACCGCCCCGGATGGGAACTGACGATACTGCTCGTCCATGGTGACGACCAGCGCGTTCTTGAGGATCCAATCGGCTTTTGCCAAGCCAGCCCCGTGTCGAATTCGGGTGATTATAGTGCAGCCGAATCCGGTCGAGCGGTGGCCGCCGTCGTGCCGCAGGTATAATGCCCGCCAGTTGGCATGCGCGCCGTCGACATCATCGCTCGCAAGCGCGACGGGCTCGAACTCTCCCGCGAGGAAATCGAAGGATTCGTCGCCGGCTTCGGCCGCGGCGAGATCCCCGACTACCAGGTCTCGGCCTGGGCGATGGCCGTCGTCCTGCGCGGGATGACCGCCCGCGAAACCTACGACCTGACGATGGCGATGGTGGCCAGCGGAGAAACGCTCGACCTTTCCCGCGTGGCACCCCTGTCCGTCGACAAGCATTCGACCGGAGGCGTCGGGGACAAGACGACGCTCGTCGTCGAGCCGGCGGTCGCCGCCTGCGGCGTGCCCGTGGCCAAGATGTCCGGCCGGGGGCTCGGCTATTCGGGTGGAACGCTGGACAAACTCGAGTCGATCCCGGGAATCCGCGTTCAGCTGACGGCCGAGCAATTCCTGGAGCAACTCGGGCGAATCGGATTGGTGCTTTGCGGGCAGACGGCGAACCTGGCGCCGGCGGACGGGAAGCTCTATGCCCTACGCGATGTGACCGCGACCGTGCCCTCGACGGCGCTGATCGCCGCCTCGGTCATGTCGAAGAAGATCGCCTCGGGCTCGAATGCTATCGTGCTCGACGTCAAGACCGGCTCGGGCGCGTTCATGCCGACGGTCCGGGAGGCCGCCGGGCTGGCGCGCCGGATGGTCGAGATCGGCCGGCTCGCCGGACGACGGATGGTGGCGCTGATCTCCGACATGAATCAGCCCCTGGGGTCCGCCGTCGGGAACGCCCTCGAGCTCCGGGAAGCGTTGGATACGTTGCGCGGGGGTGGCCCACCGGATTTTCGCCTGCACTGCCTGCGGGTTGCGTCACATATGCTCGTTTTGGCGGGGAAGGCCTCAAGTCTGGGCGAAGGCCGGCGGCGAATCGAATCGGCCCTCACCGACGGGGCCGCCCTACAGAAGTTCCGCTCGCTGGTGGAGGCGCAGGGCGGAGACATCAGGGTCATCGATGATCCGGACCGATTGCCTTCGGCGCCCCACGTCGAGACGGTTCTTTCGCTCAGGGGAGGCTACCTTGCACGTGTTGATGCTCGAACGGTGGGCGAGGCCTCGGTGCGGCTCGGGGCGGGGCGCGCCCGAAAGGGCGACCCGATCGATCACCGTGTGGGGATTCTCGTTCATGCCAAGGTCGGGGACCGGGTGGGCGCGGGCGACCTCGTGTTTACGATCCACGCCGCGGATGCGAATTCGGCGGCGGAGGCTCGGGCCTCGCTTCTCAGCGGAATTCGATTCTCTTCCCGAAAGGTGAGGCCCCTTCCGCTGTTCTACCAGACCTTGCGGTCCTAGCTTGTTAGGGACCTGTTTCGCAACCGTGACACCACACAGAATTGCGCTAGGTGGGACCGGACCGGCGCGCAAGCAGGCAGTTGGATGACAGGAGACGATTTGCTGGCGATTCACCCCTCACTCCGGGGCTCCCATCGCCGCGGGAAGGTCCAACCCCTGTCCTCGGAGGAGAGGTCGCGGTGAGAATTCACCCCCCACCCCCGCCCTCCCCCCAAGGGGGGAGGGGGAAATTCTCTTCACTCTCACGGGGACCTTCCCCACGAGCCAGGCGCGAGGATCTACCCCCTCTCCCCGGAGGGGAGAGGGGTGGGGTGAGGGGTGAATCCTCAAGGCGTATGAAGGCCGATTCGTGTCCACCGCCGTTGATCGCTATCGAGAGATTCTTCGAAGAACGAAAGACTGGGACGCTTACCTGAAGAAGGAGTCGCGCCTTCCCGGACCGCGCGGCAATCTCGAGCTGGCCCACGCGGCGGCCTTGGAAGGAACGAAACAGGTATTCTCAAGGTACGCAGCGCTCGATCCGGACGATGCCCCAGAAAACACGCCGCTCGTGTTCCTAGCCTTCTGCGGTGTGTTGGGACTGGGTCGACTGCTCGCCGAAGGCGACCCATCTCAAGAGAAAGTCCTCCAGCGGCTGGCCAGCGATCCGCGCTGGCGAATCCGTGAGGCTGTGGCGACCGGGCTGCAGATCCGTGGCGACAAGAGCTGGCGCGAACTGCACTGCCTGGCCCGGGCCTGGCTGCGCGGCGGACCGCTCGAGCAGCGGGCGTCGGTCGCGGCCGTCGCCGAACCGAGGCTCCTCGTCCCCGAAGCCGCCGCTGTGTCCGCCTTGCGCCTGATGGGCCAGGCGACCCGAGGCTTGGTGAAAGGCAGCGAACGAGAACCGAGGCGCGTCCTTCGCCAAGCGCTGGGGTATGCCTGGAGCGCCGTCGTGGCGGCCGCGCCGAAACAAGGCAAGGCCGCCATGGAAGGCTGGTTCGCGTCGGAGAACGAGGATGTTCGATGGGTGATGCGGGAGAACGTGGGCAAGGCCAGGCTCAAGCGGCTGGATCCCAAGTGGGGTGCTTTGTGGGAAAAGCGACTTCGTCCCGCCGGTCGCACGCAGGGATCCCGCGCCAAGTGCTGAATCGCCCCCAACCGCGATGCCTCGTTCCTCTGCGTCAATCGTCCAGGCGCTGCCATAGGAAGCCTCGTCGTATCCCGGGACCATGACCCAATCCGACTCGTCTGACCCACGACCGAGGCGCAGGGTGCTCGTCCTTGCGAATGACCCACTGACGCGATCGGGGTTGGTAGCCGTCCTAGAGCGGGACTCCGATCTGGAAGTCGTGCTTCAAGACGAGGAGGTGGACGGCGGTCATCCGGCGGCCCGGAGGCCGAAGGTGGACGCTGCCGTCTGGGATGTCGGCGCCGAGAGGGTTCAAAGCGAAGAGATTCGGACTCTGGCGGCCAGCGGGGTGGGTGTGCTCGCTCTGGTCGAGAGTGATTTGGAACGCGCCTCAGCCCAATCGGCCGGGGCCCTTGGGGTCCTTCCGCGTTCCGTCGATGAGCAGACGCTGATCGCGGCGATCCACGCCGTCTGCGCCGGGCTGCTCGTGTCGCATCCCGAGCATGGGCATCGACTCCCATTCGAGGATGGCGCTTCCGCGAATGTCGAGCCGCTTACCCCGAGAGAGCTCGAAGTCCTGAAACTGGTCGCGCAGGGCTTGGCCAACAAAGCCATAGCGGTTCGACTCGGGATCCGGGAGTCCACCGTGAAGGACCATGTCAATTCCTTCCTTGGTAAGCTTGGCGCCCAGAGTCGAACGGAGGCCGTGACCGTTGCCCTCCGACACGGCCTGATCTCGATTTGAGATCGTCCCGGTTCGTCACCGCCGCGAATCTCGCTTCGCCCTCTACAGGGCGCCAAGGGCGCATCCCGGAGGGGAGGCGGGGGTTCAGTCCGCGTCGGCCTCGCGGATTCCCGCACCACTCCGCTGCGATTCGGGTGTCTCCTACTTACTCGGGAATAGCGTTTGTATCGTCTGTCGCCCCCGCGAATCGCGCTTCGCCCTCTACAGGGCGCCAAGGGCGCATCCCGAAGGGGAAGCGGGGGCCCAGAGTTGTGCTCTAGCCTGGATTCCCGCCTTCGCGGGAATGACGTGCCAGTTCGGGTTAACTTCGCGAAAGCGGGGGCCCAGAGTTGTGCTCCAGCGTGGATTCCCGCCTTCGCGGGAATGACGTCGCAGTTGGGGTCGCCTTCGCGAGAGCGGGGTCCAGAGTCCCTCTCTAGCATAGATTCCCGCCTTCGCGGGAATGACGTCGCAATTGGAGTCGCCCCAACGGAGGCGCTGCCCAGTCCGATTCCTCCCAGGACGCCCGCACCGCTCCGCTCACCCGCACTGCGCTCCGTGCAGCGCGGCGCCCCTGTCCCTTCGGTCTCTGCGCCCCTTCGGGCGTCCCCAGGGGACAGACCGCCACGCCCTTCGCCCTTTACACCCCTTCGGGTGTCCCCAGGGGACAGGGCGCCACGCCCTTCGGCGCACCCGAAGGGGTGAGGGCGGCGAAAACCCAGGGTGCACCCGAAGGGGTGAGGGCAGGTGTCTTCGACCTACGCGGAAACGAAGTTCGCGGCCTCGGAAGCCCCCATTTCTTCGTGTAGCGTCTCCATCGAAAGACGGATGCGCGCCGCCAGGTGACGTTCTAAGCTTGGCGAAGAGACGAGAAGCGTTCGGTCTCGGAGGTCAGGATGAATGCTCTTGAACAACTCTCGGATTCGTTGGCGGCGGCCGTCCAATCGGCCGGGGAAGGCGTAGTGCGGGTCGAGGGCCGACGCCGGATCCCCTCGAGCGGAATCGTCTGGAGCGCCGATGGGTTGGTCGTGACCGCACACCACACGATCGACCGCAGGTCTGAAGTGCAGGTCGGCCTTCCCGATGGCAAGGCGACGGCCGCCAAGGTCATAGGCCGGGATCCTGCGACAGACTTGGCCGTGCTTCGCCTGTCGACCGCGGGTGGGCGCGTGTTGAAGCGCATCGATGAAGGTCAGGCCAAGGTCGGCCACCTCGCCCTCGCCCTGGGCCGGCCGGGCGCCTCGATCCAGTCGACCCTCGGGGTCGTCAGCGCGCTGGAGGGGGGCTGGCGGTCGCCGCTGGGCGGACACATCGAACACTACCTGCAAAGTGACGTCGTGATGTACCCGGGCTTCTCCGGAGGCCCCCTGATCGACGCCTGGGGGCGAGTGGTCGGCATGAACACGTCGGCTCTGCTGCGCGGGATCGCATTGGCCATCCCCGTCGCGACGATTGAACGGGTGAGTCAGGCTCTGGTGGAGCACGGGCGGATCCGCCGCGGCTTCCTCGGAGTCGGGGTCCAGCCGGCGCGGTTGCCGCAGCCGATGGAGGATCGATCGGGGCAGTCGACGGGTTTGCTCGTCGCCTCGGTCGAGGGAGGCAGCCCGGCCGAGCGAGCAGGGGTCATGCTCGGCGACGTTCTCCTTACACTCGGCGGAGAACGACTTGCGGGAATGGAGGACCTGCTGGCTGCGCTCGGCGGTGACGTCATGGACAGGGCGACGCCGCTGGAGATCCTGCGCGGTGGGACGCGCACGACCTTGACCGTGACCGTCGGCGAGCGGCCGGCGCCGTCGGAGGAGGAGGACTGATGGACGACTTGCTCGAGGCCTTGTCGCGCGACACGGCGGAAGTTGCCGGACGAGCGCGAGCATCCTTGGTGACGGTCCTCCAGCACGGCGTGGGCGCCGGATCCGGTGTCCTGTGGGCGCCCGGTCTGGTGGTGACGAACGCGCATGTGGCGCGCCGATCGCGTTCGGTCGTGACACTGGCCGGCGGGCAAGAAGCGACCGCCCGACGGTTAGGCAGGGACTTCCAACATGATTTGGCCGTCCTCGAAATCGATCCCGCCCTGGGCTCGCCCGCCGCGATCGGTGACTCGGGCGAGCTGCGCCCGGGGGAGTGGGTGTACGCGGTCGGAAATCCGTGGGGCGTCCCCGGCGCTTTGACGGCAGGCGTCGTCATCGCCAACGGAGGCGGGGTAGGCACCGAGCTCCTCGAGCTGGACCTGCATCTGCGGCCGGGACATTCCGGCGGCGCCGTCGTTAACGCCCGAGGTGAGGTCGTCGGCATCAACACGATGATGAACGGACCGGACGTGGGCCTGGCGATTCCTTCGGCGGTCGTCCGTCGATATCTGTCTCAGGCCGGCCTGGGAAAAGCCGCGTTCCGTCGCGCGGCGTGAACGATGGGCGAGCCGTCGGGAGAAGATCGGAGCGAGTCTCGAGCCGAACGAATCCGGCGAGTTGTTCTCACGTGGCCCGGAGTCGAAGCAGCTCCGCATCGTTTCGGCGGCACGGAGTATCGCCTTGGCCGTCGGGAAATCGGCCACGTTCACGGTCAATCGCTCGTTGACATCCCGCTGCCGAGACGAGTGCGAGATGACGTGATCGCCAAAGGACGGGCCAGGACCCATCACGTGCTTCCTGACAGCGGCTGGGTGAGCGTTCCCCTGCGTTCGATGGAAGACGTCGCGCCTGCGCTGGAGATCCTCCGGCAATCCTACGATCTGGCAATCGCGCAGATGGAAAAGCGGGGAGCATCTTCTCCTGATCCTTCAACCAAGGCCCGCACCCGATCATGATCAAGGCGCTCTTCCGGTACGCGACAAGGTTCCACGTCTTCCTTTATCGGCGCACGGGTGGGAGGTTTGCGGGACGAGTCCAGGGGCTGTCTGTGCTCGTCCTGACCACGATCGGGCGCGGGACCGGCAGGACACGGATCACGCCGCTTGGTTTCTTTGAGAACGACGGCAAGTATGTCATCACCGCCTCTAACGGCGGCATGGGGTCGAATCCCGGTTGGTTCTTCAATCTGAGGAACGACCCCCATGCCCTGATCGAGGTTGGAGTCCAGGCCATTCCGGTGGCGGCGGAGATCGTCGGGGAGCACGAGCGCCAGCGCCTGTGGGAGCGACTGGTGAGTCTTTCACCCGGTTACGCCGAATACGCGAAGAGGACGAAGAGGGTGATCCCGATGGTGGCGCTCACCCTCGCTGAGCCGCTCAATCAGGCCCTTGGGTAGCAGCGAATTCAGCGAAGGCTTTCGCGCCCGCTCCGGGCACTTCGAGTCGCGCATCCATCCCGCCGCGCGCTCGATTTCGCCATACCGCCCTTCGACACCTCGTTCCCCTCGGGGCAGGCTGCGGCCGCTGGCGCGGCAACTGCACGTGCAGGCACGGAGCGGCCTCCGCTCAGGGAGGAGGAGGTATTGAGCCGCGGTCCGTTACGAGAGGGATCGACTGGCGCGGTCCGCCGCCCTAGTCGACGTCGAGTCGGGGGCCGATCAGCCGGTAATGTTCTTTCATCATGCAACGGTTCATGATGACCTGCAATCCGGCGGCTTCAGCCTTGCGCGCCGCTCCGGGATGGGCAATCCCCTCCTGCATCCACACGGCGCCGGCCCCGATGGCGATGGCCTGATCCACAATGGGAGGCACATCCGCCGATGGCCGGAAGATCTGTACGACGTCGACCGGCCGGCCAAGGCTCGCCAGGTCCGGAAAACTCGGAAGACCGAGCACCTGCGGCGAATTCGGGTTGACCGGGATCACGGTATAGCCTTGCGACATCAGGTAGCGAGCCACTCCGTGACTGGCCTTGAATGGGTCGTTCGAAAGACCGACGACGGCGATCGTTGTCGCTGACTCAAAGAGCTCTTTGACCTGCTCGTCGGTCACGTGGGACCTCGCTCTAGTTGTGTCGGAAGCTGAACGCGAAAACAGGTGTCGCCTGGCCGGGAGACGACCGTCATCTGGCCCTGGTGATGGACGGTGACGATGTTGTAACTGATGTGAAGTCCGAGGCCGGTGCCCTGCCCGGGGGGTTTCGTGGTGAAGAACGGTTCGAAGATGCGCTCGCGCACTTCGGCCGGCATGCCCGGTCCGTTGTCGCAGATTTCCACCAGCACTCGTGCGCCTTCCACACCGGTCCGTACCCAAATCTCGCCCTGACCGCCGAGCGCCTCGGAGGCATTGGCGATCAGATTGGTCCAGACCTGGTTGAGCTCGCTGCCGTAGGCTTCGATCGGCGGAACATCTTTCGAATACTCGCGGTGTACGGTGATGCCGGGCTCGAGCTTGCTCATCAGGAGAAGGAGCGTGTCGTCCAGGCCCCGATGCAAATCGATCTGCTGCACGGGGGCTTGGTCCAGGTACGTGTAGGACCGCACGGCCCCGACGATGTCGGAGATGCGTTCGGCGCTGATGGAGACCTCGTGGAGGAGCGCCGCCAGTGAACGCGAGGCCGAGATCCACGCCACAGCGGCGGGGACGGCCTGGTCCGGAAGCCGCGCGGTCGCCGAGGCCACAGCCTCCGGGGTGATGCCCGAGCCGACGAGGGCAGGGGCGGTCTCCCATGGGTTCTCCATTCCCTTACCCTCGAGCCAGGCTTGCAGCGCTTCTTCCTGATCGCTCCGGGCCAGGGGATCCAGGCGGGGCTGGTCCCCGGGCTCGGTCGCTTCGACGAAGGCCAAGGTCCCCAGTTCGGGGTAGTCGGCTTCCTCGATCCCGGCCTCATGCAAACCAGCGTGAGCCTGCTGCCAGCGTGGCAGCAGCTCGCGCGCCTGGGCGGCGGCGCGTTTGAGCGCGGCCGCCGGGTTGTTCAGCTCATGCGCCAAACCAGCCGAGAGCGTGCCCAGGGCGGCCAGCGTTTCGCGTTGCCGCAGCATCGACTCGGTGTGGCGCAGGCGAGACGTGACCGTGTGCAGCATGCTGAGCGTCGCCGTCGGACTCGACTCGATCAGCCGGCGGAAGGCGCGCTGGTCGATCTCGAGCAGGCGGCTGGCGCGCTTGGCGCAGACGGTGGCGGTGCGGGGAGAGCCGTCGAGCAACGACATCTCACCGATAACCTCGCCCGCTCCACGGACGGCGATCACCACCTGGCCCGCCCCCGAGCGTTTGCGAATCTCGAACTCGCCCTCGAGGATCACGTAGAGCGATCCTCCCGGGCTGCCTTCCGTCATCAAGACCGCGCCTGGTTCGAGACGAACTTCGTGTGATGCTTCTTCGAGCAGCCCCAGATCCGCCGGTGTCAGACCGGCGAAGAGCGGCAGGTTCCGCAGCAGCTCGCGGCTCACAGGGTTCTCAGATACTGTCGAATGATAGCCACGGCGGCGGCGCCTTCGCCGGTGGCCGACGAGACCCGATGACTGGTCCCGAAGCGGACGTCGCCGGCGGCGAAGACGCCCGGCTGGCTGCTCTCCAGCATGACAGGATCTCCCGGCAGGGTCCAGCCGGCCGGAGGTTTTCCATCTCGCAGCAGGTCCGGCCCGGTCAGGACGTACCCCTTCTCGTCGCGCAGCACCAGCCCGGCGACGAACTCGCTCTCCGGCCGAACCCCGATAAAGACGAAGAGCGCCGCGCCTGGCAAGACCGCCTCGGCGCCGCTCAGGCTATCTCGGATGACGATCGACTCGACACCTTCGGTGCCGCGCACCTCCTGCAGCTCGGTATTGCCGCGCAACTGGATCCGCTCGTCGTGTTCCATGGCTTCGACAAGGTACGAGGCGGCGGTCGGCCGAGGTCCGCGAACGAGAACCGTCACTGTGGAAGCATACTGAGCCAGGTACAGTGCCCCTTGCGCCGCCGAGTTCGCTCCGCCCATGACAAAGACCGGCCGTC
>Ga0184633_10000381_pt1 | contig 15850 bp, 13 predicted proteins | sample PLM31_170_b1_FD_133156 | JGI IMG/M metagenome (GOLD analysis project Ga0184633, IMG submission 133156) | Groundwater sediment microbial communities from an aquifer in East River, Colorado, USA - PLM3-1_170_b1 | ecosystem: Environmental > Terrestrial > Soil > Riparian zone | place: USA: East...
ATAGAAGTCGCCGTCGTTGTACAGGAATTGGACGATGTGGTGATCGAGGCGCACGTCGCGCACGCGATCGCCCGAGATGAACGTCTTCTCCAAGACGCCGCCGCTGCGCAGGTCGCGAACCCGCGTGCGAATGGTGGCATTGCCGCGCCCCGGCTTGTTGTGCGAGTATTCGAGAACCTTGAACAGGTTTCCGTCGATCTCGAAGGTCACGCCTTTGCGAAGGTCATTGACGTCGATCACCGGATCTCGTTCCTTCCGCGGAATGGAGCCAGGATTATAACGCCCGGGGGCACATCGCGACGCACCGCGGAGCCGGGCGCCCAGTCTGAAGGGCGACTGGATTCCCGCTTCCCCTTCGGGATGCGAAGCGCGATTCGCGGGAATGACGTGCTCATTCTGGGCCGTCGCCCGCAAGTCCGGGTCCGAAATATCCCGTAGCCGAATTTCCGCCCGCACAAGAAACGACAGCGTCCCGAAAACGCCGTCGCCCCCGCGAATCGCGCTTCGCCCTCTACGCCCTTCGGCGCACAGGAAGCGGTGCAGGGCGCCACGCCCTTCGCCCTCTACAGGGCGCCAAGGGCGGCGCACACCCAGGGTGCATCCGAAGGGGTGCCCGAAGGGGTGAGGGCGCATCCCGAAGGGGAGGCGGGGGCCCAGTCCGGTGTGAAGCTGGACTCGCAGATGACAGGAGGCCGGAGACCTTCAGCCCCCCAACCAGCGCGCCACATCGCGTGGCACGTCGCGCATCGGCCCTTGCCGTGTCGTGCACGCCGGCAGGGACTTGAGGAAGAGGGCGCCGTAGCGCTTGGTGAGGATTCGCCGGTCGAGTACGACCACCGCTCCCCGGTCGCTGCCAGTTCGAATCAGCCTCCCGAATCCCTGCCGGAAGCGCAAGATCGCCTCGGGGAGGGAGTATTCGTCGAAAGGCGATTCGTAGGTCTCCGAGCGCGCCGAAATGATCGGATCGGTCGGGACGTCGAACGGCAGGCGCACCATCACCAGCACCGAAAGAGCTTCGCCTGGTACGTCGACTCCTTCCCAGAAGGAGCGCGTGCCCAGCAAGACGGCCTGCTCGTCGTTGCGAAAGGACTCGAGCAAGGCGTGGCGCGAGACGCCCTCGTCCTGTTCGTACAGGGTGATTCCTTCGCGTGCCAGAGGATCGGTCAGGGCGCGCCCGGTCCGGCGAAGCTGGTCGTTCGAGGTGAACAGGACCAGGGTTCTTCCCCTGGTGGCGCGCGCCAGGGCGATCAGGCAGCGCTCGACGCCTTGCTGATAGGCCTGGCGGTCGTTGGGTTCGGGGATATCGTTGGCCAGGTAGAGCAGAGTCGACGTCTCATAATCGAACGGTGACCCCAGGGCGAGCTCGTCGGCGGTATCGGCGTGCAACCGTTTCTTCAGGTAGTCGAACTCGCCGGCGGCCGTCAGCGTGGCCGAGGTCAGAATGACGGCGTCCTTCTCGTTCCACAAATGCTTTTCGACCAGAGGGCCGATGGCCAGCGGGGCGGCCCGAAGTGAGAGGCGGCGCCCGTCGGATCCCATCTCGGCCCAGTAGATCGTTGCAGGATCCGGCTCGAAGATGAAGTGATCGAGCAAATCGTAGATCTGGTGAAGCGTGCGGGCGGTCGCTCGCAACGCGCTCGCCAGGTCGCTGTTGGGCGAGGCGCCGTCTCCGTAACCGGCGAGGGCATCGCCTATCTCGGTCACTCCGCCCGTGATCTCAGCCAGGTGGGGCCGCGTCTCGTCCCAAGCGACCTCGACCGGGGACCATGCCGGAAGGGAGCGGAGCGCCGGCACGAGTCGGACCTGAAGGTTGTACTGGGAGGCGGCTTCCTCGGGATGGGTGCCCACCAGGAACTCAGCCAGGTTGACAAAGACTCCGTTCCAACCGAGCAGCGACTCCTTACAGCTCTCCTCCAGTCGCTCTGCCGCCTTCGCCAGCAGTCGGGCGGCAGCCGGAGGAAGGACGCGGCGCGCGATGGCCACGGCCTCGGGCACCAGGGCATTGGGCGCCCCAACGAGCTCGCGCAAGGCGCGAGGCAGATCCCCTTCGTTGATGCGGGCGGTCATACCCGAAGTCGTCGCCGCTTCCAGGTGATGTCCTTCGTCGATGATCAAATGCTGGAACCCCGGCAACACGCGATTGCCGGACTGGATGTCGGCCATCAATAGGGCGTGATTGACCACCAGGACGTGCGACGCTTCTGCCCGCGTGCGGGCGAGATAGAACGCGCAGGCGCCCCCCGTGCGCTCGGCGCAGGCGTCGAGGGTGCACTCTTCATGCTCTGCGGAGATCCGTCCCCAGGCCATGAGTTCGGCAGGCCCGCTCAGGCTTAGATCGATTCGCTCGCCCGTGCCGCCCTTAGACAGCCAGACGAGCACCTTGGCCAAGACTCGCATCTCCTCCGGCGTCCGGGGCCGCATTCGGCGCAGAGCGTCCAGACGGGGAGGACAGAGATAGTTGGCACGACCCTTGAGCACCGAAGCCTTCAGCTCATCCCCGAGGAGTTGCTGGAGAGCCGGGATGTCCTTGCGGATCAACTGATCCTGCAGGTTGATCGTGTTGGTCGACACAACGACGCGCCGACCGTTGCGCGCGGCCCACAGGAAGGCCGGCACCAGGTAAGCCATCGACTTTCCCGTGCCGGTGCCGGCCTCGACCAGCAAGTGCTTACCGCTCGACAGGGCTTCGGCGACCGCCCGAGCCATCCGGATCTGCTGAGGGCGGTGTTCATAACCCGGCTGGAGGCGCGCCAGTTCCCCTCCTGGCTCGAGAATGGCGGCAGCGTCATCCGGGTTGACCGGCTGAGGGGTTTCGCTGGGCTCCAACGGGCGGGACGGAGAGGATTCGCCTCTTCCCTTTGCACTCTTCTCGGGGAAGTGCGACCCTGGCATGACTCCCGCCCGCTCAGCGGCCATCTCGAACGCGGGGCCCGCCCCCCAATCGAGGTTCGAGCCTAGCTCGACGATCTCGCTCAGGACGTCGGCGGGAAGTTCGGCCGCCCGGTCGAGCAGGCGCACGAAGATCTGATGGGTGGTGCGGGCGTCTTCCAAGCCGCGATGCGCGATCCGGGGCACGACCCCCAACACTTGCGCCAAGGAGGACAACCGATAGCGCCCGGCTGTCGGGAGGATGACCGAGGCCAAGTCGTAGGTGTCCATGGCCTGATTCAGGCGGAAAGGCGTATGTCGCTCGAGGAAGCGCAGGTCGAAGCCAATGTTGTGACCGAGCAGCGGCAGATCCGCCACGAACTCGATCAGCTCGGGTAGGACGCGCGAGAGCCGCGGCGCGCTGGCGAGCATGGCGTCGGTGATCCCGGTGAGCTGGCTGATATAGGGAGGAAGCGGCCGCCCGGGATTGACCAGGCTGGACCATTCCGCCTCCACCCGTGCACCATGAAAGCGAACGGCGCCGATCTCGATAACCGTATCGAGGGTCGGATCGAGGCCGGTTGTCTCAAGGTCGAGCGCGACGATGGATTTCATGGAGCGGGGCGAGGCATTATAGCATCCCCTCGCTCAAACGTGCTAATTCTCCGCTAGGCGGGGGAGGCGGGGCCCTGACGGCGGGAGGGGCGGGTGGACCGCCGACCGGGAGTGGTAGGATGGTACCCTCGCCTGGTACCGTCGAACCTCCCATGGGAACCGATGTGCGTGTTCGGTGTTTTGCATGACGAGTGAGCCTCGGGCTGCGGTGGCGGTCCCTGGGACCGATCACGGCGATGAGCTGGACCTGGTCCAGCAGGCGGCGAGCGACGCCGAAGCGTTCGGGGTTCTCTATGAGCGGCACGTTAGGCGAATTTACAACTACATCTACTACCGGACAGGCAATCACCACGATGCCGAGGACCTGACGGCGCGTGTGTTCCAGCGGGCGCTGGGTCACGTCGGGAAGTTCGAAGACAAAGGCGTCCCCTTCTCGGCCTGGTTGTACCGGATCGCGCACAACTTGGTTGCCAACTGGCACCGCGACCGGAGTCGGCGACCGACGGTTCCGCTGGAGGATCATCTGCTCCCGTCGGGATCCGGCTCGCACCCGGAGGCCGTCGCCGTGGCCTCGGAGGAGCAAGGGTTCTTGATGGAAGCCGTCCGTCGACTGCCGGAGGACCGGCAACAACTGCTCATCCTCAAGTTCGTCGAGCGACTGTCGAACGCGGAGATCGGGGTGATCATGGGCAGGACGGAAGGCGCCATCAAGAGCCTCTATCACCGGACCTTGAACACCCTGCGCGACGAACTCGCCGGGCAAGGTGGGGAATAGGCCGAGAGGCACAGCGATTCAGGAATATCTGCGCGAGTTGGTGGGACCGAAGGAGCAAGTTGAAGATGGGCGTCGGTTTCGGAACGCGGCGATTGAAGCCCTCAGAGGTTGAAGCTTGGCTCGGGCAGGTGATGGTGCCGGTCGAGCCAGGAGAGCGGTTTGCCCGGCGATTGCGGGCGAAGCTCATTGAGCTTCGAGGGGCTCGCCCAACGCGCGGTTGGGTGACGCTGCTGGCAGGCGTGGCGGTTGTTCTGGCCGCAGCCATCTGGCTAGGCGCCGCCGTCCGCCTGGTCCTGGCGGGGGTGGTCATCTTTGGGGTTCTTGCGAACAGGCGGCGTAAGAAGACTCTCTCAACTAAGCCCTGACCCTTTCGTGGGAAGCAATGCGGCCGGGTGACACACCCGGCCGCTCGTTTCGGAAGGCCCACCCGGCGTCCGATCCACTCCGGTCTCTACGCCCCTTCGGGCGTCCCCAGGGGACAGTCCGCCACGCCCTTCGGCGCACCCGAAGGGGTGAGGGCGGGCCGCCCAGGGGGCAGGGCGCCACGCTCTTCGCCCTCTACGCCCCTTCGGTCTCTACCCTCTTCAGGGCACACCCAGGGTGCACCCGAAGGGGTGCCCGAAGGGGTGAGGCGGGCGCGCCCAGGGCGTAAGCCCCCGTCAGAGCCATCAGGAATCATTACGGCCGGGTCATCGACCCGGCCGTTCCACTGCTGGACACCCAGCGAAGACGTCTTCCTTGAGCTTCTGTCAAAAACCCCAGGCTGCGCCGGCGCCTTCTTCCATGTAGCTGGGGTCCCACATCTCTATGCCGAGCTCGATGCGCGCCGGCTTGCCGGCACCCTCCTCGGCCTTGGCACGGGTCATCTCGAGCAACGCCGGACCGTAGGGACAGAAAGGCGTCGTCAGAATCATGCGCACCTGAATCTCGCCCTCGTTCTCCTGAACCTCCCGCACCAACCCGAGCTCGATCACATTCAGGCCGATTTCCGGATCGACGACCTGGCGCAGCGCCGTCCGCACACCTTCGGCGGCCTTGGGATCGGTGGAGTCGAGCTCCCAGGTTTTGGCAGGGGCTGTATCAAGTTCGGCCATCGACGAGGGCCTCCGGTTGCGGCACAGCCAGCGTCACCGAGAAGGTGCAGTGGACATCGCCGTCGAGCAGGCAAGTCACCCGTTCGACCGGGAGCGAGAGCGCCGTGGCGATGAAGGATTGGTCGATCATGCAGATCTCACGGTGTTGCTGGCCGATCCGAAAGTAGGGACAGCTCATCTCGCGGATGAGCACGTGGTCACCGTCGCGTTGGAGATCGGCGCTGAAGCCCTCGTCCGTCAGAAGCTGGACCAGCCGGTCGAGCCGCTGGGGAAGGGGAAGTGGTTGGAGCTCGGAAGCATAGCTATCGGCCATCGATTCGGCGACCCCCGTTAGGACGTCGCCGACTTCCGACGCCGGCATCCGCTCCTTCATCTCAGCGAACAGGCGTTGTGAAAGGTGGAAGTAGCGGGAGGGGAAGTGATCGAGACCGCTGTCGGAAAGCGAGAACACGTGGCGGGGCCGGCCCACCCCGTGGCGCACCTCATCCGATTGGATCAGCCCTTCTGCTTGCAGGTTTGCCAGGTGATGCCGCACGGAAATCGGAGTCACCCCGGAGGCTTCCGCCAGCTCGTTGACGGTACAACGCCCGCGCCCATGCATCGTCCTCAGGATCGTCTCTCGGGTCCCGGTGCTCATAGCCTGAGAAGTATAGCACGAGCGGGGCGAACATGTCAATATTTTTGATAATTATCTTGAAAATCATCCAAGATTAGGAAATGGTGCATATTTTAGATATATATGATACAAATATTGACACTTGTGAACCGGCGTGCTATAATCCACCTGTCCTGCCCTGGAATGAGGCTGGGGAGGTCGGAGGCGCATCTCGATGACGTCCGTACTTGAAGTTCGCAACCTTTATGCCGGGATCGACGGACGGGAGATCCTCCGTGGCGTCGATTTGACGGTCCGTCAGGGAGAGATCCACGCCTTGATGGGACCGAACGGCACCGGCAAGTCGACCTTGGCCAACGTCCTGATGGGGCATCCGGCTTATCAGGTGACGCAGGGCGAGATCCTATTTGACGGTGTGAATCTGGTCGAACTTCAGCCTGACGAGCGGGCGCGCCTGGGGCTCTTCCTCGCCTTCCAGTACCCGGTCGCAATCCCGGGCCTGTCGGTCGCCAACTTTCTGCGAGCGGCGGTCAACGCCCGACGCCGCGCCGAGAATGCGGAGGATAAAGGAATCGCCGTCCCCGAGTTCCGCCGCGTGCTGAAAGAGAAGATGGATCTGCTCCAGATGCCACACGAGTTTGCCGGGCGTTACCTCAACGACGGCTTCTCCGGCGGCGAGAAGAAGCGTGCCGAGATCCTGCAACTGGCGACGCTCGAGCCCAAGATCGCCGTCCTCGACGAGACCGATTCGGGGTTGGATATCGACGCCCTGCGCATCGTCGCCCATGGCGTCAACACCCTGGCCAACGAGTCCCTCGGGGTGCTGCTGATCACCCACTACCAGCGCATCCTGAATTACGTCAAACCTCATCGCGTCCACATCATGATGGGCGGACGCATCGTCGAGGCGGGCGGCGCCGAGCTGGCCGAGCACCTCGAAGAGCACGGTTACGATTGGCTGCGCGACAAAGCGGCCGAGCGATTGGCGGAGGTCTGAGACGATGGCAACAAGAACGGATGCTCAAGCCCTGGAAGGGCTCGACCGCTACAAGTACGGGTTCTCCGACCCGGATGAAGCGGTCTTCACCGCGCCCCGCGGGCTCAGCCGCGAGGTGGTCGAACAGATTTCGGCCAAGAAGGACGAGCCGGAATGGATGCTCCAATCCCGGCTGAAGGCGCTCGAACACTACCTGGCGCGCCCGATGCCGGCCTGGGGCCCCGACCTGGCCTCCATCAACTTCGACCAGGTCATCTACTACGTCCGGCCGGCGGAGGCCGAAGGCAAGACCTGGGAAGAAGTTCCCGAGACGATCAAACGCACCTTCGACAAACTGGGCATCCCGGAGGCTGAGCAGAAGTTCCTGGCCGGGGTGGGGGCCCAGTACGAGTCGGAGATGGTCTACCACAACATTCAGAAGCACCTGTCGGACCAAGGCGTTATCTTCCTTAGCATCGAGGAGGGGCTGCGCCAGCACCCGGATCTGTTCCGCAAGTACTTCGCTACCATCATCCCGCACACCGATAACAAGTTCGCCGCGCTCAACAGCGCCGTCTGGTCGGGCGGTTCGTTCATCTACGTGCCGCCGGGAGTGAAGATCGATCTCCCGTTGCAGGCCTACTTCCGCCTGAACATGGCCAACATCGGGCAGTTCGAGCGGACGCTGATCATCGCCGACGAAGGCTCCCAGGTGCACTACGTAGAGGGTTGCACGGCCCCGGTCTACACCACCGACTCATTCCACAGCGGTGTGATCGAGATCGCCGTGCACAAGGGCGCCCGGGTGCGTTACACCACGATCCAGAACTGGTCGGTCAACGTCTACAACCTGGTCACCCAGCGGGCCCTGGTGCAGGAAGGCGGCACCATGGAGTGGGTCGACGCCAACCTGGGCAGTAAGCTGACGATGAAGTACCCGTCCTGTTACCTGGTCGGTCCGGGGGCCCACGGCGAGATTCTCTCGCTGGCGTTTGCCGGTCCGGGCCAGCACCAGGACGCCGGCGGCAAGGTGATTCACGCCGCGCCGCGTACCTCGAGCAAGATTACGTCGAAGTCGATCAGCCGAGGCGGGGGTCGAACTTCCTACCGCGGCCTGCTCAAGGTTCACAAGGGGGCAGAAGGGTCGAAGTCGAGCGTCGTTTGCGACGCGCTGCTGCTCGACCCGCAGTCGCGCTCCGACACCTACCCCTCCATCGAGATCGACGAAGACAATGTCACCATCGGCCACGAGGCCTCCGTCAGCAAGATCGGCGAGGAACAGCTTTTCTACCTCATGAGCCGCGGCCTGACCAATGAGGAAGCGGCGACCATGGTCGTCTCCGGGTTCATCGAACCCCTGGTGAAAGAGCTGCCGATGGAGTATGCGGTCGAGATGAACCGCCTCATCCAGCTCCAGATGCAAGGCTCCGTCGGCTAGTCTGGGTCCCGCGGCGATGGCCACCCGAACCGTCACCCGTCGCGCCGTCGGCGTGCGTCGAGCCCCCGAAGGCCCGGCCGAGTTCCCGTATTCGCGGGAGGATGTCATCCGCCGGAGCCGGGAGCTTGGCGAAAGCCAGCCGCTCCAGGCGAAACGTCTGGCCGCCTGGGAAACTTATCAAGCGACCCCGATGCCGAGCCTGCGAGATGAAGCTTGGCGTCGGACGGACCTGGACGGCCTGCCGTCCGCTTCAGCCAAGATTCTTACGGTCGACTCCTCGCCGGTCGAAGCGGCCCTGCTTCAGCCGTTGGTCAGCGACTCGCAGCCTGCGCTGATGGTCGTCCACCCGGGCATGCCATCCCGGCTCGAGGGAGCCGAGCGAATCCGCTCCCAAGGCGTCGTGTTCGCGGATTGGGAAACGGCCACCCGGTATCACTCGGATCTGCTGGAGAACCATCTCGCCCGGCTCGTGGCTCCCATCGAAGGGAAGTTCGCCTCGTTGGCGGCGGCCGTGGGCACGGACGGCGTCGTTGTCTACGTGCCGCGCGGTGTATCCGTGGCCGATCCGCTTCACTCCGTCCTATGGGCACCGGCGATTGCCGGGGCGCACTTCTCACGCGTGCTGGTCGTGGTCGAGGAGGACGCCCAACTGACCTACGTGCACGAGTCGGCGTCGCCGTCCGTGAAGGATGGGCAGGCGATCCACGCCGGGACGGTGGAGTTGATCGTCGGCGACGGTGCGCGGTTGACCTTCGTGGAGCTGCAGAACTGGGGAGCCCACGTCTGGAACTTCACCCACGAACGGGCCGGCGTTGGCCGCGACGGTCGCTTAGACTGGATCTTCGGAGCCGTCGGCAGTCGGCTCACCAAGAACTTCACTTCTCTCGACCTGAACGGCGAGGGGGCCGAGGGACGCATGTCCGGGTTCTACTTCGCCGATGGAATCCAGCACCTGGATCACGACACGCAGCAAAACCACCGTGCGCCGCACACGACGAGCGACCTGTTGTTCAAGGGTGCTCTGGTGGGCCGGAGCCGCTCCGTCTGGCAGGGCATGATCTATGTCGCACCCGGAGCGCAGAAGACGGATGGGTACCAGGCCAACCGAAACCTGATCTTGAGCTCACACGCGCGGGCCGACTCGATCCCCGGCCTGGAGATTCTGGCAGACGACGTCCGCTGCACGCACGGCGCGACGGTCGGGCAATTGGAAACTGAGCCCGTTTTCTACGCGATGACGCGTGGACTGCCGCGCTCCGAAGCCGAACGAATGGTGGTTGACGGCTTCTTTGCGCCGGTGCTGGAGCGGATCCCTTTCGAGCCCGTGCGCGATCGCTTCCGCAATGTGATCGAAGCCAAGATGGGGTAGGGGCCGCGGCCCATCATGAAACCCTTCGGAGACGCCGCAGGCAAGCCCAGGGGCATGATCGAGGCGATGCCATGAGCCGTGCAGCGATCCCGCTTCGTCGTGCCGGGCCCTTGCCCAGGGAAAGCGCTCACGCGAGAATGGGCGGCGAGCCAACCAGGTCGGACCCGCCGTGGAGCATGAATCGGATGAGGAAAGACGCCTCCAGTATCACTGCACCTCTGCTCGTCGAACACCGTTACAAGGTTGGGGAGGTCGTCGATGTCTTGTGCGACCACAACCTGGACGGTGAGCGGGTGCGCGACTGGCTCCAGGGAATCGTCGTCCAGGCCGACTACAAGATGGTGGCGGTACAGTTCGTCGAGGAGGTCTACCTGACCGACGGTTGGATGGTGCCGGATCGTATTCTGTTCTGCCAGCAAGGCGCCGCCAACATCCGCCCCTCGACCCGCCGCCGGACCTGGCGGCTCCGCCGCGCCCGGGCCCGTCGTCGCTGACCATGGCAAGCCCGACCCGGATTGCCGAGCTGGACGTCGAAAGGCTGCGCTCCGATTTCCCGGTGCTGCGGCGGGAGCTGCGGCCTGGCGTCCCACTTGTCTACCTCGACTCGGCCGCCACCTCTCAAAAACCCCGAGCCGTGCTGGAGGCGATGCAGAATTTCTACGAGCTGCACAACGCCAACATCCATCGCGGGGTTCACCGGCTGGCGGAAGAGGCCACCGAGCAGTTCGAGCAAGCGCGTGCGATGGTCGCCCGGTTCATCGGAGCGGCCGACCCCCGCCAGATCGTGTTCACCCGCAATACGACCGAAGCGATCAATCTGGTGGCCCACGCCTGGGGCCGCTCGCAGCTCAAGGCCGGCGACGTCATCCTGCTGAGCGAGATGGAACACCACTCCAATCTTGTGCCGTGGCAGATGCTGGCCGCCGAGCGCGGCGTGCGGTTGGAGTTCCTGCCGGTCACCGACGGCGGTGAGCTCGACCTGACGGCGCTGCCTCGCCTGCTCGATCTCCGGCCTCGGCTGGTCGCCCTAAGTCACATGTCGAATGTGCTGGGCACCGTCAATCCCATCGGCGACATCATCCGCGAGTCTCACCGCGCCGGCGCAAGCGTTCTTATCGACGGCGCCCAGGCGGTCCCCCATCTTCCGGTCGATGTGATAGAGCTTGAGGTCGATTTCTACGCTTTCTCAGCCCACAAGATGTGCGGCCCGACCGGCATCGGCGCCCTCTATGCTCGTCTGGACCTGCTCGAGAGCATGCCGCCTTTCCTCGGGGGCGGGGACATGATCAAGCGCGTCGAGCTGCGATCGTTCGAGCCGAATACCGTGCCCCACAAGTTCGAGGCCGGAACCCCGGCGATAGCGGAGGCCATTGGCTTCGGAGCGGCCGCCGACTATGTGGCCGCCGCCGGCCGTGAGGCGATCCACTCGCACGAGCAGGCCTTGGCCGGGTATGCCATGGAACGTCTGGAAGAGGTCCCCGGTGTCCGGGTCTTCGGCCCGCCGGCGGAGCGGCGAGGGGGAGTCGTCTCCTTTACCCTGGACGGGATCCACCCGCACGACATCGCCCAGATTCTCGATGGCGAAGGTGTGGCGATCCGCGCCGGGCACCACTGTGCCATGCCGCTTCACGCTCGACTGGGGCTGCCGGCCAGCGCCCGCGCTTCCTTCTATCTGTACAATACGGCGGCCGAGGTTGACACGTTGGTCCACGGGCTGTATAAGGTCAAAGAGGTATTCGCCTAGGGGAGTCGGTTCGCAAGGTGGCTCCCCGTTCCCGCCATCTAACAGCGCATCATGGACGATCTCTACCGCGAACAGATCATCGACCGTTTCAAGAACCCTCGCCACCGCGGCGAGCTGGACCCGCACGACTACAGCTACGAAGACGACAACCCGTTGTGCGGCGACCGAATCCGGATCGATGTCCGGGTCGACGGCCAGGAGCGCGTGACGGAAGCCTCCTTTTCCGGAGTCGGCTGCGCCATCTCGCAGGCCGCGGCCGATCTGCTGACCGAGTCGATCGTCGGCAAGAGCCTGGCCGAAGTGCGCCGCATCTCCAAGGACGACATCCTGGAGATGCTGGGCATCGAGCTGGGCCCGGTGCGGCTGAAGTGCGCCTTGCTCTCGCTCAAGGTCCTCAAGGCGGGCGTCTACGGGATCGAGTCGGTCGAGACGGAACTGACCTAGCCCGGCCGACCCGCGGCCAGCGGCTTGTCCCCCATGTACAACTATCGGACGGTAGAGACCGACAATCTCGAGTTCGTCCCGGTCGCCACGACCTCGGAGGTTGGCCCGGGCCAGCGGCTCTTGCTGGACATCGGCGACCTTTCGCTGGTCGTCTTCAACATCGCCGGGGGATACTTTGCGATCGCCGACATCTGCTCTCACGATGACGGGCCGCTGGGAGAGGGCGAGCTCGAGGGCCAGGTCATCGAGTGTCCGCGACACGGCGGCCGATTCGACCTGAGCAACGGGAAGGCGATCCAACTTCCCGCGGTCGAGGACATCCCGGCGTACCCGGTGCGAGTCGAGGGGGATCGGATCCTCGTCGGGCTGCCGCCAGAGTAGATCCGCCTCGGCGGCTTGTGTCGCTTCTTTTCTGCTCGCTAAATCGATTCATGGCCCTGCCGCCCTTACCCCTTCGGGCACCCCTTCGGGTGCACCCAGGGTGTGCGCCGAAGGGCGTGGCGCCCTGTCCCCTGGGGACGCCCGAAGGGGCGTAGAGGCGGTGACTTCCGCCCTTGGCGCGCCCGCCCTTGGCACACTGCAGAGGCGAAGGGGCGAAATCAGGCCCGACAACTTCCTCGGCGGTTGATGCGGCGGCCGTGGGTGATGTCGGTTGCCGAGGGTATGTAGGGGCGAAGCACGTGTCTTGATGCGTCGAGGGATCCTACGCTTCGCTCAAGAGACGTGCTTCGCCCCTACGCGGGCCAGGAAACCCGCGGGTGAATCCCGGTAGGGCCATGAATCCGAGTCGGCGTCCGAATCGAGGGCCGCGCGAAAGGCGGTATGATTGGCGTCTGGCGCCGAGCAGGATTCGCGGCGCCAGTCGCTGTCCTTCCTGGAACACGCTGGAGGCGTTCGATGCCAACGAAGTGGGTCTATCGTTTTGAAGAGGTGCGTGCAGCTCAGCGCGCGGCCGGATCGTGGGACGGTGTGCGGTCCTTGCTCGGCGGAAAAGGCGCCAATCTGGCCGAGATGACCCGCATCGGCCTGCCGGTGCCCCCCGGCTTCACCATCACGACCAAGGCGTGCAACGCTTACCTCAAGAAGGGCAACCGGCTGCCGACCGCGCTGTGGCCGGAAGTGCTGGCGGCGCTGACGGCGGTGGAAAAGAAGACGGCGAAACGCTTCGGCGATCCCCGCCGCCCGCTGCTCGTCTCCTGCCGATCCGGCGCCAAGTTCTCGATGCCGGGCATGATGGATACGGTTCTCAACATCGGTCTGAACGACGCCACGGCGGAAGGGATGACCGGGCTGACGGGGGATCCGCGGTTTGTCTACGACGCCTATCGGCGATTGGTCCAGATGTATGGCACCGTCGTTTTGGACGTCGCCGACGAACCTTTCGAGCAGGTGCTGGCGGAGCATCGCAGCCGGCGGAAAGTGGAATCCGATTCGGATCTGACGGCGGAGGATTTCCGCCAAATTACGGCGGCCTTCAAGGCGATCGTACGCCGTGAAGCGGGTATGGATTTCCCAACCGACCCGGCCGAGCAGCTGCGATTGGCGATCGAGGCCGTTTTCAAATCGTGGAACGGCAAGCGAGCTATCGACTACCGCAACGCCGCCAAGATCCCTCACGATCTGGGGACGGGGGTCAATATCGTGGCGATGGTCTTCGGCAACATGGGCCACGGCTCGGGGACGGGCGTGGCGACAACCCGCAACGTCACGACCGGGGAAAAGGAAATCGAAGGCGACTATCTGACCAACGCCCAGGGCGAGGATGTAGTGGCCGGCACCCGGATCACCAAGCCCATCGCCGAGCTCAAGCGGGAGATGCCCAAGGTCTACGCGCAGTTCGCCCGGGTGGCCCAGAATCTCGAGCGGCACTATCGCAACGTGCAGGATGTGGAATTCACCATCGAGCGCGGCAAGCTGTGGATTCTTCAAACGCGCGACGCCAAGCGGACGGCTCAGGCGGAGGTGCGGATCGCCGTCGACATGGTCGCCGAGAAACTGATTTCCCGGTCGGAAGCCGTCCGCCGGGTCAAAGCGGATCAAGTCGACTTCTACCTTCATCCGCAGTTCGACCTCGCCGCGCGCAAGAAGGCCGAACGGATCGCCGCCGGTCTGAACGTTTCGCCGGGAGCGGCGGTGGGGATGATCGCCTTCGACGCCGACACCGCCGAGCGTTGGGCGAAGGAAGACAAGCGCCAGGTGATCATGGTCCGACCGGAGACCAAACCCGACGACGTGCACGGCATGCTCGCCGCCAACGGCATTCTGACGAGCCGCGGCGGTCGAACGTCGCACGCCGCGCTCGTGGCTCGTCAGTTCGGCAAGCCGGCGGTGGTGGGCGTAGCGGCGCTCGAGATCGATCTGGAGGCCCGCAGGATGTCGGTGAACGGCAGGACGCTCGAAGAGGGGGAGTGGATCTCGATTGACGGGGGCTCGGGCGAGGTCTACGCCGGTCAGCTGGCGACGGTCCTGCCCGACGTCACCGATCCGTACCTGATCGAGCTGCTTTCTTGGGCCGACGGATTCCGACGGCTGGAAGTGTGGGCCAACGCCGATTACCCGCGCGACGCCGAACGGGCGCGGCGCTTCGGGGCGCAAGGAATCGGGCTGTGCCGCACGGAGCACATGTTTTTCGAAACTTCGCGGTTGCCCTATGTCCAACAGATGATTCTGGCGCAAGACCAGGAGCAGCGGAAGAGCGCGCTGGCGACGCTTCTGCCTTTCCAACGATCCGACTTCGACGGCCTGTTCCGCGCCATGGACGGCTTGCCGGTCATCATCCGCCTCATCGACCCGCCGATGCATGAGTTCCTGCCGGCGCACGACACGCTGCTGCAAGAGGTTATCGAGCTGCGTCTCAACGGCAAGGACGCGGCGGCGCTGGCCGAGAAGGAGCGCATGCTGTCGGCGGTCGAATCGATGCGGGAGGCCAATCCCATGCTCGGCTTGCGCGGGGTGCGGCTCGGCATCCACATTCCCGAGCTGACCACGATGCAGGTGCGGGCCATCTTCGAGGCGGCTTGCGCCTGCGCCCGCGACGGGGTCGACGTCCACCCCGAAGTGATGATCCCGCTGACTTCGCACGTCAACGAGTTGAAGGTGCAGCGCCAGGTGCTCGAGGCCGAGGCCCGGCGGGTGATGGACGAGCAGAAGATCGAGATCGACTACAAGTTCGGCACGATGATCGAGGTTCCGCGGGCGGCGCTCACCGCCGACGAAATCGCCCGCTACGCGGAGTTCTTCTCCTTCGGCACCAACGACTTGACCCAGACCACCTTCGGGATCTCCCGCGATGACGCCGAGTCCGGATTCCTGATGGAGTATCTGGATAAGGAGATCCTGCCGGAGAATCCATTCGCCAGCATCGATGAGGCGGGCGTCGGCAAGCTGATGGAGATGGCCGTCAAAGCCGGGCGCCGGGCGCGCAAGGGGCTGGAGGTCGGGATTTGCGGAGAGCATGGGGGTGACCCGAAGTCGGTTTGGTTTTGTCACCGGATCGGGCTGGACTATGTCTCGTGCTCCCCCTTCCGCGTCCCCGTCGCCCGGCTGGCCGCGGCCCAGGCGGCACTGGCCGACAAAGCGTAGGGAACGTGGCTCCGGCGTGAGGCCGAAAGGACCCCGGCTGAAGCCGGGGACTACCGGAGAAACCAGGACCCCGGCTGAAGGCCGGGACCAGCGGAGAAACCAAGACCCGGGCTGAAGGCGGGTCTACCACACACAAAGGGCGCCGGGAAACCGGCGCCTATGCTTTCCGAAACGGGCAGGGGCACGGCACGCCGTGCCCCTACGACAGGAACGGGTCTACTCTCGGATGAAGCGCGACAGGTCGGGGAAGATCAGGGTCTGGCGCTCGCCACGCTCGAGGGTCGGGCGGTTGGCGGCCTCGAAGTTCGTATGGACTTCGCGCATCGCCC
>Ga0184633_10000384_pt1 | contig 15789 bp, 12 predicted proteins | sample PLM31_170_b1_FD_133156 | JGI IMG/M metagenome (GOLD analysis project Ga0184633, IMG submission 133156) | Groundwater sediment microbial communities from an aquifer in East River, Colorado, USA - PLM3-1_170_b1 | ecosystem: Environmental > Terrestrial > Soil > Riparian zone | place: USA: East...
AAGATTGCGCAGTTCTACCTGGCGCAATTGTGGTTCCTCTACGACAAGACGGTGAACCGGGCCATCTACGAAAGCGCGGAGACCTGGAAAGGGAACACGAGCAATGCACGGACGATTGTGCTGATGTCCTTGGCGCGGCTGTGGTTCGGCTATGATCGTGCCGTCAACCAAAGGATCAATTGGGCAGTCGACGTGCTGCCGGAAAGGGCTGAGAACCTGGACCGGACGCAGGGTCCTGGCCCAGACCCGAACGGACCCATCGGCCCCAGCCTGGCCAGGTTGTCCGAGACGGATGCCTCCGGCAATCCGGTCTCGCAGGTTGGGAGCGAGCTGGCGACGATGATTGAGGCGCGCGGTGTCTCGGTCACCTTTCTCGACGTCGGTTTTGGTGCCGTTCCGCTGGAAGGACGAGTGGTCTTGCCGGAGTACCTCGCCGACGCGGCGCCGTCGGATCCTGGATTCGTCGCGCACGAACTCACGCACGTCCTCGAGAGGGACTTGAACGATGCGGCGTACTGGCCAAGCGGCGGCCTGTCGGTCGAGGGAGCACGTTTCCCCATACCCCTAGGGGATTCCACCAACTATATGGAGGTGGTCTCCAACATCGTCGGCCTAACCGTGGAGTACGATGTCCGGTTCGCTGACGACCCCAAGGACCCCGGGTTGGCCGGCATTCTTGACAATCTGGCCACATATGCGGACGCCGATGCCCTCAACGCCACCCGCTTCTTAATCCGTGAAAGTTGGGACGTGAATAACGCCGAAGCAAACGCCATCTATAGGGCGAACTACGCGCACGAGTTCACCGTCGCGGACCACCGTATCCCGGCCGGAGGCTGGGATTCCTGGCTCAAGCAGATGGGGTTCTCCGGCGCCGCCGTCCAGCACATTCAGGCCCTGGCCTCGCAAGGAACGGCCGAGTACGTCGACCCGGTGTCACTCGACCCGACTTCGGGCCTGCCGGTGACAGCCACTCCCACGGCGACGGCCACCCCGACAAGCACTCCCACCCCGACTGCCCTGCCCACTTCGACGCCAACGCTCACCCCGACGCCGACACCCACACCGTTGTCGACCCCCTCGCCCAGCCCGATCTCATCGCCCACTCCGTCGGCGACTCCATCCGCTCCACCGGCAACTCCAACACCGAACCCCTGACATGCGAGGGCGCGAACGAGCCTTGCCAGTGTTGGTCTTCGGCGCGCTCCTCGCGGCGGGCTTGGCCTGCGGCTCTTTCCCCTCACCAGCCGAACCGACCACGGTGGGATCCGTCATTCCTGGAACGCGTGCTCTCACCGATGACCAGGCCTACTATGAGTCGCCGGCCTGGTCACCGAATGGCCGCTACCTGGGAGCGTTTCGAGGCTACCGGATTACCGCTGACATCATCCATGCGGACTCCTTCGAAACGGGTCCCGTCCTGATCGATCTGGATTCCGGCGAACGGAGGTTCATTGGATCCCCTCCCACAGTCAAACCCGAAGATGCCTTTGGCCCCGTCCTTTGGCAGCCAGGTGAAGGGGGTGTCACCTTCTATTACTTCGACCGCGCAGGCGGACAGGAGGGCCCTGCCCTTGTCACCTACTTTCCCGACACCGCGGAATTCTCTTCTCTCGCCTTCTGCCAATGTGGCCGCGTCGCCTTCAATGCCGAAGGGAACCAAATCCTGGTGGTTGGTCCGTCTGAGGAGGCGTTCGAACTGAGCTGGTTCGATCTAGAAACGGGGCTAACATCAAATGAGCTCTCACTCGACCGCGCGGAACCGCGGCAGCACCGCTACTTCTACCTGGCTCTTTCGCCCGACAACGGCAGCCTCCTCCTTGACGATCTAGATGGCACCGTTTTCAAGTACGAGATGGACTCTGGCCAAGCCCCCGTTCCGTTCCTTTCCCCGGCCGCCACGCCTGCCTGGTCCCCTGACGGAAGCAAGATCGTCTACGCCTCGCTTCCCGCCAATGGCGACCTCTATTCCGGACAACTCATGATCGCCAATGCCGACGGATCCTCGCCCGAGCCGTTGTTCCCCGAACCACAACCGGCTGGGATGCTCGCACCAGCCTGGTCGCCGGACGGTACACAGATTGCGTTCCTGTACGGAACGCGGCATTCAAACAGGATCCTCATTGCCGAGGTGCCCGAGAGGCTGCGCCCTCTGGGGGTTGGAGCGACTCCCGCTGGGCCATAGGAAGAGGGTGCGGGGGTGCGACGATGCTTTCCGTGGCGGATCACCGCATCCCGTCCGGTGGCTGGGACGACTGGCTCAAGGAGATGGGTTTCTCCGACGACGCCATCCAGCATATTCAGGCCGTGGCGGCGCAGGGGAAAGCCGAGTACGTCGACCCGGCTTCTCTTGACCCCACCTCGGGCATGCCGGTGACTGCCACGCCCACGCCAACCGCTAGCCCAACCGCGACATCGACGCCAACGCCCACGCCCACTTCGACGGAAACTCCAACGCCTACGGCGACACCCAGTCCAACCCCCACATCCTCCCCCACTCCTGCGGCAACGGTCACGCCCAACACGACCCCCCTGCCCGATCCCTCGGCTCCACCGGCAACCCCGGCTCCGAACCCCTGACATGCAAAGGCGAGAACGTTGGTTGCCGGTAGTAGGCTTCGCCGCAGTCTTTGCAGCTGTCCTGGCCTGCGGCCCGTTTCCCTCTCTAACCGAACCGACCGCGGTCGGATCCGTCATCCCTGGAACGCGTGCTCTCACCCACGATAGGGCGTACTACGAGTCGCCAGCCTGGTCGCCGGACGGGCGCTACGTGGCTATCTTTCGAAACTACCGGGTGTCCGGCGACACCATCTACGCGGACACTTTCGAAACGGGTCCCGTCCTCATCGACCTTGATTCAGGGGACCCCCTGAAGATCCCCTTGCCGTCGACAGTGAAAGAGGGAGGATCATCTGGACCGGCGATGTGGTTGGCAGGAGGGAGGGAACTGGCCTTCTACCACTTCGACTTCGTAGATGGTCGCCCGGTTGCGCTTATCGTCCGATACGATTTGGAAAGCCAGCGCACGGAGGCCTCCGAAGTCTGCTGTGCTCCACTCTCCATCAAAGCCGTTGGATCGGAGGTCTTGGTCAATACGTCTTCCGACGATTCCTTCGGCCTGGGCTGGCTTGATCTGGAGACTGGCCAGGTGATCCAAGAGCTCTCGCTACCGCGAGATGAGCCTCGCCAACACCAGTATCGCGACATCTCGCTCTCACCAGACGCGCGCGCACTGCTACTCGGGGCTGTGGATGGCGCAATCTATAGATATGCGATAGGTTCGGGGGGGCCTCCAGTACCATTTGTTTCCTCGGCCGCCTCCCCGGCCTGGTCCCCCGACGGAAGCAAGGTTGCCTACGTCTCGCTCCCCGCGAACGGCGATTATTACAGCGGTCAGCTGATGATCGCCAATGCCGATGGATCCTCGCCTGAGCCGTTGTTCTCGGAGCCACAGCCTCGCGGCATGCTCTCTCCGGCGTGGTCCCCGGACGGAACGCAGATAGCGTTCCTTTATGGAACTGAGCATTCCAACAGGCTTCTTGTGGTCGAAATCCCCGAAAGGCTTCGCCCCACCGGCGCCATCCCGGCGCCGCCCTCGAAAGCGCTTCAATGAGCGAGCCCGCTCACCTATCCGGCAACGTGCGACGCACGCCGAGCTCCGCGAGGGAGTCTACCCCTCCATAACCGCCTTCAGCCTTCCCAAGTCGCCCTGGAGCTGGCCCTCGAATTGTTTCTTGACGGCGCCCTCCGCCAGCTTGAACAGGCCTCCGGGCTCTCCCTCACCGATCATGGTGAGTTTGGTGCCGCCCTCGGCCGGCTCATAGAGCTGCGTGATCTCGAACTTGATCGGGCCGGAAATCGTTTTCAGGGAGACTCGCTTGTTTGGCTCGTAGGCGGTGACTTCCAGCTTTGAGTCCATATCTCGGCCCAGGAACTTGCGCACATCTGTTATCTGGGTGCCCACGCCCACGGGTCCGGAAGACGTGATCTTCGACTCCACCAACCCTTCCTGCCAGGCCTTGTTCTTGGCCGGGTCGTTGGTGTAGTCGAAGACCTCTCCGACGGGTTTCTGAATCACAATGCTTACCTCGACCTTGATCATGGCTGTTCCTCCTATCGATTGGGGGCCCTGGGATCAGTGAGGGGGCCTGCTCCAGACGCGGCGCACCTAGCATAGGCGCGCGAGGGGCCACAGTCAACCGGCAACTGGTGGCGTGCCACTTGGCGTTTGTGGACTCTTGCCGCAGCGCCTGACCGTCACCGCCCAGGTCGCTTGGCTGGCTTCAGCCTGCTCGGTCCTCAATCTCCCAGGCATGGTCGAGCACGTGCCATGTCACACGGCGGACGAAGTAACGGGGGGTCCAGCGCTTCCCGCCGCGGGGTCCAATCACAGGGAGCTCGCCGCGGGCCGCGGCCTCCAGCCCCTTGAGGATTTCCCGGCGCGTTCGGCCGACCTTCTCGGCGATCTGGATCTTCCTCAGCGATTCGGGCTTCCAGCCGATACTTGCCAGATACGCCCCCTCGGCCTCGACGACGTGTTCTACGATTGCAGCCAAGCTGCGGCCGCCACCGCGCGGGCCCTTGCGAAGCCGCTTACCGGAGGCCATCTCCACTGCGGCGTCGAAGGCCAGCCAACAGCTCTTGAGCACAGCACCGAATCTCCGGAGATCCTCTTCCTTGACGCCTCGCGAGTCCGAGGACGGCGCGGCCCCTGGCGCGCCGAAGTCGGTGGTGGCGTCTCCACGCAAGCGCTCGACGACCACGAGCTCAGAGGCGTTGGCCGGGACCCGAAACCCGAGCCGCGCCGACCGAAGGGCCCCTCCGTAGCGCGGGCCGCAGTCGAAGAGGCCCTGAAGCGCCGAGGCCTCGTCCCGCCCGCTCCGGCACCATCCCGGCCAGTCCACGGCTCCAGCGAAAGTCTTCTTCTGGCCGACTTCGAGGTAGACCTCGATCCGCTCTTGGGATCCCGCCATCGTGGCAATCCTCGGTGCTTCGGTGCGGGCCAATCAGGCTCGGCCTTCGGCCGTGAGATGATACCCCTAGAAGGACAGGTATAGACTTACGCACTCGAACCTACCCAAGGAAGATCTGGAGCGGAGGCGCGAGGCCCGTCACGATGGAACCGGCCAGCTCGCCCACGACGCGGCAGAGGGTCGTCGAAGAATTCCGGCAGCGCTGGAAGGCGGAGGCGCTGGTGGTGCGCGCCCCCGGACGCGTCAACCTGATCGGCGAGCACACCGACTACAACGAGGGATTCGCCCTCCCCATGGCGATCGACAGGGCCGTCTGGATCGCCCTTCGCCCGCGGCCCGACGGCCGAGTCATCGTCCATTCCCTCGACTTCGGCGATTCGACAGAGTTCGCCGTACGCCGATTCGGCAAGGGTGGCCCCGCCTGGGGAGAGTACATCAAAGGTGTGGCGTGGTCCTTGTTGGAGGCTGGGCACACACTGACGGGCTGGAATGGTGTCGTGGGTGGGGATATACCGATCGGAGCAGGACTGTCTTCGTCGGCGGCGATTGAAGTCGCCGCGGCGCGGGCTTTCGCCCAGGCGTCACAGCTCCCGTGGGAACCCACGGCAATGGCGCGGATCACGCAGCGAGCCGAGAACGAATGGGTGGGAGTCCGATGCGGCATCATGGACCAACTGACCTCCATCAGCGGAGTGCGCGATCACGCCTTGTTGATCGATTGCCGCTCGCTGAACGTGACGCCCGTGGCGCTGCCGGCCGGAGCTGCCGTCGTCATCCTGGACACCGGCACCCGTCGGGCCCTGGCGACTTCGGCCTACGATGAGCGAAGAAGGCAATGCCAACAAGCTGCCGAGATCCTTGGCGCGCCGGCCTTGCGAAACGTCACTCCGCAGGACTTGGATCGAGCACGGCAAACACTGCCCGAGACGACCTGGCGCCGCGCCCGGCACGTGGTCAGCGAAAACGAGCGGACGCTGCGTGCGGCCGACGCGCTGAAGCGCGGTGATCTGATCGAGGTCGGGCAGTTGATGAACGCCAGTCACGAAAGCCTGAAGTCGGACTTCGAGGTCTCCAGCCGCGAATTGGACGAGATCGTAGGTTGCAGCCGCCGCCATCAAGGCTGCCTTGGCGCGCGCCTAACTGGCGGAGGCTTTGGGGGATGTGCTGTGGCGTTGGTCCGTGACCGCGACCTCGGGGACTTCGCCACCGAAGCCACGGCCTGTTATCGCGCCGCGACCGGGCTCGAAGCCCAAGCGATGGTGTGTGCCGCTAGCGATGGAGCTAGTAGTGAGTGGTCAGTGGTCGGTGGTCGGTAAACGGCCACCTCTGCCCTTGTCATTCCGAGCGAAGCCGAACGCGGAGCGACACCTGCGCATGCAGCTGCGCCGCAGGCGCAGGTGCAGGTGGGAATCCCCATGATCCGCGAATGTGAGCTCACGGCCAGCGTTTGGGGACCACCCACCGCGCCTCGGGGATTCCTCTCTCGGCCCTGCGGGCCTCGCTCGGAATGACAAACCGTGGGTGACCGTACCCGGCACTCACTGACCACTCACCACTGACCACTGGCCACTAGCCTTTCAGGGCGCCCGCCATCAGTCCTCGGAGGAAGTATCGCCCCAACAAGATGTACACCAGCAGCGTCGGCAGCGCCGTCATCAGCGCCCCGGCCATCTGCACGTTCCACTGCACGATCTGACTGCCCGCCAAGTTGTTCAGCGCCACGGTCACGGGCCAGGTCCGGTTGCCGGTCAGTACCACGGCGAAGAGGAAGTCGTTGTAGGCCTGGGTGAACTGCCAGATCAATACGACGACGAAGGCCGGAATGGACAGAGGGAACACCAAGTAGCGGTACAACCCCCAGAATCCGGCGCCATCCATCCGGCCGGCCTCCAGGACTTCCGTCGGTACGCCGGCGTAGTAGTTGCGGAAAATCAAGGTCGTGATGGCGATGCCGTAGATGACGTGCACCAGAACCAGTCCGGTGATCGAGCCGCGCAGGCCCAGCCGCTCCATGAACTGCACCAGCGGGATGATCACGGCCTGGTAGGGGATGAACATGCCGAACAGCAGCAGGGCGAAGATCAGGTTGGAGTAACGGAACTTCCATTTGGAGAAGACGTAGCCGTTGAGCGAACCGATCATCGAAGAGATCAAGGCCGCCGGGATCACCAGCCGCAGACTGTTCCACAGGTGGGGCGCCAGCTTGTCGTAGGCCAGGACGAAGTTTTCGAAGTGGATGCCGCTGGGCAGGTCCCACATGCGTTGCAAGTCGACCTCGGCGAAGCTCTTCAGCCCGGTGATGAGCAAGACGTACACCGGCAATAGGTAGAAGATCGCCATGGCCACCAGCATCAGGTACAGGATCGGGCGGGTGAGCCGCCGCGCACGCCGGGGCTTCACATCTCCTCCTGCGAGCGCATGCTGTAGAACAGATACGGAACGATCAGCAGCGCCACGGTGAGCAACATCAGGATGCCGATGGCGGCTCCTTGCCCGTAGTTGTTGCCGTCGAACGTGGTGCGCCACATATAGACGGCCGGGACGTCCAGGGCGATGTTGTTTTGACTGATGGCGACGATCAAGTCGAAGATCTTGAGGGAGATGTGCCCCAGGATGATCACGGCGCTGAGCGTGATCGGCCGCAGCAGGGGCAGCAGGATGTAGCGGTAGGTTTGGAACTCGCTCGCCCCGTCGACACGGGCCGCCTCGCGCAAATCATCGGAGATCGCCCGCAAGCCCCCAAGGTAGAGCGCCATGGTGAACCCCGACATCTGCCACACGGCGGGCAGCGCGATGAAGGCGATCCCCCAGGGCGGATCGGTCAGGTGCCAGTTGTTGATGAGGGGGTCCAGCCCGAGCTGATGAAAAAGTAGATTGAGGCCGCTGATGCGGGTGCCGGTGGCCGAGTTCATCAGCCAGCGCCAGGCGACGCCGGTGACGATGAAGGAGACGGCCATCGGGAACAGGAAGATGCTGCGGAAGACATTCTCGCCGCGCACGCGCTGATCCAAGAGGATCGCCAGGAACAGGCCGATGGCGAGGCAGCTGACGAGGAAGAGGACGGTGAAGATGGCAGTGTTGCGGATGTCGATGGCGAAGCGGGGGTCGCGCGCCAGTTCGATGTACTGGCGCAGGCCGGCAAAGGAGTAGTCCGGCATCAGTCCGGTCCAGTTGCTGAGGGAGACCCGCAGGGTCCAACCGATGAAGCCGTAGACGAAGATGGCCGTGGCGATGATCGACGGCAAGACCACGAGAATAGCGATCCGCTGGTCGCGATTTCGCCGGGGATGAGGAGTCGATTGCGCCGCCGACAAGCTGCGTGAGCCGGAGGCGGACAAGGTCGAACTCATCGGCACCTGTGGGGGAATGCCCCTGATTCTAGAGAAAATCCGCCTTCGCCGGGCAGCGTGCGCGGTCAGCAGAAAGAGGGGCGGAGACATCTCCGCCCCTCTGCCGGTCGTACGCTGAGAGTCGCTAGTTCCCGTACGTGCTGGCCGCAGAGACCAGCGCCGCCTGGAAGGCCGCCACATCGCTGTTCGTCAGGAACAGACCCAGGGCGGTGTTGATCTCGTTCTTCCAGGTATCGTTGGCGGTCACGCCGTGCGTCAGGCTGCCCACCACGGTGTCGGTCGACCAGTCGGCCATGGCCGTCTGCAGATAAGCATTGAAGAGCGACTTATCGCAGTCGGTGCGGGCGCAGATCGATCCCTTCACAGGGTTGAAAGCCTCCTGGCCCGCCTTTGATCCGGCGACTTTCAGCCAGTCGAGGGCGCCCTGCGCATGCGGGGCGTTCTTTGCGAGCGTGAAGCTGTCGCTCAGGAACTGGAAGGTGCCGTCGGTCCCTGGAGGCGGCGCCCAGCCATAGCCTTCGCCCGGGACCAGGCCAAGGTTGCCGCCGGCCGTAGTGCCGGAGAAGTAGCCGTCGGCCCAGTCGCCCATGATGTTGAAGGCGGCGTCACCGTTGGCGACCAGCTGAGAAGCGTCCTGCCAGGTAAGCCCCGAGGCATCCGAGTTCACGTGCTGCAGCACCTGGGTGTAAGTCTCCAGGGCGGCGGTGACATCGGCGCTGCCCCAGTCACCCGTGCCGTCCCACAACGCGCTGTAGCCGTCCGGGCCAAGCTGGCCGAGCAGCACGACCTCCATCAAATGCATGGCCGTCCACTGCTCTCCCATCGAGAGGCAGATCTTTCCGGCGGCCTCGATCGTCTCGCACGCGGCCAAGAACTCATCCCAATTCGTCGGGACAGCCACCCCCAGCTCGGCGAGCAGCGCCGGGTTGGTCCACATCACATTGGCGCGGTGGATGTTGACCGGGACGGAGTAGATGTTCCCATCCTTGGAGATCAGTGGGATGAGCGTTTCGGGCATGACATCGATCCAGCCCTCTTCATCGAAGAGGCTGTTGAGGGGTTCGATCTGGTTGGCGGCGACATACGTGCCGATGATCTCCTGGCCGGCATGTGCCTGCCACGAATCGGGCGGATCGCCGGCCTGCAGGCGGCTGGCGAGGACGGCCCGGGCGTTGGTGCCGGCGCCGCCGGCGACAGCCGAGTTGATGAACTCGACATTCGGGAAGTCATTGGCGAAGACTCCCAGCATGGCCTCCAGGCCGGCCGCCTCGCCGCCGCCGGTCCACCACGAGAAAATCTCCACCTGATCGGCGGCTGGCTGGGCACCAGCACAAGCGCCCAGCAGCAACGCTCCGCTGAGTATTGCGACCGCTAGAAAAACCTTGCGGACCATCTCTTTCCTCCTTCAGGGTTTGAACAAGGGATTCTGCTTCCAATTCTTGGTTGGACCGGATTCGTGTCTGGAGCACCTCCGTGTTTGGTCTCTCGGCTCAGATGAAGCTCTCGGACGAGGGTACGGCCCGTGTGATCAGGCCCCGTAGGCAAGGGACCACTGCGGCCAGTCTGTCGAGGCGTTCGGCGGGTCAGTTGAACTCTAGCACAGGCGAGCTCGCGATGTCAATTCCGCAGCTTCCCTCGCCGCCCTGGCTCTGGCCCGCTTCGCGACACCTGCGCCTGCGGCGCACCTCAGGTGCGGTGCAGGTAAGCACCCCGGAGGGGCCGGCGGTCCCTCGTCTACCGCCTTCGCGTGGTTGTCCTTCGGGATCGCGCATCGCATCCCGTAGGGGATCCCATGGGGGAAGCGGGGGTCCAGTCTTGTTGCGAGTATGCTCCGGACCCCCGCACCCCTCCGCTCTGCTTCGGTCTATACGCCCTTCGCCCTCTACACCCCTTCGGGTGTCCCCAGGGGACAGGGTGCACCCGAAGGGGTGAGGGCGGGTGTCTTTGGCTTTCGCGGGAATGACATACTCCCTGGGTGCCACGCCCGCGAATCGCGCTTCGCATCCCGAAGGGGAAGAGGGGCCCAGGCGGTGTGCCAACACTGGGTTCCCGGACCACTCCGCTCCACTTCGCCCTCTACGCCCTTCGCCCTCTACACCCCTTCGGGTGTCCCCAGGGGACAGGGCGCCAAGGCGGCGCACCGAAGCGGTGCAGTGCGCCACGCCCTTCGCCCTCTACACCCCTTCGGGTGTCCCCAGGGGACAGGGCGCCAAGGGCGGCGCACACCCAGGGTGCACCCGAAGGGGTGCCCGAAGGGGTGAGGGCGGGTGTCTTCGACTTTCGCGGGAATGACATACTCCCTGGGCGCCACGCCCGCGAATCGCGCTTCGCATCCCGAAGGGGAAGAGGGGGCCCAAGCGGTGTGCCAACACTGGATTCCCGCACCCCTCCGCTCCGCTTCGGGCGTCTTCGACTTTCGCGGGAATGACATTCGCTTCGGTGTCACCCCCGCGAATCGCGCTTCGCATCCCGAAGGGGAGGCGGGGGTCCAGGCTTGAGCCAACTGCGGTGGGCTCGCGGCCCCCGCCTTCGTGCGGGCATACTTCGCGGGAATAGCATCAACCGGCGGGGCTGTGCCCTCGCGTGCTGCCAAACACCGTCAACTTAAGTCAGGGATGGCAGACTCCGCTGCCGGCATCGGTGAAACTGCCCCCAGCAACAGGCACGAATTCCCACTCATACCGGTCTTCGTACAAGTTCAACAGGAGCACCCCGAACGTGGTCGCGTCGCGGACCTCGCTGTTCGGCGGAGCGGAATCCGGGAACGGGTAGTGGCTGAAACCTCCAGTGCCGACGACGAATTGGCGCAACCCAAACTCGAGATCCTCCCTGCCCTCAGCATCCAGAGGTACGAACCGCTCGTAATCGTGATCGTGTCCGGTCAACGCGACTTCGGCGCCGGTCTCGGCCAGGATGCGCCAATAGGCCGAGACAAGGTCGGAGTAGCCATGTTGTCCTGAGCTGAAGCGCGGGTAGTGCCAGTAAGCCAGTGTGCACAAAGCCGGATGAGCCCTGAGGTCGGCCTCCAGCCACTGGGCCTGCTGATCCCTGTCCGTACAACCGCCTACCTCCCAGCAAATACTGTTCAGGACGACGATATGCCAGGAGCCAAGGTCGTAACTGTAGTAGCCTTCGGTTGGGTCGCCGGCCGCCGCGCCGAAGTACTCGTAGTAGCCGACGGCGCCGGGCGTGTAGTATTCGTGGTTCCCGACCGCCGGCCGGATGCGGTCCTTGAAGCGCCCCCAGCTCGGATCGAAGCAATCCGCGAACTCTTGCGGCGTGCCGCTGCTGTAGACGCTGTCACCCAGCGTCGCCACGACGCCCTCCATCCCTTCGACCAGAGCCGCCGTAGCTTCGTCGCCCTCGCTGTCGCAACTGGCGATGTCGCCGACCGCGACAAGGACGGCTGGCGTTGGCTCAGGGACCTCGGACGCCGTCGGCTCGAATGTCGCCGGGGCCGTTGGGGACGGCTCAGCACTCGGACGCGGTTCAAGGGTCGCCGCAACGGAACTCGGTTCAGCCGGACGCGGCCCGCTCGTACACGCGGCGCCGAGGGCGGCCAACAAGATAGCGGCGAGCGGAAGGGCACTTGGCCTAGTCCGAGTGATTGGGGAGGCCAGCCGCACCGACCGATCTGCAATTGCCACGGAGGCATCGCCTAAAGGATTCCAGCTTTGGCCCCGCTTCGCGGAGCACCCCGGAGGGGCCGGCATCGGCAACGGGCGAATCGCTGAGCGAGTCCGGCGCTGGCCTCCATCCTTGTCGCCACCTGGGTAGCGCGCTCCCGGCCGTTTCGTTCCAACGGACGCCGGAGCATGCCTCAACGTTTCTGTAATCACAGGCACCTCGCCAACGACGTCCCTTGTCTACGCCGTAAGCCTCACAATGTGAAATGCAGCGGGGGGATGGCTCCCAGGATGACGCCGACGACGAAGAGCGTGCCCGCCTGCTTCGTCCAATGGAAGGCCCAGGAGACGAACCACAAGGGCCAGATCGCGTAGTTCTTCGGCGGCGAGGCCGGCTTTGGCTGCGTGTAGATCTTCCAGACCTGTCGCAGGCGCGGGAGCGAAGCGAGCACCAGGAGCACCCAGACGCTTAGCACGCCGGCGAGCACCAGCCCGAGGCAGACCATGTAGAACAGAACCATCATCCCCCGGATGAGTCGATTCGTTGCCGGCTCGCCCAACAACACGGCCAAGGTGCGCACGTGGCGTGGCTGGTCATAGGGGAACTTGTCCAGGTGCTTGCCCAGAATGACGGTCGTCACCGCCAGCGCATAAGGAACGCATGCCGCCCAGACCCACGATGGGAGGTTGCCGGCGGCGACGTAATACGTCCCCCCGATCATCAAGGGCCCCCACACCAGGAAGACCCCCAGCTCCCCCAGCCCACGGTACTTGAGTTTCACCGGCCACGCCGTGTAGAACAGGCTGATGAAAAGACCCGCCGCGGCAAAGCCGAGCACTAGGGGTCCGCGCACGTAGGTGAGAAACAAGGCGATGATCGCATCCACGACCGTCAGCGTCAGGAAGGCGGTCTTCAATTGGCGCTGAGTCGTCAGGCCGCTGAGCACCGGGTGCGGCGCGTACAGGGCCCGCGGGTAATCTTTGGTATCCAGGCCCTCTTGAAGATCGAAGAAGTCGTTGGAGAGGTTGTTGGCGGCGTGGGCAATGACCAAACCGATAACCGCCAGAGCGAAGTACAGCCAGTTGATCGGGCCGACGCTGAGCGCCAGGAGCCCGCCGATCAGCCCCGAGGTCAGGGACATCTGGAAGACACAGGAGCGCGTCAGGACCAGCCAGCGCGAACCTAAATCCATCCGCTTAGCGGCGGACAGGTTGCAGGTGTCGATCACTTCTTTCCAGTTGCCGACCAACTCGCCAGGGGAGAGCCGCCGGTCCGCGAGTGATTTCTCCATCTCCGCTCCTTGCGATCGATAGTGGTCAGTGGTCAGTGGTCAGAAACGCGATTCTACTCCCGCGGACACAGGGCATCAGGGCGGGGATTGCGACAGAAAGGCACGTGCAGTCCCGGCCTTTAGGCCGGGGCAGTTCTGGTTGAAAGACCCGGGCAAATGCGCGGGACTACCCGAGCAGAATGGACGGCTCGGTTCGTTCCGACTTTGAGGCCCGGCCATGTCCGTCCAGGCGACCCGCGCCAAAGCGCTCGCTACCGGTGTCCAAGCGTGCGCTCGCCCCGGTGGACGCGACCCTTCCATCGCGGGCGCGGCGCAGGCTATGGCCTACGCCTATCGGTGTGTGTGCGCGGCCTCGGTGCACGCCCTCCCCCATCTTCGGCGAGGCGCCGGCTAAGGCCTGCGGCTACAGGCGCGAAGACGCGCTAGTGGGACTGCGGTACCGGCCACAGGTACTGATGTCAGATTGCTCTATTTGGTGCAGGTCGGTAACCTAATGGGGCCTTACGAGGACCTTTCATCCAACATAACGATTAGCTCCCATTGAGCTCGTCGAAAAGGCAAAGCCACCGAAAGGTGGCGGCGCAAAGCTACAGGGTCTACGGCTGGGCCTCCCAGCCAGGACAGCCAGCTGCCGAAACGAGATGGCAACCGTCGTTCGAAAGGACCTTCCTGCCCGTGGAAGGGCTGGCCCAGCCGGCCTCCACGGGCCTTGTTTTCCGCCTGGTCATCAACCTACGGCCGCGCGTGAGAACCGAAATGTAGGGGCGAAGCACGCTTCGCCCCTACAAGTACGATGCAGGCCTCGATGGCCGCGCAAGCTCCTCTCGATCCTGGGGCTATCGCTGGTCCTTCTTGGAAATGCCCAGGTCGCGGTCGCGCATGGCCTCGACGCGCCCACCGCGGCACCGCCATCTCGCACCGGCCAGCTGACCGTGCTATGGGGCGACGGAGGTCCCGGATCGGACTCGAATGTCACACTCATCACCGTGGCCGACGATGCCGGCCAGACGACGCCCATCCTGCTCAGCGACGAGCAGGCCCGGCCTTACGGCGGGGTCCTCGCGCTAAACCATAGGCGAGTCGTCGTCACGGGGAGTTGGAGGGCCGTGCCCGCGCTGGGCGGCCAGGCGCTCCAGGTGGAGTCCATTGAACTGAGCGCCCCCGCCGGCTCGGCTGCCGCCTCGAGCGGCGGCGAGGCGCTCGCCATTTCGGGTCCCCAACCCTGGATCAATATCGCGTGTAAGTTCTCCGACGTGGCGACTGAGCCCAAGCCGTTGTCCTACTTCAACGGGCTTGTCGGAGGGACGAAGCCGGGCCTTGACGACTATTGGCGTGAGGCCTCCTACAACACCATCAATATCGTCGGCAGCGGCTCCGTCGGCTGGTATAGCCTGCCGCAGACCAGGGCCTTCTACGTCGGTCTCGGCAGCTCCGCCATGCTGGACCGGCTCTTTGCGGACTGCACTGGGGCGGCGGACAGCTCCGTGTCTTTCCCCACTTATGTTGGCATCAATCTCATGTTCAACGGAGACTTGGATGGATATGCCTGGGGGGGCAGCCAATGGGCAACGCTCGATGGACAGAGCCGCATCTGGTACACCACCTGGGAACCGCCCTGGGGCTATGGCAACCAGACCGTTCTCGCCCACGAGATGGGGCACGGGTTTGGCTTGCCACACTCCTCAGGGGACTACGGCGTGACCTACGATAACCAGTGGGACGTCATGAGCGACAGTTGGAGCAACTGCTCCAGATCCACCGACCCCACCTACGGATGTTTGGGGCAGCACACCATCTCTTACCACAAGGACAAGCTGGCCTGGGTCCCCGGCGCGCAGAAGTTCGTGACATCGCCCGGGAGCTTCACGATTACGTTAGAACAACTAGGCCTGCCCCAGACGGGCAACTACCGGATGGCGCAGATTCCGATCGGCGGCTCCTCCACACATTTCTACACGGTGGAAGTGCGTCGTTGGGCCGGCTACGACGTCAAGCTGCCAGCGCAGGCCGTCATCGTCCACGAAGTCGATACGGCTCGGCTGAACCCGGCTCACGTGGTGGATGCGGACGGGAACGGCAACACGGGCGATGCCGGCGCCAGGTGGGAGGTCGGTGAGACCTTCAGCAATGGCGTGAATGAGGTGTCGGTGGCGATCGACTCGGCGACGGCCAGCGGGTTCGTCGTAACGATCACGCTGGGAGGGGCTGGTACGCCGACCGCCACCGGCACGGCGACCCATACGCCGACGGCCACCTGGACCAGCACGACCACATCCACCTTCACGGCGACTTCCACGCCGACCTCGACAACCACGTTCACCAGGACGCCTACTTCCACTTTCACGCACACCCCCACGGCGACACGGACGCACACCGCCACAGCCTTGCCCCCGACATCGACCTACACCGCGACGGCATCCAACACGCCCTTGCCGACGGCGACCTTCACACGGACACCGACGAACACTGCCCCGCCCGCGACCTCCACCTCTACGGCAACGGAATCGACCCCAGCGCCAGCTACCGCGACCTACACGCCAACAACCAC
>Ga0184633_10000385_pt1 | contig 15786 bp, 9 predicted proteins | sample PLM31_170_b1_FD_133156 | JGI IMG/M metagenome (GOLD analysis project Ga0184633, IMG submission 133156) | Groundwater sediment microbial communities from an aquifer in East River, Colorado, USA - PLM3-1_170_b1 | ecosystem: Environmental > Terrestrial > Soil > Riparian zone | place: USA: East...
CAACGCCGCACGTCCGGCGACCCTGCCGACGTATGGATCAGCTGCGTCGATCCCGGCGTTGCCGACGAGGGCCACGACGCGGGTCGCGTCGCCATCGCGCCCGACCGCCAACAGCACCTCGTGGAGCTGGTCTGCCATGCGCCGCTCGGGGGGGATCCACGCGCACGGCTGATCGATCAAGACGAGGGCCGCATCGGCTTCCCTGGCGGCACCGGCTTCATCACCCGCCTCGAGCAGGACGCGCATCGCCACGGTGGCCGCAGGCACAGCGTCCTGGCGTTCCTGGCGGCCCTCTCGCCCGGGCAGGCTGGCGACCGCATCGGCGTCCCGTCCGAGCATGCTGTAGGCGAGCGCGAGCGTGCGTTTCACCCATGCCCCGAAGGTGCTGAAGCCAGTCTCGTCGGCACGCGCGAATGCGGCCTCGAGGGCGGTGCGGGCACGCTCCGGCTCTCCCAGGAATATCGCGGCCAGTCCCTCGATGTATGGAACGGGAGGGCCGCCAAGGCGCACACTGAGGTCGCGCAGGAGCGGCATTCGTTCGAGGGCCTGCGCAGGTTGATACATCTCGATGCGGGTTTCGAGTTCGTTGAACAGGGCGTTGCCGGCGATCCAGGCGAGGTCCTGCGCGGTCGCCTCGCGGCGGACTCGTTCGAGGGTCGCCAGGCCGGTTTCGGGCTCGTCGGTCGCGAATCCGATAGCGAGCTGGGCGCTGCCGACGAAGACGTCCGCCCATAGCCGTGCCCACTCCGCCCCGGCGGCTTCGGCGAGCTTGCTGGCACGCTGGGCCAGGGCAAGGGACTCGTGCGGCCGAAGGGCGAACAGTTCGAGGCCGGCCAGGCGCGCATATGCCTGGGCGAGGTCGGCGCTCGGGCCGAGCGGCTCGAGGGTATCGCGCGCTCGCTCGTACTCCTGCCGAGCACGCTCGGGCTGCGAGGTCTCCCAGTAGCTACGGCCCAGCCACAGGCGGTGGTGCGCCGCGAACACGCCATCTCCGTTGGCTTCTGCGACTGGGATGGCCTGCTCGTAGAGCGGGATCGCGCGGGGTGCCTCGCCGGCGAAGTAGTGGGCCTCGCCAAGGAGGCAGTGCAGGCGCGAGCGATCCGGCTCCGCCGTCACGATGGGGACCAGACGCTCGTAGAGCTGGACCGCCTCGCCGAAGCCGCGCCGCTGGTGCGCGTCCTGGGCGGCGTTCATGACGACCGGCACGGCCTCTTCGCGCAGCTCCGCCTCGAGCAGGTGGTAGGCGAGATCGACCGGAGCCGTGCCGGGCATCTCCCGAAGCGCCTCGGCCGCGCGGGCATGCAGAGCCAGGCGCTTCGGGGTGATGAGGTCGCCGTAGATCGCTTCGCGAGTGAGGGCATGACGGAAGCGGTAGCGATGGGTGTCGGGCTCCTCCTCCATGAGCTGCTGTTGGACGAAGAGATGGAGCCCTTCCTGGACGCGTTCCTCGCTCGGCCCGGCGACCGCCGCCAGGGTGCGGTAGTCGAACGATCGGCCGAGCACGGCCGCGGCGTGCAGGATGTCGGCCTCCTCGTCGCTCAGCCGCTCGAGGCGCAGGAGCACTGAGTCGGTGACCGTCCGGGGCAGTGTCAGCTCGCGCAGCTCGCGTCGCTCCCAGCCACCGTCGGTGCGGTAGATGTCGCCCCGGTCGATGGAGGCCTTGAGCAGCTCTTCGGCCACGAAGGGGTTGCCTTCGGAGCGCTCGTACAGGAAGTCACGGAACTCGTCGCTGACCTCCTCGGTGTCGAAGATGGCGCGCACCATCTCGGCGATCCCGTCGGCTTCGAGCGGCTCGAGCTCGACCATCCGGGCGGTCCCCGAGCGCCGCCAGCCCTGTACGAGGGGGAGGAGCGGGTGGCGGCGATGCAGCTCGTCGCTGCGATAGGTCGCGAGGACCATGATCCGGGTCGTGCGCAGGCGGCGGGTCATGTAATCGAGCAGCTCGCGTGTGGACGCATCCGCCCAGTGGATGTCCTCGACGATGAGCAGGACGCCGTGCTCGTCGGCCGGGATGCGCAGAAGGGCGATGAGGGCCTCGAAGAGGCGAAGCCGCCCCTGCGTCGGGTCGCCGCCGTCCCCGTGCGTGGCCTGGGGATCGACCTGCGGGAAGAGCTGGGCCAGTTCACGGCTGAACGGCCCGAGACGCTCGCGCAGGCCGTCCAGGTCGGCGATGGCCAGGTAGTTGCCGATCGCCTCGAGGAAGGGGAGGTAGGGTAAGGCCAGCTCGGCCTCCGAGCAGCTTCCCTCCATGACGACCGTCCCGGCTCGTCGGGCTGCCGCCTGGAGTTCCTCGGCCAGCCGGGTCTTACCCATCCCGGCCTCTCCGGAGAGGACGACGACCTGGCCCTCGCCGCGGTCGGAGGCGAGGAGCGCGTCCTCCAGCGCCTCCAGCTGGGCGGCACGCCCGACAAGGACCGGGCAGAGGGCGCGATCGAGGACCTGGGCCACGGCCCGTAGCCTACCGCGCCATGGCCACGGTACCGACGAGCCTCGGCTCCGGCAAGCGGACCGACGCTACGATGGGCCCATGCCCGAGGAGCGCCGTCTGGTGACCGTCCTGTTTGCCGACGTCAGCGGCTCCACCGCCCTGGGTGAGGCCCTGGACCCCGAGGACCTGCGGAGCCTGCTGGCGCGCTACTACACCATCGCCAGGGAGGTGGTCGAGAGCCACGGCGGGACGGTGGAGAAGTTCATCGGCGATGCGGTGATGGCCGTCTTCGGACTGCCACATGCGCACGATGACGATCCCCGTCGCGCCCTCTCGGCCGCCCTCGTCCTGCGCGACCGTGTGCGCGGCGATCCGGGCCTCGGGGAGCGTCTTCCGATCCGGCTCGGTCTCAACACCGGCGAGGTGGTCGCCAGCCGTGACGTCACCGAGGGGGACTTCCTCATCACCGGCGACGCCGTGAACGTGGCGGCTCGCCTTCAGCAGGTCGCATCACCGTGGGAGATCCTCGTCGGTGAGCGGACCGTGCGGGCGAGTGCGGATGGATTCGCCTTCGAGCCCTCCCGGTCGGTCGAGGTGCGAGGCAAGGGGGCGGCTCTGCCGGCCCGCCCGCTCGTCGGCGTGGCTGTTTCCGAGGGGAGTCGTCGCCGCACTCCGCTGGTCGGTCGTGACGCCGACCTTGCCCAGCTCGAGTTGCTCGCCCGCCGGGCCTTCAGTGAGCGTCGGCCGTTCCTCGTCTCGATCATCGCGCCGCCCGGGATCGGAAAGAGCCGGCTCCTGCAGGAGTTCCTGGACCGCCTCCCGACGATCGCCGCGGACGCCGAGGTCGCCCTTGCGCAGTGCCTGCCCTACGGCCAGCGCCTGACCTACTGGCCGTTGCGCTCGCTCCTGCTTCAGCTCCTCGATCTCGACGACGATGCGCCGGCCGAGCGCATCCGGTCCGGCGCCGAACAGTGGCTTCGGGGACTCGGGGATCCCGAGGCGCGGCGCACCGCTGAACTGCTGGCGGCGACGCTCGGGGCATCGGAGGCGGAGATCTCCGACCGCGCGGCGCTGTTCGCCGCCTGGCGGGGAGCGATCGAGCTCGCCGGCACGGCGCATCCGGTGGTGCTCGTCGTCGAGGACCTGCACTGGTCGAGCGACACGCTCCTCGACCTCGTCGAGTACATCCTCCAACCGCGTCGCGGATCGCCATTGCTCATGGTGGCCCTCAGCCGGCCGGAGTTGCTCGACCGGCGGCCGACCTGGGGCGGCGGGCGTCGCAACTACGTCTCCCTGGCTCTCGAGCCGCTCGGCGAAGGCGATGTCGGCCGGCTCGTCGGAAATCTCCTCGACGGCCCGGCTCCGGAGATCGTCGATGCGGTGGTGAAGCGAGCGGAGGGCAATCCCTTCTACGCCGAAGAGATCGTGCGCTCGGTGCTCGAGCGGACGGGCGGGGCCTCCGATCCCGAGGCGATCGCAGTCGCCGTTGCGGAGCTTCCGGATACCGTCCAGGGCACGGTCCTGGCGCGCATCGACCTCCTCGCCGAAGACCCTCGCCGCGTGCTCCAGCTGGGCAGCGTCTTCGGTCGCGATTTCGAGGTCGATGGGATCGCCACGCTGGAGCCCGGGTTGGCCGGAGCGACCAGGGAAGCCGTCGACATGCTGGTCGAGCGGGAGCTCGTGTTCCCCGGACAATCTGGCGCCTACGCGTTCCGCCACATCCTCATCCGGGAGGTGGCCTACCAGACGCTTACGCGTGCCGAGCGGGCGCGCCTCCACGCCGCAGCGGGGTCCTGGCTCGAGGGCATGGCCTCCGGTCGCGAGGACGAGCGAGCGGAGCTGATCGCCTTTCACTTCCGCGAAGCGGCCACCCTGGCCGCGAGCGTTGGCGCGGCCGACCCGCAGCTGCAGGCCGCGGCGGTCCGCTGGCTGCGTCGCGCGGCCGAGCAGGCCTTTGCCGGCGCGGCGGATATCGAGGCCGCAGCTCACCTACGCGCGGCCATCGGCCTGGCCGAGGCGGACCTGCTTCCCGAGCTTCACTTCCGGTTCGGCCACGTGCAGTGGGGCGGTCGGGAGGCGGCCGATGCTTTCCTGACGGCGTACCGACTCGGTCGGGACCGGGGCCGGAGCCCGCGATTCCTGCTGCTCGCCCTCGCCGAGATGCTCATGGTCCTGCGGCGCTGGTACGGCTCTGTCGCGGGTCAACCATCGGAAGAGGAGGTGGAGGTGTTTCGCCGCGAGGCCAGGGCCCTCCTGCCGCTTGTGGACGACGAGCTCGCCCGAGCCACGTTCCTCGTCGCGGAATCCTTCGCTCCCTTCTGGATCGAAAACTCCGGCCTGCGCCTGCCGACGGCCGACGAGGAACGCGACGCGCGGTCTGCGGCTGAGGCCGGCCTCGAGGCGGCCGAGCGCCTGGGAGACGTTCGTCTCGTCAGTGCCGCGCTTGACGGCCTGGAGACCGTCTTCCACGCTACCGACCCCGCGTACGCGCGCGAGATCTCACGCCGGCGTCTCCGCCTGGGCGGCCAGCTCGACTTCCTTGAGCGACTCGACGCGCAGCAGATGGTGGCCTGGACGTCGGCGCTCCTCGGGGACCTGGAGGAGACGCTCCGTGCCGCGACCGAGGCGCTCGCCGCCCTCCAACCGGGACAGGCGCCGGCCGCGGCGCTCTTGTCGGCCGCCTGGCGGTGCTGGGCGCTCGCCGCGCTCGGTCGATGGAGCGAGATGCGGGCAGCGCTGGAGGCCGCCCGGGAACTGTGGGTGGAGGCGGACCGACCGTCCGCCGGGTATGCCCTCCATGGCTTCGTCGCCGCCGCCCTGGTGGGCGAGTGGCGGCGCGACGAGGCGATGCGCCAGCGTGCCCGGGAGGTGGTCGATGAGATCGCCGGCCAGTTCGCCGCGGGGCTGCCGCTTCAGGCGTGGGCGAGCCTGGCCAGGGGCGACCTTCCGGCGCTCGAGAACGAACTGGTCCGCTATCAACGTCACCAGCGTCGGGCTGCGGTCCTGGAGATGGCGCTGGCCGCCTGCGTCGACCGTGGTCAGCCGGTGCCCATGGAGACCGTCGTTTCGCTGACCGAGTTCGCCGCCGCGCGCGGGCTGCGCCCCCTTGAGGCGCAGGGACTGCGCGCCCAGGGACTGGCCGCCCGTGATGCCGCGCTGCTCTCGCGCGCGCTCGAGATCTACGAGGCCTGCAAGGCGGTCCCCCGAGCGGCCGTCGTCGCGGTCGAACTCGGACGGCTTCGGGGTGACCCGGCGCTCGTCGAGCGTGGCCTCAGCGCGCTCGAGTCACTGGGCGATCTCGACGCGCTGGAACGCCTTGGCAGCGCGGCAGACCAGGGGCCCGAACGCGCGTGAGGGGCAGGTTGCGCGCGGCGTCAGTCGACGACGGTCTGGCTCTGCTCCCGCAGGAACTGCTGGACGTAGTACAGGCCGCCACCCGCCTTGCCGGTCGTCCCCGAGCCCTTCCAGCCGCCGAATGGCTGGATGCCCGGCCACGCCCCAGTGGTCGCCCCGGCCCGCCGGTCGACGTACACGACGCCGGCCTCGATCTCGTCGAGGAAACGCGCGACCTCGGCCCGGTCCTCGCTGTAGAAGCCGGCGGTCAGCCCGTACACCGTGTCGTTGGCGAGGCGCAGGCCCTCGTCCAGCGAGTCGATGGGAGCCAGGACCGTGAACGGGACGAAGAGCTCCTCCCGAAAGAGCCGGTGGTCCGTCGGCAAGCCGGCGGCGACCGTCGGCTGGACGAAGAAGCCGGCGTCGCGGCCGTCGGCGGTGATGCGCTCGCCGCCGATGAGGACCGTCCCGTCTCGCCGGGCCTCCGACACGGCCCGCTCGAACTTCTCGACCGAGCGCTCGTGGATGACCGGCCCCAGCCAGACTTCCCGGCGGAGCGGGTCGCCGATGACGATCTTCGACGTCTTCTCGAGGAGCAGGCGCACAAACTCGTCGTACACCGGGCGCTCGATGTAGACGCGGCTGTTGGCCGAGCACTTCTGGCCGCCAAAGCCGAAGGCCGAGCGCATGACGCCCTCGGCCGCCTCCTCGAGGTCGGCCTTGCGGCTCACGATCGAGGGGTTCTTGCCCCCCATCTCGACGATGACGGGCTTGGGGTAGAGCTTCGGGAACTGCCGGTAGATAGAGAACCCGACCTCGTACGACCCGGTGAAGATGAGGCCGTCAAGGCCGGGGTTCTCCTGGAGCTCCTGGCCCACCGTCTCGCCCGGCCCCGCGACGTAGTTGAAGACGCCGTCGGGCAGGCCCGCGTCGCGCAAGATCTCGTAGAGCTTGAGCCCACAGAAGGGGGCGTCGGAGCTCGGCTTGAAGACCACCGTGTTGCCGGCCACGAGCGCACCGGAGGCGGGACCGCCGGACAAGGCGAGCGGGAAGTTGAACGGGCTGATCACGGCCCACACGCCGTGCGGCTTGAGCACCGAGCGCGTGTGCACGCTCGTATCGCCCAGGTTGCCCATCGGCCGGTCGAAGCCGTCGTTCAGCTCCATCTGGTCGCAGTAGTAGCGGATGAGGTCCGCCGTTTCCTCGACGTCGCCCAGGGCCTCGAGGCGGTTCTTGCCCACCTCCATGGCCATCAGGGCGGCGAGCTCCATCTGCCGCTCGCTGATGAGGTCGGCGGCGCGACGGAGGAGGCTGACGCGCTCGTGCCAGGGCCGATGGCCCCAGTCGGCGAACGCGGCGCGAGCCGCGGCGATGGCGTCCCGCACGTCGCGTCGCGTGCCGCGGGCGAAGCGCCCGAGGAGTGTGCCGTCGATCGGGCTGCGGTCTTCGAACGAGCCGTCCCCCCCGCGCGGCTGGCCCGCGACGTGGTTGCGATGCTCGGCGCCCAGCCAGGCGCCCGCCCGCGCGATCCCCTCGTCGAAGGCGGCGTGCAGCTCCTCGTTGTCATTGCGCAGCGTCGCGTAGGTGATCTTCATGCGCGGCGCGGTCGGGGCGGTCACGGTGGTCGGTGCGGTCATGGCGGTCCGTCCTCAGCGTCGGTGAGCGGCGGTCGGTGGAGTGGGTCCAGTCTACTCCGCGGCGTGTGCCCCGCCGGGCGGGGCGCTGCCATCGGCGGAGGCGTCGAGGAGCGCCTCGACCACCTCGACGATCGAGGGGGCGACGGCATCTGGGACGAATCCTCGTCGCCGCCCGCGTGCCCCCGCGACATCGCCGCGGCCGTGCTTGCCGGTGAGGACGAGCACGGTGCGCATCCCGAGCCGTCGCGCCGGCGTGAGATCGGTCCGCAGGTCGTCGCTCACCATCGCGACCTGGTCTCGGCGGAGGCGGACGGCAGAAGGGGACCGACGCCCGGCGGCCGCGCGCAGGTCCGTGGCCAGCCCCTCGAAGGCCGCCCGGAAGATGGTGGGCGCGGGCTTGCCCGCAACCGTCGCACGCCGGCCCGTGGCGTACTCGAGACCGACCACGAGCGCCCCCGAATCGAGGGTCGGGCCGGCCGCGGTCAGCCACCATGGGTTGCGGTGCATGGCCACGAAGGTCGCGCCCGCGCGGATCTGGCGGAAGGCGCGGTTCAGGTTCTCGTAGGTCAGCTGGTCGTCGGAGTCCCCGATGACGACCGCGTCGGCGCGTATGCCGGCATCGATCTCCGTGTGGGAGAGGAGGCGCAGGTTTGCCTGGGCGAACTCGGCGGGCGCCTCGGCCGAGCCGAGCAGGTAGACGGCGGCGCCCGGCATGGCCCCGCCGAGCTGGCTGACTGTGGTCGACAGGGCCGTCACGATCCGCTCCGCGGCGATCGCGATCCCGGCCTTGGCGAGCCGCCGGGCGAGGGTCGCCCGTGACGACAGCGACGTGTTCGTGATGACCCGGAACGGGATCCCGGCGTCGAACAGGCGGGCGATCGCGGCACCGGCGCCGGCGATCGGCTGACCGCGCGAGACGAGCACGCCGTCCATGTCGAGGAGGAGTGCCCTCGTCCCCTCGAGTGCCACCCGGATGGTCCCTGCTCCGACGTCCACGGCCGTCAACAGTAGACTGCGCGCCGTGAGGGGATCGCACTGAGCGGCCCGGTCGCGCTCCTCGGGGCCGACCGGTTCGTCCCCGCCATCGAGCCGCTCGACCGCGAGCTGCTCGAGGGGACGGGCAAGTCACGCCCCCGGGTGGTGCTCCTTCCCACCGGCGGCCCGTCCGACGGCGGGGTCGACTGGCTCGACTGGGCGACCGTCGTGACCCACCATTTCGAGGCCATCGGCGCGGAGGTGGAGCCGGTCGCCATCGCCGACAGGGCCGCTGCGGACGACCCGTCCTCCGCCCAGGCGGTCGGCGAGGCGGACCTCATGATGATCTCCGGGACGCGGCCGAGCGCGCTCCTCGACGTGCTGTGGGGGAGCCGGGCGTGGGAGGCGGCCCGCCTCGCCCATCAGCGCGGAGCCGCGCTGGTGGCCTGTCGCGCGGGGGCCATGATCCTGGGCGACCGCTGCCTCGAGATCCGTCGCCATCTGGGCTGGCCGATCCGCTGGGAGCGCGCCTTCGGCCTCGTTCGCGGGGCCGTCATCGCCCCGCGCTACGACCGGATGCCCGAGCCGCTTATGGCCTTCGTCATGCTCCAGGCACCGTCCGACGTGGTCGTCCTCGGGATCGACGAACGCGCCGCTCTGGTCGGGCGCGACGGCGCGTGGCAGGTGCGCGGCGACGGTCGGGTCACGGTATGGCGCGGGCGGCGGCGCAACCGCCACCGCCCGGGGGATGTACTGCGGGTGTAGGTCGGCGGCCGACCCGCCCCGGCCACCGCGGCCGACCCGCCCCGGCCACTGCGGCCGACTCAGGCGGTCTGCACCACGCGGAAGCAGTCGGAGCAGTAGACCGGCCGGTCCAGGCGCGGCTTGAAGGGGACCTGCGCGGAATTGCCACACCGTGAGCAGATCACCGCGAAGTACTCGCGGATCGGCCGGTCGTCGCCGCGCTCGTAGCCGCGCGGGCCGCCGATGGAGCGGACGTCCCAGGCGTCCGTCTCGCGCGCAGCGCGCCGGCTGGCCCGGCAGCTCGCGCAGCGCTTGGGCTCCGAAGCGAAGCCCTTCTGGGCGTAGAACTCCTGGTCCGCGGCCGAGTGGATGAAGTCGATGCCGCAGTCGAGACAGGTGATCGTTCGATCGACGTAGGACACGCGTCTGGCCTCCCGTTCTCCTTCGAGTAGCGCACCGTCCGATACGCCACGCAAGGACCGGAGGAGGGGGCGGGCGATGGCGGGAGGCCGTGCGCCGCGCGACCCAGGTGCTCGCGAGTGACGCCAGCGTGGGCGCACCGGATAGCCGCGCAAGGATAGCACGGGCTCCCCGCCGACCCGCGCCAGACGAGGTGGCACAATACCCCCCGACGCTGGCCGTGCGCGAGCGGGGTCCGAAAGGGGGCGCCTCGCTCGCGTTGACGCTCGGCCGTCGACAGTCCGGAGAACCGAGCGGGAGGGATGGCGCAGAGGCCGATGGTCCGGCTACTCCACACGGCCGATGTCCACCTCGGGGCCCGCTACCGTGACCTGGGGCCCAGGGCGGCCGACCAGCGGGAGCGCCAGATGGCGGCCTTCAAGGCGTCGGTCGACCTCGCCCTCTCCGAGAAGGTCGACCTCTTCGTCGTCGCCGGTGACCTGTTCGACTCGAACACCCAGCCGCGGCGCTCCGTCGAGGCGGTCGCCGCGCAGCTGCGCAGGGTCGCTGACGGCGGCATCGCGGTGGCCCTTCTCCCGGGCACGCACGACGTCTATGACGCCGCTTCCATCTACCGCGCCTACGACCTCCCGGCCCTGGCCGGCCATGACCGCGACGACGGCGTCGTCGTCCTTACCCCGGACCGCCCGGCCCAGCGCTACCCGAGGCTCGATCTCACCCTCCACGGCCTGTGCTTCCCGACCAAGCGTGCGCCCCACAGCCCGCTAGAAGGGTTCCGCGTCCCCCATGGGGACACGAGTCGCTGGCACGTGGGGGTGATCCACGGCGCGCTGGCCATCCCGGGCAAGACGGACCGCGACGAGGTCGTCTTCAAGGCCGAGGAGATCGCCGTGTCGGGGCTGGACTATCTGGCCCTCGGGCACTGGCATTCGTTCCAGCAGGGCCGCTCCGGGAAGGTCCCCTGGGCCTACAGCGGGGCGCCCGAGCCGGTCGCCCTCGACCAGGACCAGGCCGGCAACGTCCTCCTCGTCACGTTCGAGGCGGAAGGCGCGGATAAGCGCGTATCGGTCGAACCGCGGCGGGTCGGGCGGACACGCTTCATGCCCCTCGAGATGGACCTCGGGGAGGTCGTCAGCCAGGCCGCGCTCGAGGAGGCGATCGCCGCGAAGGCCGACCCCGACGCGGTCGTGGACGTGCGCCTGCGCGGTGTGTGGCGCGAAGACCTCGATCTCGACCCCGACGAGCTGGAGCGGGCCCTGGCGTCGCGCTTCCTGCGCGCCCGAGTGCGCAACCTCGCCCTCCCGGAGCTGCCGAGTGGCGCACTCCCGCCGCAGGACACCATCGCGGGCGCGTTCATCCGCGACCTCACCGCGCGGATCGAGGCCGCCCGCGCCGCCGACCGCGCTGACGAGGAGGCCGAGCTGCGCGACGCCCTGCGCCTCGGGCGCCTGTTCCTCGCCGGCCACGACGTCCCGCTGGCGGTCTCATGAAGGTCACGCGCCTGCACCTGCGCAACTTCAAGCGCCATGCCGACCTGACCATCGAACCGGCGTCGGGGCTGACCGTCATCAAGGGCCCCAACGAGGCCGGCAAGACGACCATCCAGCGCGCCCTCGAGCTGGCCCTCTTCCGGCGCGTTACCTCGGCCGACGGGGAGATGCGCGACACCCAGCGCTGGGGCTCCGGCGAGCACGAGCAGCCCGTGGTGGAACTCGCATTCGAGAGCGATGGGACGGCCGGGCGACTCCTCAAGTCGTTCCGCGGCAACAAGGGCACCGTCGAGCTGACCATCGGGGAGAAGCGCACGAATGACCCGGCCACGGCCGACGGCTGGATCGCCGAGTTGACCGGGATCCCCAACGAGAAGTTCTTCCGCTCTACCGCGAGTGTCCGCCACCACGAGGTGATGGATCTCGACCGCGATGAGGCCAACCTGCGCGATCGCCTCCAGCAGTCGATCAGCGGAGCGGATCGGGGCGTCTCGCTGGCCCGCCGGCGGCTCGACGAGGCGATCAAGGGGCTGAAGGCCGCCGGCCTCAAGAACCCCGGCCCGCTCAAGCTCGCCGAGGACGAGCGTGCCCGCCTCTCCGAGTCGCTCCAGCGCGGGGAGGAGGCGCTCGTCCGCCTGGAACGGGACCGCGAGGCGCACGTGGCGGCCATCGCTCGCCGGGAAGCGGCGGACGCAGCCTTCGCCGAGACGCGCGAACGGCACAACCAGGCGGAGCTGGCGGTCAAGCTCGCCCAGGAGCGGACCGTGGCCGAGCAACGCTACGAGAAGTACCGCACCGCCGCGGAAATGCGTGCCGAGATGACCACGCTCGATCAGACCCATCCCTCGCGGGTCGCCCTCCAGCCGCTGCGCGAGCGGGTCGAGGAGCTCCGTGCCCTGGAGGTCACGATCGCCGAGTGCACCGCGGTGCTCGCCGCCGAGGAGCTGCCCTTCGAGGTGACCCTTCCCGCACCGAACTGGCGCCCCCTCTTCATCGTCGGCAACGGGCTCGTCTACGCCGGGCTGGTGGTCCTCGGGGCGCAGGCATGGGCCCGTGTCCTGGACATCGTCCCCGCGATCGCGAGCGCTTCACTCGTCACCCTCTTCGGCTCCTTCCTCGCGATCGCCGGTGCCCTCTCCATCCTCGTCGCCTATCGCCGGCGGGACTCCGTGGCCGGCCTGACGGCCGCGAAAGAGATGCGCCACGAGGCGATCGAGCGGCGCCTCCGCGGCCGGAGCGACACGGAGCAGCGGCTCCGCGACGCCCAGGCGAGACGCGAGACCGTCCTCGCCGAGATCGGCCAGGAGTCGCTCGCCAACGCCGAGAAGCTCCTCGCCGCGGAGGACGACCACGTCCGCCGGCTCGAGCTGCTCCAGGCGCGCTACGCCGAGCTGATGCGCGGCGAGACCGTGACGGACGTGGCGGGGGGGCGCGACGATGCTGCCGCCGAGGCGGAGCGGAAGGCGGCCGCGTTGCTCGGGATGGGCGAGATCGGGAAGGATCCCGTGGGCAGCCGCGATCGCTTCGAGGCGCGCCTGAAGACTCACCAGGTGCAGCGCGACGTGGCTGTCCGCGAGGAAGCAGCCATGGGCGAGCGGGTCGAGCAGAACCCGATCGACGCCCTCGAGGTGGCCAGCACGGCCGAGGCGCTCGCCCAGGCGACGGAGCGCCTGGCCGCCCTGCTCCGCCGGCAAAGGGTCTACGACCTGACCCTCGGCGCGCTCGACGCGGCGGAGGCGGCGACGATGAAGAAGGCGACGGCCTACCTCGAGGAACGCATGGCCGCCGACGTGAAGCACGTCACCGGCGGGCGCTACCAGAAGGTGCACGTCGCCGACGAGCTCCAGATCAACCTGTGGTCGCCGGAGCGTGGCGACTGGGTGCCCGTCTCATCGCTCAGCCAGGGGACCATCGACCAGGTCTACCTGGCCGCCCGCATCGAGCTCGTCCGCCTGGTCACCCAGGATCGCCGCCCCCCGCTCGTCTTCGACGACCCGTTCGTCACGTATGACGACGAGCGCGCCACCCTCGCGGTCGAGCTGCTCCGTGGCCTCGCGGCCGACCATCAGATCCTCTACCTCACGACGTCGGACCGGTACGACGCAGTGGCCGACAAGGTGATCGAGCTGCCCGGCCCGGACGGCCCTCCGAAGAAGGGCTAGGCGCGCCTCCGCAGATCGGCAGCCGCCGCCCGGGTCAGCAGCCAGGTGGCCCCGGCTCGGCGGGCGACCTGGGCGGGCACCGCGCGTTCATTCCGTTCGCCCTCTAGGGCGCGTGCCGCGACCGCTGCCTTCGCGCCGTCGGGGATGACCACCAGCAGCGTCCCCGCGTCGTCCGCGATGTGTGCGCGCAGCGTGACCCGGGGCAGGTGAGGCGTCACGTCCCGCGGAGCGGGCACGGCCAGGGCCAGCGGCGCGTCCGCGGCGAGGGCCGGGCTGCCCGGGAAGACGCTCATCACATGGCCTTCAGGCCCCACCCCGAGGAGCATGACATCGAAGGCCGGACGCCCGTCGCGGGACGGGACGTGGCGGAGGATCTCCTCGGCGTAGGCATCGGCCACCCACTCGGCGTCGTGTCCGGCCTGGAGCCCGGCGAGGATTGGGAAGGGGTGCACGTTCGCGGCCGGGATTGCCGCGCCGTGGGCCGCGTCGGAGTCGGCCCGCAGGAGCGTGTCGCGTACGACCGCCACGTTCGAGTCGGGGTGGTCCGGCGGGACGAAGCGATCGTCGACCCACCACAGGTGCACGTTGCCCCACGGGATGTCGGGTCGGTCGGCCAGCACCCCGTACAGGGCGATCGGGCTCGATCCACCGGTGATGGCGAAGTGGGCCGTACCCCGATCGGCGACGGCGGCCCGGAGCGCGGCGCCGATATGCTCTGCGGCCGATCGCGCGAGCCCGGCCGGGTCGTCGATGACGACGACCTCCGGTTCGCCGCGCTCGGCCGGTCCGGCGGCGGCGCCCCAGCCCTCGCGCTCCGCATGCGACGGCCAGGAACGGTCGGTCATGTCGGGGTGTCCAGGCTCCCGAGCAGTCGTGCCGCCATCGGCAGCGTGGCATGGAAGATCGCGTCGCGACCGGGCGCCTCCAGCGCGCCGGCCAGGTACGGGGCATCCTCGTAGCGCTCGAGCACGGCCGTGCGCCTGGCGCATGGCTGCCCATCGATGTCCGCCTCGGCAAGCAGGTGGTCGTCGGCGCGCCCGACCGACACGCCGGCTCGCCGCCGCGCCCGCACGGACTCCAGCTCGACGCGGAGGAGACCGCCCGGGGCTCGGAAGCGGGGATCCAACGGGACCGCCTCGGCGACCACCTCGACCTCGATACGGCGGCCTCGACGCGACAGCAGCCCACTGAACGCGTGGTCGCCGTTCGGTCTCAGCTCCTTCTCGACGCGCCAGCGCAGGCGAGAAGCGAGCCATGCCAGGTACAGGGCCGCGCGGCTGACGTGCAGCACCGAGCCGGGCCGGGCGACCGTCACGCTCAACCGTCCGATGCCGCCGAGGAAGGGACGGAGTGCAGGCTCGTCGAAGAGGCCGGCGAGCAGCGTGCGCCACCGCTCGAGGCGCATCCACCCGATGTCGTGGACCTCGAGACCGCCCGTGGCCGCGGCGGCCAGGGCGACGAGGCGGGCCCGGCCGTCGTCGCGGAAGAGCCCGGAGTCCACGATCAGGCGATCAGCGATAGCCATGAGCTCGCCGAACACGCGGGCGCCGATGGGCGGATCGTCGGTCCACCACAGGGCCACGGGCAGGTCGTGCAGGAGGAGCGGGGCAGCCACCGCGCTGGGATGCTGACAGGCCTCCCCCGAGAGGCGCACGAAGATCTGCTCGGTGCAGACCTCGCTGGAACCGCCCAGCAGGTGGCAATGCGCCTGCACGCGTGCATCGACCCCGGCCGGTCCGTCCAGGTCGCCGAAGCCGAGCACGAGCGTTCGCGAGGGGTGGCGGCCGGCGAGCTTGAGCACCGCGTCGCTGGCGTGCTCGGCCGTCTCCGGGCGCGACGCCACGACGACGAGGGTAAGCACACGGGTCCGCGCGAGCGTCGTCATGGCGCCGTCCACCGGCCGATCGGTCATGCCCTGGCGGGCCAGCTCCGCCCAGATGCGCCCCAGCGCGGCGTCCACGCCCGCGACCGAGTCGGCCCGCGCCGCGAGCCGACGCGTGGCCACCGGGGAGCGCCCATGGACGTGGTCGACCGTCATCGCGGGTCCCTCACAGGCGGCGCCAGCGCCGGCCGTCCCGCTCGACGAGGCGGTCGGCCTCAGGGGGTCCCCAGGTGCCGGCGTCGAAGTTGGGGAACCTCGGCCGTGAGCGTGCGTCGGTGCGCTTCCAGCGCTCGTTGATGGGCGTCACGATCGACCAGGCCGCCTCGACCTCGTCGGCCCGGGTGAAGAGCGAGGCGTCGCCGTGCAGGACGTCGAGCAGGAGCGTCTCGTACGCCTCGGGAGCCTCGACCGTGAAGGCGGAGCCGTACGTGAAGTCCATGGTCACGGAGCGCACGTCGAGCTCGAGGCCGGGGACCTTCGAGGCGAAGCGGAGCATGATCCCCTCGTCCGGCTGGATGCGCAGGACGAGCAGGTTCGCCTCCGGGTCCTGGGCCGAGCGGCGGAACAGTGAGAGCGGCGGGCGGTTGAACTGGACGGCGATCTCCGTGTCGCGCTTGGGCATGCGCTTGCCCGTGCGCAGGTAGAACGGCACGCCGGCCCAGCGCCAGTTCTGGACCTCCAGGCGGAGGGCCACGAACGTCTCGGTCACGGAGTC
>Ga0184633_10000386_pt1 | contig 15774 bp, 19 predicted proteins | sample PLM31_170_b1_FD_133156 | JGI IMG/M metagenome (GOLD analysis project Ga0184633, IMG submission 133156) | Groundwater sediment microbial communities from an aquifer in East River, Colorado, USA - PLM3-1_170_b1 | ecosystem: Environmental > Terrestrial > Soil > Riparian zone | place: USA: East...
TTCATACAAGACAATAAAGCAGAAGATACTCGTGCCTACGACCAAACCTATGAACCCAATACGAATTACCTAAACTCGCTTGAAGATGCTGAAATCCATGAACCAGAATTTACTGCACCCATATCAATTGATTCGAGTCAGATTAGAAGCAAAATACACATACTTGTAAGAGATTCATTTTTCGAACAACCAAGAACAGTTTCTGAGGTTGTTGCTCAACTTTATGAATATGGCTGGGCTGCAAGACCTCTAGATGTCTCAAAAATACTTGTAAACATGGCCTTAAACAGAGAACTTCAAAAAGACTCGCAAGAAAAACGTAGTTACTATAGCAATAAACTAGTACAACTCAGGTAGATTTGTAATTACAAATCTTACAGGACTCAAGCACATCGCCTTCCAAATGATCAAAATGTACATTGCATTTTTTACACGTATGATGCATATCAAAATACCCATCACTTTCTACTTTTCCAGTCTGATTTGTTAATAGATCAGCGCTCCCACACTTTATACAATGACAACCGCATTGCATGAATATCTAACAAAATAATACCACTAATAACCTAGTGGAAATTGAATTTATTTCTGAATTGTAGCATAAGAACTATGGAGATTCCTATTACAAGTGGAACAAATAAGGGAAATTCTGGTACCACCGTAGTGCCTATGATGTTTATTGTACCTGACGTATCTGGCCTAAATCCAAGCCAAGCATGTGTTCCATTATTATAAAACTCAGAATTTAAAGCCTGGTTACTATTAACATACACATCGTAAGGTTCCCATAACAATTCTAATGGAATTATTGCTGTAACTAATGAATTGCTTTCTGGAATGTTAAATGTAATCCTTTTTTCTAGTTGATTAAACTCAAACCCATCAATATCTGTTAAAGTTCTAATTCCTACCTCAAATTTCTTATCTCCCCACACTACTTCTTTTGAAATTACAGGTTCGTCTGACACATATTCTAATGTCATTGCACTACCATGTTGTCGTATGCCTTTCTCTCCAATGTAAATCGGTCTATCATTAATCCATATCATATCAACATTTGAAGGAAAGTAAAAATTAGTTATTTCAGTACCAACCCATTTCCAAGTCCATATGCCATCTTTCAAAAATATGACATCACTAAGATCATATTTTATGAAAATCATGTCATTGTTTGAAGGAGTTAATACTATAGCTATGGGATCTTTTTCTAAAGTTAGATGTTGTACGTCATTTCCCTCCCTATCTACTATGGAAAGATTTGACATTGTACCTACAATTGTTTCAACTTGTTGTGTGATTTTTGCACTTCCTACTACCTCATGTGTTACATGAGCTATTCCATTTTCATCAATTATAATTTTAATAGTTTGTTGAGGTTTTTCACCAAAAGTTATTTGACCAAAAGCTTCCGACATGGAAAAAAACAATCCAACAATTACTAAAGTCACAAGTATTTTTTTCAAATTCATTGCCTAATCAGTTATTGTTACATGAAGCATTTTTGCTTCTTGATTGGGACAGTCATTTTTATCTCTTGGTTGATTTACTATTTTGTCTGCTACATTCATCCCTTCTATGACTTGACCAAAAACTGTATACTGTTTATCAAGAAAAGTACTATCAGCAGTAACTATAAAAAACTGTGAACCTGCACTGTCTGGATCCGTTGCACGTGCCATTGAAACTATTCCGCGAAGGTGTGACTTGGAATTAAATTCTGCCTTTATTGTATATCCTGGACCACCTATGCCCCACTTGCTTTTGTCAGGTTTTTTTGTATTAGGATCTCCCCCCTGGATCATAAATCCTGGAATTACTCTATGGAATAATATACCATCATAAAACGAAGTCTTTGCAAGCTTTACAAAACTTCGTACTGTCTCTGGGGCTAGGTTTGGTAGAAGTTCAAAGACTATTTTTCCAAAATTTGTTTCTATTGTAGCCTTTGGCATTTTCTCAAACTACTTATTTTTATCATAAGAGTCTTGCTATCCTAACATCTATTCCGGAGTAAAATTACCCTTTTCATCAAAAACACGAGTACTCAAATCTATAGAATTTCTATTAAACTATACAATAATCACAAAAATTCAGACAAAAAAATCTAAAAGCCAGTTACCAAATATGTATAATCAGGCACATAAAAAATTACAATATATTTTGACATTTTTAATGCAAATGTTTTAAAACGTTTTGGTAGACCATTAGATCAAATTGTTAATCAGACATTTTTCAATTATTAAATATATAATAATTTAACAGTACAGTAACAGTCTTATATAGAAGATCTGAAAAATAAAAATCGTGAATCGCTCTACTCAAAGCACAAATATTAAAGAAGCAATCAACGCGCTACTTGACAAGGGACTTACAGACAAGCAAGATATCTATACTAAAGTAGTAGAAGATCTTGGTGTTCCAAGGCCTACCGTAAGAAGAGTTGCGCGAGATTTACGAAATGAACTTTTACAAAAAATTCAGATTTTGCAATCTGAGGTCCCACGACCTGGATATTTTGGCAATAAAGATGCTGAAAGCGTTACTGCCTAGCAAAATCTTTTCTTTTTATTAATCATTCCAAATCTAGTATTTTTCATTACTATTATAAGCAAGAAAATTTGTGAAGTGAAACATGGGACACATTCCTACGGCTACAGTTGGTGCCCTTGCAGCAGTTCTAACAGGTCTATACTTTGTGCTTCCTGATGCAGTGCACTTTACCCTGTTGGTGTTTATAATTGCAGCATGGTTTCTAACCGCAATATGCTGGCTTGCACAAAAAAGTGCAGATTATATGCATAAATATGGCTCACCCAACGAAATAAAAAAAAGCTAACTGAGAATCAGCCTATCCAAACAAGTCAGATAAGTGCTGAAGATCTAGAGCAAACTAAGATTCAATTCTCTACTGATCTTAAAGAGCTAAAAGACAGAGTAAAAATTAAAGATAATGAGATAGAAAAACTAAAGACAGAAATTACTAATCTCAAAACTCTGGTAGAAATAGAATCTCTCAGGGCAGAGCTTGCACATATAAAAATGCTAGCTGCACAAGAAAATACAAAACGTAAAAAGAAAAAATAACATTACTTACAATGCTCACATTGATGAGTTTCATGATTCTGTTTACAACCGGGGCAACTTGTAGCTCCACCAAAATGACAATTACAACGACACCCGTCGTTTAGATTTTCTTTTGACATACAGTGATGAATCAATTATCAGTCAACTTAATATGTAACTTTAGTGGTGAAATTTTGTGAAATCCTCAATTAGTTTTGGATTGGCAGCTTTAGCAGCATTAATTGTAATGCTTCCAAATTCTACCTCGTCTGTATCAGAAGAATTTCCTTCTATTCCAACACTTGTATCAGAAAATAGCTCGGTTGTATTACAACAAAAAATCATATCAATGCATATTCCAGAAGATAATACTCTTCCATGGGGTTTTGTTGAAGGTAAGGTAATTAATCCTGCAGAGGGATATCCGGTAATAATTCAGATATACAAAAATGGTGAACCAGTACACTTTGCACAAACCGATGTTAGGGAAGATGGTTCTTACGAATACAAATTTCGTGTTAGAAATGTAGATGGTGACCAAGTGATTAACATCTTCCAAGGCGACTATACTGTTAAAATCTTTAAAACAATTTATGTTACACCTACCGCAAAAATAGTCTAGGAAGCAAGTTTTAGGGTTTCATCAACTAGTTCTTGCAGTCTAGTTATAGCGTTTTCATCAACTATCTTACCATCCTTTATCTGATTTGTAGTCATGTGCACTGCTCTTGGATTTGTTATCACTTTGAAATAAGACATCAAACCTGTAATTGCATTCTGGACATTTGTGAAACTAATACCTCCTGAAGACATAATTGCTATCCCGGCAGTTTTTCCAGCAGTCTCTTTGTAATTAATATATTCAAAGAGATTCTTCAAAGATGAACTAAAAAATGAATTGTAAATAGGCGAACCAACAAACCAAACATCAGCATCAGTAACATCCTTTGCCGTCTGCGTTGTAATCTCACTATAACTTTCTCCAGGTCCTAAAAAACAATCAATTCTATCTTTTGACAGATCAATAAATTTTGTACCAGTATTTTTTGTTTTAACATAATTATACAAACATTCCATCATGATCTGTGTATTGGCACCTTTCCTTGGGCTAGCAGAAATCACGACAACCTTCATAATGACTCAGTCAACTGATATTATATTTAAATCAAATAACCAAAGATTTCATTATGATTGATAATAAAATCAAGAATTGATCATATTTTTGAAACAACCAAAGAATCTCTGATCTGGTAACATAGTGTAAAGCGGGCTCGGAGGGCTTCGATCCCTCGACCTGTAACTTAGGAGGCTACCGCGCTATCCATGTTGCGCGTCAATTAGACACTGCGCCACGAGCCCAGCAAAAATCAACGTCGTAACAATTTAAGCGTAATCTAAATTCGAAACTATCATCTCATGAATTTGATACCAACTAGGATCATCAACTCTGTCCCATTTCTCATAAAACACAACATCTTTCAAATCAAGTCTTGGTAACCAACCTGCGGTTTCAAGATCTGGCTTTTGTGCAAATTCTGAGACATGACCAAGACACAAATATGCAACAGGAACAACGTGTTCTGGAATTTCTAGAGTTTTTTTAAGATCATTATTAGAAAGAATGCTAACCCATCCTAATCCAATTCCCTCTGTTCTTGCTGCAAGCCATAAATTTTGAATTGCACAACATACACTGTAAATTCCTGTTTCAGGTATACTGGTTCTCCCTATTACAAAAGGGCCAAACTTAGAAGGATCATATGTAACGCAAATATTTACAGCAGAATCTAAGATTCCTTCGAGTTTTAAAGATAGATATCTTGACCTTTTTGGATCCTTGATAAGATCCGATGAACGCATTCTTTCTTCATCAAAAGATTTTTTTATTTTTTTCCGTGTTTCATGATCTTTTATCAAAATAAAATTCCATGGTTGCGAAAAACCTACGGAAGGCGCATGATGAGCTGCATTTAAAATTCTAGACAAGGTCTTGTCATCTATTGGCTCTGAGGTAAAGTGAGATCTTACATCACGCCTAGAAAAAACAGCCTTGTAGAAGCCATTTTTTTCATCCTGTGAAAAATCTTCACCCATGAGTATTCACCAAAAACAATGCATATTATTCTTATTTTTTAAATTAAACGTTAATAACGTCTCTTAGAAGAGTCGTATTCTATTGGGCCGATGGTCTAGCCTGGTAGGATACCTCCCTGACACGGAGGTGGTCGAGAGTTCAAATCTCTCTCGGCCCACTTGTTTTTATTACTTAAAAATATGGATAAAATATGATTGAATTCACACAAAAAGAAATAGATTTTTTAGAAAACAACGAGGCATGTAGAATCGCAACATCTCATAATAACGTACCTCATGTAACACCTGTTACATATTATTTTGAAAAGGGTTTTTTCTATATTGCAACTGATTACAACACAAAAAAATATTCTAACCTAAAGAAAAACAAGAATGTTGCAATCACGGTAGATGTTTACCTTACAGGAAAACACAAGGCAGTAGCCATACAGGGCATTGCTGAATTTATTGAAAGAGGACTAGAATTCAAACGACTATACGAGATCTTTTACAAAAAATTCTACTGGGTAAAAGAAACTCCTTGGAAAGAAGGAGAAGCTCCTTTTGTCAAAATTACACCGCAAAAAAAGACGAGCTGGGGTTTGAATTAACCAAGTGTAGATTCAAATTGTTTATCTATTTCAGTCCAAGCTGATTTGATTGTGGCTGTTCCTTTTACTGCATATATTACATCTTCATTATTTGTAACTGCCGAATATTCTTCAGCTATATGATTTGTATATACAAGATTAAAGATACTAGAATATGGAATTTGCTCACCAGCTAGGATTAGAGCCCTACCGGGAAGTGAAATATCCTCAGCACTGTAATCCCCATTACCAACAATTTTGCCATTTACCAACAATTCATAATGTATGCTAGAAACAGTGAGCGTTTTCTCACTTGGATTACTCACAAGAAAAATAACTTGAAGCTTTGCACGTTGGTCTACATTATTTACTTCTAATACCTTTACACTACCCAAATCCAACTGTACTTTTTCAAGATCGGGGTTACCTAAACCGGCATAATAATAAAATCCTATGAGCATAGCAAATAATCCTGCAAAAGCTGCAGAAATAACCACTCTCCCTCTACTAACCAAATCAACAACTAACGGGTTTCATATAACTAAAAAACCTTCTCAGATGCGAACAGATAATATTCATAATATGCGATGATCGGGCTATGCCAATTGTAGACGCACTAATTACATGGGTTCATCTTATCTCTGCCTCTATCTGGGTTGGAGGTTCGCTCTTCATTGGAGTTGTTCTTGCCCCTTTTCTCAAAACAATGTCAGAATCAGTAGAAGAAAGACTTAGAATAATGATTCGGGTGGGAAGAAAATTCAACAAAATTGCTGTTCCATCATTAGGTATTTTGATTGCTACGGGACTCTACAATTCACAGTACATACTGAGTAAACCAGAAACAATTTTTTCAACAAATTATGGTATAATTCTTACAATCAAAATAATGCTTGTAATAGCACTGATAGTGACATTTGCTATTCACATCAGAATGATAAGATTTGATGTAGAGAAAAAAATTGAAGCAAAAGAGATGTCACAAGAATCAATTCAAAAACTTCGCTCAAAAATTATATCTTTAGGAAGAATTATTGTCTTTATATCAATTGCAGTATTGCTGATGGCAGCAATGCTAGATGCCGGTATTTGAATTACCTACTATTCTCACTTCAAAACCATTATCAATCTTACCTATGCCATACTTACAATTCAATATCTCAGTTGTTACAAACAAGTTAGTCTCAAGATGTTTTGTAATTTGATTTACTCTAAAAACAGATTCACCATCTGTAAGACAGAGGGGGATCACCAACATATCAGAAAGGAATTGATCCACACCTAGAGTCGATTCTAGAAATCTGGCAGCAACAAGATGTCCCATTTTATTCTCTTTTCCGTTTATAATGTCTGAACCTATGATACAATTTTCGTCAAAAGTGTATACTAAAAATGAACATCCTTTATCATAGGCAGATTCTTGTTTGATTTGATAATCACAATCAAAACCAGCATTAAGAAGGATTTTCTTTGCTTCATTTATTTCCTGTTCAATTAGATGTGATGAAATCCCTGAATAGGTACAGAGAATCTTAACTAATTTACTCGTTCTTTTAAGAAGGGAAATAGGACTAATTTTCTCACGACGAAATACCTCCACATTAACAATACCACCACCACGTGGATAATATCCGCGTCTTTCAACATCCATGTGGAAATTAATGCCGAGTCTGGCATAAGCTTCTCTTAAAACAAATCCTGTGTAATCACTTGTGGGACTCCACAAAACATCCGTACCGCCAGTTATTGACATTTTTAATCTTTTTTTTGAAATAGATATTGATGGAATTAATATCTGTAAAATCAAAGGAATGCTTCCTGCGGTTCCTATGTCTTCTTTTAATTGCATGTCATCTATTTTTGAAGGAAAAAATCTGATTGATGTTGAACCAACTGAAAGTCCTTCAACTTTTGCATTGCAGATCTTTGCAAGAATTTTAATTCCAGTAAGATGTTGTGGCCTAAGACCCGGAACTTTTCGATTCTGCCTGATGTTTACAATTTCCACTGGTTTCTGAGTCAAACAAGAAAGTGTTACTGCGCTACGAACAATTTGTCCTCCACCTTCACCATATGCACCATCAATTTTTATTAATTCCATAATTTTACAGGTTCTTGTAGTAATATACTCAATGATAATCTTTTAAAGAATTAAACAAAATTTGAAGCATGAACGGTCTTTACATTGGACGCTTCCAACCTTTTCATCTTGGTCATCTAGACGCCATTAAATTTGCATTATCTCAAGTAGAAAATCTTTGGATAGGAATTGGAAGTTCAAATAAAAGCAACGAAAAAAGAAATCCATTTACTGCAGATGAAAGAAAGGAAATGATCATTTCATCACTAGATGATGCAACCAAGAAACGAATCCAGATCTATTATATTCCAGACATTGATGATCATGAGAAATGGACATACCATATTGACTCCATAGTGCCAAAATATGATATTGTGTTTTCAAATGATGATTTTACACATACACTTTATCAAAAACGCGGAATCAAAGTTATACCAGTGCCACTTAAGGAAAGGAAAAACCTCTCTGGAACTAACATTCGTGAGAAGATCGCAATGGGAAAAAGCTGGGAAGAATTTGTATCAGAAGGAACAAAAAAAATATTATTAAAAATAGATGCGGAAAAGAGACTCGCAAAAATTCTGTAATTATAAATAACGGCTACTAAGCGTAAAGATTGGAGAATTTATTTGGAATATCTGGTTATGTTGCCCGGACCAACAAACGTTCCGGAAAGAGTTACACGTGCGATGTTTACTCATATGATAAATCATAGAAGTAAAGATTTTGTTGAACTGTATACTGATATTATAGAAAAGAGTCAGAAAGTCTTTGATACAAAAGGTGATGTTATTGCACTTAGTGCGTCAGGAACCGGTGCAGTAGAAGCATCAGTTGTAAATCTCATAAAAAAAGGAGATAAGGTAATAATTCCTGTAAACGGAGAATTTAGCAGTAGACTTGCCACTATGTTAGAATGGCAGGGAGCAAATGTCATCAGGCTAACAACCCCTTTTGGTGAAAATGCAAGTTTTGACCAAGTAAAAGAAGCATTTGATAACAATAAGGACGTCAAGGCATTTTACGTTGTATGGAATGAAACGTCAACTGGAACGATGGTAAAATACCTTGATAAAATATCCAAACTTACTTTAAGAAACGATTCGTATTACGTTGTAGATGGCGTATCAATAATTGGTGGTGAAGAACTTCACATGGATAAGTGGGGTATTGATGTATGTGTTGCTGGAGCGCAAAAAGCACTAGCAGCGCCACCAGGAATCTCACCAATAGCAATTAGTCCTAAGGCAAAAAAATACATGATTGCAAATCCGCCTCCAACTTTCTACTTTAACTTAGCAAGATACTTCAAGTACTATGACGATACCAAAGAAACTCCATTTACTCCTGCTTTACCGCTTCTTTACGCATACAGAGAAGCACTTGATATTATACTTGAAGAAGGAATGGAAGCTAGAGTAAAAAGACATAGAACTTGTTCAGATGCACTCTATTCTGGTCTAAGTGCAATGGGTCTTACTCCTTTTGCAAAAGAAGATGCACGATCTACAGTTGTAATTGCACTAAACTATCTAAATGGATTAGAAGATAAAACATTCCGATCAACACTTTCAGAAAAGTTTCGTGTTCTTGTGGCAGGAGGTTTTGGTGATCTGAAAGGAAAAGTGTTTAGAGTAGGATGTATGGGAGAAGTTCATAAATATCATGTAATGAGAACCATCTCTGCAATCTCTTCAACTCTTGATATGATGGGATACAAGACAAATCCCGAAGCACTCAAAGTAGCTGAAGAAAAACTGAAAGCACTTTAAACACATGTTAACTTAATATATGGAACTCTGAACATCGATCACGATGACTTTCCAAAAAGGTACATTACTCTTAATAGATTACACTGCAAAGGTAAAAGATTCAAGCGAAGTTTTTGAAACCACTAGAGAAGATGATGCCAAATCAAATTCAATTCATGACGCTAATATGAAATACCAACCACGACTTGTCTCAGTAGGAGAATCATGGGTCCTCAAGGGATTGGATGATGCATTGCTTAACACTAATACTGGTGACAAACTCACAGTAGAGGTTCCTCCAGAGAAGGGATTTGGTACAAGAGATCCAGGCAAAGTTCGCATGATTCCCCTTCGCAAGCTTGGTGAAGATGCAGAAAAAATCTCAGTAGGGGACGCAATTGAGGTAGATGAGAGAACTGGAATTGTTAGGTTTATTGGTTCTGGTAGGGTTCAGGTTGATTTCAACCACAGATTTGCTGGAAAAACCATTCTTTACGATGTAAATGTATTAAAATCTCTTAATACTGACGATGAAAAAATTCTTGGACTTTTAAAAAGACGTTTGCCAATTGACGAGTCTAAACTAAAATTTAAGATAAATGGAACAGAAGCTGATATTACAATGCCTGAAGAAACATTTCTTGCTGAAGGATTACAAATAATTAAACGCGCTATAGTAAATGACATTTTCAAATTTGTACCAAAACTAGAAAAGATCAACTTTATCGAAGGTTATGCTAACATAAAGGCCGAAAAGCCACAGGAAAAACAAACTGAATCAAAACCAGCAGAAGAAAAAACTGCACAACCAAAAGCTGCTTAATCTATAAAACACCAGTACTTTTTGCAAGCTGGATAGCTTTTTTTTCTGTCATTTTTATCTTATTTAGAATTGTATATCTCTCAGGTCTAAGTGACGGAGCTATCATTAGAGCTTTTGCAAGAACCTCTGGTTTGAGGCCAATTTGTTTTGCAGTAGTGGGTGCTCCTACATCTTTTAACATGGTAACAATTTTTTGCCAGTCTTGACCTTGCAGTTTAGAAATCAAAATAGAACCTATACCACATTTTTCTCCATGTAGTCCGACTCCTGGTACTAAATAATCCAAAGCATGAGAGAAGAGATGTTCTGCTCCAGAACATGGTCTGCTACTTCCTGCAATACAGGCAGCAACTCCAGAACTGATCAAAGCTTCTACTATCATTCTAACATCTGGTTTTTTTCTAAAATTTTTGGAGTTTTCAATTATTATCTTTGCACTCATTGAAGCAAGATTTGCTGCATATGTTCCAAAATACTCTCCAACATCGTCCCTTGCCAGCTCCCAATCTCTGACAGCAGTAACTTTTGCCATCAAATCTCCGCAACCACTGGCAAGAAGTTTTCTTGGTGCTTTCTTTAATATCTCAATATCAACAAAGACTCCTAAAGGCGTTGTTGCAATTATAGAATGTGGCTTGTCTCCTCTTAAAGAAACGAAAGGACTTGCAATTCCATCATGTGACGCAGAAGTTGGAATACTTACAAACGGCTTTTTCAAATTAAATGCAACCATTTTTGCAATATCGACAGATCTTCCTCCACCAATTCCAATTATGAGATCACTTTTGTCTTTCTTTATGTTTCGTTGAATTTTTTTTGTAGCACTAATATCATTACTTGTACCTATGTGCCAAACATTTTTTATCTTAGAATTTGTAAGAGATTTTACAACTTTTTCATATGTTATTTTTCTTACATGATCTCCTGAAACAAGCGAAACTTTCTTAGGATTGGCTAGATCAGCTATGAATTTCCCGATATTGCCAATATTTTTTTCACCAATGACTATCTGCCTTGGAAGCTCCATTACATGTGAAGACATGGGTTTCTGATGAAATCTCATTATTTATCAATCTCCCGTTTGGGAACACAAAGTTATTTAAAAGGGTGTTAACCTATCCAAAACATCCTAGTTAAGGAGAATGTTATTTGTTAGACTATGTTGAACAACACACACTACATGGAACAACTACTGTAGGAATCAGTTGCACCGACGGTGTAGTATTGTGTGCAGATATGAGAGCAAGTGCAGGCTATTTCATAGCAAACAACAACACCATGAAAATTCAAAAAATAGACAACCATGCAGGAATGACTATTGCAGGTGGCGTTGCTGACGCACAAAACGTCACTGACATATTACGATATCATTCTAATATTCATAGGATAGAAAAAGGAGAATATCTCCCGATCAAATCCATAGCGAGACTTGCATCATTGATTTTCTTCCAGAACAGGTACTATCCGTTTATTGCAGACATACTTGTAGGTGGTTATGACAAACAAGGACCAACTTTGTATAATGTAGACATGTTTGGTTCACTAGACAAAAAGACATTTGTTACAACTGGAAGCGGCTCCCCTGTAGCATACGGTCTTTTAGAAAGTGAATACCGTGATGGGCTAACGGTAGAACAGGGTAAGGTAATCGCTTTACGAGCTGTAAAAGCTGCAATAACAAGAAACATTGGAACAGGCGATGGCATCAATGTTGCGATAATAGATCAGAAAGGATACAGACTGTTAACAAAAGAACAGAAGAAAGCCATCATTACACTTTAGTGATATTTTGCAAAGAAAACAACAACAACGAGAAGTATCTCCTGCCACAAATATAATGGCTACCATACTGCAAGGTATTCCAAAGGAGGCTGATGTAACTAAGATAGATTATGAGGGCCCGCGAATTGCAATTTATACAAAAAAACCCCGCTACTTGATGGAACATAACGAAGTAATTTCTAACATGGTAAATCTGATCAAAAAGAGAATTGTTGTAAGAACTGAAGAATCTATAAGAAAATCAGAAGAAGAAGCAAGACAAATACTAACACAAGCCTTGCCAAAAGAAGCGGAACTGGGCGGTACATTCTTTGATACTGCCATAGGAGAAATGACAGTTGAGGTAAAGCGTCCATGGCTTTTGTTCAATAATGCAGCATTTAACATGGCAGAACTTGTTGAAAAAACAGGCTGGAGATTCCGAATAAGAAAAGCTACAACAATTCAATCACAAACCATACAAACCATAAATTATAATCTTAAAATATCTTCAACAGAAAGGAGCAAGCATCTAAAACAAGTCGGTGAAAAAATTTTCAGACCAAAACTTTCTGAAACCTCTGAAGTTTCTTTGATGACTCTTGGTGGATTTAGTCAAGTAGGAAGATCTTCCATGCTTTTGACAACCCATGAAAGTAAAATTTTGATTGACTGTGGCATAAACCCCGGTGCAAGGACTGCACTAGAATCATATCCAAGACTTGATTGGGCAAATATCACACTGGACGAGCTTGACGGAGTAGTGATAAGCCATGCACACCTAGATCATACTGGATTTTTGCCAGCGCTCTTCAAATATGGTTACAAGGGGCCTGTATATTGCACAGAGCCTACCTTACCTATGATGAATCTGATTCAGCTTGATGCAATCAAAGTTGCTGCAGCTCAGGGGAAAGTTCCACTTTATTCTGAACGCGATGTTAAACAGGTCATGAAGCAAACAATAACTCTTCCATATGGAACTGTTACAGATATTTCTCCAGACATCAAACTTGTATTTTCTAACGCTGGTCACATTTTAGGTTCTGCCACTTGCCACTTCCATATAGGAAATGGTGATCACAACTTTGTCTATAGTGGAGATCTAAAGTTTGGCAAAACGATGCTTCTTGAAAGCGCATCTTGGAATTATCCAAGAGTAGAAACCCTTCTAATCGAGAGTACTTATGGTGCAAAAGAAGACATCATGCCTACACGGGAAGAGGTAGAGGGATCCTTTATGAAATCTGTAAACGAGACCCTCCGAAACGGTGGCAAGGTACTAATTCCTATACCTGCTGTTGGCCGTGCACAGGAACTCTTGATGGTAATAGATCTGTACATGAAAGCAGGCCAGATAGTTGAATGTCCAGTATTCATGGAGGGAATGATCGCAGAAGCCACATCAATTCATGAAGCATTTCCAGAATATCTTGCCCGTGAATTACGACAAAAGATTTTGGAAACAGACGACAATCCATTTGATTCTGAATACTTTACAAACATTGAACATGCTGATGGAAGAGAGGAAGCACTCAGAGAAGGCCCATGCATAATAATTGCAACATCTGGTATGCTAGAAGGGGGACCAGTCCTAGAATATTTCAAAAACATTGCACCAGTTCAGAAAAACAAAATACTGTTTGTTTCATATCAAGTAAATGGAACACTTGGAAGAAGGGTGCTTGATGGATCAAGACAAGTGTCCATACTGGGTAAAGATGGAAGAATAGAAATCATCAACATAAATTGTGCAACAGAAAAACTTGATGGATTCAGCGGTCACAGCGATTACAACCAACTAATGTCATTTGTACACAAGCTACGACCAAAACTTCGTAGAGTTCTTGTAAATCACGGAGAAAGAAGAAAATGTGAAAACCTCTCCATGTCAATACACAGAATGTTTAGAATAATGACAACCTGTCCACAAATTCAGGAAGCAATTAAATTATTTTAGATCGTACTCTGCTCTCCAGATCTTAACACCTGGTGGAGTGACAATAATTCTTTCTTCACCCAATCTTGCAATATCAGCTCCGGTGGTTTTTGCAATTGCATAAATCTCTTCCACTGCTTTTCTTAGCTCATCAACATTTTTTTGTGCAAGTGGTGTAACCCTTAACACTAAAATCATGCTTTTTTTGATGTCCTCTTTTATGGCATGGACATCGCTGACGTCTCTTAACGTAATGGCCTTTAGATAGGTTGGCGCCTTTTGGGTTTGCATCTTAAATATACTGCGAAACACTCCCTCAAAAAGTCTTACTAGTCAAGAGCATTTCACAGACTAGGTTGTACGTCTAAATTCTATATTGTAGGTATGCTGATTCTACAGCTGGGACTGCCGAAACTTCAGACTTTTCATAGTTTTTTTGTACTGTTACAACACTTGGAGTATCCTTTGGGGCATCACCATATCTTAGTGTGATTGTGGCTCCAAGCTCTACATGATCTGGAGCATTTTTTCCACGAATTAATGAAACTGGACCGACATGATCTTTTGCTTCAAGCAAAATGTCTGCATCTAGTGCTAATGCTTTGATGATTTCATTTTCATCTTTGTTTCTTCCAACAACAAGTTTTGCATCTTCATCAAATCTGAAATGTCTTCCAATTTTTAAAAGATCAATGTCATTTGTTGTTGGAGTCTCTGTGTGTTTGAAAAGATCTTTTACTCTTATTGCAAAAGCTGGATCTGTAAGCAAGCAACCGCCTCCTGCATTTGGTGGGTTTTCAATTCCAAATTCCTCTGCCATCTTTAATTGATCTTTTCTAGATCTTCCACGGATCTTTCCAAGATCTTCTCTTCTGATCAGTCCTTTTAGTTCTGGTTCTGTTGGTGGCAGCAAAGCTGCAGAAAGCGGTCTTACAATTTTTCCTTCTAATCCAGATTCTTTTTCAATTGTTTTTAATGCAGGTGCATGCTGGCTCATTGGTCTTTGACCCAAAACTTCACCTGAAATTATAAACTCAGCTCCGATCTCTTCCATGTGTTTCTTTCCTGCTTCAAACATCATTGATCTGCAATCAATACAAGGATTCATTCCAGATCCAAATCCATGCTTTGGATGCTTTAGCATCTCAATGTAATCATCACCAAGATATACCGTCTTTAGTTTAACACCAAGTGTATCTGCAGTCTCTCTTATCTCAAAACCGCAACCTCGTCCACAATCAAAATCGCAAAATGGTGTTTTGATCGCTACTGCCTCTACCTCAAAGCCTTGGTTTTGCATCATTTTCACGGCTAGACGACTATCCAAACCGCCTGAGAGCAGTGCTACGACCTTCTTTTTCTCTTCCATTTGCAAAAAATGACCTCTTCCAATATCTAAACGTTCCAGCAAACATAAATGGCAAATTAGTAGATTTTTTGTATTGCAAAAACGCAAGAAAAACCTTCTAAAATTTTGTAACAAAGCAGGTTGTGATACCCTTGTTGCATTTGAACCTGAAAACCTCTTTTACATGACTGGATTTTGGGGCGAAGCAATTGGTGTCTTGGACAAATCAGGTGCTACAATAATTGCGCCAGAGCTAGAAGTTGGACGTGCAAAAGAGGAATCTGTTGGCTGCAAAGTGATAAAATCAGAGAGAGGGAAAGGTGCACTTTCTACACTGATTTCGAAA
>Ga0184633_10000387_pt1 | contig 15758 bp, 17 predicted proteins | sample PLM31_170_b1_FD_133156 | JGI IMG/M metagenome (GOLD analysis project Ga0184633, IMG submission 133156) | Groundwater sediment microbial communities from an aquifer in East River, Colorado, USA - PLM3-1_170_b1 | ecosystem: Environmental > Terrestrial > Soil > Riparian zone | place: USA: East...
CAGTAGGCGATCCGGCACGCACCGGGAGGAGGACGCGATGGACAAGCACCTCGGCTTCATCGGCCTGGGCAACATGGGCGTGCCGATGGCGTCGCGGCTCGTCGACGCCGGCTACCGGCTGACGGTCTTCGACGTGCGCCGCGAGGCGGTCGACGCGCTTCGCGCCAAGGGTGCGCAGGCGGCCGCCTCTCCGGCGGAAGTCGCGTCGGCGACCGAGACGGTGCTGCTCAGCCTGCCGACGCCGGCGATCGTCCGCGAGGTCGCGCTCGGCGTGAACGGCGTCATCGGAGGCAAGTCGGTCAAGACCATGCTCGATTTGTCCACGACCGGTGCGCGGACAGCGCGGGAGATCGCCGCCGCGCTCGGCGCCAAGGGAATCACGGCGGTGGACTCGCCGGTCAGCGGCGGCGTCGCCGGCGCGATCAAGGGCACGCTCGCCGTGATGGTCGCCTGCCCGCGCGTCCTGTTCGCCGATCTGGAGCCGATGCTGAAGCATATCGGGAAGGTCTTCTTCATCGGTGAGCAGCCCGGCATGGGCCAGACCATGAAGCTCGCGAACAACCTGCTGTCGGCGACGGCGCTCGCGGCGACCTCGGAGGCGATCGTCTTCGGCGTCAAGGCGGGCCTCGATCCGGCCATCATGGTCGACGTCATCAATGCCGGCAGCGGGCGCAACAGCGCCACCCAGGACAAGTTCCCGCGCTCGATCCTGCCGCGGACGTTCGATTTCGGCTTCACCACCGGGCTGATGTACAAGGATCTCAAGCTCTGCCTCGAGGAGGCGGAGGCGGCCGGGGTGCCGATGTGGGTCGCGAGCGCCGTGCGCCAGCTCTGGTTCCACGCCCACGAGGAGCTCGGCCCGGACAAGGACTTTACGACGATCGTGCAGGTGGTGGAGCGCTGGGCGGGCGTCGAGGTCAAGGGAAGCGCGCGCAAGGAGGCAAGCCGTGGCTGAACTGCATCCCTACGAGCCTGTCGCTGACTGAGCCGGCGCGGCGCGCGCGAGCTCAATGCGCGCCGGCCGGGACCGGGGTCGATTGCCAGGCGATCATCGCCTGGTAGCGCGCCGCCTCGAGCGCCGCAATCCGGTCAGCAAGCGGGGTCTGCGTCATCTCGAGGGCCCTGTCGCAAACGGCACCCCGCCTCACTTCGCGCGTTTGATCATCCGGATGATGACGAGCAGCACGACCGCGCCGACGGTGGCCATTACCAGATTGCCGATGAACCCGCCCGCAGTGAGCCCGAGCACCCCGAACAGGAAGCCGCCGATCAGCGCCCCGACGACGCCGACGACCAGGTCGCCAACCAGTCCGAATCCGCCGCCTTTCACGAACTGCCCGGCCAGCCAGCCGGCGATCAACCCGATGATCAGAAACCAGACCAGTTCCATGTTGACCCTCCGTTGTTGATACATCGCTCGGTCTCGCGCGCGCGGCCGCGAGGGTGGCCCAGGGTCGTCAGGCGACGACGATCAGGGACAGACGAGTGGAGCGGGTGAACGGAATCGAACCGTCGTATGCAGCTTGGGAAGCTGCCGTTCTGCCATTGAACTACACCCGCCCGCAGCGACGGCGATTCTAGCAGCGCCCGAGCCATCGCTCTCTTCACATTCCTGAGCGCGCTCAGCCCGGATGCCACTGGGCAAGGCCCAGGCCCGTGTACCACTCGGGAATCGCGCGGTAGTAGAGCGACTCGAACCGCGAGCGACCCGCCGCGCCGCGCGCGACGAGCCAGTTGCGCGTCTCCTGCGCCCCGTTTCCGGCGCGATCGATGGTGCGGTCCATGAAAGCGAAGAGTGCGTCGTCGTCGGGCGAGCGCATCCGCTCCAGGACCCCGCGATCGAACTCGGGATCGATCGCGCCCATCGTCACCTCGCCGATCGAGTGGCTGAGGCCTCCGGTCGCGACGACCGCGACGCGCTCGGGTCCGGGCCAGCTCGCCACCGCCCGCGCGATCAGCTCGCCCCACGCCAGACAGCGCCGCAGGTTCGGATAGGGCGGCTCGACCGTGTTCACGATCAGCGGCACGATCGCCCCGCCGGGAAGCGACGGCAGCCCGGCCTTGAAGAACGGCACGACGAAGCCGTGGTCGAGCGTGAGCTGGCGCGACAGCGACGGCTCGAACCCGGCCGCGAACGCCTCCGCGGCGAGATGCTCGGCGAACTGCGGATGGCCGGGGAAGGTCTTGTAGGGAAGATCCTTGAGCCAGCCCTCGGGCGGCGCGCCGTGCGCCTCCCCGATGCCGATGCAGACCGAAGGCAGGTTGTCGAGAAAGAAGTTGACGAAGTGATCGGGCGACACGATGACCAGCACGTCGGCCCGCGCCGCGGCGACGCGCCGGCCCCACTCGGCGTAGGCCGCGGCGACCTCGTCCCGCCGCGCCTGGTCCACCCGATTCCACCGGAAGACGATCGGCGGCATGTGACTCGCGGCGAAGACTCCGGCGAGCGTCGCCATGGCCTCAGGCCCGCCCGGCCGCAGGCGCGGCCGCGGCGTGCAGCTTCTCCATCACTGCGTCGTCGTCGTAGCCGAGCAGCTGGAAGTAGAAGCGCAGCAGGTACGGATTGGCGAGACCGCCGCGCGCGATGAAGACGAGATCGTCCTCGAGCAGCGCGCGTCGAACTTCCGGCTTGAGCGGGTACCGGTCGAGCACCGGCCCGCGGTCCGCCTTGTAGGCCCCGCCCAGCGGCGACGTGGTCAGGTCGTAGAAGAGCTTGTTGAGCCAGTAGTCTCGCATCGCGGCGGTGCTCGAGGGTCGGGCAACTCTAGCCTACGGCCTGCCAGGGTGCAACGCGGCGCGCGGGCGCGCCAGGGCTCGGGACGGGATGCTATTATTGCCGCGTCATTCCCTGCGCAACCACGACCCCCGCGATGCTCGAGCTTTCGGTGAACGGCGAGACGAAGCGCTTCGACGGCGCGCTCGACGTCGCGCGCCTGCTCGAGCGTCTGGAGCTCGCCGGGAAGAAGGTCGCCGTGGAGCACAACGGCGAGATCGTGCCGCGCAGCCGGCATTCCGCAACGCCGCTCTCGAACGGCGACCGGGTCGAGATCGTGGTCGCGGTGGGCGGCGGCTGATCGCGTTGCGTTCGCCGCGGTCGAGGACCCCAGGATTCGCCCCTCATGAACGCGCCCGGCCACGCGACCCAGGCCTCCCGCGACCCGCTCGTGGTCGCCGGAAAAACGTACGCGTCGCGCCTGCTGATCGGCACCGGCAAGTATCGGGACTTCGACGAGACGCGGCGCGCGGTCGAGGCGAGCGGCGCCGAGATCGTGACGGTCGCCATCCGGCGCACGAACATCGGCCAGAGCGCGAACGAGCCGAGCCTGCTCGCGTTCGTTCCGCCGTCGAAATACACCTACCTCCCGAACACCGCCGGCTGCTACAACGCCGACGACGCGGTCCGGACCCTGCGCCTCGCGCGGGAGCTGCTCGATGGCCATGACCTGGTGAAGCTCGAGGTGCTGGGCGATCCGCACACCCTGTTCCCGAACGTCGTCGAGACGCTGAAGGCGTCGGAGACGCTCGTGAAGGACGGCTTCAAGGTCATGGTCTACACGAGTGACGACCCGATCATCGCCAAACAGCTGGAGCAAATCGGCTGCGTCGCGGTGATGCCGCTCGCCTCGCTGATCGGCTCCGGCATGGGCATCCTCAACCCGTGGAATCTGCGGCTCATCATCGAGCAGGCAACCGTTCCGGTGATCGTGGACGCCGGCGTCGGGACCGCCTCCGACGCCGCGATCGCGATGGAGCTCGGCTGCGACGGCGTGCTGATGAACACCGCGATTGCCAAGGCGCAGGACCCGGTCCTGATGGCGCAGGCGATGAGGAAGGCGATCGAGGCCGGGCGCGAGGCCTACCTCGCGGGACGCATGCCGAAGAAGTTCTACTCGGCCAGCCCGAGCTCGCCGACCGAAGGGCTCATCGCGCCGAAGTCCTGAGCGCCGGGTGCCGCCGGCGCTCCCCGCGGCGATGAGCGACCTCGCGCGCCGCCCGATCCGAACCTACGTCCTGCGCCAGGGGCGTACGACGCTCGCGCAGGCGCGCGCGCATCGCGAGCTGCTGCCGGTCTGGGGCATTCCGTTCCACCCCGAACCGATCGATCTCGCGCGCGCGTTCGGGCGCGCCGCGCCGAAGGTGCTCGAGATCGGCTTCGGGATGGGCGAGACCACGGCGCAGATCGCTGCCACGCATCCCGAGATCGACTACCTGGGCGTCGATGTGCACAAGCCCGGCGTCGGCAGCCTGCTGAACCGCATCGACGCGCTGGGGCTGCGGAACGTGCGCGTCATCCAGCGCGATGTCGTCGAGGTGCTCGAGCGCATGCTTTCGCCCGCCTCGCTCGACGGCGTGCACATCTTCTTTCCCGACCCCTGGCCGAAGAAGCGGCATCACAAGCGTCGGCTGATCCAGGCTGCCTTCGTGAAGTTGCTCGCGTCGCGGATGAAGCCGGCCGCGTACCTGCACGTCGCGACCGACTGGGAGGACTACGCGCAGCAGATCCTGGAGACGCTCACGCAGGAATCGGCGTTCGCAAATACGACCGACGGGTTCGCCCCACGCCCGGAGACCCGGCCGGAGACCAAGTTCGAGCGCCGGGGCGTCGCGCTCGGCCATCGCTTGTGGGACGTCGTGTTCCGGAAGCGATGACCGCGCCCGCGCGGCGCGCCCCCGCCGGGCTTAGACGAACTGCACCCCGACGCTGCCGAGCGTCCCGAAGTCGGCGCGCAGGACGTCGCCCTTGTTCGCCCACACCGGGCGGATGAACGAGCCCGAAAGCGTGAAGTGTCCCGGCTCGAGCGTCGCGCCGAACCGCCCCACCTTGTTGGCGAGCCAGGCGATGCCGAGCGCCGGATGGCCGAGCACCGCAGCGGCGACGCCGGACTCCTCGATCGTCTCGTTGCGATACATGAGGCCCGACACCCAGCGCAGGTCCACGTCGCCGGGGCGCACCGGCCGGCCGCCGATCACCACCGCGGCGGCCGCGCCATTGTCGGCGACGGTATCGAAGATCTTGCGCGGGTTCTGCACGCGGGCGTCGATGATCTCGATCGAGGGGACCACCCACTCGGTCGCGCGCATCACGTCCAGCAGCCCCACGCCCGGGCCCTTGAGCCGTTGGCCGAGCACGAACCCGAGTTCCATCTCGACGCGCGGCACGCAGAAGTTCGCGTGCGGGATCTTCACGCCGTCGTCGTAGAACATGTTGTCCATCAACACGCCGTAGTCCGGCTCGTCGATCTGCGAGGACTGCTGCATCGCCTTCGACGTGAGCCCGACCTTGTGGCCGCGCACCTTCGCGCCGGCAGCGACCTTGGCCTCGTTCACCAGGCTCTGGATCGCATACGCGTCCTCGATGGTGATATCGGGCCAGGTCGTGGACAGCTGCACCACGGGCTTACGCTCCTTCTCCGCCTGGAGCAGGAGCTGCGCGGCTTTCTTGCGGTCTTCCGGGCTCATGGGACGCGTTCCTTCGCTGGGTGAGGGCGGATGTTGACTTCGGGCGGGCGATCCCGCAATCCCCTGGCGCCTGCGCGGAGGATGCCAGGCCGCTCGACCGATCTCCCTGGAGCCGGGACACTGGCCCCGGGTGCGCCGGCTTTTCGCTCACCCGTTTGGCCTAGTCCGAACGCCGGTCCCTTGACCGGCGCCGGGCCCCGGCGCCTAATGAAATCTCGTCGCGGGGGCTACGGGTGCTCGGCAGACCGGGCGGGACGCGTCAAAGCGCAGTCGTTTCACGAGTCGTTTTGCGCCCCTTCCCGGAGTACGTTGGGCGCCTGCGCGGGTGCTCCGCGAGACACTGCGAGGAGGCAGTCGCTCATGAAACCAACCCGATCCGTCCTGACCCTTTCCATCGCCGCGCTATTCCTGGGTGTTGGCGCGACATTGCCCGCCGCCGCGCAAGACGTGAGCGGCACGCCGGCCAAGCTCGGCAAGGTGCACTTCAAGGTCGAGTGCAATGCTGCGGCGCAGAAGGAGTTCGACGTGGCCATGGCCTACTTCCACTCGTTCGCCTGGGCGCTCTACAAGGCCCCGCTCGAGCGCGTGCTGCAGGCCGACTCGAGCTGCGGCATGGCGCACTGGCTGGGGGCTTTGGCGGTGCTCGACAACCCGTTCACCTGGCCGGTCCCGCTTTCTGCCAAGGTGCTCGGCGAAGGCCAGGCGGCGCTGGAGGCCGCGCGGAAGGCCGGCTTGAAGACGCAGCGGGAGCGCGACTACGTCGAGGCGCTGGCGGTCTTCTATAAGGACTATGACAAGATCAACCACCGCGCCCGGGTGAAAGCCCTGGAAGACGCGATGGCCGGGGTCGCGAGCCGCTATCCGGAGGACACGGAGGCGGCGATCCTCTACGCGCTGATCCTGTCGGTGAACTTCGATCCCAACGACAAGAAGTACACCAACCAGCTCCGGGCAGCGCAGATCCTCGAGCCGGTCTTCATCGCGCAGCCCGAGCACCCGGGGGGCGCGCACTACCTCATCCACAGCTATGACTATCCGCCGATCGCCCAGCACGGCCTGGAGGCCGCCAGGCGCTATTCCAAGATCGCGCCCGATGCGCCGCATGCGCAGCACATGCCCTCGCACATCTTCACCCGCGTAGGCTACTGGCGCGAGTCGATCGAATCCAATCGCACCTCCGCCAAGGTGGACGCCGACCGCACGCCCAACAGCCCGCACGCCTACGACTACATGGTGTACGCGCATCTCCAGCTCGGCCAGGACCGCGCGGCTCAACAGGTCATCGCCCACGCAAGAGGAGTTCCGAAGAAGGTCGACGCTTTCGCAGCCGCCTACGCGTATGCCGCGATGCCGGCGCGTTATGCAATCGAGCGTGGCGCATGGAAGGAGGCGGCGAACCTTCCGCTCGATCCGGCCGCCGACGCCTATCCGTGGAAGAAGTACCCGCAGGCCGAGGCGATGAACGCCTTCGCGCGTGGCATCGGCGCGGCGATGGGCCAGGATCCGGCCGCGGCGCAGGCCGAAGTGAAGCGCCTGGAGGCGCTGCGCGATGCGGCGGTGGCGCTGAAGATCGGCTACTGGGTCGAGCAAATCGCGATCCAGGCCGAGGTGGTGCAGGGACTTGCCACCTGCGCCGCCGGCAAGCACGTTGAGGGGATCGCGATCCTCAGGAAAGCCGCCGCGCGCGAGGATGCGACCGAGAAGCACGCGGTGACGCCCGGACTGCTCCTGCCGGCGCGCGAGGTGCTGGCCGAGACGATCCTGACCTTCGGGAAGCCCGCAGACGCGCTGCTCGAGTACAAGGCCGTTCTGGCGAAGGAACCCAGCCGCTACCGTGCGTTTGCCGGCGCGGCGCAGGCTGCCGGGCGGGCGGGCGACGCGAAGGAGGCCGCGTACTACTCCGCGCGTGTGGTCGAACTCACCGACAACGCCGACAGCCCGCGCCCCGAGATCGCGCAGGCCAAGCGCATCCTCGGCATGAGCAACTGAGCGCGGCGCCGGCGGCGGATCGGGCCGGCGCCGGCGCGCACAGACGGTACGCAACCATGAGCCCAGCACGGGTGTGGGTGGCGGCGTTGCTCTGGACCGGCACGTCGCTGCTCGCGTCAGGCGCCCTCGCCGTGGAAAGCGACCCGCTGCCGGTGCCCAAGGGCACGTCGCGCGAGCGCGCGGTCGCCACCTACAACGACGGCGTGAAGCTCATGCTCGACAAGCGATACGCCGCGGCGCAGCAGAGGTTCGAAGAAGCGCTGCGCCTCGACGACGCGCTCGCCGAGGCGCATAACAACCTCGCGTTCAGTCTGCGCATGCAGGGGGCGCACAACTTCGACCGGGCGTTGAAGCATTACAACCGCGCCCTCGAGTTCAAGCCCACCCTCGCCCAGGCCTACATGTACCGCGGCGTGCTCTTCGCCCAGATGGGCGATCTCGCTCGGGCCCGGGCCGACCACGCGCGGTTGCTCGCGCTCGACCGGGATCTCGCCGCGAAGCTCGAGAAGGTCATTGCGGGCGCGGGCGCCCGCGACGATCGGGACGGGCTCGCTTCGCAGTACGAATGAGCCTCGCCGCAGCGAGGCGTGACGCGCTCAGCCGATGAGTCCCGGATCGGCGGCCATACGGTACTGGCGGTTCGCCTCGGCCTCGCGCCCGATGCGCTCGTACACCCGCGCCAGCGCGACGTGCGCGGCGCGTGTCGGCTGGATGAAGAGGCTCGCGTCGAGATAGCTCGTCGCTTTTCCCCACAGGGCGCGCTCCGCGCAGAGCCGCCCGAGCGTGGCGAGCAGCGCGGCATCGCGCGGGTGAGCCTTCAGCCACCGCTCGCACTGCTCGATGCGCTCGAGCACGTCGGCGTCGTCGCGGCACTCGCCGTACAGCGCGGCGAGCTCCGAGGACCATTCGGCCTCCAGCGCCTCGCGGATGAGCACATGCGCCTGACGGCAGCCGCCGAGGGCGATGAACAGGCGCGCCGCGGTCTGGGCGATCCGCGGCGCCACGCGATCGGCGGCCGGGACCTTCTGCCAGAACGCCGCGAGGCTCTCGGCGTCGAGCGCCTTTTTCCTGAGGTTCTCGATCGTGGCGGTGATCCGCAGCTGCGCCGCCGATTCCTTGGCGATCGCGCCGCCCTTCTCGAGCAGGCGCAGCAGCCGCAGCACCTCGTCCCAGTTCTGCAGCCCCTGCTCGGCGCGCAGCAGCAGGCGCTGCGTCGCCACGTGCCGCGGCCCGCTCGCGTGCAGCTCGCGCAGGATCCCGCGCGCCTCCTCGAACCGGCGCTCGTCGAGCGCGAGCTCGGCCTGGGTCGCCAGCCGCGCGTGGCGGCTCCCGCCCGGCGCGATTTCAGCGCGCGCGAGCCAGCGCTCCCGCCGCTCGGGGTCGCGCATCTGGTGCGCGGAACGCGCGGCGAGCAGCGCCGCGAGCCCCGGCGACTCCTCCAGCCCGTACGCCTTCGCCGCGAACCGCTCAGACCGCCCGAAGCGTCCCTCGAGGAACGCCTGCCAGGCGTCGCGCAGCGCCTCCTGGGCGCGGGCCACGCGCCGCCGCCGCCGATACGCGGCGACGTAGGACGGCATGCGGACCGTGTGCGAGGCGAGGCGCAGCAGGCCGTGGAGCGCCACGAACAGCACGACGAGAGCGAGCAGGAGCAGCACCAGCGAGATCTCGATCCGGTACGGCGGGTAGACGAGGAGCGCGTAGCCCTCGCCGTAGCGGGCGGCGAGCGAGAACGCGACGGCCGCCGCGAAGACGATGAGCAGCGTGATCAGCCAGCGCACGTTCCGGGACCTCGCGTTCGCCTGGTCCCCTACGCGGGGGAGTGCAAGGGTGGGGGTGCGGCGCGCCTCCTCACTTCACCACCCTCTCCCGCGGCAGCTTGAAGCTCCGCGCCGCGCTCAGGCTCTCGGCGATCGTCGGCAGCTCGACGTTCACCGCCGCGGCGTTGAGCGCCGCGAGCGTCTGCACGGCGGTCGCCACCTGCTTCTGCCTCGGGTCGAACCAGCGCCCGAGCCAGGTCTGCGCCGCCTTGACGTCGGTACGGAACGCCGATTCGTCGCGCCGCAGGAGCGCGAGGCGCGCGTGCAGGAGGCGAAGCTTGAGGTTCTCGCGCAGGAAGACGCGGCTCTCGGGCGCGAGCAGCGCCGGGTCGGAGGCGTCCAGCCGCTGCACCCGCACGAGGCTCTTGAGCTCCTCCCATACCGCCAGCCACGCCCGCTCCCAGCCGGCCGGTCCGTCCGCGGCGGGCGTCGGGTCCGGCGTTTTCGGGCGGCCGTCGGCGAGCAGCGGCAGCTGGTCGACGGCGGCGATCAGCTGGTCGAGGCGCAGCGTCATGCCCGCGATGTCGACGCTCGGCGCGTTCTTCAGGTGATCGATGTCGCGGGCGATGACCTTGCGCAACCCGAGGAACTGGGGGCGGTCGGGCCGCGCGAGCCGCGCATCGGCGTTCTGCAGCGCCACGAGCGCCGCTTGCACGTTGCCGGCGAGCTGCAGCTGCTGGGCGGCGATCGCGAGCGTCTGCTCGACCTCGGCGAGCACCCATTCGTCGCGCGAGCGCGACAGCTCCTGGTAGAGCGCCTCGAGCGCGAGCTGCTGGCTCTGCGACTCGAGCAGCTTCGCCTCCAATGCCCCGATGCGGGCCTGCGCGTCGCGCACCGCCTCCTGCACTTCCTTGGCGATCGTACGGCTGTCGCGCGCCTCCGTCCCGGCCTCGCGCAACTGCTTCGCGACGCCGTCCCGCAGCTCGGTGAGCTCCGACCGGGTACTCCACCACGCGCCGGCGAGCAGCACCACGGCAATCGCCAGCGCGAACACCGCGGCCGGGAGCCAGCGCTCGAGGCGCGAGCGGGGGCCGAGCAGGATGGGGGTTTCGGAGGGGTCCATATGACGGCTACATTTTCTCCCAAAACGCCGCCAGCGCCGCGACAATGCCCTCGTCGCCCGGCGCGGTCTCGATCACGCGCTCGCAGCCGAGCGCGCGGGCGTTCGCGGCGATGCGGGCGTGCGGGGCGAACAGCGCGGTGCGCTTCAGCCGCTGCTGCCCGGGCTCGCCGAGCATGTCGAAGAGGTTCCGCAACCCCTCGCTCGAGCTGATCGTCACCGCGTCGACCTCCCCGCGGTCCCACGCGCGCAGCAGCGGGCTCACGTCGGCATCGGGCCGCGCCCGCCGATAGCATTCGACGTAGTCGACCGTCGCTCCGCGTTGGCGGAGCGTGTCGCCGAGGAGCTCCCGGCCGCCGTCGCCGCGGAAGACGACGATGCGCCGGCCGGCGACGTCGGCGAGCTCGCGGCAGTCGAGCAGCGCCTCGCTGTCGAAGCGCTCGGCCGGGACGATCACCTCCGCGACGCCGTAACGGCGCAGCGCCTGCTCGCTCCCGCGGCCGACCGCTGCCGCCTTGAGCCCCGCCGGCCACTCGCGCCGCGCGCGGATGACGTGCATGCTCTTCTCCACCGCGCTCGGGCTGACGAACACGGCTAGGTCGTACGCGTCGAGCCGGTCGGCGGCGGCCGCGAGCGGGCGCACGTCCGCAGGATCGAGGATCTCGAGCACCGGGAACACGATCGGCTCGCCGCCTTCGGCGCGGATGAGCGCCGCGAGCCGCTCGTTCTGCCCCGCCGGGCGCGTGATGGCGATCCGGCGGCCGCGCAGCTTGGCGCCGGGCCCGGCGCCCGTCATGACAGCGCCGCGAGGATCTCGTCCGCGCCCGCGTCGCGCAGCGCGCGCGCGAGCGCGTCGCCGAGCTGCTCCGGCGCCGCCGGCGCGCCGCGCGCCTCGGCGCGCACGACCCGCTTCCCGTCGGGACTCGCCACCAGGCCGCGCAGCCGGAGGTTGCCGGCCACGATCTCGCCGTACGCGCCGAGCGGCAGCTGGCAGCTGCCGCCGAGCGCCCGGCTCACCGCACGCTCGGCGCGGACGCAGGCCGCCGTCGGCGCATCGTGGAGCGGAGCGAGCAGCGCGACGAGCTCCTCCCGTCCGTCGCGGCACTCGATCGCGAGCGCGCCCTGCCCGGGCGCGGGGAGGCTCACGTCGGGATCGAGCACCGCGCGGATGCGCTCGGCAAGACCCAGCCGCTTGAGCCCGGCGACGGCGAGCACGATCGCCGCGTAGTCGCCGCGGTCCAGCTTCGCGAGCCGCGTTTCGACGTTCCCCCGCAGCGGGCGAACCTCGAGGCCGGCGAAGCGGCTGCGCAGCTGCGCCTCCCGGCGCAGGCTCGAGGTGCCGACGATCGCGCCCGCCGGAAGCGCCTCGAGTCGCGCATGGGCCGGCGAGACGAACGCATCGCGCGCATCCTCGCGCGCGAGGATCGCCGCGAGCGCGAACCCTCGCTCGAGCGTCATCGGCACGTCCTTCGCCGAGTGCACGGCGATGTCCGCGCGCCCGTCCTCGAGCGCGTTCTCGAGCTCCTTCACGAACAGCCCCTTGCCGCCGACGCTTGCGAGCGAGCGGTCGAGGATCTCGTCGCCGCGCGTCGTGAGGCCGAGGATCTCCACCCGCAGGCCCGGGTACAGCTCGCCCAGCCGCGCGCGCACGTGCCCGGCCTGCCACAGCGCGAGCCGCGACCGGCGCGAGGCGATGACGAGGCGTTCGGGGAGCGGCAAGGCGGGGTGAGAAAACCGGCGGGCGCGCGGGGAATCGATGCGCAATCGATTATTCTAGAAGCGATCTCACGAACCCGCACGCGCGGGGCGCGCGGGGCGGAAGCGCGCCGGGTCAGAGCGACCGCTCGCCGTTCAGCCGCGTTCGGGTCGCCCGTCGCGCCTTGAGCACCGTCCCGCTCGCGAGCCGCACCCGGACGAGCTCGTACGCCTGGTCGCGCACGCGCTCCGGCAGCTTGTCCACCTCGAGCCACGTCTCCCAGGCCTCGCCCGCGGCCAGCACCTTGGGCAGACGCCGCTGGCGGCGGTCGACGAACGCGCGCGGGTCGCACTCGAACCAGACCTGCGTCACCAGCACGTCGATCTCCGCGGCGCTCCGCAGGGCAATGAAGTAACAGTCGCGTCTGGACTGTCCCGGGGAAGGCTCCCAGAGGCTGCGCCGCACGGTGACCTTCAGCCGGCCGCGGTCGGCGGCCGACTGCATGAGGCCGTTCCAGAGGTCGCGCCAGAGCTTCGCCGCAAGCATCGCCGGTCAGCCGCTCGCGAGCGCCTTCACGATCGACCACTGCCGGCGGCTCACCGGCAGCCGGTCGGCGACGCCGTCGAGCAGCACCGCCCAGCCGGCGCCCTCGCCATCCTCGTCGACGACGCGCTCGAACCCGCGCACGCGGCCGCGCGCGACGAGGCACGACCGGTGCACGCGGACGAAGGTGCCGCCGAACTCCTGCTCCAGGCTCGCGAGCGACTCCTCGAGCAGATACTCCCGCTCGGCGGTGCGGACGGTGACGTACTTCAGCTCCGCCTTGAGGTAGACGACCTCGGCGACCGGCACGAGGTGGATGCGGCCGCGCTCGCTCACCGAGAGGTACCGGCGCGGCCCCTGCCCCGCGGCCGCGGCGGCGCGCTCGAGCGGCTCGCGGCGCACGGCGCCTCCGGCACGCGCCTTCGCGAGCGCCGCGGCGAGCCGCGGCCCGCGGACCGGCTTGAGCAGATAGTCGAGGGCGTTCAGCTCGAATGCCTCGATCGCGTACTGGTCGTGCGCGGTGACGAAGACCACCGCGGGCGGGCGCTCGAGCGAGGTGAGATGGCGCGCGAACTCCATGCCGTTCATCTCCGGCATGTGGATGTCGACGAGCGCGACGTCGACCGGCAGCTGGGGCAGGAGCGCGAGCCCCTCGTGCCCGGTCGCCGCTTCGCCGACGACGACGTTCGGGAGCTCGCCGGCGAGGTCGCCGAGCACCTCGCGCATCCGGTCGCGCGCCGGCCGCTCGTCGTCGACCAGGAAGATCCGCAGCGGCGGCAGGCTACTCATGGAAAAACCCGGTCACAGAGAGCACAGAGAACACAGAGGACACAGAGGAAAGCATTCTCATTCGGTTCTCTCTGTGCTCTCTGTGTCCTCTGTGATCTCTGTGGCCATTCTTTGGTCTCTAGGCCGCGGCCCGCGAATCGGGCGCCGAATGCGGTGCGGCCTTGCGGTAGGGCATCGCCATCCGGATCTCGAAGTTCGGGCCGCTCACCTCGGTCGCGAGCTCGGCTTCGACGTCGAAGTGGAGCTGGAGCCGCTCGCGGATATTCGCGAGCGCGATCCGGTTGCCCTGCCGGTGCTGGTGCTCCGGGTGATAGGGGTTGGTGAGCTTCACGTGCAGCCGGTCCTTCTCGCGCCGGATCGCGATCTCGATCGTGCCCGGCGCAACGCCCGGCTCGATGCCGTGATAGACGGCATTCTCGACGAGCGGCTGCAGGAGCAGCGGCGGCACGAGCGCGTCGCGCGGCGCGTCCTCGATCTTCCACTCGACGGCGAGCCGATCGCCGAGACGAAGCTGCTCCAGATTCAGGTACTGGCGGGCGAGCTCGATCTCGCGCCCGAGCGTCGTGAGGTCGGCCGCGTCGGCCATCACCATCCGGTACAGGTCGGCCAGGTCCTCGAGCGCGTGCTCGGCGCGCTTCGGGTCCTTGCGGATGAGCGAGAGCACGGCGTTCAGCGTGTTGAACAGGAAATGCGGCCGGATGCGCGCCTGCAGGGCCTGGAGCCGCGCCTCGACGAGCGCGGGGGAGAAGGCGCGATTGCGCAGGTGGAAGTAACCGGCGAGGAACGCGGTGAGGAGGAGCGCGAAGCTGCCGGCGCGGATGATCCCCAGCGGCTCGGGATCGACGCTCGCGCGGAGCCACTGCGCCCCCGCCGTGAGCCACATGACGCCGACCGCCATCACCGCGACTCCGACCCAGTAAGGCAGTCCCGCGAGCCACCGGTTCGCAGCCCAGAGCGCGCACAGGCTCGCGATCAGCACCGGCTCGACGACGAGCGCGATGTCGACGAACGCGTCGGTGAGCTGCGCGAACCGCGGCGCCTTGATCGCCGCGGCGACGAGCGCCACCAGATTGACGATCACGAGGATGCGAGCGACGACGCCGAGGTTGCGGAAGTCGGGCAGCGCGTCGCGGACCTGGGTCACCGGGTGTGGGTTCCTGAGGGGGGCGAGCGGGCATCGCCCCCTGAATGGCTTAGAATCGAGGTTTGGGGTTCCCGCCGGGCGAGGCAAGGTAAGTCGTTGTCTTGCGGGCGATTCTCGGGTCTGGCCCGCATCTTATCAAGCCATCATGTCGACCCCCGAGGAAAAGGGTCACACCGCCTGGTCCGGCCGGTTCTCCGAGCCGGTGGACGCCCGCGTCCAGCGGTATACCGCGTCGGTGTCGTTCGATCGACGGCTCGCCGAGTTCGACCTCCAGGGCTCGGCTGCCCATGCCCGGATGCTCGCCGCGTGCGGGGTGCTCGCCGCGCCGGACCTCGCCGCCATCGAGCGCGGTCTCGCGCAGATCGCTGACGAGATCCGGGCGGGAACGTTCCAGTGGTCGCTCGAGGGGGAGGACGTCCACACCAACATCGAGCGCCGCCTGACCGCGCTCGTCGGCGACGCCGGGAAGCGCCTGCACACGGCGCGCTCGCGCAACGACCAGGTCGCGACCGACGTTCGCCTCTTCCTGCGCGCCGCCATCGACGACATCGTCGCGCTGCTCGCGCGGCTCAGCGGCGCGCTCGTCGACCTCGCGGAACGCCACGCCGCGACCGCGATGCCCGGGTTCACCCACCTCCAGGTCGCGCAGCCGGTCACGTTCGGCCATCACCTGCTCGCGTACTACGAGATGCTGAAGCGCGACCGCGAGCGCCTCGTCGGCTGCCGCAAGCGGGTCAACGTCCTCCCGCTCGGCGCCGCGGCGCTCGCCGGAACGAGCTATCCGATCGACCGCGAGCGGGTCGCGCGCGAGCTCGGCTTCGAGGGCGTTTGCGCCAACTCGCTCGACGCGGTGTCCGATCGCGACTTCGCGATCGAGTTCGCGGCGTGCGCCGCGCTCGTGATGGTGCATCTCTCGCGGTTCTGCGAGGAGCTCGTCCTCTGGTCGAACCCGCGGTTCGGGTTCGTGCGGCTGCCCGAGCGCTTCTGCACCGGCTCGTCGATCATGCCGCAGAAGAGAAACCCCGACGTGCCCGAGCTCGCGCGCGGCAAGACCGGGCGCGTGGTGGGGCATCTCGTCGCGCTTCTCACCCTGATGAAGGCCCAGCCGCTCGCCTACAACCGCGACAACCAGGAAGACAAGGAGCCGCTTTTCGACGCGGTCGACACGCTCGTCGACACGCTCGCGATCTTCGCCGAGCTGGTCCCGGGCATCGAGGCGAACGCGGCCGCCATGCGCGCGGCCGCGGCCGAGGGCTTTGC
>Ga0184633_10000388_pt1 | contig 15741 bp, 9 predicted proteins | sample PLM31_170_b1_FD_133156 | JGI IMG/M metagenome (GOLD analysis project Ga0184633, IMG submission 133156) | Groundwater sediment microbial communities from an aquifer in East River, Colorado, USA - PLM3-1_170_b1 | ecosystem: Environmental > Terrestrial > Soil > Riparian zone | place: USA: East...
CCCGCGGAGCGGGGGCGCGGTGGCGCGCCTCGAGGCGGCGACCGCGTTCAAGGTGTACATGGCCGAAACGACAGGAGGCCTCGCAATCGACGACGACGCCATCGCGGACGTCCTCGAGGCGGCAGGCGAGACGGACAAGTACGTCGCGGTCCACGCGGAAGACCCACGCGCGTTCGGAAAGAAGGCGGCCACGGACCTCCGGGGCCACCACGCCGCGCGCCCGAAGGAGGCGGAGGTCGGCGCGCTGAAGAAACTCGGCGCGATGCGAGCCGCCGCGAAGATACACATCGCCCACGTCACGTGCGTCGAGGCGCTCGACGCGGTCCCCAAGCGCGCCACGACGGAGGCGACGCCGCATCACCTGCTCCTGGACCACGACCGACCGCTCCGCGCGTTCGGCAAGGTGAACCCGCCCCTGCGACCCCCGGAGGACCGCGACGCGCTCTGGAAAGCCTTCGTCGACGGGCGCATCGACGTCGTCGCGAGCGACCACGCCCCCCACACACGCGAGGAGAAAGAGGACGGGCCGTTCGCGGAGGCGCCGCCGGGCCTGCCGGGCGTGGGCACATCGTTCCCGCTCCTCATGCGCCGCGTCAAGGCCGGCGACCTCGCGCTCGAGCGGCTCGTCGCCGCGATCGCGTCGCGGCCTGCCGCGATCCTCGGCCTGGAGAAGGGCGAGATCCGCATCGGTGCGGACGCGGACCTCGTCGTCGTGGATCCGCGACGGTACACGAAGGTCACGGCCAAGCGCCTGCGCTACAAGTGCGGCTGGACGCCCTTCGAGGGGATGGATGGCTGCTTCCCCCACGCAGTCTATGTGCGGGGTGAGGCCGTCGTCGAGGACGGCGAGCCGTCCTCGGAGGGGGTCGGACGCATGATAACGGTCACGAAACGTTGAAACGAGACGGCTCGCTCGCGCCCGGGCTCATGGCCTCCCTGTTCCTCGGCCTGACGGAGTGGATCGTCGACGTCGTCGCACGCCTCGGCTACCCGGGGATCTTCCTCCTGATGATCGTCGAGGGCATCCTCACGCCGATCCCGAGCGAGTTCATCATGCCGTTCGCGGGGTTCCTCGTCGCGCAGTCGCGGCTCAGCCTCCCGCTCGTCGTCCTCGTGGGCACCGCGGGCGCGGCGATCGGGAACGTCGTCGCGTACAAGATCGGCGCGCACGTCGGGCGGCCGCTCATCGCCCGGTACGGGCGGTTCGTCGGCCTGGGGGAGGACGATCTCGCGTGGTCGGAGCGGTGGTTCGCGCGCTTCGGGGACGTCGGCATCCTGTTGGGCCACGCCATGCCCGGCGTGCGATCGTTCATCTCGTTCCCCGCCGGGATCGGGCGGATGCGGCTCCGGAATTTCGTCGTCTTCTCGACGATCGGGGCGGCGATCTGGAATACGGTCCTCGTCGTCGCGGGGTATCTCCTGCTCGACGCCTGGATCGTCTTCGCGGAGACGACGGAGAACGTCGACCTGTACCTCGTCGCGGCGGCGATCGCGGTCGTCGTGGGCTACGTCTACTGGAGGAAAGCCCGCGCGCGGCGTGCGGCCGATGTCACGCGGCCGTGACCTGGTCCTCGATCGCGTAGTAGTACTCGCCCGAGGACTTTTGCTCCCGATCGAGGCGCGAATCGATCTTGTTGATCCTCGGGCGGTTCGAGTCCGCGTCGCGGCGGAACGTGACGCCGACCGTCTTCAGGAAAAGGTTCATCCCCTCGCGCATCGGGAACGGGCCCTCGCCCTTCCCATGGCGGCCCGGGTCCCCGGAGAAGACCATGAGGCTGTCCGAGACCATGTCGATGAAGTACACGTCGTGGTCGACGATGAGGCCCGACCGGCGCTCCTTCTCCATGACGCGGCGGATCGTCTTCGCCGTCTCGACGCGCTGGTTCGAGTCGAGGTATGCGGACGGCTCATCGATCAGATAGATGTCCGCGTCGCGGCCGAGGCACAGGGCGACCGCGACGCGCTGCAGCTCGCCGCCCGACAGGGTCGAGACGTCGCGGTCGAGCATCCCCTTGATCCGCAGCGGGTGGAGGATCTCCGTGTCGAAGTACCCCGACTCCGCCTTCTTGCCGATCGCGGCGGTGAGGAGCGCGCGGACCGTCCCCTCGTAGTTCGATTGGAGGTATTGCGGCTTGTACGACACCTGCCACCGGCCCTGGACCGCGCCCGACGTCGGCGCCTCCTCCCCGGCGAGCATCTTCACGAACGTCGTCTTGCCGGTCGCGTTCGGGCCCACGACGCCGACGACCTCGCCCTTCCGCAGGTGACCCGCCGCGACCTCGAGGTCGAAGCCGTCGTACGCCTTCGTGAGGCCGTCGAACGTGACGAGTGTCTCGGCTTTCCAGGCACCGCGGGGCGGGCGGCTCTCGAACCGGATCTCGCGGTCCCGGAAGCGCATGTTCTCCTCCCTCATGTAGCCCTCGAGGTACACGTTGATCGCCGTGCGCACGGCGCGGGGCTGCGCGATGATGCCGTAGGCGCCCTCCTCGCCGTACATCAGGAACACGTGGTCCGCGAGGAAGTCGAGGACGGCGAGGTCGTGCTCGACCACGACGACGTACTTGTCCTTCGACAGGGACTGGATGACCTTCGCGACCTGGAGGCGCTGGTAGATGTCGAGGTACGACGACGGCTCGTCGAAGAAGTAGATATCCACGTCCTTGAGCATCGTCGCGGCGACGGCGACCCGCTGCAGTTCGCCGCCGGACAGCTGCGCGATGTCGCGGTCGAGGAACGACTCGAGCGACAGCGCGGACGTGAGCTCGTCGAGGCGGCCTCGCTCGTCGATCCTCGTCAGGAGGTCGCGGACGCGGCCCGAGTAGACCTTGTTGAGCTTGTCGACGTACTGCGGCTTGATCGCGGTCTTGAGCTCCTTGCCCGCGATCTTCTCGAGGTAGTCGTGGAGCTCCGTGCCCGCGAAGTACGCGAGGACGTCGTCCCAGTACGCCTTCTTGCGGCGGTAGTGGCCGAGGTTCGGCGGGAGCTCGCCGCTCAGGAGGGAGATCGCGGTCGTCTTGCCGATCCCGTTCGGGCCGAGGAGTCCGATCACCTCGCCCTTCTTTGGCACGGGGAGGCGGAACAGCCGGAACGCGTTCTTCCCGTACTGGTGGACGAGGTCCTCCTTCAGTTCCTCCGGCAATCCTATGATTCGAATCGCATCGAAGGGACACTTCTTGACGCAGATCCCGCAGGCAATGCACGTCTCCTCGCTGATCGCCGCCTTCGTCGTCTCCGGATCGATCCAGATGACCTCGGTGCCCGTACGCTGCGGCGGACAAAACGCGATGCACTCGAGGTTACAGCGCTTCGGCTGGCAACGGTCCTTGAAGACGACCGCGATGCGCACGGCGAATACGATTTAGCGCCTGCTATTTAAACGTGAGACGAAGCGTTCTCGTGGCGCACACGACGCGGGCCCGCCTCACACAACGTTTATTCCCCGTCCCTCCATGGCTCGCGCCGTGATACGATGATCCCGGGCGGCCGCGTGAATCCGAGGCAGATGAAGCAGATGATGAAGCGCCTCGGCATCGAGCAGGAGGACCTCGGCGAGGTCGAGGAGGTCATCATCCGCACGGCGGACAAGGAATACGTTTTCCGACACGTGCCCGTGTCCGCGGTCACCGCCCAGGGCCAGAAGCTCTGGCAGATCGTCGGCGAGCCGATCGTGAGGCCCCGTGCCGACGTCGCGAAGAAACCGGAGGAGGCGAAGGCACTGGCGATCCCCGAGGAGGATGTGCAGCTCGTCGCGGAGAAGGCGGGCGTCTCCGAGGAGGAGGCGCGCAAGGCCCTCGAGGAGGCCGGCGGCGAGCCCGCCGAGGCGATCATCAACCTGATGAGCCGATGAGGTCCGAGCGGGTCCGCGCGATCCTCGGCGTATGGGCGCCGATGGCGATCGCCGTCTTCATCATCGTCACGGCAGTGAACTTCTACGTGAACGCGGACCTCGCCCGTAGCCTGCGCGTGACGGAGGTCGAGTCGTGGCGCCTCGCCTGCTCCGCCGGCGCGTTCTTCGTCGGCGGGCTGATGATCCTGTCGACGTACGGACGGTTCAAGAAGACAAAAGCCGCGCGGGACGAGCCGGCGCCCGGGCCCCCGGAAGGGCCGCCGACGTAGCTTTCGAAATGCGTCCGCGAATCATTATATAGGCTGGACTCTCTGGGGAGCCCGCTAGGCTTGACCGGGGGGCTGGGCGTCCCCTTACAGACCCAAATCGTCCTCATGGGGCGGTGACAGTTGGGGGCGGCGCTCCCAGTCTGGTGCTGGTCCGGATGCCGACGTTGAGGTTCTGTCCCGCGGGGCTGGAGGCGGCTGGGAACGCAGCTGGAGAGCGGCGGTCCCAGTCCTGATCGTGGGGAACGGGTTAGGCACGGAAGTGAGCAACCTCACCGCGGACTACCAACGCTCGCGGGGGTGCGGGACCGAGGACGCGTCCGGGGCACCGGCGCCAGAGCTGAGCGTCAACCCCAGCGGCCTAGCTCGTCGGCCTAGCGCTCGGTTAGCTTCGTCTGCTTCGTCTCGAGGACGAGGGACGTCATCGCGAACCTCTCGACGAGGATGTCCGTCACGATTGCGTCGCGCACGTCGTTCCGGCGCTCGTCGACCGCGTACGCGGGCTCGTTCGTCGGCACCTGGAGGCCGAGCTTCGCGAGCGCGCGGCGGGTCTCCTCCCGCTCGTCCCGAGGAGCCGCGGGCGCGTCGATCGCGGCGGGGAAGCCGCACTCTCGCAGCTCGCGCAGGAAGATCGGCCGGCGGAACACATACTGGAGGACGGCGACGGCGAGGCGCGTCTGGACGCGCTCGTCCGGGCTCGCCGCGCGGCAGCGGTCGCCGACGAGCTCGTACAGATTCCGCTCGCGGTGGGTCGACGTCGTGTAGACTTTAGCGGGCGGGATCTCCTTCTCGCGCAACATGCCGACGTCGGCGAGGGCCTTCAGGTAGCCCGTCACGAAGAGCCTGTGAAACCCGTACCCGTCCTGGGCGAGCTGTTTCGTCAGCGCGCTGATCGATCGCTCCTTCGTCCGGAGGTACGAGACGACGAGGTCCTTCAGGTTCTTCTCAGGAACGAACACGGCCCCCGCCCCTCAGGTCCTGGTAACAGACCTGATAACAAATAAGCGTTTCCTCCGGAAGGACTGCTCACAGACCGAGTTCAAAAACCATCATATGCCGGCAGGTCGTACGCGGCAATGCACATCGTACTGATCACTCCCCCTTTCTTTTTCGCCTCCGGTCCGCCGCCCTTCGGCGGCGCGCTTTCGGCCTTGATAACCGCCTCGGAATCGTTATACGCCGACCCCGGAATCGAACGGCCCGCGATGCCCTCAGGGGACCGTATCCGGTCGTTCATCCACGGGTTCGACGAGAAACTCGGCGGCGGGATCCCGAAGGGGCACATCGTCATCCTCGCCGGCGAACCGGGCACGATGAAGTCGACGATCGCCTTCAACCTGCTCTACCAGAACGCCATCCGCGAGGGCATGCCGGGGTGCTACATCTCCCTCGAGCAGGGCCGCGACAGCCTCTCGCGGCACCTCGTGAGCATGGGCCTCAACCCGACGGACGTCGAGGACAAGGTCAGCGTCGTGGACCTCGGGATGATTCGCCGGAACCTCGACGGCATGGCGGAACGCACGTGGCTCGAGATCTTCAAGATGTACGCGTCGAACCTCAAGCGCACGCTGAACTACGAGGTCCTGATCGTCGACTCTCTCCCCGTCCTCGAGGTCATGGCGCGGTTCGAGAACCCGCGCGAGGAGATCTTTCAGCTCTTCGAGTGGCTCCGCGACCTCAAGATCACGGCGATGCTAATCGGCGAGCTCAAGCCCGGCAGCGAGGACTTCGGCCGGAACGGCGAGGAGTTCCTGTGCGACGGGATCTTCCACACGAAGATGGAGCGGGTCGACGACTCGAACATCCAGCGGCGGATCCGGTGCGTGAAGATGCGAGGCACGGCACACTCGCCGAATTTCTACACGCTGATCTTCCAGAACGGCGTCCTGCAGGTCACGCGAATCCTGTCCGAGTCCGCGCCGGCGATCGCGCCGGTCATCGGGGCAAAAGACTAAGTCGGAACGGCGGCATCCCTTCGAATCGGCCGCGCTCGACCGGCGGCCCGCGAGGAGGAACGGAGCACGGCCCGCGTAGGTTCGCGCGCGCTCATCGCCCTCGGCGTCACGCTCCTCGTCGCACTGAACGTACCCACCGTGGCGAGCGGACCCGGCCACGAGACCCCGCCAGCGGACGTCACCGCCATCACGTTCCGCACGGACGCTCCGCGCGCAGACGTCGTCGCTTCGGGCGGGGTCCCGCTCGAAGGCTACCGTTCGTTCCTCGTCGCGCGCGGCACGGCGTCCGCGATCGAGACGCTCCGGCAGCGAGGCTACCGCGCCGATCCGATACCGGAGGCGTCCGTCGTGCGGTTCCTCGCGGGACCTGTCGAGGCGCGCGATCTCGGACGTTCGAGCGCCTGGACCCGGAACGAGCGCGGGCTCTCGACGGGTGTCGTCCACGTCCATGGGCCGTTCAAGGACGCCTGGCGGACCGCCTTCGAAGCTCGCGGGGTCGAACTCCTGCGGTACGTGCCGACGCATGCGTTCCTCGTGCGAGGCACGCCGGAGGCTTTGCGCGACCTCACGGATCTCCCGTTCGTCGATGGGATCGGCCCGTTCGATGCCGCATGGAAGGTCCGGCCAGGGACGCCGGAGGTGGGCGTGGTCGACGTGCGAATCGTCGTCCTTCCGGGCGAATCGCAGGAGGCCGTCGTCGCGGAGCTTTCCCATCGCGGGGTCCCGCCTGCGAATCGGGCCTCTGCAGGCCCGGGCATCCTCGGGACGTTCGGCACCGGGGACTTCCGGTGGATTCGAGCGCGCATCCCCTCCGGCCTGGTCCCCCACATCGCCGCGCTCCCCTACGTCGAGTTCATCGAACCCGTGCGCGCCGTGCGGCCGCTCAACGCGGAAACCGCATGGGTCCTTCAGACGAACTCGTCCGGCACCGTGCGCTACTGGTCGAACGGCCTCGACGGCCGAGGCCAGGTCGTCGCGATCTCGGACACGGGAGTCGACTACGACCACGACCAGTTCCGGGAATCGGCGGGCGAGGTCGTCCTCGGCGGAGGCGACCTGTACAACGTGACGTCCGCCGCTCGCCGGAAGGTCGTCCGGTACCTGAACATGGGCTTCCTGACAGGGCAGGTCGCGTGGCCCGGAGGTGGCGGAACCTGGGATCCGTGGTCGATCCAGGACAGCGACCACACGCCGACGGGGACCGATTGCACGTTCGGGCACGGAACGGCGGTCGCCTCCGTCCTCACGGGGAACGACAACTGGCGAGCGGGAGGCGGCGACCCGGACGACGGACTCGCCCTCGGGGCGAAGTTCTACGTGCAGGACATCGGCACGGTCGGTCCGGATGCCAGCTCCGGCTGCTCGGGCGACATCGACCTCCTCTCGTACATCCCCGAGGACCTGGTGGACCTGTTCGGGCCCGCAAGCCTCGTCTACAACGACCCTACCGCTCCCGTCCGGATCCACAGCAACAGCTGGGGGTCCGACCAGAACGAGTACGACATCCAGGCGCGGATGATCGACGCGTTCGTCTGGTCCCACCCCGACATGACGATCGTGTTCGCCTCCGGTAACACGGGGTCCGCCGCGAGCTCCGTCGACGCGCCCGCGACGGCGAAGAACCTCGTCACGGTCGGCGGGGTCGGCAACCCGGACGGCGGGCTCTTCGGTGGGGGAGGCCAAAACGACGTCGCGATGCTAAGCAGTCGCGGCCCGACGTCGGACGGGCGGCGCAAGCCGACGATCATGGGGATTTTCGACGGCGACTCCGGCATGTCCGACGGGAACGCACGGAGCGGGACGGGCGGGTCGGACGACCACTGGCAGGGGACGAGCTACTCGACGCCCTCCGCAGCAGCCGCGGCGGCGATCGTCCGGCAGTACTTCGTCGACGGATGGTATCCGGCCGCGCGGCCCGTCGCGGCGAACGGCCGCGAGCCGAGCGCGGCCCTCGTCCGCGCGATCCTCGTCGCGTCCGGGACGCAGGTCACGGGGGGCGCCATAGCAGTCCGTTCGGGCCAGAACTTCTGGCCGAACAACGAGCAGGGGTTCGGGCGCATCCAGTTGTCGAACGTCCTGCCGATCGCGGCTCTCGACACGTTCCGCACTCGCGTCGTCGATGGAACGCCGGGTCTCCTGACGGGCGACGTGTACCGCGAGACGGTCCGCGTGTCGGGGACCTCGACCGTGAAGGTCGTCCTCGTATGGAGCGACTATCCCGCCGCGCTGAGCGCGGGGACGGCCCTCGTGAACGACCTCAACCTGGAGGTGACCGCACCGGACGGCACGGTGTACCGTGGCAACAATTTCGGGACGTTTGCGCAAGGGCGGTCGATCGCGGACGGCGCATTCGACGCGAGGAACGTCGAGGAGGCCGTCATCCTGAAGACGCCCCTGATGGGCGATTGGACGGTCCGCGTGATCGGCGCGAACGTCCCCGTGGGTCCGCAGCCCTTCGCCCTCGTCGTCACGGGGGGCCTCGATCCCGCGTTCGGGCGGGTGGCCCTCGACCGTCCGACGTACCGGCCCGGGGACGTGGTCCGCCTCGAGGTCGAGGACGGGGACGCCGGCGCCGCCGTCCAGGTGCGCGTGACCTCAGGCTTCGACACGGCGGGCGAGATGGTGTCCCTCACGCGCGGCGGTCCCGACGAGGTGTGGCGCGGGTCCGTCGAGGTGTCCTTCGGACCCACAACGGAACCGGGCGTCCAGGTACGCGACGGGGACGTCCTTCAGGCGAGCTACACGGACGTGTCCCCCGCGCACACGGCCGTCGCGACGGCCCGCGTGGACGCCGTCGGCCCGACGGTCTTCGATGTCGGAGCGGACCGACCCGGTCCGACATCCGCCCGAATCGCCTGGCGAACGGACGAGCCCGCGACGTCGGGGGTGTGGTACGGCACCGCACCGACGAACCTCTCCTCCTTCCTCGAATTCACGGACCTGCGCACGGTGCACGAGGCGAGGCTCGCAGCCCTCCAGCCCGACACGATGTACTACTACGACGTCGTCGCGCGGGACCGGCACGCGCAGGAGACGCGGGACACGAACGCGGGCCGCCATTACCGTTTCCGCACGGAGGCCTTCGGGGACCTCCTCCTCGTCGTCGGGGACGACTCGTTCCCCTCGAATCGCGAGGCGACTTGGGCGACCGCCATCGACGCGAACGGGTGGACGTGGTCCCACTGGAGGAACGAGGACGCCGGCCTGCTGCCTCTCGGCGTGATGCAGGCGCACCGTGCGGTCCTGTGGCAGGTCGGACTCGAGCAGTACCCGCCCTTCGACGCGGCGGAGCGGGACCTCGTGAAGCGCTACGTCGACGGCGGCGGGCGGCTCCTCGTGTCGTCCCACGACACGGCGTGGGCGCTCGCGGACACGTCGTCCCCGTTCTACAGCCCCGAGGGGGCCTCGTGGGTGCGCGGCGTCCTCAAGGCGGGCTTCAGCTGTGACCCGACGACCGCGGCCCGGGTCCGCGGCATCGCGGGCGATCCGATCAGCGGAGCCTTCACCACGCCGGTCGAGTACCTCGAGCACCGCAGCGGCGGTGCCGTTGACGTCCTCACGCCAGCGTCGATCGGAGGCACGGCGTCGACGGTCTGGCAAGGCGACCTCGTCGACCCGACGTCGTGCGGCGGACGCCCCGTCGGGCTGAGCTGGGTCTCCTCCGCGTCGAACGGCACGGCCGGCGTCGGCGTCTGGGGCGGCACGCGCTCGCGCCTCCTCTACTTCGCGTTCGAGGTCACGGGGCTCGACGCGACGGGTTCCGACCCCCGCCCGACGAGCGCGACGCGCGCGACAATCGTCGACAACGCAATCCGCTGGCTCCTCAGCGCCAACTCCTCGACGTTGGACCGCGACCATCCGGACCTCACGCTGACGTACCCGGACGGCGGCACGTTCGCGGGCCCGACGATCACGATCAACTGGACGGCGACCGCCGGCAGCGCGCCGATCGCGGGTTTCGACGTCGCGTACAGCGGGAACGGCGGGCAAACGTGGGCGCCGATCGCGACGGTCCCGGGATCTTCGCGGTCGACCGCGTGGGACGTCGGCTCCGTCCCGAACGGGGACCGGTACCTCGTGCGGATCGTCGCGCGGGACTCCGGGACACCGGCTCTGACCGGCCAGGACGAGTCCGATGGATTCCTATCGATCCGCAGGACCTCGGGCGACGGCGCGGGCCCGACCGTGTGGGCGGGCAGCGTACGGATCTCGCCGAACCCGCCTGGGGCGGGCACGCCGACGCGCCTCAACGCGACGGCGGACGACCGGACGTCGGGCGCCGGCGTCGTCGCGGGCGCGGAGTTCTTCCTGGCGGCCTCGGAGCCCACGCCCGCGGAGAGAGGGAGCGGGACCCCCCTCGACGCGGCGGACGGCACGTTCGACACGGCCGTCGAGAACGTCACATGGTCGGCCGCCCTCGCGATCGCCCCCGGCGCGGCCTGCGTCTGGGTCCACGCGCGCGACGCGGCCGGGAATTGGGGACCGTACGAGGCGTCGTGCTTCGTCGTCCTGTCCGCCGGACCGGACGTCACGCCGCCCGCGACGGCGCGAGTCATGGGCGTGCGGCTCGTGAACGCGCGAGCGGACATCGAGGTGACGTGGGCGAAGGCGCTGGACGACAGCCTGTTTGGCGGCGCGACGACGTACCGCGCGATGCGGTCGACGTCCGCGCAGGCCGTCGGGACGGACGTGAGCGGCCCCATCCCTGCCACGGGCGCGGCGACGTACACTTTCGTCGACGGGGGAACGGGCGAGGGGGACTCGTCCGACTTCTTCTATCGGATCGAGAGTGCCGACGCGGCGGGCAACGTCGCCCTGAGCGGGATCCTCGCGGCGAAGGTGCGTCTCGCCGTCGCAGTGGGCACGAACCTCCTCGGGATGCCCGTCGATGCGTCGGACCCGTCCCTCGCGGCGATGGCGGGAACCCTCGCGTGGGCCTCCGCATGGTCGTTCGACGGATGCGCCGCGACGTCCCCGTGGTCCTCCGCGATCCCCTCGGAGGCCGCGACGTTCGTCCTTCCGTCAGGCGGAGGGTTTTGGCTCAACGCCACCGCGCCGGGCGCTCTCCTCATCGTCGGCCTCGTTCCTTCGACGGGCCGCGTCGACCTGTGCGCGGGCTGGAACCTCGTCGCGCTCCCCGGGTTTGCTCAGGGCGTGACGGTCGGTCTCGTGAAGGCGACGACAGGGGCCGACGCGATCGTCGGCTTCGACGCGGCCGGCCCGTACGGCACACGCGCCCTTGCGGACTCCGAGATACTCGACCCGGGCAAGGGCGTGTGGATCCACGTGCCCTCCGCGGTCACGTGGACCGTCGCGGGGTCGTGAGTCACGTGGCCTCGACGTCGAACAGGTCCGCCTCGTCGAGCTCGTAGTAGAACCGGGACTGCTCGAGCTCCGTCTCCTTCGCCATCTCGCGGTCGATCCGCTCCCGCCAGCCGGGCTTGAGGGCCACGCGCACGCGGCGGCCGTCCTTCTCGAAGAGGACCTCGGGCTCCTCCGCCGGCGCGATGGAGATGTTGCCCTTCCCCATCGTGCAGCCGCTCGAGAACTGGATCCCGTCGACGACGCACAGCATCGGCGGCTCCGGGCGGCTCCGCACGGAGGCGCGGAGGCCCTTGTAGTGCCCGAGGACCCGCCGGCCAATCGCTCCCATACGCAGGCCGAGCGTCACGTACACGCCGAGGTGGCCGTGGAACCGCTGCAACGCGTCGAGGTCCTCAGGGAGCTCCATCCCGGCGGAGAACGCGGGTACGCGGCAAGAACCTTCGCTCGTCGGACGGATCGAGGTGCACGAGCTCGCGGACGCGGGCGTCCTCGCTCGAGACGCTCTCGATCTTGCGGTCGTACGACTGGACGCGGACGATCGCGCGCATCACGAGGTACGAGCCGATCACGACGAGGGTCGCGCAGAACGCGAGGAGGGGCGCCATGAGGTACAGGACGTCGACGAAGTTCCAGAACTGCGACGTGACGACGAGGAACGAGACGACGGACATCGGGAGGGAGAGGACCGCGACGCCCGTACGCAGGGTCGAGAGCGATGTGCGCTTCTCGGAGAGGAGGAGCTGGACCTCCTGGAGGCGGAGCTGCTCGAAGGAATTGTGGAGCACCCGCTCGCTCAGCTCGTCGGCGTTCATCCCATCCCGGGGCCGGGCGAAGAGGCCACGGATATTTGAGCCTCACCCCGCGATTGCGCAACGCGCGTCGGCGAGTACTTTTCGCCACCCCTCCCGGGAAGGCGTATACCCCTCCATCGCCCTCGGAATCCCCCGGGGAAGGAGCCTTGCGACGTCCGGCGAGGGGCTGCGACCTCCCGTCCTCGTCGAATGACGCGAAGGCGCCCGACACATGCCCGGAATGCGGATCGGCCCTCGTCCGTCGCGAAGGGTGCGCGACGTGCGGCGCGTGCGGCTTCTCGCCGTGTGCGTGATTACACGTGCGGCGTTCCAGTGGAAACGCTTTCACCTAAACTCACGCGCGATGCGGGCGTCAGTGGAAGGAGCACTCAAAGGGATATGAGCGCACCGGATGTTGCGCCGGACGGCCGGGCGCGGGGGAGAGATTTGCTCGTCGAGTTTCCTCAGGAAGAGCTCATCGCGAAGTGGGAGGAGTTCTTCGACGAGGCCGGTTACCAGTCGAGGATCATCGGCGTCGCGGACCGCTACCCGGAGGAGCGGAGCCTCGAGGTCTCCTTCGAGCACCTGAACCGCTTCGACACGGACATGGCGATCTACCTCCTGCGCCACCCGCTGAACGTCCTCATGGCAGGCGAGGAGGCGATCCGCCGGCTCAGCCCGCCGGGGGAGGAGGTCCTTCAGATCCACCTGCGGATCAAGGGCCTCCCGCGGGACCGGCGCGTGCAGATCCGCGACCTGAGGGCGAAGCATCTCGGACAGTACATCACGGTCGAGGGGCTCGTGCGCAAGTCGACCGAGGTGAGGCCTCGGGTCGTCGGCGCGCTGTTCCAGTGCCTCCGGTGCGGGACGATCCTCAAGGAGGAGCAGGACGGGCAGGCGTTCCGCGAGCCCCTCGAGTGCTACGAGGAGCAGGGCGGATGCAAGCGGTCCGCGAGCGCGACGAAGTTCAAGCTGCTGACGGAGACGTCGCTGTACCTCGACACGCAGAAGATCGAGATCCAGGAGGCACCGGAGGGCCTGCGGGGCGGCGCGGAGCCGCAGCGGCTCACGGCGTACGTGGAGGACGACCTGACAGGGCACATCACGCCGGGTCAGCGCCTCATCCTGAATGGCATCCTGAGGAGCGTGCAGAAGGGGCGACCCGGGGCAAAGTCGACGCTCTTCGACATCTTCGTCGACGTGAACTCCGTCGAGATGGAGCAGGTCGAGTTCGAGGAAATCGAGGTCACAGAGGAGGACGCTCGGCTGATCCGAGAGGCAGGCTCCGATCCCGACATCGTTCGGATGATGGTGAACTCCATCGCGCCCTCCATCTACGGAATGCACACGGAGAAGGAGGCCCTCGCGCTCCAGCTGTTCAGCGGCGTCCCGAAAACGATGCCGGACGGACGCAGGATCCGTGGGGACATCCACTTGATCTTGGTCGGGGACCCGGGAACCGCAAAGTCGGAACTCCTCTCCTACATGAGCCGACTGTCGCCGCGCGGCATCTACGCCACGGGCAAGGCGGCCTCCGCCGCGGGCCTCTGCGTTGGCGGCGAATCCATCATCGTCACGGATCGGGGGATGACCCCCATCGAGGAACTCGCGAGACCCTACTTCCCCGACCCGGTCCGGCAACGCCCCCTGGAGACCCGCGCTGCGACAGGCGAAATCACGACCTTCGACGATCGTCACGCGATGGTGACGCGGCCCCTCGAGGCGATGTGGCGGGTCAAGGCGGCGCCATTCCTCCTGAGAGTCGTCACGGCCTCGGGACTGAGTCTCCGAGTGACCCCGGCCACGAAACTGCTCGTCGACCATGCCATGGGTCAGTCCTGGATTCGTGCCAAGTTCCTGAGGAAGGGCATGCGCGTTGCGACTGCCAGGGCGCTCCCTCCCCCGGCGCAGCCCCATGCGCTGATTATCGACCTCCTTCGCACAGTAGATTCTCGCATCGTGGTGACCGTGGCACCCGAGCTCGTTGACCGGATTCTACGCGGCCTCCAGACCCGGGACGGGACGCTGCGCGAAGCGGCGCGGAAACTCCTGCTCGATGAGGATGCTCTTTATCACCGGTGGAGGAACGAGCGACACACGATTCCGTTAGTGCCTCTCCTTCGGGCGGCCCGAGCGGCTGGCCTGATGGAGGAAGATGTCGCCAGCTCAATCCGCGTGTATTCCCAAGCGGGGGGCCACCGAATCAAACTTCCCGTCTACGTGGACGAGGACTTGGCGTACTTCGGTGGCCTGATTGCGGGCGACGGAAGTGTGGAGGAGGACGCGATGGGAGGCTTTTCAATCCGGTTCAGCAACTCCGACGCGGCCCTCATACGGTCGTATGGAGAACTCGTTCGATCTCTCTTCAACGTCTCCGTCGACTTCACTCCGCAGCGCCCGTTGCGTGCGGCCTCCAGCCGGTTCCACTCGAAGCTCGTGGCGACGCTCCTCCGTGCTCTTGGGGTGCCAACATCTCCGAAATCGGCGTCCCTCACGATTCCCGACTTGCTGCTAAACGCAAGCGATGAGGTTCTCAGCTCGTTCCTGCGTGGCCTCTACGATACAGACGGAACTGTCGGCGGGCGAAAAACTGGGGGAGCTTGCGTATCACTTTCGACGACGAGTCTTACCCTGGCTCGACGAGTCCAGATCGCGCTGTTGAGGTTCGGGATTTGCGCGAGGATCCGCACACGACAGGTTGCGGGACGCCAGTCCGTTCGGCGAGACGGAAAGGTCATCGTGAGCAAGTACGACCGGCATGTCCTCGACATTTACGGGTGGTCGTCCCTTGCTCTGTTCAAGCAACACATCGGATTCCGACATCCGAAAAAAGCTGCCAGACTAGGAAGCTTGAGATCGCGGATACCGCATTCAAATGTTGATATCATTTCGTCGGCGGGGCAGCACCTCGAGGAAGTGCGAGAGGCCCTCGGGCTCACTCCCGCGGAGGCGTACGGTCCACGGGCGCGGTTCGGCAAGGTCGTGGAATCGGGCCGCATGGACACGGGCCATGAGAGTCTGACCGCGCTTCTCGACTCACTCGAGGAACGCTATCGGTCGCGGGCATGGCGCGGACCGCGGGTCAGACTCCCTCCACATCTCCTAGACCGGACCGTGGGGTTCCTCCGCACACGAGGCCTCGGTCCGAAAGCTCTTGCGGATCTGCTCGCCATTTCCGCGGCGAGCGCGAACGACTACTTCCTGCGGACAAACCGCCCGAGAAGTCCGACCCCCGTAATCGTCCTTAGGGGACTGTGGCTTGTCCTCCGTGTGTTGGCCGCTCCCATGGCCGATGAAGTCGAGGCGGAGATCCGACCCGTGCTTCGGCGAATCGAGAAAGTCATGCATCGCCTAGTGTTCATTCGGACGCTTGCCTCCAGCGACATCCGTTGGGAGCCGGTCCAGGCAGCCGAGCCGATCCCCTCGGACGGAGAGCCGACTCTTTACGACCTCACCGTCCGGGATGCGCACGCCTTCGTGGCAAACGGAATTCTCGTGCACAACACTGCCGCTGCGGTTCGGGACGAATTCGGGGAGGGGAGGTGGACCCTCGAAGC
>Ga0184633_10000389_pt1 | contig 15700 bp, 11 predicted proteins | sample PLM31_170_b1_FD_133156 | JGI IMG/M metagenome (GOLD analysis project Ga0184633, IMG submission 133156) | Groundwater sediment microbial communities from an aquifer in East River, Colorado, USA - PLM3-1_170_b1 | ecosystem: Environmental > Terrestrial > Soil > Riparian zone | place: USA: East...
AGCGGGACATGGAGACCGAGAGGCCCATGGATCGGCTGGTCTGCGGGGACGTGGGCTATGGGAAGACGGAGGTCGCGATCCGCGCGGCGTTCAAGGCGATCCAGGACGGCGCCCAGGTCGCCGTGCTCGTGCCGACCACGGTGCTCGCCCAGCAGCATTTCGTCACCTTCGGCGAGCGGCTGGCCGACTTTCCGGCCCGGATCGAGATGCTGAGCCGGTTCCGCTCGCCGAAGGAGCAGCGCGAGATCATCGAGCGGATCGGACGCGGCGACGTGGATCTGGTGATCGGGACCCACCGCATCCTGTCGAAGGACGTGCGCTTTCCGAGGCTGGGACTGGTGGTGATCGACGAGGAGCAGCGCTTCGGCGTCGCGCAGAAGGAGAAGATCCGCTCCCTGGTGGAGACGGTGGACGTCCTCACGCTCACCGCGACGCCGATTCCGCGCACGCTCCACATGAGCCTGCTCGGCGCGCGCGACATGTCGATCATGACCACGCCGCCCCGCGGCCGCTACCCGATCAAAACCGAAATCGTGGAGCTGAGCCGCGAGGTGGTCCAGGACGCCCTCCTGCGCGAGGCGGATCGTGGGGGGCAGTCCTTCTTCGTCCACAACCGTGTCGAATCGATCGACTCGATGGCGCACTATCTCCGATCCATCGCTCCGCAGCTCCGCTTCGGGGTGGCCCACGGTCAGATGCGCGACGCCGAGCTGGAGCGCGTGATGCTCGACTTCCTGGAACGGCGGTCGGACGTGCTCGTCTCGACCCTGATCATCGAATCGGGCCTCGACATTCCCAGCGTGAACACGATGCTCGTGAACCGGGCCGACACGCTCGGGCTCGCGCAGGTCTACCAGCTCCGAGGAAGGATCGGCCGCTCGCACCACCAGGCGTTCTGCTATCTCCTGGTTCCCCCGGGCAAGGTGCTCTCGGAGGAAGCGGAGCAGCGGCTGAAGGTAATTGCGGATCACGAGGAGCTGGGCGCGGGCTTGATGATCGCGATGCGCGATCTCGAAATTCGCGGGGCGGGCAACCTGCTCGGCCCCGAGCAGCACGGCTTCATGGTGAGCGTGGGTTTCGACCTCTACTGCCGCATGATCGACGAGGTGGTGCAGGAGCTTCAGGGAACGGCGGTGGAGCGGCGTCCCGAGCCGGAGCTCTCGAGCGACCTCGCGGCGTTCGTTCCCGACGAGTACATCGCCGACCGCGACGAGAAGCTCGACGTCTACCGGCGCATGGCCGCGCTCGCGGATCCCGAGGCGCTCGAGGCGCTTCGCGCCGAGCTGCGCGACCGGTTCGGGCCCCCCCCGGGGGAAGTGGAAAACCTGCTCGCCTTGAAGCGGCTCCGCCTGATGGGCCGCGAGTGCGGAGTGGCGCGGCTCCGGATCGGCCAGGACCGGCTGGAGGTGGAGATGTCGGCGGACCTCGAGCGGAAGGAGATCCTCCGCCTCGTCGCCACGTTTCCCGCCCGCGTGGAGTTCGCCGGAAGCGGGTCACGGACGATCCGCATCAAAGAACCCGACGATGCTCTCGCGTTGTCCACAAACCTCTTGCGGCACCTGGGGGCCTCTGATAGCCTCCCGCGTCCGCCTCTGCCCGCTTCCGGAAGTTGAACTCCCGGGCTACCTTCGGGGTACTTGTGAGGAAGCGCGGCGCCAGGAGGCCGCTGGCACCCGATCCGATCGTGAGACATAAACATTGAAACCCATACATCGAACCGCCGCGATGGCAGTCGTGGCGGCAGCCATCCTTGCGCCTCCCCCGATTCCCGCGTCCGGGGCCGCGCCTCCGGCCAAGCCCGCCGCTTCGGCCCAAGCCGCCGCGCCGGGCAAGACCCTCGCGCCGGGCAAGACCCTCGCGCCGCCCAAGGCCCCGGCCGTCGTCGCGACCGCGGGTGGGCGGACGATCGACGCGCTCGACATCCAGCGCGCCGCCGAGTCGCTCGCGGACGATCCGCTCCGGAAGCGGAACCCCCAGGCGTGGCGGAAGTCGCTTCTCAACCTTTGCGTCGATCGGGAGCTGCTCGCGATGGAAGCCGAGCGCCGGGGAATCGGCGACGAGGGCGCCGTCCAGGCGCGCTGGGACGACCGCGAGTACGCCATCCTCTTCGCCAATCTCTTCGAGAACGTGCTGATGCCCGGCATCTCGCCGACGCCGGATCAGCTCGCCGAGCTGCGTGCGGGCGGGCTCTACCGCGGCCTCGACTTGAACTACATGCTCATTCGGGACACGGCGGCCGGGAAGAACAAGTCGGCCGCGCAGCGAATCTTGGAGCGGTTGCGGGCAGGGGCGCGATTCGATTCGCTCGCGCGCATCTACAGCGGGCACCCGCCTTCCGCAGCGGCCGGCGGCCACTTTGGGATGGTGCTCGTCCGCGATCTCGATCCGCAGTCCCATGAGGCGGTCCGAACCGCCAAGCCGGGCGATTATCTCGGGGTCTACTCGGGGATCTACGGTCACGAGATCTACGGGATCGCCGGCTTCACCGAGCCCGACGACGACTCGCTCTACCGCCTCGTGCTCTTCGAGCGCGGGCGGGACATCTACCGCGACTACGAGCAGCAGGTTCTCCGCAAATATCATTTCGCGCTCGACTCGACTCAGGTGAATTCGGTCCTCTTCGCCGCCGCCATGGAGCCCACCGATTCGCTCCTGGCATCGCTCGGCCCGGACGGCACGCGCCCCGGCCGCGGGACGAAGCCGGCGATCGGGGTGATCGCGAGATGCGACGTGGATTCGGTGGTCTTTCCCGATATCGTGGCCGCGGCGCCGTTCGCCCTGGGATCGGGCGGCAAGCTCCAGATCCGAAACGCCGACGCGCTCGCGGAACTCTGCGGCCGCGCGATGCTGCACGAGCTGGTCATTCTGGACGCCCGGGAGCGCGGGATCGACAAGGATCCCACGGTCGCGCGCCAGCTCAGGCTAGCGCGCGAGGACATCCTGACCCAGGCCATGGTGGAGCGGGCCCGGGGCGCCGCGCCCGACAGCGCGACGCTTCGCGCGTACTTCGACAAGCACGCGGATCGCTACCGCCAGGCCGGAGCGACGATCGTCCTCGGCGCGGTGTTCGCGAGCCCCGAGAGCGCCGCGGCCGCGCTCGAAGGGTGGCGCGGGCGAAGCATCACCGATACGCTGCTCGCGGCGAGACAGATCCTGCCTCAGCCGAGAGCGACCGCCATGACGCTCTACCCGAATCGCTACGCGACGCTGGCGCTGGACGATGGGGGCAGCGACTCGTTGACCCGCGCCGTACGCGGGCTTAAGCCGGGGGGGCACACCGGCGTGGTTCGCACGATCCAAGGGTACGCGGTCGCGGAAGTGGTCGCCCACCAGGAGCCCCGACCCCTGTCGTTTGAGGAGGCCGCCGGGGAGGTGCGCCGCGACTGGTGGAGGGACGCGGACGGCGACTGGGTCGCGAAGGAACTCCAGCGGCTGCGCGCCGCGAACCCGGTCCGCGTGGTGCCTGGCCAGCTCGAGGCCGTTAAGCTCGCATCGGTCGGCAAGACCTCTTCCGGAGGCGTTCGATGAGGCGGTGGCTCCAACTCGCGGTTCTCGTGGGCTCGGTGCTCGGCTGGGGTCTGCCCGCGGCGCCGCGCGCGGCGGAGCGGATCGCTGCCATCGTCAACAAGGAAGTGATCCTCGAATCGGACGTGGACGAGCAGTCACGCGAAGCCGCCGCCCGGACGCGCGTCGATCCCGCCGACTCCGTGGCGATGGCCAAACTCCGGCGGGAAGTGCTGGGCCAGCTCGTCGAGCGACAGGTTCTTCTGGTCGAGGCGGCGCGGCTCGCGATCACCGTTCCCAGCGAGGAGGTCGCGCAGGAGACGGATCGGCAGATCCAGGCGCTCAAGCAGCGGTTCCCCTCGCAGCTGGAGTTCCAAGCGGCGCTGGCGCAGGAGCGCACCACGGAGGCGGAGCTGCGCAAGCGGTACGCGGACGGCATCCGCGACCAGATGACCATCCAGCGTCTCGTCGGCCGCGAAGTGCAAAGCAAGACCACGGTGACCGATGGAGAAATTCGCGCCTACTTCGAATCGCACCGGGACTCGCTCGGCAAGCGGCCGGAGCTGCTTCGGCTGGCGCACATCCTCATCGCCTTCGAGCCCGACACGGTGCAGGTGCGCCGGGCGCGGATGCGCGCGGACAGCCTCCGGGCCATGGTGGTGAAGGGACGGCCATTCGAGCAGGTCGCGGCGGAATTCTCCGACGACCCGAGCGCCAAGGGCGGGGGGGAGCTGGGAGCGTTCGGAAAGGGTGACATGGTGCCGGAATTCGAGATGGTCGCGTTCTCGCTCAAGCCGATGGAAATCAGTCAGCCCGTGCGGACGCGCTTCGGATATCACATCATCCAGGTCCTGGAGCGCCAGGCGGCGACCGACAGCACCGACGAGCGGATCCGCGCCCGACACATCATGGTGCAGATCAAGCCGTCGGAGATCGACGAGGAGCGGGCCCGGAAGAAGGCGTTCGCCGTCCGCGATTCGCTTCTCAAGGGCGCCGACTTCGCGGCAATCGCCCGCCGCTACTCGGCAGACTCCGCGACGAAGGATTCCGGCGGCGTGCTCGGGGACATCCCGGTTCCCAGCCTTCCGCCGAACATGCAGGAGGCCCTCAGCGGTTTGAGCATCGGCGAGGTGAGCGTGCCCTTCAAGCGCGAGGCGGGCTACCATCTCTTCAAGTGCCTCGGCCGGACTCCCGCGACCGATTACGTGTTCGCCGACATCAAGGAGGAGCTCCGGCAGCTGGTCTTGAATCAGAAACTGGAGGAGGCCTACCGGCGCTGGTACGAGCGGATCCGAAAGACCGTCAACGTCGAGATGAAGAACTAGAGCCGGGGCGCGACCGACATGGCAGCGCGCCGCCCCACACTCCTCGTGACCCTGGGGGACCCGGCCGGGATCGGCCCCGAGATCGCGGCACGCGCCCTCGCATCACCCGGGCCCCGGCGCGCGGCGCGGCTGATCGTCGTGGGCGAGCCCGAAGTGATGGAGCGCGCCGCCCGGCGCGCGCGGCCGGGGCTCAAGCTCCGGGTGATCGATCCCGACCGGGAAGACCTTCGCACCCTTCCCGCCGGCCTGGCGGTGATCGCCTCCTCGAAGCACGGCTGGAGCGCCGTCACTCCCGGCGTCGCGACCGCGGCATCGGGCCGGATCGCGGCGCGCGCCATCGAGACGGCCACCCGGCTCATCCTCGATTCGCGGGCCGACGGCATGGTCACGGCTCCGATCTCGAAGACGGCGCTCTCCGCCGCCGGGTATCCGTACCCCGGCCACACCGAGTTCCTGGGCGCGCTCGCGGGCGTCCCCGACACGCGCATGCTCTTCGTGGGGGGACCGTTCCGGATCCTGCTCGCCTCCGTCCATCTCGCGATTCGCCGCGTTCCGGACGCGATCACGGCGGAATCGCTCCACCGCACGCTCGATTTCGCGGCTCTGGCGCTCCGGAATTTTCGCTGGGGGGCGCGGAAAGCCGTGGCCGTGCTCGGATTGAATCCACACGCCGGAGAGGGGGGACTCTTCGGGGACGAGGAGGCGCGCGTCATCGCCCCCGCCATCGAGCGGGCCCGCGCGCGGGGCATCCACGCCGAGGGGCCCTACCCGGCCGACACGTTCTTCGCGCAGCACGCGAAACGGCGCGACCTCGGAATCGTGGTGGCGATGTACCATGACCAGGGCTTGATCGCCGCGAAGAGCGGCGGGATCGGCGGGGCCGCGAACGTGACGCTCGGACTTCCCTTCGTGCGGAGCAGCGTGGATCACGGCACCGCATTCAATCGGGCATGGAAGGGTGGCGCGCGGGCGCCGGATCCGGCGGGTCTCGTGACCGCGATCCGCGTCGGCGCGGACCTCGCGATCCGCGCGCCGCGGCCGATGGAGTGGACATGGCGTTGATTCGACTCGAGCACGTGAGCAAGAGCTTCGGCGAGCGGATCGCCTTGAGCGATCTCTCGCTGGCGTTCGAGCCCGGGGAGTGGGTATTCGTGCTCGGGCCGAGCGGCGCCGGGAAGTCGACGCTCTTGCGCCTCCTCGCGCTGGCCGAGAAGCCGAGCCGCGGGCGCGTGGAGGTGGATCCCCAAGCGGCCGCACCGGTCGCCGAGCTGGAGAATCTCGCCGCGCCGGCTCCTCCGGCCACGATGCCGCCCGCCGCGCCGCGGCCAAAGAGCTTCTCGCTGCGCCACATTCGCCGGCTCGTCGGGGTTCTCGGGCAGGAGTTCCGACTCCTCGGGGACCGGAACGTCTACGACAACATCGCGATCGCGTGTCAGATTTCCGGGATCTGGGACCGGGCGAGGATTCGCGAGCGCGTCGCGCCGCTGCTCGACGAGATGGGAATTCGGGGCAAGGAGTCGCTCTTCCCGGCCGATCTCTCCGCGGGGGAGAAGCAGCGGGTGGCTTTGGCCCGCGCCATGGCGCGCCACCCGAAGATCCTGATCGCCGACGAACCGACCGGAAATCTGGATCCCGCCGCGGCGGGTCAGATCTTCGCCCTTCTCCGGGAGATCTGCCGGCGCGGGACGCTCGTCGCGGTGGCCACCCACGCCGAGGACTGGATCCGCCGCCACCCTGGCCGCGCGATCCGGCTCGAGCGCGGCATCCTGCGATCCGACGCTCGGGAGGGTGACTGATGAACGCGACGGGCGCCGTCCGCTACATCGTGCGCGAGGTGTGGCGTGGGCTGATCCAGCACCGCGCGCTCTGCATCACCAGCGTGCTCTCGATGGCGTCGATCCTCCTCATCTTTCTCCTCTTCTTGATGGTCATTCAGAGCGTGGACCTCTACATCTCCCAGCTCGAGTCCAGGGAAGAGGTCTCGGTCTTCCTGAACGAAGGCCTCTCGCGCTCCGATCTCGCCGCTACGAGCGCGGCGCTCCGCGCGATCGACGGGGTCGACAGCGTGCGGTACGTCAGCAAGGAGGAAGCGTGGGAGTCGTTCCGCCAGGACGTCGGCGACGAGGCGCTGGTCCAGGCGATCGGCTCGAACCCGCTGCCGGCCTCGTACGTGCTTCGCCCCGCGCGGGGCTGGCGCACCGGGGACGGCGTGCGCTCGATCGCGCGCGAGGCCGAGACGGTCGCCCACGTCGAGGACGTGCGTTACGCCGGGGAGTGGGTGCTCCGCGCGGAGCAAGTGGTGGAGACGCTCGAGAAGATCGGCGCCGCGCTCGGCATGATCGTCCTTCTCGGCGTCCTCTTCGTCGTGGGCGCCACGACGCGCCTCTCCGTCCAGGCGCGGCTCGAATCGATCCATCTGATCCGATCGCTCGGGGGCGGATTTCTCTTCAACGAAGCGCCGTACCTGGCGGAGGGTTTCGTGCTCGCGGCCCTCTCCTCGCTCCTGACGATCGGGGTAGGGCGAATCATCCACGATTCGCTCGCGGAGGGGCTCTTTCATCTGCAGTTTCTTCCCTCGCCGGCGCTCCTCGCTTTCGTGGCCGTGAGCGGCCTCCTGGGACTCCTTGGGAGTTGGATCGCCGTCGCGACCCTTCCGAGGAAATGGCTGCTCTAGGGGCGCTCGCCGCGGCCGCCCTCCGTCGCGCCGTGGCCGGACTCTGCCTCGCGGCGGCGCTCCTTCCCGCGCCTATCCGCGCTCAGGGAGTCCCCTCCGAGAGCGCGCCGCCGAGCGCCGCGCCGCCCCCCGCGGCCTCGGCCCCCTCGGCGGGCCCGGACACGACGACGCGAGCCCCCGCGCGGGCGGGGAGCGAGCCCGACGCCGAGATCGAGGGTCAGAAGCGGGAGCTGGAATCGCTCCGGCGTCAGCTCGACGATCAGCGCGCCGTCACGAAGCAGCTCCAAGGCCAGGCGAAAAATCTCCTGGGGCAGCTCCGTGATACCGAGAAGAATCTCCAGCTCACCACGCGCTACCTCGCGGCCCTCGAGCGCCGGCGCCGGGCGATCACCGCCGATCTTGGGGACGCCACCTCGGAGCTGGCCCGCACCGCCGTGGAGCTGGAATCGGACCGCCGACGCCTCGCCTGGCGGATGCGCGAGATCTACAAGCGAGGCAGGAGCCGCGAGCTCGAGTTCGTGCTCTCGGCGCGTTCCTTCGGGGATCTGGTCGCGCGCACGTACTACCTCGCGCGGATCGCCCAAGAGGATCGGAGCCAGGTCCTCCTGACCGAAGCCCGTCGCGCCGCGGTGCAGGACACCAAGACGCGGCTGGAATCACGGAAACGGGAGCTGGACCGGCTTCGGGCCGAGCGGGACCGCGAGCGGCGCTCGCTCGCCAGGCTCACGGCGGAGCGCCGGAATCTGCTCAACAAGATCCGCTCGGACGCCAAGTCCAGCGAGCAGGCGGCGACGGAGCTGGAGCGCGCCAGCAAGCGCATCCAGACCCTGATCGGACAACTGGAGAAGCGCCGGCTCGCGGCCGAGCGCGGCGCGCCGGGGAGCGAGGCGCCGCTCCTCGGCGATTTCGGGCGCAACAAGGGCCGGCTCGCCTGGCCGGTCAACGGCCGGGTCGCGCGCCCGTTCGGGACCCAAACCAATCCCCGCTTCGGGACGTCCATCTTCAACAGCGGCATCGACGTGGCGGCTTCGTTCGGGACTCCGATCGCCGCCGTCGCGAAGGGGCGGGTCGACTACGTGAGCTGGCTCGATGGCTACGGCAAGTGTGCTATCATCAACCACGGCGGCGGCTACTACACGCTCTACGCGCACGCCTCCGAAATTCTCGTCTCCGTCGGCAAGGAAGTGGCCCCCGGGGACATCATCGGCCGGGTGGGCGACACCGGCTCTACCATAGGTACGGCCCTTCACTTCGAGATCCGCCGGGGGAAGGAAGCGATGAATCCCCTCGACTGGCTCCGGTGAGCCGTATGTTCCATGAATGGGACCGCGCTGAGCGGCCAGGACGAAGCCCTGGGGCTTCTCCGCGCCGCCCTTAAGACCCGCCGCATCGGCCACGCCTATCTGTTCCACGGCCCGGCCGGAGTGGGCAAGACGACGGCCGCGCTCTTCTTCGCGCGGGCGATTCTCTGCGAGCGCCCTGGACCGGAAGGGGACCCCTGCGACGCTTGCGATTCCTGCCGCGCGGCGCTGGCGCTTCGCCATTCCGATCTCGAGCTTCTGGTGCCGCTCCCCACGTTCCGGACCGAAGGCCGCACCGAGCGCCAGGCCGAGGAAACGCGCTCGGAGGCGAGAGCCGCCGTGCGGGCCCGGATCGCGACCGAGCCCTACTTCGTGCCGGTCTTCTCCCGCCCCGCCGTGCATTCCGCCGAGGATCTCGCCCGGGCGAAGCAGTTCCTCGCGCTGACCGCGCAGCGGGAAGACGGCGCGAAGGTGCTGATCGTGAAGGGGGCGGAATCGATCACGGGGCCCGCCGCCCACGCGTTTCTCAAGATCCTCGAGGAGCCGCAGCCGGGCCGCGTGCTGATCCTCTGCGCGCGCCAGGTGCGGGGGCTCCTGCCGACGATCGCCTCTCGGTGCCTCCACGTGCGATTCCGCCCGCTCGACACCGCCGCGGTCGCGGCCGCGCTCGAGAAATCGCGAGGCGTCTCGAAGCCGATCGCGCGACTCCTGGGCGCGACCGTTCAGGGAAGCCTCGGACGCGCCCTCGCGCTCCTCACGCCGCCCCTCGACGCGCCGGCCAAGGAAGCGCTGGGGGAAGCCGAATTCGCGCGCCTTCGCGCCTGCGCGATCGACCTCTTCGTCCGACCGCAGACGGCGGCGATCCTGGGACCGCTGCGGCGCGCGCGGCTGGAGCGCGATCGCGGGCGTTTCCTTGCCGCGCTTCGCCTCGCGCTCGACTATTACCGGGACACCCTTCGCTGGAAGGTGATGGGAGACGGCACGCCCATCGCCCACGAGGATCTCGAGCGGGAGATCCAGGCCGACGCGCGCTCGCTACCCCTCGCGGCTCTCACGGGCCGCGTGCGCATCCTCGAAGAGATCGCCGCCGCGGTGCACTCGAACGTGACCATCGCGTACGCGGTCGCATCCGCCCAGCACCGGATGGAGCTGGGCCCCGAACCGACACGATCTGGAGGCCCCGCGCGAGCGGGAACCCGTCATGGCTGAATCGAATCGAACCGTCGCCGAAGCGGCCGACGTCATCGAGGTGACCTTCAAGGGGCGCCGCCGCGAGTACTTCGCGAATCCCCGCGAGATCCCGGTGCACGTTCAGGACTACATCGTGGTGCAGGCCGATCGCGGCGAGGATCTCGGGCGCGTGCACCACACGAGCGAGTGGGTCAAGCGCGAGCATCTTCCCGGAGGAATGAAGCAGGTGCTGCGGATCGCCAGGCCGGAGGACATGGAGGCGCTCGACCGTAATCGGGCCCGAGAGGAGCGCGCGTTCCAGACGTGCAAGGAACGCATCGTCCGGCGCGACGTGGAGATGAAGCTCGTCGACGCGGAGTACCAGCTCGACGGAAACCGGCTCACCTTCTTCTTCACCGCGGAGAAGCGCGTGGACTTCCGCGACCTGGTCAAGGACCTCGCGTCGACGTTCCGGACCCGGATCGAGCTCCGGCAGATCGGCCCGCGCGACGAGGCGGGGCGGATCGGCGGGATGGGCACGTGCGGCCGGGAGCTCTGCTGCGCGACCTGGCTCCGGGAATTCGAGCCGATCACGCTCAAGATGGCGAAGGACCAAGGGCTCTCGCCTAGCCCCTCGAAAATATCCGGCGCCTGCGGGCGCCTGAAGTGCTGCCTTCGCTACGAGCTGGATTTCTACAAGGAGGCGGCGCGCGAGTTTCCCAAGGTCGGCAGCAAGCTGGCCCTCCCGGACGGCGAGTGGGAAGTGGGCCGCGTGGACATCTTCCAGCGCACGCTCCACCTGAGCGACGAAGGAGGCAAGGAGAGCGTCCGGCTCCTCTCCGATCTCCCGCCGGGGACCAAGATCGCCGGCCCGAGCCGCGACCGGCGGAAGGGCTGCGACAAATCGCGCTGCGGCGCGCGAGGAGCGCGCCCGGGCGACGGCGAGAGCGGGGTCCCCGATCGAGATCCGACCACGGAGCATTGATGCCCAAGTTCTACCTGACGACCGCGATCGACTACGTGAACAGCGTCCCCCACGTGGGGACCGCGTACGAGAAGATCGCGGCCGACGCGATCGCCCGCTACAAGCGTCTCGCCGGATTCGACACCCACTTCCTGATGGGGAACGACGAGCACTCCGCCAATGTCGAGAAGGCGGCGCGCGAGCAGGGGCTCGATCCGAAGGCCTACTGCGACCGGATGGCCACGACCTTCCAGGACGTCTGGAAGCGGCTCGACATCTCCTACGACGATTTCATCCGCACGACCGAGCCCCGCCACGTCCGGGGGGTCCAGGCGTTGTTCGGGAAGATCGAGGCCGCCGGAGACATCTATAAGGGAAAGTACGAAGGATTCTACTGCGTGGGCTGCGAGCGCTTCTGGCCGGAGAAAGATCTGGTGGAAGGCAAGTGCCCGGACCACAAGACCGTCCCGCAGTGGCTGAGCGAAGATAATTACTTCTTCCGACTCTCCAAGTACGGCCCAAAGCTCCTCCAACACATCCGCGAGCATCCCGAGTTCATCATCCCCGAAATCCGCAGGAACGAGATCGCGAACGTGATCGAGGGGGGGCTCGAGGACATCTCCGTCTCGCGCTACTCGGGCACGTGGGGAATCCCGCTGCCCGCCGACGCGAGCCACACCGTCTACGTGTGGTTCGACGCGCTCATCAACTATCTCACCGGCGTCGGATATCCCGAGACGAACGGATCGTTCGCGCGCTACTGGCCCGCGGATCTCCACGTGATCGGGAAGGACATCACCCGGTTCCACTGCGTGATCTGGCCCGCGATGCTGATGAGCGCCGGGGTGCCGCTGCCCAAGTCGGTGCTCGGCCACGGCTGGGTCCACTTCCAGGGCGAGAAGCTCTCCAAGTCGCTCGGAAACATCGTGAATCCCCTCGAGATCGCGGACCGCTGGGGCGCCGACTCGCTCCGCTACTACCTCTTGAAGGAGGTCCCGCTCTCGCGCGACGGGGATTTCACCTGGGACCTCTTCATCCAGCGCTACAACTCCGATCTCGCGAACGACTGGGGGAACCTCTTCACCCGCGCGGTCTCGATGATCCATCGCTACCGCTCCGGGAAGCTCGCCACCTCGACCCCGGGGGACGATGTCGGTGAGACGATCGCCTCGGCGTTGGCCGCCTACCGCAAGGCGGTGGACGCATACGCGCTGGAGGGCGGGATCGAGGCCGCGTGGACGATCGTCCGTCGCGCGAACCGGCTCGTCGAGGAGCGCGCGCCCTGGAATTTGGCGAAGGACCCGGCGAGGGCCGGCGAGCTGGACCAGCTCCTGGGAACGCTCGCCGTGGCGCTCCAGCACACGGCGCTCCTCCTCTATCCGATCATGCCCGCGAAGGCTCGCCTCGTTTGGGAGACATTTCGCCTCGCTCCCGCGATCGACCAGGCCCGCTTCCCGGCCGGCGGCACGCTCCTCGCGCCGCCCCCGCTCGGCGTCGAGCTGGGACCGTCGCAGCCGCTATTCCCGCGCATCGAGAAATGATCGATTCCCACGCGCACGTGGGAAGGCCCGAATTCGACGCGGACCGCGACGAGGCGTTGGCCCGGGCCCGCGCCGCCGGCGTTTCCGTGGTGATCGAGGCGGGCACCGACGCCGCCTCGAGCCGCGCGGCGATCGAGCTGGCGCGGCGTGTCCCCGGCATCCGCGCGGCGGTCGGTTTCCACCCCTGCGACGTCCGGGCCGACCGGATGGCGGAGATGGACCAGATCGAGGCGCTGGCGGGAGAGCCCGAGGTGGTCGCGATCGGCGAGACGGGTCTCGACTTCCACCGGCCCGACAACGCGCCGCGCGAGGTTCAGGAGGAGTTCCTGAGGCGCCACATCGAGATCGCGCGCAGGACCGGAAAGCCGCTCGTGCTGCACCACCGGGCCGCGGGGGAGCGGGTGGCCGAACTGCTGGAAGAGGCGGGATCCCTGCCGGCCGGGGGTACCTTTCATTGCTTCTCGGGGGACCTGGCGCTCGCGCGGAGGGAAGTCTCAATCGGATTCAGGCTCGGCGTCGGGGGGTCGGCCACCTTCAAGAAGAGCCCCCTTCCGGCCCTCCTCCAAGAGATCGAATTGCGCCACGTCCTGCTCGAAACCGATTCCCCCTACCTGGCCCCCATGCCCCATCGGGGTAAGCGGAATGAGCCCGCCTACCTCGCGCTGATCCGTGACCAGGTCGCGGGGGCGATCGGGATCGCGCCCGGGGCGCTGGAGGAGGCGACCGATGCCGGGGCCCGGACCCTCTTCCGGCTCTAGCTCCGCGCGGCCCACGTCGGGCGTCCCGGCCTCGCTCCGAGAACTCGGGGTGAGGCCGAGCCGGCGATTGGGCCAGAACTTCCTGACCGATCCCCGGGTCGCCGAGCGGATCGCCGCCCTCGTCGCCGATCCCCGCGAGCCGGTGCTGGAGATCGGCCCCGGCCTCGGCGGGATCACCCTCCTCCTCGCACAGACGGCCCGCCCGCTCGTGGCCGTCGAGATCGACTTCCGACTCGCCGATGCCTTGGGTCAGAAGCTCAGGCCGTACCCGGCCGCGCGCGTGGTGCGCGGCGACATCTTGGAGCAGCGCATCGAGGCGCTCTTTCCCGGGACCGAATCCGTGACCGTGGTCGCCAACCTCCCCTATTCCATCACGACCCCAGTCATCGAGTGGCTAATCGGCTCGGGCGCGCTCGTGCGCCGGGCGCTCCTCACGGTCCAGCGGGAGTACGCGCGGCGCCTCGACGCGGCGCCGGGGGGGAAGGAGCACGGCTCGATCAGCGTGTACGTCGGGCTGCACGCCGAGATTTCGCCGCTCTTCCGCGTCTCCCCCGGCGCGTTCCACCCCCGCCCCGCGGTGGATTCCGTCGTGCTGGAGTTGAAGCCGCGGCCCTACCCGGGAACGACGCCTCCGGAGCGCGCCGCGGCGGAGCGGCTCGCCCGGGCCGCGATGGGGACGCGGAGAAAGACCATCGGGAACGCGCTCGCCCGCGGGCTCGCGATCGACGGCTTGGCGGCGCGCTCGCTCCTCGCGGCGGCCGGCATCGATCCGGCGCGGCGCGGCGAGACGCTGGAGATGCCGGAGTGGATCGTGCTCGCGAGGAGTTGGATCGAGGCCGGTCGGCCGGGGGGCGGCGCGTGAGCGGGCGCGGCCTCCCGATTCTGGGCCTCCTCGCGGCGCTCCTCGCGATCAGCGCGGCCGGGCTCCTGGTTCCCGACGCGGCGGCGCAGGATCCCGAGATCCCGATCGTGGCCGACTCCCTCTTCCAAGAGGGTCAGAGGGCGCCGATCGGATACGCGACTTCCTACGATCTGAACATCTCGCGCGGCGTATGGCTCCAGACGCTCGACTACAGCCTCAACAAACGCCGGGTCGCGTTCGTGACCTCGGGGAATCTTGCGACGGTGAACGGGGTCCAGGGCCAGGAATCGGACGGCATCGATGGGAGCATCCTGGGCAGGCTGGACCTTCGTGCGACCCCGCGATGGATCTGGACGCTGGACGGCCGGTTCGGAATGGTCTCGCAGCAGGCCGGCACGCAATCCAGCACCGACATCCGCCGAAACAACTTGCAGCTTCGCACCCAGTACACCGCCAACCCCAACCGGCAGCTCTCGCTGATCGGAGTTCTCTACGCGCAGCTCCAGCAGAGTCAGAGCATGGGAAGCGACGTGACGACTCCGCCAACCGGGCCGATCGTTTCGCGCACCTCGCGCGATTCCTCCTACACGTCCGGCCTCGGCCAGGGCTTCAACGGAACCGCCAACTGGAGGCCCAATTCGAATCTGCTCTGGAGGGTGACCGGCGCGGCGACACGTCTCAGCACGACGACCAATAACCACCATCAGGTATTCGTCGATTCGGCAGGCGCCTCGCCCGATTCCAGCCTTGATTTCACCGTTACGTCCGAGGCCCCGAACGGCGACCAGCGGATGGAATCCCGCCTCACCTACACCGGCTTCCGGAGGACCACCGCAGAGCTGGTCCTGAGGGGCCAGAGCGGCCAGCAGGAGAACACCGCGCTGAGCAAGGGCGGCCGGCAGGAGCGGGTCAACGCCCAGAACCGAGGCGGCAACCTGCTCCTGGAGCACGCTCCACTGCCCGGCGCGCGGATCGCCCTCGCCGCTACGGCGGGACGCGTCGAGCGCCAAAACTGGCTCCTCGTCGGGGGCGAATACTTACCCCAGAAGAACCTGAACACGCTCGTGCAGTCGCGGTCGCTCTCGGTCGCGATGAGCATCATGCGCGAGCGGTCGAGGGGCTCCCTCACTCTCGACTTGGGCCGAAACGAGAACTCGGAGCAAGCAAGCCAGAACGGCACGACCATCAATCGCGTGCTCGGCGCGAGCGGCGCGAGATGGCTTTCGCGGAGATTGGCACTCGACGGCATCGCGAGCATCTCCCTCATCTCGCGTACTTACGAGGAGTCGATCTCCGATCGGGACGACCAACGCGTCAATGTGAACGTTGGCGGCGGCTACCTCGTTTCGCGCCAATGCAGCACCACGGTGCACTTCTCCGCGAACCGCGCCCACTCCGTCGCCCTGAGCACGGCGTCCTCCGCCAACAACAACGTCCAGACGGCGTACAATATGGATGCGTCGCTCAGGCTCCAGGTCACGCCCAACTTCCTGGTGCTCCAGAACTACCAGCTCAACGCGCTTTACTACATCTACGACTACCCGGTGAGCGAATCCAGGAACACGCTGACCCGGATTCGAAGGATCGACACGTTCATGATC
>Ga0184633_10000390_pt1 | contig 15678 bp, 11 predicted proteins | sample PLM31_170_b1_FD_133156 | JGI IMG/M metagenome (GOLD analysis project Ga0184633, IMG submission 133156) | Groundwater sediment microbial communities from an aquifer in East River, Colorado, USA - PLM3-1_170_b1 | ecosystem: Environmental > Terrestrial > Soil > Riparian zone | place: USA: East...
AGGTGAGGCGGTCCTGGCCGCGATCGAATCCGACCAGGATCTGGAGACGTGGCATGGAAGATTGCGCGGCAAATTCGTGCTGGTCACGCCGCTGCGAAACGTCCGCGCTGTATTTGATCCGCTGGGGCGCCGGCTCACGGACGAGCAGTTGGACACTCTTTCGAAGCCGCCGCCACCCCGCGCGCCTGCCGCTGCCGGGACGACTCCGCCGCGTCCTGCGCAACCTCGAAGTCGAGACTTCCCCCGTCGTCGCCTTCAGTTCTTTGTCGACGAGGGAGTCGCCGCGGTCATCGAGGCCGGCCGGGGCGATGGGGGCACTGTTTTCGTGATGGCTGGAAATCTGCCGCAGTCTCCAGAGGCGCCCGTGCCCCCGCAAGTGGTGCTGGCCGTGGAACACTACGGCCGCATTGCCCGCACGCTGCAGAAGCAGATTCCGGTGACATTGGAGATGAATGTCCAGAACAAGGTCTACGATGAGGATTTGAGCTCGTTCAACGTGGTGGGCGAGATTCCGGGAACTGATAAGGTGAACGAGCTTGTGATGATTGGGGCACACCTCGACTCGTGGCACACGGGCACCGGCGCGACAGACAACGCCGTCGGCTCCGGGGTCATGTTGGAGGTGATGCGGATCCTCAAGGCCACACGCCTGACCATGCGGCGGACGGTGCGCATCGGACTCTGGACGGGCGAAGAACAAGGGCTGCTGGGCTCACGCGCGTACGTGGCCGAGCATTTCGCCGATCGCGCGACGATGCAGCGCAAGGCCGAGCACGATCGCGTGTCGGCGTACTACAATCTGGACAACGGCACCGGCGCCATCCGCGGGATCTACCTGCAGGGGAATAAAGCCGTCGCGCCCATCTTTCAGGAATGGATGGCGCCATTTGTTGACCTCGGCATGACGACGCTCTCGGTCCGAAGCGTCGGCGGTACCGATCACACGTCGTTTGACGCCGTCGGGCTTCCCGGATTTCAGTTCGTGCAGGATCCGATCGAATACGAGACGCGCACCCATCACTCGAACATGGATGTGTTCGAGCGACTCCAGCAGCAGGACGTGATGCAGAATGCCGCCATCATCGCGGCGTTCGTGTATGACACCGCAAACCGCGAAGAGCTGCTGCCGCGCAAGCCACTGCCGCAGCCCGCTTCAAGCCGCTAAGCTCAGGTTCTTCCGTATTTCTCCGCCCAGGTCCGCAGACGGTCGGCACATTCGCGCGCGGCGGGTTCTGAATCGAGTCGATCGACGGGCCAGGGCAGTTTGAACGTCCAGTTGCAGTCGCTGACCTTTCCTGGTTCGTTGATGCGGGCCCGCCAGCCGAACACATCTTGAACCGGTAGGATCAGCAGATCGGATCCGGCGGCGTACAACGCTTCCAGCAGGATGTCGCGAGTGCGCTCAGCGAAGCCAGGCCGGCTCAGCGCCTCAGTGTCACCCGCAATCCGCCTGACCGTCGGAAGGCCGGCGATGCTTGCACGCTCGTCGGGCGCGAGCGACTCCCACCAGACCGCCAACGTCTCCGTGTCATGAGTACCGGTCGTGGCCACCGACACGGCCGGATAACTCGTCGGATCCAGAAACGGATGCCCGGACTGATCCCAGCGCCTCTCCCATCGCATCACGCGGTAGCCCGCAAGACCGAGACGTGCCAGCGACGCACGCACAAATGTGGGTACGTCTCCCAGATCTTCGACAGTCACTCGATCGCCTGACTCCAGAAAGATCCGCATGAGCCGCTCACCCTGAGCGAGCTGATCGGGTTCGGCGGGGGGAGAGAAATAGGCTGTTCCGTGGCGGGGCCGCACGTATGTGCGATAGAAGCCGACGAGGTGGTCGACACGGTACCCGTCGAACAGCGCCGCCATGCGCCGCACCCGCTGGCGGATCCACCGATCGCCGCTCGCGGCCATGACATCCCAGTTGCAGGCTGGCAGGCCCCAATCCTGGCCATCTGTGGCAAACGCGTCGGGCGGCGCGCCGACACTTGCATCGAGCAGGAACTCATCTTGTCGCGACCACACATCTGCGCTGTCGATGGTCACGAGAAACGGAAAATCGCCGAAGATCGCCACCGGCCTCACGCCACGCCGCACGGCTTGCCACTGTTGCTCGGCAATCCACTGCACATATTGGTAGAAGAGCACGTCGCGGCTCAGATCGGCGCGTGCCGCCTCCAATGCGCCGCGATCCGCACGTTGCAGCGGCTCCGTCCAGACGCTCCAGGAGTGTTCCTGGCTGGCCGCGCGCAATGCCCGGAAGAGCGCGTAGGTGTCGAGCCACCACGACTCCTCCGTCATGTAGCGCTGCAGCGCCTGCCCTCTCGGTGTGTGCCGCGTCCATTCTTCGTCGACGAATCGATCGAAGGCCAGTCTCAATGCTTGATGCTTTGCCGCGCGCACCCGCGGATAGTTGAGGCGAACGGCCTGCCGCGCGGACGCGAGCGCTCGACGAGCGTCTTCATCGAGCGACTTTTCACCGCCGATGGCTTGAAAGTCCTCGACAGACCGAAGGGTGATGTACTGCGGATCGAGCGCCATCGCGCTCAGGGGTGAATACGGCGAGCACTCGTCGCGGCCGGTTTCGTTGAGCGGAAGCACTTGAAGCACTCCGAGTCCAGCTCGGCGCAGCCAGCTCGCCAACGCCGGAATGTCGCAGAATTCCCCGATGCCCCAGCTCTGGCTCGATGGAATTGAAAACAGTGGCACGAGAAGGCCGGTCTGTCTCATTTCCTCCAATCTCCCCCTATCTCCGCCAGTCTCAAGAACACCCGTTCGATCCCTCTGTGGAACTCGTCAACTCTTGGCAACAAACTCACCACGAGAAACGCCTCTCGCGGAAAGTCGAAAAAGTAGCCCGGATGCACGAGCACCGCGCACCGCTCGAGCAAATCGAGCACGAGCGCTTCCTCGCCAATCGTGGCTGGGACCTGAATCACCGCATACCAGCCCGCTTCAACGGTACGCAGAGTGCATGCTGGATACGTCCGCACGACCTCCCGAAGATGGCGGTAATTCGCGCGGAGCCTGACCAGAATCTGCGCTCGAACGGCCGCGCCGTCCCGCAGCAGTTGCGGGGCCGCAACTTGGACCGGTGTCGATACAGACAGGTAGGCGTCGCAGATGACTTCGAGTCGCTCGAGCGCCGCTCCCACAAGATCCTCCGGTCCGCCGAGCGCCATCCACCCCAGTTTCACCTGTGGCAATCCAACCGTCTTGGAGAGTCCGCCGAGTCCGAACGTCAGCGCCTTCGGTTGTGCAAGCACGCTTGGGCCTGTCGGGCGCTCCTCCTCCATTGGATAGTCTGCGAACACCTCATCGCCGATCAGCGCCAATTCGTGGACACGGCAGAGATCGGCGACAGCTGATAATTCATCGGCCTTCACCATCGAACCGGTCGGATTGTTCGGGCTGACAAGAAGGACAGCCCGGGTTCGCGGCGTGACTGCGCGCGCCACGCCCTCCAGATTCATTTGCCAGCGCCCGTGATACTCGAGGTCGTACGGTGCGGCGTTTACCGCATCAAGCCGTGTCAAATGTTCGAACAACGGGTAGCTTGGTCGGGGCACGAGCACACAGTCCCCTGGATCGCACAGAAGTTTGAACAGCAGTGAATACGCTTCGCTCGTGCTCGCGGTGATGACGATACGGTCGGCAGCCACTGAGAGCTGCCGCCGCCGATAGTCTGCAGCGACCGCTTCGCGGGCGACGGCTAAGCCAAGAGCGGCAGGCTGATAGCGCAGTCCCGGTTCCGATGCCAATGATACAAGCATCTCCGGCGGATATTCGAACCCCACGCGGGTTGGATTTGATTCGGTCAGATCGATGAACGACCGGATGCGCCCGCGGGCGAGCGCCATCCGGTTTGGGCTGCGGTTGTCGGGCAAGCGGGAAGAAAACACAACCGTGCGGTTCTCAGTTGGTCGTGAGCCTACCGACCTGCTTTCGTGTCTCGCGCGTCGCTCCGGAGTACTCCAGCATCTGCGTCGTGAGATCCTTGGGGTACGAGATCTTCACGTCCGTAATTGAGCCGTCTGAAGCGGTGACCGCCTCGAGCTTCGGCATGACGAAACCCGAGTAGGACGGCAGGTTCACCTTGTCGACTCGCGCGACGATCTCGTCCCGCAGCGTTGGATCGAAGTGAACGCCGTAGGTTTCGACAAGCTGGGCCGCGGCCGGGTAATCGCCTTCAGCCTTGATGCGCTGCACCTCTGCCAACAGGCGCCCCACGCCGTCGTGGAACTCTTTGGCATTGACCATGACGTAATAGGTCTTGCCGTCCCGGCTTCGCTGCTCGATGGCCTTGGTGTGGGCCATAAGCCACTTCACGATCATCTGGCGGTTGCGCATGTGATCTTCTTCGATTTGCGATCCCTCCCGGACGCGTCGAAGCTGCACGAGCGCGTTGCGCGTGTAGCTTTCGTACTCTGTCTGCACGATGTCGGCCTGGTCGGCTGCCATCACCAACCCGAGCTCGACGAGCTTTGGATCGGAAAGAAAATACAAGCCGACCAAGTCGGCGCGGGTTTCTTCGAGCGCCGAAAACTGCTCTTTGAGCGCGGCTTGGGGATTGCCGTTCAAGCGCTCGGCCACTTTGCCTGATCCGTGGCCGATCACCTCATGCATGTTCGTCGTCAATTCTGCGGCAACACTGCCCCATTTCTCCGAGCGGGCCGCCTCTTCCGGCGTCCAGGAGAACTCGCGGCGGAATTCGGGCGATGTGGATTTGTCGTACGCGAGGTTGATGTTTGATAACGACACCGATTTGCTGCCGTAGCGCTCGCGAACGCCCTGGTCGTTGGGCAGGTTGATGCCGACCGGCGTCACCGGGCCCGAGTCGCCGGTCTCGATCACGATATCGATGGCATTTGCGGTAATGCCGCGTACTCCTTTCTTGCGGTATTTGGGGTCCCACGGCATGTGATCCTCGAACCATTGGGCTTCGCGGGCGATTTTCCGAATGTCCTCCGTCTTGTGTTGGTTCACATAGAAGACGAGACCTTCCCACGCGCCTTTGATGCTGCGGGCATCGAGATAGACCTCGGTAAAGTAGTTGATCGTATCGACGGGCGACGCCTTGTCCTGAACCCACGCGATGTCATACGCGCGCCGGTCCTCCGTCTCGCCCGTTCGATACAGGGTGATGAGCGCCTGGAGCGCCTTTGCCATGGTCTCGGTGGCAAACGGGATTGCATCCTCGAGGTGCCTCACGATTTCCGCGATCTGCGGACCGTACCGGCCATCGATGCGATACACCTCTTCCAGGAGTGTCCCATTGCGCTTGACCAGGCGCGAATCGAGCGGATAGCGCTCCGTGAAGCCGGCCAGATCTTCCATGGTGACGTTCACGTACAGGTTGTTCGCGCTCGACGCGAGGATGTCTTTGCCGGGCCCGGGCGTCTTGTGGGTCACGGAAGGATCGATGTTCGGATCGAAGAACCGCGGCGCCAAGCGCAAGAGCAGATCATCGAGCGATTCTCCCGCGCGCGTCGGAGACTGCCCCCCGGCGGCGGCCGCCTTCGCCGCCGCCGCAAACGCTTCAGGTGTGCACTTGAGGACGAACTTGCGGGCAGTCAGATTATTGTACGGTCCAGTATTCAACCAGAACAGCTTGGTATAACGCCGGATTTCCGCCAGCGTGCCAGGCTCGACCCCGGAGGGATTCGAGACGATCGCTTCGAGCACGTCCCGCATCTCGAGGTTGTGCGCATAGCGCTGGTCGTAAAAAATGTCTCGGCCGGCAATGGCGGCCTGATACAGGTGCCAGATGAGCATTTTGTCACGCAGCGGCAGCGGCGCGAAATCGTCTGCGTACACTTGCACGACCGCTGCCTCGTCGACGCGTTCGAGCAAGTACTTGCGGTCATCCGTAGGTGTGGCCGACATTTTTTCAGCTCAGCGAGACCTGCTCGCGCAGCGACGGGGTCTTCACTGACCATCCGAGTTGTTGTTCGATCGACGCTTTGAGGAGGTCCATCGGGGTCGGTTCGCCGTGAACGAGGTACGTCACACTCGGCGGACGTCTGAACCCTCTCAACCAACGGAGGATTTCACTCGCATCGGCGTGCGCCGACATCGAGTCGATCCGGGCGATGCGTGCCTTCACGGGCACCCATTCGCCGTGAATCTTCACCTCGGCCGCCCCGTTCACGAGCGATCTGCCTCGCGTGCCCTCGGCCTGAAATCCGACGAACAGGACGGTGTTCTTCCCCTGCGGGAGCGCCTGCTTCAAGTGGTGCAGCACACGGCCGCCGGTCGCCATACCGCTTGACGACAACACGATGGCCGGGGCCTGCGACGCGGTGAGCTCCTTCGACTGCTGTGGCGACGCGACAGCCTGCAAGCGGGCGGTCGTGAACGCGGACACAGCCTTCACCCCGTTGCCCACGCTCCGACTTCGCTTGGTAAGGTTCGTCGGGCCGCCGTCGCCTTGCGCGACGGCGCCTGGATCGAGCTCGTTGACGCGTGCTTGATAGAACTTCAGCGCGTCGATCGCCATCGGACTATCGAGAAAGACCGGCACGCTCGGAATGCGATTGCTGTCTTCGAGCTTCTTCAGCCAGTACAGGACTTCTTCCATACGGCCAATCGCGAACGCGGGCACGATCAGCCGTCCACCTCGCTCGATCGTCTCGCGGACAATCTGGGCCAGCGCTTCCCCGTCATCATCCGGCGGATGCGTGCGGTCGCCGTATGTCGACTCACACAGCAGCACATCGGCTTCGGACACCGTCGCTGGATCCGGAAGGACAGGGCGATTGTATCGTCCCAAATCTCCACCGAACAGGATCTGCCGGCCGGGTGAACCCGCCAGCGTCATCTTTACAAACGCGGATCCCAGCAAATGTCCCGCATTGATGAACTCGACTTCGACGCCTCCCAGGACGTTGATAGGGCGATTGAATCCTACCGGCTGCAGTTGCGAGAGCGCGCGGAAGGCGTCGGGTTCGGTGTAGAGCGGCAACGCCGGAGCGTGCTTGCTGTACCCATGACGATTGGCCTGACGCGCATCTTCTTCCTGGAGCCTCGCCGAGTCTGGCAGGATGAGCCGACATAAATCGGCCGTGCCCGGCGTACAGAACACACGGCCGCGAAATCCCTGTGCGACGAGACGCGGGAGGTATCCCGTGTGGTCTAGATGAGCGTGGGTGAGAACGACCGCGTCAATGGCGGCCGCGTCAACCGGCAAGGAGCGCCAGTTGAGATCGCGGAGCTCTTTCAGACCTTGGAACAGGCCGCAGTCGACGAGCAGGCGGTGGTCGCCAAAATCGAGCAGGTATTTGGAGCCGGTGACCGTCCGCGCGGCCCCAAGAAACGTCAGTGTACCCATCAGCAAACAGCGCCTGGGGTGGGGCCCCACGAGCGGCCCAGTAACGCTAATATAGTCGAATGCGATCATTCAAGCGCAGCGCGGCCCTTCGACGGAGCTCAGGGCAGGTCCTTCTTCTGGCCGCTTTCATCGTCGCCGCGGCCTCGACGGCCCTTGTATACGCGCAGCGGAAGACGCTCACCCTCGCGGATCTGTACGATCCTGCTCGGGCCGTTTCATTTGGGGGTCGCCCCGTTGGCGGGCTGGTCTGGCAGAGCGACACGCATTACGTCTGGCCGCGTGCGGGCGACGGCGGCGTGGACTGGTTGAGAGTCGACGCGGCGACCGGTGGCAGTCAGCCCCTGTATGACGCGGGGAAGATGGAGGCGGCGGTCGCGAAGCTCCCCGGAGTCTCGCGTGATCAGGCGAGACGGGTCAGCCGATCGCGCGGACTGGCTGCCAATCCGAACTGGACGGGTGCCCTGCTCACAATAGACGACGACCTTTATTACTATGTCTTCGGCGCTGACGATGTGACGAGGCTCACCTCTGAAGATGGCGAAGAGGATCTTGCCTCTTTCAGTCCGAACGGAAAGCGGGTCGCTTTTGTCCGCAATGGAAATCTGTTCGTCGTGGATGTCGTCGCGCCGCGCGAGCGCGCCATCACGACTGATGGCGGACGCGAGATTTTCAACGGCCGGCTGGATTGGGTCTACGAAGAGGAGCTCTATGGCCGCGGCAACCAACAGGGCTACTGGTGGAGTCCCGATTCCGGCGCCGTTGCGTTCCTTCAGCTCAACGAAAAGCCCGTACCGGAATTCACCGTCGTGGATGACATTCCTTACCACGTCGACGTGAACACCTCGGATTATCCCAAGGCAGGCGATCCGAATCCCATCGCGAAGCTGGGCGTCGCGAGCGCCGACAGCGGTCCGGTAAAGTGGGCCGACACCAGCAAGTACGCCGGAATCGATTTTCTCATCGTCAATGTGGCCTGGCACCCTGACAGCCGTTCCGTCTTCTACCAGGTTCAGAATCGTGAACAGAGCTGGCTTGACCTGAACATTTCGGACCGGGAGACAGGCACGTTCCGCACCCTGTTGCGCGAGACGAGCAAGACGTGGGTGAACTGCGGCAACGTGGGGTGCCAGGACGAGGACGCGAACCCACGATGGCTGCGGGATGGATCGTTTTTGTGGTTCAGCGAGCGGACCGGATGGAGGCACCTCTATCAGTACAAAGACGATGGCACGCTGGTCCGCCCCGTCACCTCGGGAAAATGGGAGGTGCGCGCGGTCCATGGCATCGACCAGTCGCGCGGCTGGATCTATTTCTCCGGAACCGAACGGAGCCCGATCGGCCAGGATGTCTACCGCATGAAGCTCGACGGCACGGGCGTGCAGCGCGTGTCGGGCCCCGACGGGCTGCATACAGCAAATTTCAGCTCAGGATTCTCCTATTACATCGACCGCTGGAGCGACGTGCGAACGCCACCACAAACGCGCCTCCATCAGGCCGACGGCCATGAGATCCGCGTCCTCGACGAGAATCGGGTTTCTGCGCTGAGCGAATACCGGTTGTCGAAACCGGAATTTCTGCAGGTGAAGACCCGCGATGGCTTCGTCATGGAAGCCATGATGATCAAGCCGCCTGATTTCGACCCCGGTCGAAAGTACCCGGTTTATCAATACGTCTATGGTGGACCGCACCTGCAGACGGTCGTCAATCGCTGGTCGCCGGAACACATGTTTCTGCAGCTCCTGGCGGAGCAAGGAATCATCGTCTGGGAGTGCGACAACCGCACCGCAAGCGGCAAAGGCGCAGAATCGACATGGCCCGTCTTTCGGCGGTTCGGTGAATCCGAGCTCAGAGATATTGAAGACGGCCTCGCGTGGTTGAAGCAGCAGCCGTACGTCGATGGCAGCCGAATCGGCATTCACGGGTGGAGCTACGGCGGCTTCTTGACGGCGTATGCCCTCACACACAGCTCGCTCTTCACCATGGGCATCGCAGGAGGAACCGTCAGCGACTGGAGGGACTACGACACGATTTACACCGAGCGCTACCTTCAGACGCCGCAGAACAATCCGGACGGCTACCGCGACAGCTCGCCCCGATTTGCCGCCGCCGACCTGCACGGACGCCTGATGCTCGTTCACGGGATGATCGATGACAACGTGCACGTGCAGAACACGCTGCAGCTTGCGTACGAGCTGCAGCGGGCGAACAAGCCGTTCGAACTGATGCTTTACCCGCGCAGCCGCCACGCGATCTTCGACCCCCAGCTCGTGCATCACATGCGCACGATGATGCTGCGCTTCATCCTGGAAAATCTGAAGCCCTCATAAAATCTAAGATCCAACAATCTGCAATTCACGGACTCAATAACAACTCCGTGACCTCCGTGGTGATCTTTTGTCAGCGGATGTGCCGCCCCCCATCGACTCGGATCGTCTCGCCCGTGATGAAGTCCGAATCGAGAAGTGCCAGGACCGCCTTGGCGATCTCCAAACCGCCGCCCCACGTGCCTAAGGGTGTGGCGGTCTCCACGGCCTTGAATTCCTCGTCCGATGTTTCGGTCGGCGCCAGAATTGGACCCGGAGCGATGGCGTTGACCAGGATCCGATCGGGGGCGAGCTCGAGCGCGAGCGCCTCGGTGAGCGCTTTGACGCCCCCTTTCGCCACGTAATAGAGAAGATAGCCGGGATACCGGGGCCGGCCGCTCACCGGCAGCCAATCGCTGAAGTTGATGATGCGTCCTTTGGTCGCGCGCAGGTGCGGCAACGCGGCACGGGAGCACAGGAACGCAGCCTTGAGGTCGACAGCCAGGCACCGATCCCAGTCCTGCTCGGTCAGCTCGGCGAACGGCTTGCCCTCGTAAATCGACGCCATGTTGATCAGGATGTCGAGACGGCCCAGCTCTTGCGCGGCGCGGGCCACGAGCGCGTCGCAGTCCTCGCGACGGGCAACATCGGCCCGCACGGTGAGCGCGCGCTGACCGAGTGCGTGCACCCGAGAGGCAGCTTCTTCCGCCTCCTTCCTGGAGCGGTGGTAGCTCAGGGCGATATCGACCCCACGACGTGCCAGCTCTTCAGCGACAATGGCGCCGATCCGTTTGGCTCCGGTGATGAGCGCGACACGCCCCTTGACATCCATCTGCTCAGAGTAGCAAATTTACGCAATGTGCAACGGCTTTCGCGACCCGTAAGCGTTCACGACTACGAGTCGCCGGAACTCGAAGAACCTGGCGGCCCGCAGGTGGCCCGGATTGTGCTCCCAACTGAGTTTCGTCCAAGAATCCGCCATCAATAGGAGGTAGCGCTGACATGACAAGACGAGCCATCGTTGCCGCGTGCGCCACGTTGGCGCTGACGCTCGCATCAAATCCCGCCTCCGCTCAGATTTTCAGACTGACCGCGAAGTTGAGCGGCGGAAACGAAACCCCCGCAAAGATCACGACCGGCGCCTTTGGGAGCGCGGAATGCACTCTCGATTTGGGAATAGGCGGAGAGATCAAATGCACCGGAAGCGTCTTCAATCTTCCGAGCGGCGCGACGGTCGGACACATCCACGTCGGAGCGGTCGACGTATCCGGGCCCACGGTGTGCAACGCGAATATCACCCCCAACATCTCCAACGACTTCGGTTTCACGATTGGCCCGTGCACATCGGCCACGATCACGCTGCGCCCTAACGAGGGCATCCGCTCGTTCGAGGATTTCGTGCAGGCCGTGCTGGGAGAGAACACCTACGTCAACGTTCACAGCGCGGTGAACCCAGGCGGCGAGGTCCGCGGACAGTTGTTGCTGAAACCGGCGGTATCGGCAGGATTGGACTACGAGTACCCAACACCCTACTTCGGGCCGTAATCAGGCTTCGGCGTTCAGGCTTCAGGCTTCGGCCGGTCCAAGGATTCGGCTGCAGCCTGGAGCCGGCAGCCTGGAGCCTAGCCTCCTATCTTTCGCCCTTCCGTATCGTACGTCTCGACTATTCCAAACGTCTTCAGCACGTCGGCGATCTTTCCTCCCTCTCCGACGGCGACGATCTGCAGCCGCGATGGATCGAGGTACTTGCGAGCCGCCGCCTGCACCTGCTGCTCGGTCACTGCCATGACGCGATCCGGGTACTTGTCCCAGTAATCGACCGGCAGACCATAGAGCCATCGCGTCATATGATTGCCAAGAATTCCGCCAGGTGATTCGAGTGACAGGGCAAATGCCGCGACCATGGACCGCTTTGCGTTGCGGAACTCCTGCTCGGAAACCCGTTCGTCGCGAATGCGTTTGATCTCGGCCATCAGCTCGCCAAGCGCCGGGCCGGTCACTTCGGATCGCACGTCGGTCGATGCCTGCCAGCTTCCACGGTAGCGCAGCGCGCTGAAGCCGCTCGACGCGCCGTAGGTATAGCCCTTGTCTTCACGAAGATTGAGAAACAGCCGTCCCGTCGGCCCTCCGCCGACGATTTTGTTCATCACCGAAAGCACGTCGTAGTCGGCACTCAATCTCGAGATAGCCGGCGCGCCCACCCGAAGGCTTGTTTGCACGGAATTGGCGCGATCGATGAAATACACTTTCGGGCCCATGACATCACGGGGATCGCTGACCGAGGGTTTCGGGACGCCGGACTTCTTCCACGCAGCGAGCGCCGCGTCGAATTTCTTGTGCGCCTCGCTGGGAGTGATATCGCCGGAAACCCCGAACACCGCGTAGTCCGGCACGTACGTTTTCCTGTGGAAGGCCGCCAGATCAGCGCTCGTCACACGCTGCAGCACGGGTAGCGTGATGCTCACGCGGCCCGCGGGATGATCGCCATAGAGCACGCGTGACATCAGCTCGCCTGCGAGAAATCCCGGATTGGTCCGCTGCTGCACCAGCCCTGCCCGCATGCGCGTCTTCACGCGCGACAGCTCGTCGTCTGGAAACGTCGGATTGAGCAGGACATCCACGGCCAGGGCCAGAACCGCATCGAAATTCTCCGTCAGACTCGATGCCGTCAGCGTGGCCACCTGTGAGCCCAGGGACGTCCCCACGTTCAGATTGGCGGCAAGCGTCTCGAGCTGCACCGCAATCTCCGGCGAGCTCAGCGTCTTGGTGCCCTCGCGCATCACACTCGCGGTGAGCTCCCCCACACCTGGCATGTCGGGCGGGTCGTAATATCCGCCCGCGCCTTGGATCAGGAACTGAAACGACACCGTTGGCGCGCGATGGTCCTCGAGGACCACAAGATGAACGCCGTTGGACAGATTGGATTCAACAGGGCGCGGCAGCTTGACGCGCAGCACGTCATCCGACACTGGCGCTCTCCCTTTCAGGACCGCGCCTTTCATGGATTCGTCCGGCGTCTGGGGTTGCTGCGCGGCGATCGTGACGCCAATCAACAGCGAGGTCAGTAACATGCCCATCCATGTCCGAGTCATTGCGCAACTCCCCCTCCCGCCGGCGCATCCGCCGCCTTCGGTACCGTCACGACGACGGTTCGATTGCTTCGGACCAGATATTGTGTCGCGACGCGCTGCAGGTCAGCGACCGTGATCACTTCGACGCGCTCGTAGCGTGAGTTGATCAATCCGGGATTGTCGTAAAACAACGCGAACTGTGCCATCGATCTTGCCCGCTGCAGCGTGCTATTCAACGTGTTGACGACCCCGCGCTTCGCGTTGTTGCGTGCCTTTTCCAGTTCCCACGGCTCGATAGGTCCAGTTTTCGCACGCTCGATCTCTTCGTACAGCGCCGCCTCGAGATCCTCCACCGATTTGCCAGGGCCGACGATTCCTCCCACGCTGAACAGGCCCGGGCCTCGAGCGTTGTCGGCCGATGCGCCGACGCTGATCGCAAGCTGCTTTTGCCGCAGGATCACTTCATACAACCGTGAGCTCCGGCCAGACGACAGCACCGACGCCAGCACTGACAACGCATCGGCATCCGGCGTGAGCGCCGGCGGCATGTGATAGACAATGTCGAGGCTCGTCAAACGCGCCAGGGGATCCTGGATGGTCGCGCGGCGCTCTGATGTTTGTGGCGGCTCGGTCATGTCCACCGGCGAAGGCGCCGGCTGCGACGGAATCGATTCGAAGTGCTGCCGCACTCTGGCGAGCGCGTCCTCCTTCTTGACATCTCCCACGATGGCCAGCACCGCGTTATTCGGCGCGTAGTACGTCTTGAAGAATTCTTTCACGTCTTCAACGGTCCCGGCGTTCAGGTCTTCCATCGACCCGATCGTCGAGTGCGCGTATGCGAAATTCCGATACGCCAGCTCGTTGAGCACTTCATCGGTGCGCGCATAGGGATTGTTGTCCACACGCAAGCGTCGCTCTTCCTGCACGGCCTGTCGCTGGTTGTCGAGGTTTTGCCGCGTGATGTCAAGCGAGCGCATCCGATCGGCTTCGAGGAACAGTGCGAGGTCGAGTTGGTTCGTGGGCAGCCGCTCGAAGTATTCGGTCCGATCCTTGTTCGTCGTGCCGTTCATGTCGCCGCCGTTGTTGAACACGAGCACGAAATGCTCTCCCGTGCCGACGTTCTCGCTGCCCTTGAACATCATGTGCTCGAACAGGTGGGCAAACCCGGTGCGCCCTTGCCGCTCGTTGCGCGACCCGACGTCATAGCTCACGGCAATGGAGAACACCGGCGCCGCGTGATCTTCCGAGACGATGACCCGTAGACCGTTCTGGAGGCGGGTGTACATGAAGTCAATTTTTGGAGGTGCCACCGCGATCACCGGCGCCGACAGTGCACCGATCGCGGCCAGGATCGCAAGGCGGGAAACACGCATTTTCATACCGAACTCCTCACACTTCGAATAGGTTCTGAATTATTGGCCGGCAGGCGGCAAGGTCAGTGTCGCTTCGTCGCGCCGCCGCGCGTCATATCTAACGTTTCCACGTAAGCTCACGCTCACGAGTCGTGAGCCTCTGGGACTCGTTCGCGACGGCTCGACTTCGGACACCGACCTCGCCGCCTGCCGAATCGTAATCATTCAACTACTGCAAACACCGCAAGGGCAACGACGGCGCCGAACACCGCGTCGGCCGCATAGTGATAGCGGCCGATGACGGCTGCGACGGCGATCAGTGATGCCATGACCATCATGGCGATGCCGAGCCCTGGCGCCGCTGTCCAGGCGATCATCGCCGCAATCAGCGACCCGGCCACGTGGCCGCTGGGAAACGTATTCACCTGAACGCTGATGCGCTCCAACACCCACAGGTTAATCCATCTTCCCGTCAACCCGCGACGATCCATGGGTGACTCCCCTTCAAGCGTTCGGGGCGGACGTGATGGCAACCACGGCAGCAGGCCATAGCAGATGAACTCCGCCAAGAGCACCGCGGTCCAGAATCGAATCCCGACGACCCGGTCAGCGAACACATACAAGAAGACAAAACTGCCCGGTACCAGCACGGAACACGAGAGATAGCTCAGCTCCAACAGCTCCAACACGGCTCGAGGCGCCCGCGTGGCGATACCCCCCACCGATGTAAGTGCAAACAGCCGCGCATCAGTCCGCATCAGCCACCGCTCGAGACGACCGTTAGGAGCCGTGTAGAACAGTCCGGGCAGCCAGTAGCCTACGAGAAGAAACGGGCCCGGCGCCCAGTCGCGTGCCACCTGTAAAGCCGGGGAGTCCGGTAACTGCGCCATGAGTGCGAGCTCCGCGAGCGCGGCCGCACCGATCGACGCGATCCGCATGCGGCGTGGCATTGGCAAAAGACGACTGCCGACAGCCGTGACAATCAGGTACGCGAAGTAGACCGCGATGACCCACTCAGAGGGGCGCACGGGGGAACGTGTGAAGTATAAAGTCTAAAGTTTGAACCTCGCACTTGCGCGGCGCGACGTCTCATATCCCCGCCGCGGCTGAGGCGCGCATCGCGTCCGGCACGCCCATCACCACGCCCACCATGGCATCGTTTTCGACACCGCTCGCATAGGCGTAGTCCAGGTTCAAGCCTGCGTCGGCGACCAGGCGCACGGCTCGTGCGAGCGACCCAGGCTGGTTCGGCATGGTCGTGTACAGCACATCGCGCTCTTCGACCTGATAATGCTGTTCCCGCAGAGTGGAGACGGCGTGGAGGCAGTTGTCGACCACCATGCGCAAGGTGCCGTTGCCGTCGAGACAAAGCGCGATCAGATTGACCCGCTCGACCGCCAGGACGTGGCACACCCGTGACAGCGATCCCGGGCTGTTTTGCAGCCTCAGGCTGAGTTCCGTTCGAATAGCCATGGGGGGAGACTTTATGGGAATCGGAGGGCTGACGCAACTACGGGAACGGCTGATGGCTCAAGGCTTATGGCTCATGGAGCCGTGCCCTGCGCCTTAAGCCCTAAGCCCTGAGCCGGACATGAGTCAGAAGTACACCGTCACCCCGCTCG
>Ga0184633_10000395_pt1 | contig 15639 bp, 11 predicted proteins | sample PLM31_170_b1_FD_133156 | JGI IMG/M metagenome (GOLD analysis project Ga0184633, IMG submission 133156) | Groundwater sediment microbial communities from an aquifer in East River, Colorado, USA - PLM3-1_170_b1 | ecosystem: Environmental > Terrestrial > Soil > Riparian zone | place: USA: East...
CTGCGCACCGTCCAGCGCATCTCGAATCTGCTCAACACGACCTTGAGCGCTCACGACAAGATGACGATCGAGGCCCTTGAAAAATTCGTGGTTCACCTGCCGGCGCAGGGATTCGGCACGACCGAATTTGAAATGACCGACGCGCGGCGGGAGCTGCTGGTCAATGCCGGGCGTGAAGCGATGCAGGCGTATTTTGAGCGCGCCGCCGCAACGGAAGCGGTCAGCTTCGGCGTGATGGAGGACGCAGACGCCAAACGCGGGCAACGCACGGCGGACAGGCTTGCGTTGAGGATGCTGAAGAAACGACGCATTTGATCTGGTGCACGCCCGCAACCGCTTGCAGCCGGCGCGCTCCGCGCGGCTGAATCCTGCCGTTAGGTGCTTTCCTCAGCATTGGCGTGGGGGAACTTCGCAGCGCGGTGTCGCATTCCAAAGTATAATTCCAACAAGGTGAACGTATGGATACGATGGCCTCCATGCCCAAGATGGATAAAACTGCCTTCTCGGTGGCGTCACTTTTCGACGAGTCCGATGAGAAGACCTATTGGCTTTCTAAAACACCGTATGAACGCCTGCAAGCCGTAGAACTCATGCGCCAGGTCATCTATGGGTACAAGCCTGCTTCCATCCGACTTCAAAGATTTTTTGAAGTTGCTCAACTCAAAGCAAGTTGAATACTTGCTCATCGGTGGTTATGCCGTGGGGTATTACGGCTACTCTCGCGCCACCGCCGATATGGATGTCTGGATTGCCATTCACCCCGTGTCCGGCCGGACATGCGGCGCTTTTGTTCATGTGCTGGGCTGGGGCTGGCCGCGTTCCACCGCGAGCTGGGCGAGGACGGCTAACAGTTGTTCGCGCCATTCTTTCTCGCGCTCTGCGGCGGCACGTCGAAGATCCCCCTTGGGGGGCGGGAGCCAGATCTTGTTCTTGCTCATGCGGACGCCCGGCCCCAGGTTCCCGACCAGGCCGCCGTAATCCCCGTCTTCGCGGGCGGGCAGGATCAAAACGATTTGCCCGCCCGCGCTGGCGACGGCGCTGACCCCGGCGCGCGCGGCGCGAATTTTGACGCGGAGTTGATAGAGCAGGTTCTCTACCACGCGCGGCAGCGGGCCGAAGCGGTCGGCCAGCTCCGCGCCCATCGCGGCCACGTCGTCTTCCTCGGTCAGGTTTGCCAATCGGCGGTAGAGTTGTAGGCGCAGCCCCCGGTCGCCCACGTAGTCGGAGGGGATGGAGGCAGCCAGCGGTAGGTCAACCGAAATCCCAACCCCCAAATCCACAATCCCAAGCGGCTGTTCACTGACCCCCTCCTTGGGCCTTGCCCCTTGAGCCTTGAGCCTTTTCACTGCTTGCGTCAACAGCCGCGTGTATAAATGAAAGCCCACCGCCGAGATGTGGCCGGACTGCCTCGGGCCGAGGAGGTCGCCCGCGCCGCGCATTTCGAGGTCGCGCATCGCAATGGAGTAACCCGCGCCCAGCTCGGTCTGCTCGGCGATGGTGTCCAGCCGCTCGCGCGCCTCCACGGTGGGGCGGTGACGCCGGTCGGTGAAGAAGTAGGCGTAGGCCTGCGCCGCCCCGCGCCCGACGCGGCCTCGCAGTTGGTAGAGTTGCGCCAGCCCGAACGTGTCTGCCCGATCCACGATGAGCGTGTTCGCGTTCGGGATGTCCAGCCCGGATTCGATGATGGAGGTGCAGAGCAGAATGTCAATCCCGCCGTCGGTGAACTGATCCATCACGCGCGAGAGCTCGTGCTCGTCCATCTGCCCGTGCCCGACCCCGAGGCGCGCTTCGGGGATGAGGTGCTCCAGCTTGTGCCGGACGATGCCAATGCTCTGCACGCGGTTGTGGACGAAGAACACCTGCCCGCCCCGGTCGAGTTCGCGCAAAATGGCCTGCCGCGCAAGCCGCTCGTTGTACGGGCCGGAGTGCGTGACAATGGGCAGCCGCTCCTCGGGCGGGGTGTTGATGGTGGAGATGTCGCGCACGCCCGTGAGGGACATGTACAGCGTGCGCGGGATGGGCGTGGCGGTGAGGGTCAGCACGTCCACCTCGGTGCGCATCTGCTTCAAGCGCTCTTTGTGCGTCACGCCGAAGCGCTGCTCCTCGTCAATGACCAGCAGCCCCAGGTTTTTGAATCGCACGTCCTTCTGCAAGAGCCGGTGCGTGCCGATGACGATGTCCACCGCTCCCCCGGCGAGCTGCTCGACGATGCGCCTGGCTTCGGCGGGCGAGCGGAAGCGGGACAGCATCTCCGCTTTGACGGGGTAAGGCGCGAGCCGCGCTTGAAACGTGTGGAGGTGCTGCTGGGCGAGGACGGTGGTGGGGACGAGGACGGCAACCTGCGCCCCGTCCATCACGGCTTTGAACGCGGCCCGCAGCGCGACCTCGGTCTTGCCGTAGCCGACGTCGCCGCAGATCAGCCGATCCATCGGGCGGGGCTTCTCCATGTCGGCCTTGACTTCGTGGATCGCCCGCCATTGGTCTTCGGTTTCCACGTAAGGGAAGGAGGCTTCGAGTTCGGCCTGCCAGGGCGTGTCTGCCCCGAAAGGGCGGCCCGGCACGATCTCGCGTTTGGCGTACAGCTCGAGCATTTCCTTCGCCAGCTCTTCGATGGCCTGCTGGGTGCGCGATTTGATGGTCTGCCATTCGGTTGAGCCGAGACGAGAGAGCGTCGGCGGGTGGTCGTCCGCGCCGACGTAGCGCGTGAGACGGTCGGTCTGGTGGATGGGGACGTACAACTCGTCGCCGTCGGCGTATTCGAGCAGGAGGTATTCGCGCTCCAATCCCTCCACCGCGCGCTTCACCAGCTCGCTGAAGCGCCCGATGCCGAAGTCGGCGTGGACGACGAAGTCGCCGGGCGCGAAGTCGGCGTAGTTGGCCTCGGGGGCGACGGCGGCGCGGCGGGCGCGGCGGCGCGGCTCGGGGCGCGCCCAGCCGAAGATTTCGGAGTCGGTCAGGAGATGTAGAGACGCGCCCGGGCGCGTCTCTACCTCGGGGATGTCCAGCCGCCAGCCCTCGGAGAGCGCGCCTTGCACAAAAGAGAGTGCGCCTTCGGCGGGAAACGCGGAGATGGAGTCCGTCGGGGCGATGTAGACGTGGCGCTCGCCCCACAATTCGGCGAGGCGCTGGGATTGGCGGGTGACGACCACGACGCGGTCAAGGCCGGTCCCGTGAGAGGGGTCTGCGGTTTGCAGATCGCGCAGGTGATCGAGCAGAGGCTTGAGCTGGCCGCCGTAGCGTGGGCCGGGGTGAAAGCGTGAACCGAGATTGATCACCGCGCTTCGCGTTTCCTCGTCCGGGCGAGCGGCGAGGAAAATGGGTTCGCGCTCCGCAAGCTCGTCCTGCAGTTCCGCCCACGTGTGATAGGGGAGGGGGAAGTCTTCGTCAATCAGCCCGGCTTCCAGTTGCTCGCCGCGCAGTTGCACGGCCTGCTCTTCAAATTCGCTGACAGTGTCCGCGAACTCCTGCCAGTCGTCCACGAGCACGAGCGCGTGCGCGGGGAGGTATTCCAGCAAACTGGCGGTGGGGAACATGCGGGGCAGATGAAATTCGAGATTGGCAATTGGAAATGGGAGATGGGACTCGTCCGCGTCGGTTTCCCGCTGCCATTCAGGTTTCCAATGACGCGGCAGCGCTTCGCGGGCGGGGGTGATGGTCAGGGACTCGACGGACTCGCCAGAGCGCTGGGTGGCCGGATCGAAATGGCGGATGGTTTCGATGTCATCGCCGAAAAGCTCGAGGCGCGCCGGGAGGTCGTCGGCCATGGGGAAGATGTCAATGATTCCGCCCCGGCGCGCGAACTGCCCCGGCTCGACGACGAGGGTCCCCGCCGTGTACCCGGCCCCGACCCACGTCTCGATCAACTTCTCCAACCGCACGGGCTGCCCGACTTTGAGCGTGCGCGTGTTCGTGAGGAAGTCGCGCCGGGGGAGGGTGCGGGTCATGAGGGCGCGGGCGGACGTAACGACGATGGTCGGGGCGTTCAATTGAACGCCCCGACCGAGGGCGGCCAGGGCCGAGATGCGGGCGCGAATGGTGCGGGCGTCCCAGGCGTCGTATTCGTAGAAGAGGGGTGTGGGTTCGTTGAACTGCAAGACGGGCAGGGCGGGATTCCAGACGCCGAGTTCTTCGGCGAAGGTGAGCGCGCGGTCAATGCGCGCGGCGACGACGAGCGCCGGGCAACGCGCGTCTTCGGAGAGCGCCGCGCTGACGGGGATGCGGGCCGCGCGCGGGAGGTTGAGCGCGAACCCGTGCCGCCTTTTCTCGGAGAGGGCGAGGGTGTCGAGCGCCGAGCGGTATTCCGGGAGGGCGCGCAGGGCGGGGAGAAGGCCGGAGAGATTCATGAAAACCACAAATCCCAAACCCCAAATCTCAAATCCCAAAGACCGGCCCGACGGGTGAGACTACTCTTCGGATTCGGAAGTTGGGGGCTGGGATTTGGGCGCGTCCTCCCGCGTGGCCGGGCCGTTGAAGCGGCTCATGGCCAGGACGACCCCATCTTTGAGGAAGGTCTCAATGGCGGGCACGGCCCGGTCGACCGCCAGGTTGATGAGCTCCAGTTCGTCTTCCGTGAAATCCTGCAAGACGTGGCCGGTGGTGGTGTGTTGGCCCGGCGGGCGGCCGATGCCGATGCGCAGGCGGGGGAAGAGATCCGTCCCGAGATTCTGGACGATGGACTTCAGCCCTTTTTGTCCGCCCGCCGTGCCGCGCGGGCGCAGGCGCAGCGTGCCCACCGGCAAATCAAGGTCGTCGCAGCACACGAGGAGCTGCCGGGCCGGTATTTCGTAAAACCGCATGAGCGAACCGACGGCCTCGCCCGAGAGATTCATGTAGGTCTGCGGCTTGGCGAGGAACACGGACACGCCGGCGATGAGGCCGGTGGTGATCAGCGCCTTCCCCTGCCTCTTGGTAAAGGGCAGGAGCTTGTGATGCTCGACGAGACGATCCAGGATCATGAAGCCGAGGTTGTGGCGGTTGAGACGGTATTCACGGCCCGGGTTGCCCAGGCCGACGATCAGAAATTTATCGGACACGTGTGACCTCGAGTGATATCAGCGTCGCCGGCGGGAGCGCACGATGGCGCGCAGGCCGGTGTACGCCCCTAACAGCGCGAAGATGACGAGAGTGAGCCGCACGCCATTCAGAAAGGCGCCGGCTATCATTGTAGCATTGAGCCGGGTGGCGATCACGGGCGAGCCGCTGCCGCCGACGAGGCCCGCCGGGCCGGGCGTGGGGCGCGGGGTGGAGGGCGGCGGAAGGGCGATGACGGGTTGGGCTCCTGAGGCCGCGGCGGGCGTGGTGGATGCGCTGGGGGGCGGCGGGGGCGTCCCGGTCGCCCCGGCGGCCGGGGCCGTGAGAGCCGCCGTCGGGGTCGCATTTTGAACCCGCACGCGGCGGACGAAGGTTTCAAGGAAGTCGCGGTCGGACCAGTAGACGCGCAGGCGCAGGAGGTACGTCCCGTCCGTGAGGCCGGTGGTGTCCCAACTGCCGAGGACCTCGTTCACGATCTGGGAGGCGAACGGTTCGCCGAGGGAGAACCACGTGTCGGTCGGGTTGGGGTCGTAGCCAAAGGCGAGTTCGTACCGCTGGAACTGCGGGTGGGTGGCGGTTCCGATGACGGGCACCAGGCCGGAGACGACGACTCCCTCGAGCGGCGCGGTGATGGCGGCCACGCCCTGATCCTGGGCATGGACCTGTACCGGCGGGAGCGCGCCGATCAAAAGGACGAGGAAGGCAATTTGCCGCAAGCGCAGCATAGGAGGAAAAGTCTAGCATGTTGGGAGAGGCGCGTCAATGATTTGATCTGGCCGCAGTTGCAATCCGCTCCCGCCGATCGCCGTGTTTTGACCTCCCCTAGTGGCTCTGCTATACTCGCCTCGCGTAACTTTCCGGGGCGGAGAGGGTTTTCACTTGTGAACTCCGCACCCCACGATGGGAGCGAGCAGCGGGTGCTAGAGCTGGACGATGCGGCGTTGGTGGCGCGCGCCAAGGCGGAGGGGGAAGCCTTTGGCGTGCTCTATGAACGCTACGTCAAGAAGATCTACAACTATATGTACTATCGGACCGGCAACGAGCACGACGCCGAGGATTTGACTGCGCGCGTGTTTCAGCGGGCGCTGGCGCACCTCGAGCATTATACCGAGCGCGGCCTGCCCTTCTCGGCCTGGCTGTACCGGATTGCGCACAATCTGGTGGCGAACTGGCACCGCGATCAGGGGCGGCACAAGGTGTTGCCGCTGGAGCAGGTGGCCTCCCAGGAGCTGCAGGCGTTGGGGGCGGAGAGGCCGGAGGCCATGACCGAGACCCGCCAGGAAAGGGAAGCGCTGCGGCAGGCTGTCCGGCGGCTGCCGGGTGAGCGCCAGGAGCTGCTGATCTTGAAATTTGTGGAGCGCCTGTCCAACGCCGAGATCGGCGCGATCATGAACCGGAGCGAGGGGGCTGTGAAAAGCCTGTATCACCGTACCCTGCTGGCGCTCCGGGATGAGTTGGCCCGCAGCGAGGCCTACAGCGGCCACAACGGACGCGCTCGACGTTAAGCGCCGCAACCCGATTCAGAGGAGGAGTTCTCATGCTTCGTATCGTGACCGACAGCGCTGGCGATATGCCCTTGGACTGGCGTCAAAAGTACGACGTGCATTTTGTGCCGGTCAACATCCACTTCGGCACGGAGCAGTTCCTGCACGGCGTGGACATAGACGACGCGATCTACTACAAGCGGATCGAAACCGTCACGGACAAGACGTTCCCCAAAACCTCCCAGCCCAACCCGCACCAGTTCGAGCAGGCCTACCGCAAGGTGGCGCAGAAGGGCGACACCATCCTGTCCATTCACGTGACCGGCAAGTTGTCGAAGACGGTCGAGTCGGCTCAGATCGCGGCCAGCAACGTGAAAGGCGATTTCAACGTGGTGGTGTTCGACAGCCTGGGCGGCTCGACGGGCATGGGCTACATGTGTCGCGAGGCCCGTGAGCTGGATCGCGCCGGGAAGGGCGTGGACGAGATCGTCAAGCGGCTGGAGTACATCCGCGATCACTTCAGTTTTGTCATCACGCTTGCCACGCTCAAATATGCCCAGATGAGCGGGCGGGTGGGCGGGCTGCGCGCCATGCTGGGCGTGATGTTGAATATGAAGCCGATCATCCAGTTGACGGAGGGTGTTCTCCTGCCGACCGAGGACAGAATCCGCGTCCGCTCCAAAGCCTTTGAGCGCATCATCGAATTGTCCAAGTCCAAGATCGGCGACAAGCCCGCGATGATATCGGTGGTGCATGCCGCTGCGCCGGAGGAAGCCCAGACGCTGGCGGACCTGGCCCGCAAGTCCTTCAACTTGAAGGAAGAGGTGTTGGTTCAGTCCCTTTCCATCGCCGTCTCGATCCAGTTGGGGCCGGGGACGATGGGAGTGATCGGGTATCCGGTCTGAGGGGGTGAGGTGGTGCTGGAGATGGGAATATGCTTCATCGGCATCTGAGCGAGAGACGCTCACCCGCGTGCTCGCGTGGAGGCCGAAGGGCGGTTGTATGAACGAGACGGAATTGGTGGAACTGTTGAATGCCCACGCCGAGGGACTCAAGGACGGCGTGGACCTGACCGAAGAGTTGATCGCCAAAAAGCCGGACGAGGATCGAGGCGCACTGACAGCGCTTCTCGGGCTGGCCCGCCGGGTGCAGGCGGCTTTGGCCCCGGTGGAACCGCGCCCCGCCTTCGTGTCCGATCTCCGCGCGCAGCTCCGGGGCGATGCCCGCGAGGCTCGCCAGACGGCTGAACGAAACAGAGAGAGGCGCCGGAAGTGGATTGGGCTGGCCGCCGGGCTGGGCGGCATGCTCTATCTCTTAGGCTTGATGATGGTAAGCTGGCGTCTGTCGCTGGCGATGTTGGGCCTGATCGCCGGCCTCCTCGGCGTGCGCATGGCCCGGCCCGCCATCCCCAGGATACGCCCGAGCCACTGAGGGCGTGGCAGAAGCTCTCCACCGCCAGGGTTGCGTTTCTCCCCCGAACCCCCTGGCTATTTTGCGTTTTGCGGATTCATTGACGGATGCTCAGTTAGCTTTTATAATGCTTATTCCCGCCGGGAATATGCAAATTCGGTCAGGGATAGTCGGCCGGACAGGCCAGTTTTGTGTTGCCTGTTGGCCGGGAGAGTAAGAATGGCGAATACTCTGGGTCGAAAATCTTACGCGCGCATCCCGAACGTCCTCACCCTCCCCTCGTTGATCGAAGTCCAGATCGAATCCTTCAAATGGTTCCTCCGGGAGGGGTTGGCCGAGCTGTTCGAGGAAGTCTCTCCCATTGAGTCCTTCAATGGGGGCATGCAGCTCTGGTTCCCGAGCAAGCGTCTCGATCCGGGTTTCAATCTCAAGTATTGGTTCGACGAGCCTAAATACAACATGGACGAATGCGTCGAGCGCGACATGACCTTTGCCGCGCCGCTGTATGTTTCCGTACTGCTCACGGGCAGCGAGGTCCCCAACCCGATCAAGAACGACCTTTTCCTGGGCGACTTCCCGCTGATGACGGAGAATGGCACGTTTATCATCAACGGGACAGAGCGCGTGGTGGTGTCGCAACTCATCCGCTCGCCCGGGGTGTACTTCGAAGCCGAGGAAGACCGCACGTCCGGGCGCCGCCTCACGTCCGCCAAGCTGATCCCCGACCGCGGCGCGTGGATGGAGTTCGAGACGCGCAAGAGCGATTACCTCACGCTCAAGTTCAATCGCAAGCGCACGATCCCGGTGACCATCCTGCTGCGCGCGCTGGCCACCGTGAGCGATGGCCTGCCCGAGTCCGCCATTAAGGAGGGAACCGACGAGGAGATTCTGGCGCTCTTCAAGGAGGTGGACACCAACCCGGATCACCTGTACATCCCCGCGACCCTGCGCCAGGAACCGACCTGGGAGCCGAAAGACAAGCGCAGCGTGGCGCAGGAAGCGCTGGTCGAGTTCTACAAGCGCATGCGCCCCGGCGACCCGCCGACCCTCGACAACGCCCGCGAATTCCTCGAGCAGCAGCTGTTCGACCAGCGCCGGTATGACCTCGAGCGGGTGGGGCGGTACAAGCTCAACCAGAAGCTCAACCTGCAGGATATCGTCTCGCTCACACACCGGACGGTGACGAAGCACGACGTCATCCAGTTGATCTCCCGGATGATCCGGATCAACAACGGCGTGGAAGAGAAAGACGATATTGACCACCTCGGCAACCGGCGCGTGAAGACGGTGGGCGAGCTGATCCAGAACAAGATGCGCATCGGCCTGCGCCGCACCGAGCGCGTGGTGCGCGAGCGCATGTCCATTCGCGAGCAGGACAACGTCACGCCGCTCACGCTCATCAACATCCGCCCGGTCGTCGCCGCCATCCGCGAGTTCTTTGGCTCCAGCCAGCTCTCGCAGTTCATGGATCAGACTAACCCGCTGGCCGAGCTGACGCACAAGCGCACCCTCTCGGCGCTCGGTCCCGGCGGCCTCCGCCGCGAGCGCGCGGGCTTTGACGTGCGCGACGTTCACCATTCGCACTATGGCCGCATCTGCCCCATCGAGACGCCGGAAGGCCCGAACATCGGCCTGATTGGCCGCCTCGGTTCGTATGCCAAAGTCAACCCCTTCGGGTTCATCGAGACGCCGTATCGCAAGATCTTGCGGGCGCTCAAACCGGATGACAAACGCCTGCTGGGCCGCAAACTGCGCGAAGAGGTCACCGACCCGCAGGCGGGCGAGGTGCTGGGCGCGGCGGGTGAGGAGGTCACCAAAGAGCTTGTCCGGCGGTTCGCAAAGGCGGACCTGGAAGTTCCGATTGTCCCGTTCGTTTCGGATGAAATCGTCTACCTGTCGGCGGACGCCGAAGACCGGTACACCATTGCGCAGGCGACGACGCCGCTGAACGAACAGATGGAATTCATGCGGGCGCGCCCTTCCTGCCGCCACGCGTCCCGCTTCCTCTTTGCGACCCCGGATCAGATTGACTACATGGATGTCGCGCCCCGGCAGATCGTGGGCATCAGCGCGGCCCTCATCCCGTTCCTCGAGCACGACGACGCGAACCGCGCGTTGATGGGCTCGAACATGCAGCGGCAGGCTGTGCCGTTGCTGCGCCCCGAAGTACCGATTGTGTCCACAGGCATGGAGGCGCAGGCCGCGCTGGACTCGGGACAGGTGATTACGGCGGAAGAAGACGGCGAGGTCATCTCGGTCACGGGCAAAGAGGTCGTGGTGCAGAGCGGCGGCAAAAAGCGCGTCTATCGCCTGCGCAAGTACCACCGCTCGAATCAGAGCACCTGCATTGACCAGCGGCCGGCGGTGAGCAAGGGCCAGCGCATCAAGAAAGGCGACGTCATCGCCGACTCGTCCTCGACCGATCAGGGCGAGCTGGCGCTCGGCCACAACGTGCTGGCGGCGTTCATCTCCTGGGAGGGCGGCAACTACGAGGATGCGATCCTGATCTCCGAGCGATTGGTGCGCGAGGACAAGTTCACCTCGGTGCACATCGAGAAGCACGAAGTGGAGGCGCGCGACACGCGGCTCGGGCCGGAAGAGATCACCTATGACATCCCGAACGTGGGCGAGGAGGCGCTGAAGGACCTCGACGAGCACGGCATCATCCGCGTAGGCGCGGAGGTCGGGCCGAACGATATCCTGGTGGGCAAGATCACGCCCAAGGGCGAGAAAGAGCTCACCCCGGAAGAGAAACTGCTCCGGGCCATCTTCGGCGAGAAGGCGCGCGAAGTGAAGGACTCGTCGCTGCGGTTGCCGCACGGCGAGAAGGGCAAGGTCGTGGATGTCAAAATCTTCACGCGCGACGAGCATCGCGACCTGCCCGCCGGGGTGGAGAAGATGGTGCGCGTCTCGGTCGCGCAGAAGCGCAAGCTGACCGAGGGCGACAAGATGGCGGGCCGTCACGGCAACAAGGGCGTGATCTCGAAGGTCGTGCCCATCGCCGACATGCCGTTCCTCGAAGATGGCACGCCGATTGATATCATCCTCAACCCACTGGGCGTGCCGGGCCGCATGAATATCGGCCAGATTCTGGAGACGCATCTGGGTTGGGCCGCCGACCGGCTGGGCTTCCGCGCCGTCACGCCGGTATTCGATGGCGCCGACGAGGGCGAGATCGAGGCGGAGCTCGGGCGCTCATGGCTGATTGACCGGGCGTGGAAGGACATCACCGACCGGGCGTGGGCGTGGTTGAAGGAACAGGAGTACGATCCGGAGAGCATCGAGAACGACGGCGAGGCGCGCCGGTTGTATCTGGCGCAATGGCTGCGCGGGAAAAAATACAACCAGGATTTGCTGGCGACGGACGAGCCGTATGCCCGCCGCGCTGCGCTGCGCGAATGGCTGCGCGACGCAGGGCGGGAATACAACCCGGACGAAGTGCTCGTGTTCGAGGACAGCACGCTGACCGGGGCGGAGCGCAAGGCGGCGGACCAGTTGGCGGTGGATGTGTGTCTGCGGCTGTGGATGGAGGATCACAGCCACAAGGGGAACCGCTGGAGCGGGGAGGATCTGCGCCGCCGGGCCGAGGCCGTTTCGTTGGAGGTCAATAAGCCGCTTCCGATCTTGGGCAAGCAGGTGTTGTATGACGGGAAGAGCGGCCTGCGGTTCGATCAGCCGGTGACGGTGGGCGTGATCCACATGCTTAAACTGGCGCACCTGGTGGAGGACAAAGTGCACGCGCGCTCGACCGGCCCGTACTCGCTCGTCACCCAGCAGCCGCTCGGCGGCAAGGCGCAGTTCGGCGGCCAGCGCTTCGGCGAGATGGAGGTGTGGGCGCTCGAGGCGTACGGCGCGGCGCACACCCTGCAGGAAATGCTCACGGTCAAGTCGGACGACGTGCAGGGGCGCGTGAAGACGTACGAGTCCATCATCAAGGGCGAGCCGATTGAGGAGCCGGGCATCCCCGCCTCGTTCCGGGTGCTGGTGAAAGAGCTGCAGAGCCTCGGGCTAGTCGTGGAAGCCGTGCTGGATGGCGGCGAGGTCGTCCGATTTGGCAAAGAAGAAGAGAGGGGCCGCACGCCCAGGCCCGGCGTCGGTCTGCTGAATATGTTCGACGGGTGAGGTCTGAGCGCGCCTGCGTCAGGGAAAAATTTTCACAACGCCTTGACAGGCTCTCAGCCCATATGGTAAACTTCAAACCCTTGTGAGCAATTTCAGTCCGTGAGGGCCGCCCCTTCAAGGTCTTCACGAGTTAAATACAGAAATAGGTGAGGCGAGGCCATCGTCGTACTATGCGATGGCCTCCCTTACTGCCAAAGACTGGAAAGCGTAAGTTTAGAGTTAGAAAGTTTGGAGAAAAAGCGTGCCCACGATCAATCAGTTGGTCCGCAAAGGACGCCAGAGCAAGAAGACCAAGAGCAAGGCCCCGGCTCTGCAGTTCACGTTTAACTCGAACAAGCAGCGCCGCACGGTGCAGCCCAAGGGCGCGCCCCAGAAGCGCGGGGTCTGCACGGTGGTCCGCACCCAGACGCCGAAGAAGCCGAACTCGGCGCTGCGCAAGGTCGCGCGTGTGCGCCTGACCAACGGGCTGGAAGTGACGGCCTATATCCCGGGCGAGGGCCACGCGCTCCAGGAGCACTCGGTCGTGCTGGTGCGCGGGGGCCGCGTCAAGGACCTCCCGGGAGTGCGCTATCACATTGTGCGCGGCACCCTCGACACCACCGGCGTCGAAGCCCGCCGCCAGGGGCGCTCCAAGTACGGCGGCAAACGCCCCAAGGAAGCCAAGAAATAATTCGGTAACGGGTCAACGAGCCGGAGGCAGTCACCGCGTTGGCCCGTTACTCTGGTTTATTGACTACGGAGTTTTCGCATGCCACGTCGCAATCGCCCTGCCAAACGCGCTCTCCCGCCCGATGCCCGCTACCACAGCCTCGTCGTCCAGGAATTCATCAACCGGATGATGCGCCGTGGGAAGAAAAGCGTGGCGACGAGCGTCATGTACCGGTCGCTGGATCTGGTGTCCGAGCGCGCGAAGCGGGAGGCCGTGGAAGTCTTCGATCAGGCGCTGAAGAACGTCGCGCCGTTGATCGAGGTCAAGCCGCGCCGCGTCGGCGGGGCCACGTATCAGGTTCCCGTGGAAGTGCCGCCCCACCGGCGGATGACGTTGGCCATGCGCTGGATTCTCGCCGCCGCCCGCACGCGCGGCGGAAAATCCATGGCCGAAAAACTGGCGGGCGAGTTACTGGACGCGGCCAACAATACCGGATCGGCCATCAAGAAGCGCGAAGAGACGCACAAGATGGCCGAAGCCAACCGCGCGTTCGCACATTATCGGTGGTAAAGTAAAGGCTTAGGTACGCCTTGGGCGGGTTGCTCGGCGACCTACGCCTGCAACCGTGCTGAGTTTTGTTCACTGCCTGACGCCTGCGATGCCTGGGAAGTATCCTCTCGAGAAAGTACGCAACATCGGCATCATCGCGCACATTGATGCCGGGAAGACGACCACCACCGAACGCGTCCTCTTCTATACCGGGAAGACGCACCGCATCGGCTCCGTGGACGATGGCACGACCGTCACCGACTGGATGGAGCAGGAGCGCGAGCGGGGCATCACCATCGTCTCGGCGGCGGTGACGGCGGAGTGGCGCGATCACCTCTTCAACCTGATTGACACCCCCGGCCACATTGACTTCACCGCCGAGGTGCAGCGCTGCCTGCGCGTGCTCGACGGCGGGGTGGTCGTGTTCGACGGGGTGCAGGGCGTGGAACCCCAGAGCGAGACCGTCTGGCGGCAGGCTGACCGCTACGGCGTGCCTCGCCTCTGCTTCATTAACAAAATGGATCGCGTCGGCGCGGACTTCAATTACTCTGTGCAGACGATCAAAGAGCGGCTGGGGGCCAACCCTATTCCCATGCAGATCCCGATTGGCCGCGAGTCGTCGTTCCGGGGGGTGGTGGATTTGCTGGAAAACGTCGCCATCGTCTGGGCGGACGACCTCGGCACCAAGATGGAGCGGGTCGAAATTCCGGATGAGTTGAAGGCCCAGGCTGCCGAAGCACGCGCGACGATGGTCGAGGCGATTTCCGAGACCGACGACGAGTTGACGGTCAAGTACCTCGAGGGGCAGGCAATCGGCGTGCCCGAACTGAAGGCGGCGCTGCGCCGGGCGGTGATTGCCGGCAAATGCACGCCGGTCTTCTGCGGCTCGGCGCTTAAGAACAAGGGCGTTCAGCCGGTGCTGGATGCGGTGGTGGATTACCTCCCCTCGCCGCTGGAGATCCCGCCGGTCAAGGGCATCAACCCCAACACCGAGGAGACCGTGGAGCGCCGGGCGGAGGTGAAAGAGCCGTTGGCCGCGCTCGTGTTCAAGATCGTCTCCGACCCGTACGTGGGCCGTCTCGCTTACTTCCGCGTCTATTCCGGGAAGATCAGTACCGGGACGACGGTTCTGAATTCGACCAGGGGCAAGCGTGAGCGCATTGGCCGGTTGATCCGGATGTACGCGGACCGCCGGGAAGATATCGAGTTTGTGGAAGCTGGCGACATCGCGGCGGTGCTTGCGCTGAAGGACACCTTCACGGGCGAGACGCTGACCGACTCGGCGAACCCGGTCGTCCTCGAGGCGATCACGTTTCCCGACCCGGTGATTGACGTGGCGGTGGAGCCGAAAACCTCCGCCGACCAGGAGAAGATGGGCGAAGCACTCCGCAAGCTGTCGGAGGAAGACCCCACCTTCCACGTGCGGTCGGACGAGGCCACGGGCCAGACTATTATCTCGGGGATGGGCGAACTCCACCTCGAAGTGCTGGTGGACCGCATGCTGCGCGAGTTCCGTGTGCAGGCGAACATCGGGCGGCCGCGGGTGGCGTACAAGGAATCGATCACGCGCGCTGTGCCCAAGGTGGATTTGAAGTACGCCAAGCAGACCGGCGGCCACGGCCAGTACGGCCACGTGGTGATTGCGATGGAACCGGGCGCGCCCGGCTCGGGCATCGTCTTTGAAAACAATATCGTCGGCGGGAAGATTCCAAAAGAGTTCATCAACCCCGTCGAAAAGGGCATCCGCGAGGCCGCCGAGAGCGGCGTCGTCGGCGGGTATCCGGTGGTGGATGTGCAGGTCAGCCTGTACGACGGTTCCTCGCACGACGTCGACTCGAACGAAATGGCGTTCAAGATCGCCGGTTCGATGGCCTTCAAGGAAGGCATGCACAAAGGCGCGCCCGTGCTGCAAGAGCCGGTGATGAAGGTCGAAGTCATCGCGCCCGAGGACTACATGGGCGACGTGCTCGGCAACCTCTCGGCCCGGCGCGCGACGATTGAAGGGGTGGAAGTCCGCGGGAACGCGCAGGTGATCCGCGCGATGGTCCCGCTCGCCGAAATGTTCGGCTATGCCACCGACCTGCGCTCGATGACGCAAGGGCGCGGTGTCTACACGATGGAGTTCGATCATTATCAACAACTGCCCGCGCATATGGCGGAGGAAGTTGTCAAAGGCACGGCCAAGAAATAATTCGTGTTTCGTAACTGCGCGCTGCGCATACGTCACCTATTACGACGGGAGGCATCATGTCCAAGGAAAAATTTGATCGGAGCAAGCCGCACTGCAACGTGGGGACGATCGGGCACATTGACCACGGGAAGACGACGCTGACGGCGGCGATCACCAAAGTGCTGGCGCTCAAGCGCATGGCGCAGTACCGGGCGTATGACAGC
>Ga0184633_10000396_pt1 | contig 15624 bp, 16 predicted proteins | sample PLM31_170_b1_FD_133156 | JGI IMG/M metagenome (GOLD analysis project Ga0184633, IMG submission 133156) | Groundwater sediment microbial communities from an aquifer in East River, Colorado, USA - PLM3-1_170_b1 | ecosystem: Environmental > Terrestrial > Soil > Riparian zone | place: USA: East...
GGCCGAACCGCAGCTCGAACGGTTGAGTGCCGACTGGCGTCTCCAGGAGCTTTCGGATCTCGTCCAGGCGGGTCTCAGAGACCGGCCCCAAGAACCTCACCGTTACGTGGAAATTCTCTCGTTCAACCCATTTAACCCGCCCCTTTCCCGTTCCCGCATGCGAATCAAGGCGTCTGGCCAACTCGTCGACGAGCCGTTGCACGGCAGCGCGGCACACCTCATCCAATTCGAAGGCAAAAAACAGACGATGCGTCAGGGCGTCTCCAGGAGCCATCGCCGTACCATGTCCAGCGCCGCTTGGGATGCCTGGGACTTGATGAGCGCGCGGTCTCCTGGAAATCGAGACGTACGCACCCGCACGTCCGACTCCGATCGCCCCGAACGCGCGACTGCCACGACGACCGTTCCGACTGGCTTGCGATCGCTGCCTCCTCCGGGACCGGCGATGCCCGTGACACCGACACCCACGTCGACGCGCGCGCGATCCCGAATGCCTCGCGCCATCGCGATCGCAACCGGCTCACTCACCGCGCCATGTTCGGCGATCATTGTCGCGGGCACGCCAAGCCAATCCTCTTTTGCCACATTACTGTACGCGACAAGGCCGCGCTCGACGTAGTCGGAGCTTCCAGGGACGTCCGTGAGCCGCGACGCTAACAAACCGCCGGTACACGATTCAGCGACCGCTATGCGATAGCCGTTCTTGCGGAGCAAAGCGCCGACCACGTGCTCGAGTGTGCTGCCATCAACACTGTACAAGTCGAGACCGAGCAACTGCTGCGCCTCAGCCGCGGCGGCATCCAGCGCTGTTCGGACACTCTCAACGTCTGACCCCTGGGCAGTCAAGTGAAGCTCGATTTGGCCGTGGGCCGCCAGGATGGTCGTGGAAATGGCCCCCGGGCCCTGAGCCCACCGTGCATAGGCGGGGCCGACCGTTTCCTCCGTGTGCGATTCGGTGCGTCCGGTGACACGGAGCACGCGTCGATATATCCGCCGCGACCCGGCCCTGGGCAGAAGCCGCTCGCGAACAACGGCGTCGAACATGCCTTTCATCTCGCGCGGCGGGCCGGGCAACAGCAAGAGGATGCCGTGACCGTGCTCGATCCACAGTCCGGGGGCCGTCCCGTTGGGATTGTCGATCGCCACAGATCCGCGTGGCACCTGGGCCTGCCGGAGATTGATGTCGGGCATCCGCAAACCGCGCGATTCGAACCGGGCACGAATTCGTTGGAGGATCCGTTCGTCCGTGTCGAAGGACAGATTGAGCACGTCTGCGGCGACGTCGCGCGTGACATCGTCATCAGTAGGACCCAGCCCACCAGTGGTGACGACCAGCTCCGAGCGCGCCAGCGCCTCCGCCAAGATGGCATGCAGGGTGACTCGATTGTCGCCGACGACAACCTTCGACGTCACCTCGATCCCAATTTCGTTGAGCCGTTCGGTGATGAACAAGGAATTGGTATCGATCCGTGCGGGGGTGAGTAACTCGCTTCCGACGGCGATGATTTCCGCTTTCATACCGGTTCGGTCGACACGAATCCTTTTGGCCCTCGGTAGAGGCGGGTCTTAAGACCGGCCTGTTGAGACGATCCACCTTGGAACCATCCACCACAACAACCTCAACACCAAGTTGGCGTACACAGCAGCCATCACATCGTCCGACATCACTCCCCAGCCGCCAGGGACCCTCTCGAGGCGCGCTGCCGGAAACGGTTTGAGAATGTCGAACGCGCGAAACAACGCGAATCCCATCAGCGCGCCAGCCACGCTCACCGGGACGAGGAGGAGGGTGATCAGCATGCCCACGACTTCATCGATGATGACAGGACCCGGATCCACCAGGCCGAAATGACGCTCAGCACTTGTTCCCGCCCAGACGCCGGCAGCGAACAAGACGATGATGACCACAACTTCGGTGGCAACTCCCCCACCCGCACGTGTGATCGCTGCATACACGAGCAGCCCCACGATCGAGCCGATGGTCCCCGGCGCGAACGGAAACAGACCGGCATAGGCGAAGGTCGCAACGAACACGGCCAATCGTGTCATGGAAGATTCGGAAGGATCGGAGGGATGGGAGAGATGGGAAGCCCTCCTCCTGTTTCGGCAGGACTTCAGGACCGGACGACGCGCGTTGCGGTCAGCCGATCGTGCAGCGCTCGGTGGTCCGCGCCAAGCGCAAACCACAGGCCGAGGCCAAACGGTAGCGCGAACAACAGCCAGGCGAGCGTTCGAAGCGTCGCAGTGCCAAATGCCAGCGGCGTCCCATCGTCACCAATCACTTTGAGACCACAGGTCATCTGTCCGATCGTCTGACCGCCGACCCCGGCAAAGGTGATGAAGTAGCCGCCGTTGAGGAGGAGGAAAAAGCTGAGCAGCGGGGCCCAGGGCAGGAGCGAAATGGCGTCGAAATCGAGTCCGGCCAATCGCAGCGTAAAGTACACGACTCCCGCATCAATGGCGCCGAGCACGAACAGATCGATGACTGCCGCAACAACCCTGAGCACGGGTGGCGCGCCCGCGAATCGTGGCAACGGCTCGGTTGCCGGGATCACCGGTAATCCGAGTCCTGCGAGTGGGGGCGCCTCATACCCTTCAAGCCGGGCCGGTCGTGGAATCGGACGCGGTCGCACGCGGGGAACTTCGGACGTCGCACGCCTGACCGCCAAGGGCGGCCTGGTCACCGCGCGCGGCCTTGCCTGCGGACTCTGGCCCGAATCCGACGCAATCGGAAATAGCGGAAACTCTTCAGCAGGCACCGACGGTGGCGAAGAAGGCGAGGACTCGGGCAGACCGATGAGTCGATCCAGGTCCAATTCTTTTCCCAACGCGAAGTCTAACCGTGCTCCGTCCTCTTCAGCCTGCGGTTTGATCATCAAATCGTTGTCGGGGTTGTCGGTGGTGAACGCCGGCAACAAAAAGTCGTGTCCGCAGTTCCGGCACTGATCGCCGGTTTCAAATCCCAGATACCCGCACTTGGGACACTTCATTCAGCGACCAGGATCTCCTGAAGGAGGGACGTTCGCAGGGATTGCCGGCGGGCGTTCAGTGTCGCTCGCAACATAGCGCAGCAGCTCACGCTGGATGTCCGCGCGCAGCCGGTCGACGTCGGCGCGAAATGGATCGCTCGGGCGAACCAGAGCCAGCTTGCGTAGCGCGTCGATCGGATGACCGGAGGCGAACAAATGCCGGGCGCGATTCAAAGCGATCTCGCCCGGCTGGGCCAGTCGCAACGGTTCGTCGGCAGCTTGGGGGGACGCCATCCCTGACGAGGAGGTGCCCTGCGAGAAGCTCATCTCGATTCTATCTCTCAGCAGAAACGCGGCAACACCGAGCGTGACCGTCAAGGCGACGAGCAGGAACGCGCGGTGGTGAATTTGCGCGGGCGCGGATTCCGGCGTACGGCCAGGGGGCGGCCGGGCGACGGGCCGCTGTGCAGACTCGACCGCGCTCACCGCCGCTTCCAACCTGTTCAACCGGGCAAGAATTGGCAGCGCCAGCTCCTGCGGGCCCCCGCGATCCACTGAGGACGTCAACAGGCGGCGCGCCAGATCGATCTCACCGCGGTCGAGCGCCGCGACGCCGCGGTGCAGCAGCTCCTCGGACTCACGCTGCTGTTCGGCAAGAGCGGACCGGGCTCGCTCGATGTACGCGCGCGCGCGCGCATGACCCCGATCGAGGAACAGCACGCGCGTCCACACGTTGATAGCCCGATGGTAATCGCCCGCGAAGTAATGATCGAGGCCGGTCAGCAGAAGGTCTTCCGTCTTTGCGTCGTGCGCGACGCCCGGACCCTCCGGCAAACTCAGCGGCTCGGGTCGCAAGGTGTCAGACATGATGACGGGACGAAGCAGAACGCGGCAATTACTGGCGATTATGGAGCAAAGATCGCCTGCAGTCAATCGAAACCCAGTGAGCATTTCAGAATGCAGATTTCAGATTGCACGATTGATTGTCGATGTCAGATTGAAGAGCAATTCACCGTACGGCGAAGCGTGTGGTACAAGGAAGGCGTGGCGCTCATTGAGTGCGTACCGAACATCAGTGAAGGACGGCGCCTCGAAGTCGTCGAGGAGATCGCCCGAGCGATCAAGGCAGTACCCGGCGTCACTCTACTGGACGTGTCGTCCGATGTATCACACAACCGGTCAGTACTCACCCTCGTGGGAACTGCTGACGATCTGCAGCCAGCCCTCATCGCGTTGTTCGAGGCCGCCGTCGCTCGAATCGATTTGCGGACGCATCGCGGCGTCCATCCGCGGATGGGTGCGGTGGACGTGGTCCCCTTTGTTCCGTTTGACAGCCTGCGGATGCCCGAATGCGTGACACTCGCGCGCGAGACCGCCGCGCTCGTCGCCTCCAAGTTCCAAATCCCCGTCTATTTATATGAAGAGGCGGCGACAGATCCGGCGCGGCGCCAGCTCGAGGGCCTGCGGCGCAGCCAGTTCGAAGGGCTCGCGGCCCGGCTCTCCACCGCTCGGTGGCGACCTGATTTCGGCCCCGCGACTCCTCATCCCTCGGCTGGAGCCACAGTCGTGGGTGCACGCCGCTTCCTCATCGCCTACAACGTCAATCTGGCGAATGATCGCCTCGACGAGGCGCGAGAGATCGCCAGAGTGATCCGTTCCAGCGGAGGAGGATTGCCCTGCGTCAAAGCGATGGGCGTCAGCCTCGCACACCGCGGAATCGTCCAGGTCTCGATGAACCTCACGGACTATCGACGCACGTCAATTCCGCGGGCGTTCGAAGCGGTCAGGCGTGAAGCCATGCGGCTCGGCGCTGAGATTCTTGACACTGAAATTGTCGGGCTGGTACCCGCCGCGGCACTCGATGGAGTCGATCTCGAGGACCTTAAAGTCACAGATCCGTCGATCGACCGAACGATTGAGGGCAGGCTGCGGACGTTGGGTGCTGAAGATTCCTGATGATTGACTGTTATCGCGGCCCAAAAATCTCTTCAACAGCCCGGCGGAAGGAACGTGGGTCGACGGCAGGATAGCGATAGAGCTCGGGCTCGATCGCCTCAAAGTCGCGCCACGCATGGGCCGGCTCCACCAGCCCACGCGCGATCATTTCACGCACATCTCCCAGATCCTGCGCATGACTGCGCTCGACCTTTGCCAGCGCCTGGCCGTATAAGTCGAAATGGTGGAACGCCACGTGGCCTTCTTGCGCAATGAACGGACTGCGCTCCTCCCACCCGCGGCGCACGGGAATAAAATCCACCGGCGAGGCGAGCTCCACGTTGATGTAGAGACGTTCTTTGATTTGTGGGATCGCGCGGAACAGGCGATCGTGCTCGGGCACGATCTTGACATCGACGTCGATCGTGCTGGGCCGCCAGCCGAAGAGGACGGCCGTCGCGCCGCCGGTGAAGTACACGCGCGCGGGCGCATCGGCTTCCGCGCCAAGGGCCCGCATGAACGACGCGATGCGGTCGCGATCGGCTACTTCCCTCATTCGCCGTGAGGTCCTTGAAGGGCGAGCGCACGCTCGAAGCTGACGAGCCGCCGGACGAGTGCGTTGTACCGCGCATGCGCCGCATCAGGATCGGCGTCTCGGAGAAGGTCGTAGAGGGCACGCTCAGGCGAGGCCAACGGCCGGCTCACCTCAAGGCCCAGCCGCCGAAGGCGCGGCGCCCCGATGGAGACGAGCAGGGCCGGAATGGATCGAGCTCCCCGGGCCAGATCATGAATCCCGGCGTCGATCAGATCCGCAGCCGGAAGCGCGTTGGGCGAGATCTGCGGCTGGGGCGCCATACGATCGTCGCCATGATACATCGCCCTCGCGCTTGGTCAGCACACTGAAGAAGTGAAGATTTCAGCAGCAACGATCTCGTACGGCCCGAGGCGAGCGCCGGTCTGGTGAGTCATGTCAGGCCGTCTCTTCTTCCCCTTCCAGTCGCCGCGCGGGAAGGATACCGAACGCACGCATCTTCCGGTACAGGTTGCTGCGTTCCACGCCAAGCACATCGGCTGTGCGCGAGATGTTACCGTGCTGCGCAGCGAGCGCCCTCAGAATGTACTCGCGCTCGAAGCGATCACGGGCTTCGTGCAGCCGAGTCATGACATCGTCAGCGCCGGCGTCAGCGCCGGCTCCTAATCCATCAGCATCCAGGAAGGCCAGATCACGGTCGGTAATGAGGTCGCCCTGCGCCATGATGATGAGGCGCTCGACCACGTTCCGGAGCTCGCGCACGTTTCCCGGCCATGAATGAGCCTGCAGACGGCCCACGGCGCTGGCATCGAACGTCTTCGGTCTTTTCCCGTGCTCCCGCGCAAAACTTTTCATGAAGTATTCCGCCAGCAGCGGAATGTCTTCGCGCCGATCTCTGAGCGGCGGCACAAAAATCGGGATGACGTTCAGCCGGAAGTACAGATCTTCCCGAAACCGGCCGGCGCGAATTTCCGTCAGCAGATCTTTGTTGGTGGCGGCCAGCACGCGGGTATCCACGCGAATGCGCGACGTGCTTCCCACAGCCTCCACGACCTGCTCTTGCAGCACCCGAAGGACCTTCGCTTGAGTCTTCAGACTCATATCACCAATCTCGTCAAGGAAGATCGTGCCGCCGCTGGCCGTCTCAAACTTTCCTCGCCGATCCGCCACCGCCCCCGTGAACGCTCCCTTGACGTGCCCGAACAGCTCGCTTTCGATCAGCTCCTCAGGAATCGCCGCGCAGTTCACCTCGACGAAGGGCCCATGGGCTCGCCGGCTCTCTTCGTGGATCTTCCTCGCGACGAGCTCCTTGCCGGTGCCGTTTTCGCCAAAAATCAGCACGCGGCCGCTGGTCGGCGCGGCCATCGCCACCTGCTCGCGCAATTGGGCCATGACGTAGCTCTGGCCGACCACTTCCGTCGGATGACCCACCCGCGCACGGAGGGCGCGATTTTCGGCCTCCAGCCGCCGCTTGCCTACTGCGTTCTCAATGACTTTGACGGTTTTTTCGAGCGTCAGCGGCTTTTCGACAAAATCAAAGGCGCCCATCTTGATGGCACGGACCGCCGATTCGACGTTGCCGTGACCCGAGATCATGACGACTTCGGCCTCGACTTGCCGCTGGCGCAGCCGCGACAGCGTGACAAGACCATCGATGCCGGGCAGCCAGACATCCAGCACGATCACGTCGTACGTCTCACGCGCGATCCGATCCAGGCAGGTCTCGCCGCTCTCGACGGCTTCCACTACATACCCCTCATCGCGGAGCACGCCGCTCAGCGCGCTCCGCACGCCGGGTTCATCGTCGACGATGAGGACTGAGGGTTTTGACACTGTTGAACTGTCTACTTCCCTTAACACGGCAACTCAATCGTGAATTTCGTTCCGTGAGGCGCATTGTCGCTCACTTCAATGCTTCCTCCATGCTCGGCGACGATTCGTCGAACGATGGCCAGGCCAAGACCGCTGCCCCGCTGCTTGGTCGAGTAGTACGGAAGAAACAGCTTGTCACGCTCCGCCGCGGGAATCCCTGGACCGTCGTCGGCGACGACGATACGGGCCAGTCGCGCCGCAGGATCGTGTTGCGTCTCGAGGGCAATCGTACCGCTGCGGTTCATCGCTTCCACCGCATTATCCACAAGATTGATGATGACTCGCCGGAACTGCTCGCTGTCTACCCGCACGAACGGCAGATCGGACGCAAACCGGCGCTCGATGCGGACCTCGCCCAGCAGACCGTTGTAGAGTGCGAGTGTGTCGGTCAAGAGATTGTGAAGATCGGTCGGTACCGTTTTCGGCGCGGGCATTCGCGCGAACTGACTGAATTCGTCGACCAGCGCCTTGAGCGACTCCACTTCTCCCACGATCGTGCGCGTACACTCGTCAACCAAGACGCGGGTCGACGCCGGCGCCGACGTAAAGTGCCGGTTCAACCGCTCCGCGCACAATTGGATCGGTGTCAGCGGGTTCTTGATCTCGTGCGCGAGCCGGCGCGCGACCTCTCGCCACGCGGCCACTTTCTGCGCCCGGATGAGCGGCGTCACATCATCAATCACCAGCACCAATCCTTCGGAGGCGCCCCCCTGTCCCTGCAGGGCTGTTGCCACGGCGGCCAGATGAATCTCACGGCCGTCACGCGCCAGCGCCACTTCCTGCGCCACCGGCTCGCTGGGACCCCTCGACGCGCCGCGCAGCAGCGTGCCGAGCGGTGTCAAATCTGATCGCGCGAAGACCGAGTCGGCTGGATGGCCGATGACATCTGCCTCGATCGCCAGCAGACGGGCGGCGGCCGTGTTCACCGTGCTGACCAGGCCTGCCGCATCGATTGACACAACGCCGGTGGCCACTCGTTCCATGATGGTTTCGATGTATCGCCGGCGGGTCTCGCCTTCACTGTGCTTGCGCTCGAGGTCAACGGTGAAGCGTTCCAGGCGCCGCCGATGACGCGCGAGCTCTCCCGCCATGCTGTTGAACGCGTCGATCAGCGCGTCGAACTCGTCTGGGTTCGCGGTTTCGCGTTCGACCCGATAGTCGAGATGACCGGCTTCGATTTCGCGCGCGGCTTCGGCCAGCTTCTGTACGGGTTGCGTGATCCGTTTGGCGAGGTACAGGCCCATCCAGGTGGCGCTGACAAGAATCAGCAACGTCACCATGAGGAAGAACGACAGGTACACTCCGGCCAATGGTCGCTTGAGTACACGCAGCTGGTTGTAGTCCTCGTACGCGCCGGTGATCCGACGGGCGCGAGTCGCCAGTTCGCTCGTCAGGTAATCGCTGACGACAACCACTCCAGTCGGTGGGCCGTCGCTGCGCCGCCGAATGACCGCGGCCGCGCGAATCAGCTCGCCACCGGTGTTCAGCAGCTCGCGCGTTCGCGTTTCACCGCCCACCACCGCCCGGGCGGCCAGGCGATCGGCCACCGCGCGTGTACGTTCAGGCGGAAGCGACGGGGCGGCGACATCGACAACGGGCATCACATCCGGTGACGACCCAGGACGCCCAATGACTCGATACACTTCGACCATCTGCACGCGTCGCTGGGTGATCTCCGGCAACAGCCGATCGCGCACGGCAGTCACATCCGCCGTCGCCAGATCGAGACCCGCCAAGGTTCTGGCCACTCGAGCGGCCGCGTCGTCGGCAAGTACCTGTCGCTCATGATAGTAGTCGCTTGCGATGGCGCTCGCAGAGCTCAATACGTCATCCATCGGCGCGTTGAACCAGCGGTCAACGCTGTTGCGAATGAGCTCGCTCCCGACGATCAGGACCAGCACCGCGGGAATCAGCGTCATCCCGAGCAGCGCGGCCACCAGCTTCGCGCGAAAGCGCGCGAACGGCAGCGCTCGGCGCCGCTCGACGACCAGCTTTACGATGTTGCGCGCCAGCACAAAGATCAGCGCGACGAGCATCGTCAAATCCGCCGCGGAGAGCGCGTACAGGACGAACTCGGTCAGAAAGTCCGGTGAGAGTCCAACCGACCCTCGGGCGATGGCCAGAATGCCCGCGAGCGCGCCAAGGAGCAGAACGATACCGAACAGGATCAGTCGAGGGTTGTCCCGAAACGGACGGCGAGTCATTCCTTCGCGTTCAGTAGGTCTTTGAGCTCGGTCATGAATTCGCCGATGTCGCGAAAATGGCGATACACCGACGCGAAACGAACGTAGGCGACCTTGTCGAGCTTCTTGAGTTCCTGCATCACGAAGGCACCGATCGCCGCCGTCGCCATTGCCTCCTCGGGCCGGTCCTGCAACGTCCGTTCGACGCGGTCCGCGAGGGTCTCGAGCGCCGCGACGCTGACGGGGCGCTTTTCACAGGCTTTCAGAAGCCCGGCGATCAGCTTCTGACGTTCGAACCGCTCGCGGCTGCCGTCTTTCTTGACGACCATGTACGGAATCTCATCGATCCGCTCGTAACTGGTAAAGCGGCGACCGCAGCCGAGGCACTCGCGACGACGGCGAATGACTTCCCCTTCCTTGCTCTCGCGCGAGTCGACCACCTTATCGCCCAGATGGGCGCAATACGGGCACTTCACCCGGTTTGTCCTCCGCCGCCGCCACCGTGGCGAGGCTGCTCATGCTTTTCAGGTTGAACCCCTCGCGCGCGAAATACAGCAGTCCGACCAATGTCACCGGGATGAACGAGACCGCGTGCAACACGATGGCGGCTCCAACCGCACGATCGTTGGGCACACCGTAGAAGGCGGTGGCGCCGAGCCGGAAAGCCTCGTGAAAGCCGCCGACGCCACCTGGCGTGGGGACAGCGACTCCCACGACCAGCAGCGCGATGATCAGAAAGGAACCGGGAAATGACAGATCGATCTGAAACGCGCGCGACGCCGCCCAGATACCAAAGGCAATCGACAGCCACAACGCGACCGACCACGCGAGCGACACCAGCAGCCGCACGGGATCGCGCGCAACCGCCAGGCCTTCGGCAAACAGGCCCGCCAGCCGCGCGATGACGTGCGCCGCTGGACGCGGAAGGACCCTCTCGAGCTTCAGCACCATTCGAGCGACCGTGTCCGGGCGGCCTGCGAGGGCAAACATCGCGGCCAGGAGGCCGGCCGCGGTGATGACACCCACCCACCCCCCGAATTGCACGGCCGCATAGAGGCCGCTATTTCGTTGCGACATGCCTGGGTCGAAAAACAGCAAGAAGGTCGCGAGCAGCAACACGACGCTCAACAGGTCGAGCACGCGCTCGAGCACCACGGTTGCGAATGCGGCGGCGGCACTGAACCCCTCGCGGCGCGCAAGCACATAGGGTCTGAGAAATTCACCCGCGCGCGCCGGAAGCAGATTGGTCGCCGCGAAGCCGATAGACGTCGCGCGAAACGCGTTGCCGAAGCTGACCGTTCCCACCGGCTCGAGCAGGTATTGCCACCTCACACAGCGCAGCGCCGCGTTGACGAACATGCTGGCAATGGCGGCGGCGAGGAGTCCGAGGTCGGCACCCCGAATCTCCTGCCAGACGGCCGGAAGGTGGGCATTGCGGAAGAACAGCGCCAGCAGCGCCACCGCGAGTGCCGCGATCACCAGATTCCGCACGAAAGATCGCATGGTCCGAAATGGGACTCGCTCTACACGTCGGGGTTGGCGCGACACGGAGACGCGAACGCGTCTCCACTATACGATGGGGGCATTGTTTCGCCAAGAACGCATTAGGTGTGGTGAACTGACCACTTGCTCCGCCGCGCGCTCCCCTGTAAGATGATGCTCCTTCCAAACGAGACGGTCCCTCACGACGAGGTCATCGAGTGCCCCTGGCGTCCCCACTGCTGAACACATCCTTCGATACGCTAGCGTTGCATCGCCGAGGCAAGGTCAGAGACGTGTACGAAGCCGACGGCGGACTGGTCATTGTCGCCACCGATCGCATCTCGGCGTTCGACTACGTTCTCGGGTCGGGAATCCCTGACAAAGGACGGGTGCTGGCGCAGCTGTCGGCGTTCTGGTTCGGCGTGACCAGCGACATCGTCCAGAATCACCTGCTCTCGACGCATCTCGAAGACTATCCCCCTCCGTTCCACCGGTATGGCGATGTGCTGCGCGGACGGTCGATGTTTGTCTGTAAAACCGAGCCGCTCCCACTTGAGTGCGTCGCGCGCGGGTACCTGTCCGGCTCGGGCTGGAAGGAATATCAGCAGAAAGGCAGCGTCTGCGGTGTGGCGTTGCCGGCCGGTCTCGAGGAGTCTGTGCGGCTCCCTTGGCCCATCTTCACCCCAGCCACGAAAGCCGAGTCGGGTCACGACCGCAACATCAGCGAAGACGAAGCCGCGACGCTTGTGGGCCGTGACACGGTCAACAAGGTACGGGATCTGACGTTGCGCTTGTATTCCCGCGGCGCCGCCCATGCGGCGCCGCGTGGCATCATTGTCGCGGACACCAAGTTCGAGTTCGGTCGTGTCCTCGATGGTCCCCACAAAGGGGAAATCATCTTGATCGACGAAATGCTCACGCCTGACTCATCGCGATTCTGGCCCCGGGATTTTTACCAGCCAGGGGTGCCTCAACCCAGCTTCGACAAACAGGTCGTTCGTGATTATCTCGACTCGATCCATTGGAACAAGCAGCCGCCGGTTCCAGGCCTTCCGGACGAGGTGGTCGCCAAGACGCGCGACAAGTACCTGCAGGCCTTCCGGCTGTTGACGGGCCTCGAGCTCGAATAGGGAGCCCGCCAGTGAGAGAACAACTGGAACGGCTGATCGAAGAGATGGTGAGCAAGGGCATTCGGTACACCGAAGCCCAGCGCGAATTCGAGCGGCGCTTTATCGCGCGAGTGCTCGCGAGGGCCGATTTCAATCTCTGCCGCGCGGCTGAAGAGCTCGGCATGCATCGGAACACGTTGAGCCGCAAGATTGCCGCACATCGCCTCAAACGTTCGCCGACGTAACCGGACAGCCCACAGCCCGCTGCCTGATGCTTGACACAGTTGCTGTCAGCACTATAATTAGCAGTCGCGCTTAGCGAGTGCTAAGCGAGAGCATCGCATCAGACTGCCAGTGAACTTCGCACATCCAGCAGCTTCCCTAACCGTTGTGGAGTGACACACTATGAACGTCAGACCGCTACACGACCGCATCATCGTTCAGCGCCTTGAAGAGAGTGGGGAACAGCGAATCGGCGGCATCATCATTCCCGATACGGCCAAAGAGAAGCCGCAGCAGGGACGCGTCATCGCCGCGGGCAGCGGCAAAGCAAAAGACGACGGCAAACGCATCCCCATGGATGTGCGGGCAGGAGACACGATCCTCTTTGGCAAGTACTCCGGCCAGGAAATCAAGCTCGATGGCAAGGAGTACCTGATCATGCGCGAAGAGGAAGTCCTCGCCGTCGTCGAGAACGGCAAGAAGAAGTAACGAAGCCAAACAACGGAGTGACTAACGATGGCAAAGCAGATTATTTACGGCGAGGAGTCGCGGCAGGCGATGTTGCGAGGCGTGAACCGACTCGCGGACGCGGTCAAGGTCACCCTTGGCCCTAAAGGGCGCAACGTCGTCCTGGACAAGAAATTCGGCTCGCCGACGATTACCAAGGACGGCGTGACCGTCGCGAAAGAGATCGAGCTGAAAGATCCGGTCGAGAATATGGGCGCACAGATGGTTCGCGAAGTTGCCAGCAAGACGTCCGACGTCGCTGGCGACGGCACCACGACCGCAACCGTGCTGGCGCAGGCCATCTATCGCGAAGGCGCCAAGAATGTCGTCGCCGGCGCCAACCCGATGGAGGTGAAGCGCGGAATCGAGAAGGCCGTCGAGGCGATCGTTGAATCGCTGAAGACCCAGAAGCGCGACGTCAAGGGCCACATGATCGCCCAGGTCGGAACGATCTCCGCGAATGGAGACGAAACGATCGGGAAGATCATCGCCGAAGCGATGAACAAGGTCGGCAAAGACGGCGTCATCACCGTCGAAGAGGCCAAGACGCTCGAGACGTCCCTCGACGTCGTCGAAGGCATGCAGTTCGATCGTGGCTATCTGTCTCCGTACTTCGTGACCGATCCCGAGCGCATGGAAGTGGTCCTCGAGAACCCGGTCATTTTGATTCACGAGAAGAAGATCAGCTCGATGAAGGACCTGCTCCCGGTACTCGAGCAAGTCGCACGTGCGAGCCGGCCGCTGGTCATCATCGCCGAGGACGTCGAGGGGGAAGCGCTCGCGACGCTCGTCGTCAACAAGCTGCGCGGCACATTGCAGGCCTGCGGGGTCAAGGCGCCTGGTTTTGGAGATCGCCGGAAGGCGATGCTCGAGGACGTCGCGACACTGACCGGTGGCCGTGCGATCACTGAAGACCTCGGCATCAAGCTCGAGAACATCAAGATGGAGGACCTGGGGAAAGCCAAGAAAGTCACCATCGACAAGGACAACACAACCATCGTCGAGGGCGCGGGCAGCAAACAAGGAATTGAGGGGCGCATCAAGCAGCTCCGTACTCAGATCGGCGAGACGACCTCAGACTACGACCGCGAGAAGCTGCAAGAGCGACTCGCGAAACTGGTCGGCGGTGTCGCGGTGATCAAGGTCGGCGCGGCAACCGAGACCGAGATGAAGGAGAAAAAGGCGCGGGTCGAGGACGCCATGCATGCCACCAAAGCGGCCGTGGAGGAAGGAATCGTCGCCGGTGGCGGCGTCGCTCTGATTCGCGCGAGTGCAGCGCTCGAGAAGCTGAAGCTGCCCGGCGATCAGCAAATCGGCGTGAATATCGTCGCTCGGGCCATCGAGGAGCCCCTGCGGTGGATCGCGGCAAACGGTGGCCAGGAAGGCTCGATCGTCGTTCAGAAGGTCAAGGAAGGCAAAGGCGATTTCGGCTACAACGCTCAGACCGAGAAGTACGAGGACCTCGTGCAAGCCGGTGTGATCGATCCGACCAAGGTCGTCCGATGCGCGCTGCAGCATGCATCGTCTATCGCCTCGCTGTTGCTGACCACCGAAGCGTTGATCTCGGAGATTCCGGAAGAGAAGAAGGAAGCCCCGATGCCCGGCGGCGGCGGCGGTGGCATGGGGGGAATGTATTAGGAGCGCCTGCGGGTTAGGAAGGGGTTGGGAAACCCACCCAACCCCTCACAACCGTACTTACCGCAGCGTGAACGTCAACTGGATAATCACAAAGACGGGTACTTCCTGCCCTTGACGGTGTCCGGGCACGAACCGCCACTGCTGGACGGCCTTGATGGCTTCCCGATCGAGACCGAACACAGGATCCAACGAACGGACGACTTCGATGTTCGAACAGATCCCGTTTGGCTGGACGATGCACTCGATTTCGACCGTTCCCTGAACTTTGGCGCGCATCGCGTCCGGCGTGTACTGCGGGTCGACCTTCCGCAGCAACCGTGGCGCATCAACGCCGTTGCCGGGACGATAAGCTCCACCGCCCGTCCCCCCGCCATAGCCCGGACCCAGCCCCGACCCCGCTCCGGATCCAATCCCCGAACCGGTGCCCGTGCCGCCGCCTCCGCCGCTTCCGCTGCCCTGTGACGGTGAAAGGACGGTCCCATCGATCACACCGGGGATAATGGCGCTCAGGTCGGCCGCGAGGGTCTTGGCAGGAATGTCGAACTGTTGTGGCAGCTCCTTCTCCAACTGGGTGAGCACATTTTCCAGTTTCGGCGCTTCCACCACCGGAACCGTAATCTTGTCCTTACCAGGGATCTCGGCCTTGCGCGGCGGTTCCGGCGATCGGTTTCCGCCGCCACCACCGCCGCCACCTGGCCCAGGCTCCGCAAGCCAGACAATCTGCTGGTTGATCAGATCAGGTTGAAGAAGGCCTGAAGTGTACGGTCGCGACCCATACTTCAATGCGAACACAAACAGGACAATCGCCACGACGTGGGTGAATAACGATGCCCCTACCGCTCCTCCAACGCGGCTCTGCTGCCGCTCGAACAGGAACTCCACCTCTCGAGGATGACTGTCGCTCTCAAGGTGAACGGCGACGTGGCCGACGGGAATGGATTCGGATGCGTGCAACATTGGGCTATGAAGAGCTGTCTCTATCTATTGTGCGCTCCCCTGTGACCTCGCGCAACGGCAAAAATCTGGCCTGATTAGATCCGTCCGCTCCTCCAGTGCCAAGCAGTCGGCGGGCGACCGGATTATACCCGCCCGCTCCCAGTACCCAGCAGTCGCGGGCGACCGGATTATACCCGCCCGCTCCAGTACCCAGCAGTCGCGGGCGACCGGATTATACC
>Ga0184633_10000397_pt1 | contig 15619 bp, 9 predicted proteins | sample PLM31_170_b1_FD_133156 | JGI IMG/M metagenome (GOLD analysis project Ga0184633, IMG submission 133156) | Groundwater sediment microbial communities from an aquifer in East River, Colorado, USA - PLM3-1_170_b1 | ecosystem: Environmental > Terrestrial > Soil > Riparian zone | place: USA: East...
CGGATCGAAGGTCGTCTACGCCCTTTTGGGCGGCACCGAGAACCCCACTAATTTGCGAACCGGCATCTACATCGTCGACATCGAGGGCGGCACGCCACGTCTCCTGCTCGCAGGCCCCCATCCACCCCACCATATGGCGCACCCAACCTTCTCTCCCGACGGCGAGCAGATCGCCTACTTCGACGGCGGTGGAGATCACGGCAACAAGCTCTGGGTCATGAACGCCGACGGGAGCGGCGTTCGGGTGCTGATCGACCAGGAGTTCGGGCATGTCGACGATCTCGGCTGGTCCCCGGACGGCTCGCGCCTTGCATTCTCCGCCCTGTACGGTGGTGGCGTCTGGATCGTCGGCGTCGACGGCTCTGGACTCACCGAGGTAGTTCCCCATGGGGGCGCCCCACGATGGTCCCCGACGGGCTCGCGGCTCGCCTTCCAGTCTCCAGGGGGGATCTGGGTTATCAACGGCGTGGGCTCCGGACTTCGGCAGGTAGCCCCCGTCGGACGAAACCCCGTTTGGTCTCCGGACGGCTCCCGCATCGCGTACGAGCTGTCTCCCGGCACGCTCGAGACGGTGCGGTGGAACGGGTCGGACGTGCAGAGGATCGGCGTCCGCGAATCCGGTCCGTGGGCCGAATCCGGTCCGTGGAACCCTCTGCCGCTATCAGGGCCCGGCACTCATGACTAGGACGAGTGCGATTCGCTCGTCCGCATCTCGGGCCGTGATGGCAGCGATGGCGGTTCTGATCGCCGGATGCAGCACCTCTCCAGCATCCAGTCCGACGTCGGCGGAGCCCTCGAAGGTGGACGCGGGCACGACGGCCCCGAGCCCCCAACCTTCGCCGATCGCCAGGCTCGGAGACTTCCCCGAGTTCCCCAAGGGGCCCCTCCCCGAGCCCGTGGCCGCCTCGCTCCAGGCGGTGCTCGACGGGGCGGTGGAGCAGGGTACCTTCCGCGGGCTCACGGCCGCGGTGATCGTCGCCGACTCGGGGAGCTGGTCGGGGGCCACGGGCGTCGACCTCGAGGGGGATCCATTGACCCCGGACGCTCGGCTCCAGATCGCCAGCGTGGGCAAGACCGTGACCGCGGCCCAGGTCCTCCGCTTAGTCGAAGAGGGAAAGCTCGGCCTGGACGACGCAGCCGCCGATCATCTCCCCCCGGAGCTCGCGTTCTTCGACGCGAACGGCGCCACTATCCGAGAAGTGCTGGGCATGCGCAGCGGCATCCCCGACCCTCCCGGCTACGAAGCACTCGTCGATACGGGGTCCACGCCCGCCGAGTTGTTGAGGAAGACGTTCGGGCCGCTCTTCCCGGCAGGGTCGGAAATCAGCTATGCGAACATCAACTACATCCTGCTCGGGACGATCATCGAGCATGTCACGGGCCGGCCGCTGGAGGAGGCCCTTCGCACGGGCGTCTTGGACCACCCCGGCCTCGATGGGCTGGTGTACGGGGTGAAGGACGCGCTGGCAGCCGATGGGTGGAGGATCGAGTCGGACGCCGCCACCTTGGCGCGGTGGGGCTACAAGCTCTACGGCGGGTCCGTGCTCTCGGACGCCTCCCTTGGCCAGATGGCCGACTTCCGGGGTGAGTGGTACGGCTTGGGGGCCATCGACTTCTCGCAGGGTACTCCGGCGATCGTCGGCGGCTACGGCATCCCGGCCATCGGCCATGGCGGAGTAGGACCACCCATCGCGGTCATGCTCGTCGCGTTCCCTCAGACGGGTATCGTCGTCGCCGTTCAGGCCCCCATCGGAACCATCCCCCAGGTCGCGACGGTGGTGGGAGCCTTGAGAGACGCGGCGCAGCCCTGAGCAGGGCCACGCGAGCGTCGCATCAAGCCGGACGGATAAGGAAGGCGCGACGGGCAGAACGAGGCGTGCTGCAAGGACCTCCCCCGCTCCGGCACCTTACAGCCAGCAGCAGTACTCCGAGCTCGTGACCGACGTCATCCTGTCGACGTTCGTTCCCACCCTTGTGGCGCAGCGGCTCTTCCAGCCACGGGTCGTCGATGAGGAAGAAGAGGAGGCGCTCGGCGCAGAGGACGCCGCGAAGATACGGCGACGCTAAAGATCCGGGCCTCTGACGGACACGACCGGATCCCGCGTTCGTCCCGCATTCGTCCCGCGAACGATCGGGAGACGTCAAGAAATGACGGGAACAGCTGGAGCATCGAATCCGCAGGTCAGGAACCAGATTCGGCTATCGCCGCAGGTAGCGAAATCGGCCCCGAGAACACTCTCAAGGTGGAGACACGGGTTCAAATCCCGTTGGGACTACCAGCAAACGCGCAGGTCAGAACCCCTGTCCGGCGCCGGGGAGCCGAGCCGCTCCATTCTCGTCCCGCATTTGTCCCGCGGCGGACCGCGGCGCGTCACGTGTCCGTATATCGTCGACCCGGACCACGGTCGACTGCGTCAGTCACGCTTCGCGACGCCGAACGCGAATGATAGGCGTGTGATTCGTTTGCTAGAGTGACCATAGAGTTGTTGCCTTCCCCCCGGCGGCCGTCCGAGGGGACGGCATCGGCGGTGAGGCCTGCTGGTCTGGTGACCGGTGGGCTTTGTTGCATCGGGCGGACGAATCGAAAGAGGTAGATCGTGGCCCACAACACCGACTCAGACGGAGGCGATCGGGGCCGCCTCTTCCTCCGCGTCACCGTCCGATGTCTCGACGAGGATCTGGACGGGACGACCGCCTCTGACGCCAAACGCCCCGTCGAGCAACTCGAGCCTGACCTCGTCGGGAAGTTCGTCGCAATGCGATCCCAGGACCCGACCGGGACCGAGAAGGTTCAGCCGCTCCAGAACGCCCAGGAGGTCTACACACTCCACGCCGGTCGATGGCGCGGGGCAACATGGCACGACCGGGAGAACAACGCGGTGTGGCTTCTCGCGGGGAGGCTTCACCGTTCGGGAGCGCCCGACGACGCCTACCCGTACTTCAAGGGCCTTGACGCCGACGAACGACTCCTCCCGACGGAGGGCGACTATGAGCTTCTCTTCCTCGCCCAGGCCCGGTCCTTCGCCAACGACGTGATGGATCAGGCTCCCTCAATCATCGACGAGGCCCGAAGGCGGTCCCCCGCCGAGGTGGAGGCCGTCCTCGGAGCCGTGCCGATCTCCGTCGCCGTGGTTGCGGAGGACGGGATGGAGTTCGTCTACCTCGCGGTCATGATGTCCGGCTGGACCGAGGACGGCCCCGAGCCGCCCGCGAACTGGACGGCGATCCTCTGGGCAGCGTTCTTCCCGTGGGTGACCGATCCCGTCACGGAGATCGGGATGGAGAGAGAGATCGCCGGTCGTCCCGCGAAGGACGGCGAACTGATCTACGCCTCGATCCGCGAGGGGTGATCGTCTGGGCGCGGGGTCCCCGCGGCGGCCCGCTTCGCCCGCTCGCGGATGCCCTGGGAGGCGAGGTGAACGAGTCCCTCGCGATCCTGAGACGCGATGTACTTCTTCGCGTAGTCGAACGCCTCGGTGATCTCGTCGCGGTGGTTAGCGACGTACTCCTGGAAGGCTTCCTGAAGGAGGCTCCCCGGGGTGGTCCCGAGCAGGCCGGAAATCTGTCGCGCCGACCGATGGGTCTCCTCCGGGATGCGGACTGGCTGAGTGTTCACGGCTCCTCCTTTCCCTCGCCTCGTCCCTGGTCTACCCAGGTCTGGTGACAATGTAACAGTGTGACGCCCTTCCGTTCTCGGCACAAGAGGGGAAATCTTGAGGATCCTTGACCGAACGCCTGTTCGGTGCTTGACTCCAGCACTACGCTCCGCGACCCAAGAGCGGCCAAACGGGCGGAGCGTAGTACTCGGATGCGACAGAGTCCACCCTCGTTTGTTTCCGCAGGTCAGAGACAGTCTGGGCGTCCGGGCGTCCGGCCGAAGACCCTCCTAGGTGTGCTGGGCGGTGAGCTGTTCGGGGGGGCCGGCGGACGTCTCTAGCCCTCGGCGTACCGCGTCCCGCATGGGGCAGGCTCGGAACCCCGAAAATCCACCACCTGAGGGCCACTCGCGTACAAGACGTCGGCCTGCCCAGGAGCCTCCAGGTCGTCTAGCTTGCGAACCCGGGTTTCGCTTCCCCGTGCATGCAGAAGGGGCCTCGAGGGTCTTCCGGCTCGCTGGACCCGCGGGGCGGACCGAGCGTAATCTGCGCGGGGTTGACCCATACGGTCCCGTACCTGAACCGCCACTCGGTCCAGCCCACGGGCAGCGGGGCCGATCGCGTAGTTTCCGAATCGGTCGAACTTTTCGCCGTGGAACGGTGACTCGAGCCGGCCGAACGGAGCGTGAAGGAAATGCCGCTGCTCAGGCGTCGGATCGGAATGAAGCGCACCTTTCAGGGTCGGGCAGTCCCCTCCAGCTCTTGGTCGTGGGCGTCCCGCGCATGGATCTGGATTGTGCACCCCAACGCCCCGAGCGCTCACGCCGGTTGCCCCGCGACCGCCCGCACGATGAAGTAATGGATTCCACCCGGCATCCGGAGATGAGCCATGGGATCCGGTGTGTGGCCTGAGAATGTTCACGAAACAGGTGTCTCGCCCATCGGACAGTTTGGATTCCCCGTCGTGGCCGCCGGGGCCGAGCAAGTCGAGCGAACTGGAAGAAAGACCTGGTCACGGGCCCGATCCGAGTTTCTGTACCCTTCACGCTCAGCTCGACTCGATCACCTCGAACACGTCCGAGACCGGGTCCACGGGGCCCTCGCCACGGACGGTGATGCGATAGGTTCCCTCGGGGAGGGTGCCGAGGTCGATCGTCCGCCATTCTGCATCGGCCGCGGGGAGCTCCTGTCGGGCCAGCGGCTCACCGGCCGCGTTGGCGAGGATGGCCACGAGCCTGACGCTCGGGTCCTCGGGGCGGACCTTGGCCGTGACCGGCTCCTCGACGAGGAACGCGTCCTCGAGGTCGAGTGACAGTCGCGTGTTGAACGCGTAGAAGGTCGAGAGATCCAGATCCAGGCCGCTCAGCACCCCGGCAAGCTGAACCAGCACGGGATCGGCGTTCTGCAACGAGGCGTGCCGCTCGGCCGCGTACATGGCGGAGGGATCGTTCCCGAGTTCCAGCGGAGTGGCTGAAACGCGAGGAACGGTTCCGTCCCCATCTCGGTCTTCCCCCCGGTATGAACGCAGAAGGTCGACGCCGGTACCCACGATTCGGGCCGATTGCGACGTCGGCTGGAAGGTCCCGACGATCGGACGGATCAGATACCGCTCCGCCAGGTACCCCTCGTCTCGTTCGTGCTCCTTGACCGCCTCCCTGATCTCCGCGTGGAAGTCCAGCGCGGCAGCCGCCCGAGCGGGATCGAGGTTGGGTATGGCCACCTCTGTGACCCGGGCCATGTCCTCCCCGGACGCCTCGACACACGGATAGATCGGGAGCAGCTGGTAGACGGAGGTGAACGAGCGCAGCAGACCAGACAGGTCGATCAGCGTGAGGGGGCCGAGCTTCTTCTTCATCCCGTTCGCGATGAAACCGAGCGCGTTGAGCGACCCGCGGTACGGCGTCCCGAAGGTGACCAGCATCCGGGTCACCCTCCATCCCTCCAGGAGTTCGAGGAAGTACCGTGAGACGAGCCCGCCCATCGAGTGTCCCACCAGGATGAGCCGGGCGTCGGCGTTGCCGGACCTCTCCCGCCATCCCCTGAGCCAGGCCTCGCTCTCCCGAGCCAGCCGCCTGGCCGCCACCCGGTTGTCGCGCCGCCAGTCGTATGGGAACTCGAAGAAGTTCTGGCCTGGCGTGACGTCGAAGCTCGTTCGGATGGCGGCCGCGACCTTCGAGTAGCCGTCGATCTTCCACAGGCCCGGGATGAGGTGGATGTCCGGCATCACCTTCGAGGCCGTCACCCCGTCGCCCAGGTCGTCCACGTCGGGCGGGTCCTCCTTCAGAGCTAGGTCGGTGATGTCTCGGCCCAGGCTCAGGGCGGCCCGGACGGCCGCGCCCGCGGAGAACGCCCATACGTCCTTCCCGTCCTTCTGCAGAACGCTACCGGTGATCCCGGGCAGGAGCACGACCACATCACGCATCGGGCTCTTCGGCACGCCCGCATTGGACGCTTCGTGATGCAGGCGAGTCAATCCCCCCTCCGGCCCGATCGGATCACCCGTCCGGGTGGAACGCACGTACCCTCTAGCCGCGATCGAGGGGATCGGACCATTGACTGCCCTCCTGCCCCTCCCCACACTGGGTCGAGAGCAGGGCGATCTGGCTCATTCTCGCTCCGAGCCAGGAGGGGATAGGGGGATGGGACCAACCGACAGTCCCGACGGATCCCTGTTCGTCAACGGCATTGACGGAGCCAGCGGAGGATACCTGCTTCCGCCGCTGCGCCCGGGCGCGCTATCGAAGGTGGCCCAGGGGGAGGCCCTCGACCCTCAGGAGCGGGCGGAGCTCCGGGCCCGGTTCAGGACGTCCTCCGAGAAGTTCCTTGGTCCGATCGAGGGGATTGACGTGACCGACGTGGCAGACTCGGGCTGGGGGGTGATCTTCCCCCACGACGCGGAGCCGGCGGTGCGAGAGGCCCTCCAGCCCCTGCTCGATCATCGGCGCGAACAGGTCGCTGCCGGCAGCCGCCCCCAGCGGTACCGTGAGTTCACCGGGGCGGACGGGTATCGACCCGGCGAGTCCAGCGCGGCATTCCTGGTCCGTCACGCCACCGGGCCGGTAGACGCGGCCGACCCCGACAAGGTGCCCTACTACCTGCTGGTCGTGGGCGACCCCGAATCCATCCCGTTCAGGTTCCAGTACCAGCTCGACGTGACCTACGCGGTGGGGCGGCTGTCCTTCGAGACGCCGGAGGAGTACGCCCGGTACGCTACGAGCGTGGTCGAGGCGGAGGCCAACCCTCGACCCGACCGACGGGCCGTGTTCATGGGGATGCGGAACGAGGACGACCGCCCCACGCAGATGAGCGCCGAGCTCCTGGTGCAGCCGCTCGCCGGAGAGCTGGACCGGCAGTTCGGGAACCGAGGCTGGACGGTCGAGACGAGGATCGGTGAGAACCAGGCTGCCAAGGCAGACGTCGTCGCCGCCCTCGGCGCCGGCGCGCCGACCGTGTTCTTTTCCGCCAGCCACGGGATGGGGTTCCCGAATGGTGACCCCAGGCAGCTGCCGCACCAGGGCGCCCTGCTCTGCCAGGACTGGCCGGGGCCCCTGGACTGGCGACAGCCGATCCCGCCGGACTTCTACTTCGCCGGAGAGGATGTCGGGGACGACGCCCGCCTGTCGGGCCTGCTTGCCTTCCTCTTCGCCTGCTACGGAGCAGGAACGCCGAAGCAGGACGAGTTCGCCCGGCAGGCCCTGAGCGCGCCGACCCAGATCGCCCCCGCCGCCTTCGTGGCGGGCCTCCCCCGCAGGCTCCTGTCGCACCCAAACGGCGGCGCCCTCGCAATCGTCGGACATGTCGAGCGCGCGTGGAGCTATTCCTTCGCCTGGCCCCGCCTCGACGAGCAGATAGGAACGTTCACCAGCACCCTGTCGGCGCTGTTCAAGGGAAGGCCGCTGGGAGCGGCGCTCGAGTACTTCAACGACCGGTACGCGGCGCTGACGGTGGAACTGGAGAGCGCGAAGGAGACCATCCAGTTCGGGGGCACCCCGGACGACGTCGGCGTTGCGGGCCTGTGGACGGCGCGCAACGACGCCAGGAACTACGTCATCATCGGCGATCCCGCGGTGCGGATCACCGGGTGAGCAGACAGGAGCGCCTTCCATGCTGCGGGTGGAGATGGTTCCGGCGGGACATGGCGATTCCATCTGGATCGAGTACGGCGATGCCTCCACTCCGCACCGAGTGCTGATCGACGGCGGCACCGGGCCCACCTACGACGCCCTGCGGTCCCGGGTGGCAGCCTTGCCTGAAGACGGCCGGCGGTTCGATCTGGCGGTGGTGACCCACATCGACGCCGACCACATCGAGGGGTTCATTCGTCTCCTCCAGGATGAGCGGCTCGGCATGGAGTTCGGAGACGTCTGGTTCAATGGGTGGCGGCACCTGCCTGGGGCCGCGTTCGGACCGGAGCAGGGAGAGATCCTCAGCGCGTTGCTGGTGGACCGGGAGATCCCGTGGAACCGCGCCTCCAACGACCAGGCGATCTGCGTCCCCGACGACGGCGAGCTGCCCACCTACGAGCTCGAGGGCGGCATGAGGCTCACCGTCCTCGCCCCGACCACACTCGAGCTGGAGAAGCTGATGGTGGTGTGGGAGCGGGAGATCGGCAAGGAGGGGCTGGTCCCCGGCTCGACACGGGAGGCGCTCGATCTCCTGCTCAAGACGAAGCGACTGCTGATCCCGGCCGAGTTCGTGCCGGGCGCCCCGGCACTCGACGTGGAAGCGCTGGCCTCACCCGATGACGACCCGGACACGTCGGAGCCGAACGCCAGCAGCATCACGCTTCTCGCCGAATTCGAGGGCCGGTCGGTCCTGTTGGCGGGCGACTGCGTGGCCGACGTGCTCGCAGCCGGAGTGCAGAGACTGCTTGCGAATCGGGGCCAGGAGGTGTTGGACGTGGACGCGTTCAAGCTTCCGCATCACGGCAGCCGGCGCAACGTCCGCGACGACTTCCTCCCGTTGGTGCGCTCCCCTCGGTACCTCGTCTCGACGAACGGGGCGTACTTCGACCATCCGGATCCTGAGGCGATCACCCGGGTACTGGTGCGTCCGGAGGAGGTGCGGACCTTCCTCTTCAACTACCGCACGCAGGAGAACGAGATCTGGGACGACCCCATGTTGATGGAGCGCTGGGGATATTCGGTTGCCTATCCCCAGCCAGGGACGGTGGGCATGGCACTGGAGCTGTAGGGGGCGACGCTGGGCTGGCGCGTGGCGCACGAGGTCGCGCGAGCGCAGGTCGAGGCCGGAAGGAAGACGAGTCGTGGCGAGGGGACGGCCCGAGTACGGGAACCTCCTGATCCGCGTCCGGGGGCGAGGCCCGGACGACGCGTATCCCCTCGAGGGTGAGTTCGGCGACGGCATCAGCCCCCGCGCCGCGATGCGGGTGGACCTGCAGGGTCTCCTGGCGACGTGGGCCGACCCGGAACGGTACGGGACGATGCTCTCGGAGGCGTTGTTCACGGGCCCAGTGGGCGAGGCATTCCGTCACTCGATCGAGCGGGCCGAACGCAGGCGGGGGCGAAGGCTGCGGATGCAGCTGTGGGTCGACGAGGCCGCTCCGGAGCTGCAGGGACTCTCCTGGGAGCGTCTGTACCACGTGGTTCGCGGCTTCCCCGTTCCCGTCTCGATCACCGCGACCACTCCATTCTCCCGCTACACCGCGCTCGATCTGCCCGAGCCGGTCCCTGTACCCACCCGGCCCATTCGACTGCTGTTCGTCGTGTCAAACCCCACCGACCTTCCGGCTGAGCTCGCACCGCTCGACGTCGACGCGGAGATCCGAAACGTCGCCGACGCCCTGGGTGATCTCCACGTGGGTGGGCAGCTCGACGTCACCGTCCTTCCGGGCCGGAGCGGGCTCAGCCCGACGCTCCGAGGTGAGCTCCACGACCAGGGCTACCAGATCCGGGACGGCGACACCAGCTTCGACCACCTCGTCAGGCTGCTGGACCGCTACCACGCCGTGCACTTCGTAGGCCACGGCCGCTTCCGGGCCGAGGACGGTGGTGGAGGCACGGCGTGGCTGTACCTGGAGCGTGAGGGCGGGGGCTGGGAGGCGGCCACGGACGGGGACCTGTCCGGCAAGCTGGTGGCGATGGGGTCGGTGCCATCGCTGGTCTTCCTGGCGGCATGCCAGACTGCATCCACGGCCAGAGACGGGCGACCGTTCGTCGGCCTCGCCCCCAAGCTCGTACGAGCTGGAGTGCCGGCGGTGGTGGCTATGCAGGACGTGGTCCCGATGCCCGTGGCCCGGCAGCTGACCTTCGACTTCTACCGGAACCTGGCGGAGCATGGCCTGGTCGATCTGGCGCTGAACCAGGCCAGGCTGGTCCTGTTCGACCGGCGGGAAGTCGACTGGTCCATCCCCGTCCTCTTCACCCGGCTCCGAGGCGGCCGGCTCTTCGCCCCCGAGGGGCTGGCGAACAAGGTCGTCGGCGAAAAGGGGGTGCTGGAGAGCACGGCTCATGGCGCAGGCGTCACGCGTGCCGGCCGCCTGGCCGAGCCGGTCCCACAGTCCCGCCCGGTGCGGCTGCTTCCCAGGCCCTTCCCGGGCCTCCTGGACCGGGACGCGGAGCTGGCGGCCGCGATCGAAGGTGTCGGCTCGGGGGCTCCCGTGCAGCTGTACGGAGAGTCCGGATCCGGCCGGACCTCCCTGCTCAGGGAGCTTCCGCAGCGGCTCCCATCCGCTCCGGACGAGGGGGCCGTGTACCTGCCGAACGCCGCTCGGCCGGTCGAGGACGTGATGCAGTTCCTGTTCGAGGCTCTGTTCCTGTCGGACGCGGCGGTCAAGCCAACCGAAGCCCAGCTCCGCACGTACCTCCGAGACGCTCGCGTGCTCTTCGAGCTGGACGACATGGACGTCCCGCCGCAGCAGGTGGAGGCGCTCCTGAACTCCCTCCCGTCGACCTCCATCGTTCTCGCATCGAACGATCGGAGCGTGCCCTCAGATGCACGGGCCGTGCTGCTCCGAGGACTTCCGGAGGGCGCGGGAGTGGAGCTGTTCCAACGAGCGCTCGGGCGGGCGATCGCCGAGGAGGAGCATGCGGATGTGGCGGCGATCTGCCGTGCCGTTGAGGGCCGCCCTCTGGCGATCACCCAGGCGGCGGCGCTGGTGCGGGACTCGGGGCAGTCGGTGCGCGAAGCGCTGGCCCTGGTCGAGCAGCGGGTCCGTACGACCGGCAAGGTGACGCCGGTCGCCGCCCTCACGGCGGAGGAGCGCCGCGTGATCGGAGTCCTCGCCGGGGTCGAAGGAGCCCCGATCCACCCCGACCACGTCGAGGCCATCGCAGGAGCACCGGCGGCGACCGACGTGCTCGACCGGCTCGCCGGACTCGGCATCGCCAGGGCGGCCAGCCCCGAGTTCGCCCTCACGGAGCCCTTGGCCCCGCCGGACGAGCGCGAGGTGGAAGCCGACCGCTGGGCCCACGAAGTGTTCACGTACTTCACCCGGTGGTGCCTGGAGCATCAGCACGACCTCGGCCGGATCCTCGAAGAGATGGACACCCTCCTCGCGGTCTTGGATCGGGCCCGGAGAGACCAGCGGGGCGAGGACTTCTTGCGGCTGGCACGGCTCGTCGAGCCGGCGCTGGTCCTTGGGCGTCGTTGGGGAGCCTGGCGGCAGCTGCTCGACCAGGAGCTGGCCGTGGCAACGACGCTGGGCAGCCGGGAGGCGGAGGCCTGGGCACTTCACCAGCTCGGGACCCGAGCCCTTGGGGAGCAGGAGACCGGCACGGCCAGGAGACTCCTGAAGGATGCCCTGAAGCTGCGGAAGTCCCGGGGTGACCGAGAGGGCGCCAAGCTGACCCGTCACAACCTGAGGCTGGCTCAGCCGTTCCTGCTCCGGTGGTGGCGACCCCTGGTCGTGGCGGCCGCGGCATCCCTAGTGGCCTTCGGAGGGTGGCAGCTCGCGGTCGGCGGAGGGGTTCTGTCGGCCGACCCCGGTGAGGTGAGGTTCCCCGATGTGCCGGTGGGGGCGACCAGCCAGGTCGAGCGCGTGGTCCTGACGAACGAGGAGGGGCGGAGGGTAGTCATCAAGAGCGTGCAGCTCCGGGGGCTCGATCCGGAGGACTTCCTCCTCGATGAGGGCTGCCACGATCGCACGCTGAGCTCCGGGGAGTCGTGCACGGTCGCCCTGCGGTTTCGACCGACGGTGGGTGGCGTTAGCACCGCGGAGCTGGTCGTGACGCCGGCGGCCGGAGACCCATTGACCCTGGAGCTGCAGGCGACCGGGCTCGTGTCGGTGTCGCTTTCCGCCCCGCTGTCGGTCGAGGAGGGCGATGCAGAGGCCGAGCAGGCCATCGAGTTCACAGTCTCGCTGACCGCTGGCAGCAGGGACCCGGTAAGCGTTGGGTTCGGATCGATCGAGGGCACCGCGACCGAGGAACAGGACTACGAGAGGATAGAGGGGACCCTGACGTTCAGTCCGGGAGACAAGGAGGAGGTCGTTTCGATCCCGATCATCGGCGATGTCCTCGATGAGTTCGACGAGACGCTCTCCCTTCTCCTCTTCGATCCTGACGGCGCCGTGATCGCGGATGGCCAGAGTGAGGCCGTCATGCTTTTGGACGACGACGACCCGCCCATCGTCTCGGTGGCGCCCCAGGAGGTGAATGAGCCAGACGAAGGGTCGACAGAGATCACATTCATAGCCCGTCTGTCGGGCCCGAGTGGACGCTCGGTGAGGGTCGACTACGCGATCAAGGATGGGACGGCGACCGCGAAGGTTGACTACGACGCGGCTGAGGGGGCCTTCGAGGGGACCTTGGGGTGGGAGCCGGGAGAGACCGAGAAGCTCATCCGACTGCACGTGCTCGGAGATCTCCTAGACGAGCCGAACGAAACGTTCTCCATCGAGCTGTCGAACCCCGAAGGCGCTGAGCTCCCAGAGACTGAGAGGACGCCGGAGGCCACCGGCACCATCCTGGACAACGATCCGCCCCCATTCGTCTCGATCTCGGATGCCAAGGTGACGGAGGGGGACCCCCCCGCCCAGATCGAGGCCACGTTCGAAGTGGTGCTTTCGTCGGTCAGCGGCCTGGACGTGACCGTCCAGGCTTTCACTGCGGAGGACCAGTTCGCGACGTGCATAGGTAGTACGCCCGGTCACGCCCGCCCAGGCGAGGACTACGTGGACGTCGAGGAGCCAGTAGCCATTCAGGCTGGACAGACCAAGGCGATGTTCACCGTCCCCATCATCTCGGACGATTCGGGCGATTGCCCCGTGGAGCGGTTCTTCGTGATCCTGTCCGGGGCTACAAACGCCTCCGTTGAGGATGGTCAGGCGGTGGGGACGATCCAGGAGGACAACGACATCGACTAGCCTCACCCACCCAGGACGGTCATAGGTCCGGGCACGCCACCGACTACCAGCTTTTGCTTGCGCTGGGATCCCTCGCAGGCGCTCCTTTTGGCCGGGCCGTAGATGCTGTCAACCACGGGTTCACTGCCAGGAGTGCGTTGAGCGATGCCTGGTGCGGGCGCTCACCCGGGGGCATCGGATCAACCGCTCCACGTCCTGGTGCACCGGCTCAACCCGGTGCTCCGAGGATGGACCGCCTACTTCCGGCACCGAGTGTCCAAGGCGACCTTCAACTACCTGCTGGCGTTCACGTGGCGCCGGGTGGTGTGCTGGCTGCGCCACAAGCACCGCAGGGCGTCGTGGAGGTACCTGAGACGGCGCTACCTCCCGGAGTGGTGGCCCTAGGAGAACGACGTCGTGCTGTTCAACCCCGGATCGGTCGCGGTGACCCGCTGCCGGTACCGGGCGGCACGCGTCCCGTCTCCCTGGGTGGTGAACGGTTGAGGGGCGTCGATCGTCACGCGACGTGGACTCGTGGAGAGCCGGATGCGTGGAGACACGCACGTCGGTTCGGAGGCGCGGGCCGGAGAGACGGACGGCCTGAGAAGGTCGAACCACGCTCCGGCCCGACCGTACACCCAGAAGGTCCGAAAAGGCGGCCGGATCGCCAACCTGGCGATCGTGATCGCCACCGGCGTGAACGCCACGGGCGCCAGGGAGATCTTGGGCCTTGACCTGCACACCTCCGAGGACGGGGCCGGATGGACCGCGTTCTTGCGAGGTCTCGTGGCCCGCGGGCTCTCCGGGGTTCGCCTGGGTGATCTCCAACGCCCATCCGGGCCTCGTCGACGCGATCGCTTCGGCCCTTCCCGGAGCGTCCTGGCAGCGGTGCCGCACGAACTTTCTTCGGAACCTGCTCACCCGGGTCCCCAAGTCGGCCGGCCCGTTCGTGGCCACGCTCGTCCGCTCGATCTTCGCCCAGCCCGATGCGGCAGCCGTCCACGCGCAGTTCGATAGGGTCAGGGGGCAGCTTGCTGAGCGGTTCCCGGCCGCGGCCGAGATGCTCAAGGACGCCGGCGTCGACATCTTGAGGACCTACCGAGGGCTCTGAACGTGTGGAAGAGTGTGCAGCACTGGGCGAAACGACCACGCACTACGCTTGGTAACCCGAAGGGAGGCGACCATGCCAAGTCGCATCGTCTCAGGGTGCCTGCCGAGCACATCCGGGTTCCGGTTCGCGAACTCCTTTCCCCACGTGCCCCTGCGGCGGATCGGCATCCCGGGTGTGGTCAGCGTCCCGATCGGCGATGCCTCGAACGGGCTGTGCGGGGGCATGGCCTTCGCCGTCCGGGACTACTTTGAGGCCGGGCGCCCGCCGCCCGATGACACCACGGCTCCCGGGAAGGGGCCCCTGTTCGACTACCTCGTGGATCGCCTCTTCGACAGCTTCAACCTGCCGCTCGGCCCAATCCGGTACCTAGAGCTGATGAACCCGCTGCTGCCCGACGGCGAGACGGTGTGGAGTCGCCTCGGGCTGGCGCCGCACGGACGGGCCTGGCGCACGGTGAAGGAGGAGTGGCCGAGGGTCCGGGCCGAGATCGACGCCGGCCACCCCTGCCCGCTCGGCCTGGTCAGGGTGAAGTCCACGAACCCCTTCGACCTGAAGGAGAACCATCAGGTCCTGGCGTACGGCTACGACCTGGTCGGAAGCTCCCTCACCTTGCACCTGTACGATCCGAACCGACCTGGCCGCGACGACGTGACCATGACCTTAGGCTTGGCGAGTTCCACGCGCGCCACGGACCTTACGGTGTTCCCTCCCGGACCCACCGTGTTCGCGTTCTTCCGAGTGGCGTACCAACCGGCGACCCCACCGTAGCCGGCGCAGCCGCAACCGGGTCTCGTCACAGCTGGTCGCGCTCGCTGGTCCGCTCCGCCGTTCCCCCGGATAGGGGCCGCAGGAATCACGACAACGGCCGACTGGACCGTTCGACCCGGAGACCTAGGGTGAGCATCGCATGAGCATCGTCGGACCGGACGTCAGCCAATACCAGCCCGGGATCGACTGGGGCCGCGTGGCCTCGATGTGCCCGTTCGCCATCGCCCGCGCCGTGCGGGAGAGTTGGAGTGAGGCGCCCCCCGCGGGGTGGCCCTCAGGGACGGACCACGGCTTCCCCCGCAACTGGCCCGCGATGAAGGCCGCCGGGCTCATCCGCGGCGCATACCTGTTCATCAATGACAGCGTCGCGGGGGAGCAGCAGGCCGACCGGTTCATCCAGGTCGTCAATCAGGCCGGCGGCTGGCGGTCCCCGGGGGACCTATCCCCCATCGTGGACTTCGAGCGCTCCAACGTCGCCAACTGCCGAGACGCCATTGCCCGACTCAAGGATAGTCTCGGCGGCAAGGTCATCCTCTATAACGGGGACCCGGGCATCGGCAGGCTCGGCGCGGACTACATCTGGATCCCCCACTATGGGATCGCCGAGTTCGACTGGGGCGACCTGCCGACCGCCTGGGACCGGAGCGAGCTCATCCTCTGGCAGTACAAGTCCCAGCACAACAACGCGACGAGCTTGCCGGACAACGCGCCCGGCTACGGCGGCGAGATGGACATGAACGTGCTGATGTTCGGGCGGGGCGAGATGAGCGACCTGCGCCGACTGGCGGGGCTGGAACAGGAGGAAGACATGGGGTTCGTCGAGTTCAAGAAGGGCTGGCA
>Ga0184633_10000398_pt1 | contig 15606 bp, 14 predicted proteins | sample PLM31_170_b1_FD_133156 | JGI IMG/M metagenome (GOLD analysis project Ga0184633, IMG submission 133156) | Groundwater sediment microbial communities from an aquifer in East River, Colorado, USA - PLM3-1_170_b1 | ecosystem: Environmental > Terrestrial > Soil > Riparian zone | place: USA: East...
CTCCGGGTGGAGCGGTTCAACCCGCAGATTTCCGATCTGAGCCTTGCACAGGCGCGAACGGCCTGGACGCCGGCGGTTAGGACGACCCTGACAACAACCGGGCGCGATGCGCCCGTGAACAGTTTTCTGTCAGGGGCGCAAGACAAGGTGACGAGCGGCCTGTTTTCAAGCGCGATGGACGTTACCCAGGCCCTTCCCTGGGGCGGGAGTGCATCGGCGTCCTGGGATAGCTCCCGGTCAACAACAAACAATCTGTTCTCGAATTTCAACCCGACGCTCCAATCGAACGTCGCGTTTCAATATGTGCAGCCCTTCGCGCGGAATTTCCGCATCGACGCGGCGCGGCAGCAGCTCCTTGTCACGCGGAAAGACCGCGAGATTTCCGATGTCCAGCTCCGCCAGACCGTCGTCAACACGGTTCGGAACGTCAAGAACGGCTACTGGGATCTTGCGTACGCCGTGGCCTCGCTCGCGGTGCAGCAGCAATCGCTCGATCTCGCGCGTCGGTCCGTCCGCGATACGCGCGCTCGCGTCGAGATCGGCACCATGGCTCCGATCGATATTGTGGCCGCTGACGCTGAGGTCGCGCAGCGTGAAGAGGCAGTGATTGTGGCGGAAGCCGCGATCGAGCAGACTGAGGATCGGTTACGGTCGCTGATCCTCGATCCGGCGATACCCGATTTCTGGAACGTGCACTTCGAGCTCACGGACGTGACGCCGCTCCAGGTTCAGCCAATCGACCTGGACGCCGCCGTGCGCAATGCGTCCATCAACCGCACCGATCTCCAGCAGGCGCGCAAGACACTGGAATCGAGCGACATCAATCTTCGTTATCTGCGTAACCAGACACTGCCAGACGTCAATCTGCAGCTCAACTACGGGCTGACGGGGCTCGGTGGCACCCAGTTCGTTCGTGGCCAAGGATTTCCTGGGCCAGTCGTCGGGCAACTCGAGCACGGATTTGGATCGGTGCTCGGCGACGTGTTCCGGAACGATTTTCCGAATTGGTCGTTGTCGGTCACTCTCGGCTACCCAATCGGCGTGGCGGCCGCTGAGGCGAATTTCGCGCGGGCCAGGTTGCAGTACACACAGTCAGAGACTCAGATCAGAAATCTCGAATTGCAGGTGGTCACACAGGTTCGCGACGCGGGACGCCAGGCTCATACCAACGCAAAACGTGTGGAGTCGACACGCGTGGCGCGTCAGCTCAGCGAGCAACGACTCCAGGCGGAGGAAAAGAAATCAGCGGCCGGCACCTCGACCAGCTTCTTTGTGTTCCAGGCGCAGCGCGACCTGGCACAGGCACGCAACAACGAGCTGCGGGCGACCCTCGACTACACCAGGTCGTTGGTGGATTTCGAGACGGTGCAGGAAAGCTCACTCGGTGGAAATGGTGGAAGTGTCACGGTCGCAACCAGTGGCGCATCGCCCGGTAGCGCCGCCACGAGTCCGGGCAGCGGGAGTACCGCACAGCCGATCCAGGTCAATTTGGGTCCCAACTCGCCCTAACACTCTGCTAACTACAGTACACTGCCCCGCGTGCCGCCGCTCTCGGTCACGATCATTACCAAGAACGAGGCGTCCAACATCGCCGAGGCGCTTCGATCGGTGTCCTGGGCTGACGAGACGATCGTCGTTGACGCCGAGAGCACCGACGAGACCGTCGCCGTCGCGCGCCCTCACGCCACACGCGTGCTCGTGCGGCCCTGGAACGGCTACGGCGATCAGAAGAATTTCGCGGCCGGCCTGGCACAACACGATTGGATCCTCTCAATCGATGCCGACGAGCGGGTCACTCCGGAACTTGCGGCCGAAATTGGCCGTACGCTGGACTCAAGTCCGCTGGTGCACGGTTTTCAAATCCCGCGTATCACGTTCCACCTAGGCCGCTGGATCAAATCGACTGACTGGTATCCCGATTACCAGTTGCGGCTCTACGACCGCCGCCACGCGCGGTGGAACAATCGTCATGTCCACGAATCAGTGACGGTCGATGGGCAGGCGGCACGCCTGCGCGGCGAGTTGCAGCATTTTGCCTATCGCGACCTGTCGCATCACCTGCAGACGATCGATCGCTACACCACCCTCGCAGCACGCCAGATGTACGACCAGGGACGCCGCGCCGGGATCATCGACCTGCTTTTTCACCCCCCGTTCGCGTTTCTGCGCAACTACGTCCTGCGGCTTGGCATCCGTGACGGGCTCGCGGGCCTGATCATTTCGCTGTTGAACTCCTATTACGTGATGTTGAAGTTTGCAAAGCTGTGGGAGCTGCAGCGCAGAACCTGATGTTCTCGCTCCACATTGATACTGCGCGAACCTGGCGCGGGGGGCAGCACCAGGTGCTGCTCACGATCCAAGGTCTTCGCTCGGTAGGCCATCGCGCCGTGTTGGTGGCGCACCCCGAGGGAGAACTCTTCCGGCGCATGTCGGAGGGCCACGACTTGATTGGCCTGGCACCGCGTCACGAACTCGATCTGGCGGCCGCTTGGCGATTGTGGCGCGTCATCAAGCGGCTGCAGCCCGAGCTTATTCATGCGCACGATCCCCACGCTGTCTCGGCGGCGGCGCTCGCGCTCTCGTTTGGCTCGCCGTCTCCCTTGCCACCGCTCATCGCTTCCCGGCGCGTCGATTTCCACCTGAAAGGCGCCTCGCTGTCACGTTGGAAGTACCGCCAGGTCGACTGTTTCGTTGCGGCCTCGAACGCCATCCGGGACATGCTTCTTGAAGACGGCATTGAGGACTCACGTGCCGTGACTGTCCATGAAGGCGTCGATATCGACCACGTCCTTAGTGCACCGCCGATCAACATCCATGCCGAGTTCTGGCTGCCGACGCACGCTCCAATTGTGGGAAATGTCGCCGCATTGGTGCCACATAAAGGGCAACGGTACCTGATCGAATCGGCGTCGCTCGTCCTTCGCGAGGTACCCGATGCGCGTTTCATCATTCTTGGGGAAGGAGAGTTGCGCGCTCACCTGGAGCATCAAATCCGTAACGGACGACTCGACAAGCACATCATCCTCGCCGGCTTTCGACCGGACGTGATGTCGTTTCACCGATCGTTCGACCTGTTCGTCATGAGCTCGATCACCGAGGGACTTGGGACTTCGCTGCTCGACGCGATGGCCGCTTCGAAAGCGATCGTGGCAACGAGCACTGGTGGTATTCCAGAGGTCGTCCTCGACGGCGAGACGGGCCTGCTTGTTCCGCCTCGCGACCCGCCGGGGCTCGCCGCCGCTATCGTCAGGCTGCTACGAGACGATGCATTGCGAGCTGAGATGGCAAGGCGGGCATTCGAGCGGGTGCAGTCGCGGTTCAGCGCCACGCGGATGGTCGAGCAGACGCTGAACGTGTACGAGTCCAGACTCGGCAGCCAGGCCCGGCTGAAGGCGGACACGTCCCGAGACGATCGCCACTCCAGGTCCGGCTGAAGCCGGACACTACCGTTGCTTCCTCGGATGGCAATGCCCGGACAGCGGACACTGCGAATCGCGTTGCGAGCGGTTGAATCCGCACGCGTTCGCCATTCCAAGATGACACAGTGAGAAGTCATACTTGACTGGATCTTCCGGATCCAGCGCGCGCAGGACGGTGGTGATCTCAGCCGCCATCTTCCACCCTGGGCTCATCCGTCGCGTCAATCGCAGGCATCGTCCTACGCGGATGACGTGAGTATCCAGGGGCACGATGAGCTGTGTTGGGGACACGCGCGTCCACACCCCCAGGTCCACCGCGTCACGCCGAACCATCCAGCGCAGGAACAGATTGAGCCGCTTGCAGCCGCTCCCCGAGGACGGTCTCGGAAAAAAATAATGGGCGCCTGGCCTCGCCGGCACCCGGCCGTATGCGGCGCGCAAATCGATGGCCCGTGCCCGCGCCGCGAACGAGTCGAGCGCCGGCGCGACATCCACGCCGCTGCGATCGTGCCCCTTCAGGAAGAACGCCTCGATCGATCCGTCTTCGAGCATGGTTCGCATAATCCACAGCAGCGCCTTCAGATCGCTGCCACGAATCCAACGGTGCACCACAGGGCTCAGCGGCTTCCCGTCGCGTTGTGGCTCGAACCGGCGTACGAACGCCGCCGGCGATGGACCGAGCACTTCCAGGACGCGCTCGATCGATTGCAGGACGCTGCCGACCCGGCCAAACGCGAGCGCGGCCGCGCAAAAGCCAACCACCTCTTGGTCGGCCGGATTGTGAAACCGCCGGACGATCTGGATCGGATCGGTCGCCGCGTCGATGCAGTTGAACTGATGGTAGAGCGCGTCGAGGGGTTCTTTGAGATCGCCTGAGCGGGGGCTGCATCTCGGCATGTGTGGTCCGCCTAGGCGGCGAAGGCGCGCGCCGCGGCGGGAACATCAGGATTCGCATACACGACGCGTCCGCCCACAATCGTCGCGGCCACGCCGCCGCGCAGTTTCCAGCCGTCAAACGGAGTGTTTCTTGATTTCGAGCGCATGCGCGAGGCGTTGAGCGTCACGCTCAGGTTTGGGGCGAGAATCGTGATGTCGGCGGGCGCTCCGACCGCAAGCGACCCACCTGGAACACCGAGGATGCGCGCGGGGTTCGTGGATAACAACTCGATCAGCCTGCCGATCCGGATGAGACCAGTATGCACCAGCCGATCGAAGGAGAGCGGGACGCAGCTTTCCAGCCCCACGATGCCGAAGGGCGCCCGGTCGAATTCGACTTTCTTCTCGTCGTAATGGTGCGGAGCGTGATCGGTCGCGATCGCGTCGATGCTGCCGTCCACGATTCCCTGCAACAGCGCATCCCGATCGGCGGCCTCCCTGAGGGGCGGGTTCATTTTTGCGTTCGTGTCATAACTGATGGGGGCCGCGAGCGACTCATCCGTGAGCGTCAAATGGTGCGGCGTGACCTCGCAGGTCACGCGCACGCCGCGTGTCTTGCCCATCCGTACCGCGTCGAGAGAGCCTCTGACGCTCATGTGCGCGATATGGACATGGCCGCCAGTGAGCTCGGCCAGCGTGATGTCACGCTGGGCCATAATGGATTCCGCGGCTGCTGGAATGCCGCGTAGCCCGAGCAGCGACGCCTGATATCCCTCATGCGCGACGCCGTCGCCCTTCAGCGATTGATCTTCGCAATGATCGATGACCGGCATCCCGAACATGCTCGCGTATTCGAGCGCGCGCCGCATCAGCACCGCCGTCGCGACCGGTCGGCCATCGTCTGAGATCGCGACGCACCCCGCGGCGCGCAATTCCGCGATGTCCGCAAGGTGCTCGCCGCGTGATCCGCGCGACACGGCGCCGATCGGATACACGCGGGCGAGTCGCGAGTCGGCGGCTTTCTTCAGAATGTATTCGGTGATTCCCGCGCTGTCATTGACAGGATCCGTGTTAGGCATGCAGGCGACGGCGGTGAACCCGCCGGCCACGGCCGCGGCGGTACCGGTCGCGACCGTCTCTTTGTGTTCCTGCCCAGGCTCACGGAGGTGCACGTGCATATCAATGAGACCGGGAGCGATCACACAGTCTGCGGGCACGTCGATGACCGTCATGTCCGACCTGTCGACGGGGATGGCGACATCGACCCGAGCGATGCGACCGCCGTCGATGAGGACGTCACACCTGCCATCCACGCCGGTTGCCGGGTCGACGACGCGCCCGCCCTTAAGCAGCTGCTTCATGCTCGACTCCGCCAGCTAACAGGTACAAGACTGCCATCCTGATGGCCACGCCGTTGGCCACCTGTTCCAGAATCACCGAGTACGGTCCGTCCGCGACTTCTGAGGCAATCTCCACGCCGCGGTTCAGCGGACCAGGATGCATGATGATCACCCCTGGGCTGGCGCGGCGCACGCGCTCTTCCGTCATCCCGAACACGGTGAAATACTCGCGCAGTGATGGAACAAACACCCCTTGCATCCGCTCGAGCTGCACGCGGAGCAGCATCACGACGTCCGCCCCCTCTATCGCCCGATCGATCGACGTCGTGGCAGACACGCCCATCCGCTCGATGCCGGGCGGCACGAGCGTCGGCGGACCGCTGACCCAGACATCGGCGCCGAGCTTCGTGAGCAGCAGCACATTCGATCGCAGCACGCGGCTGTGCAACAAATCGCCGACAATCGCGATCTTGAGGCCGCGCATGCATCCTTTGTGCTCCCGGATCGTGAACGCGTCGAGCAGCGCTTGCGTGGGATGTTCGTGCGTGCCATCGCCGGCATTGATGATGCCGGCGCGACAGATGCGCGAGAGCAGGTGACAGGCTCCGGATGATGGATGCCGCAGCACAATCATGTCCGGAGCCATGGCCTCGAGATTGAGCGCCGTGTCCGCGAGCGTTTCCCCCTTCTGAACGCTCGATGTCGCGGTCGCAATGTTGAGCGTATCCGCGCTCAATCGTTTTTCCGCAATTTCAAATGACGTCCGCGTTCTGGTGCTTGGCTCGAAAAACAGGTTGACGATCGTCTTGCCCCTCAGCGTCGGCACTTTCTTGATCGGACGGAAACCAATTTCCTTCATGGCCTCCGCCGTATCGAGGATGAGCAGAATCTCTTCGGGAGTCAGATCGGCAATTCCCAGCAGATCCTTATGCCGCAGAGCGCGGGCCGCCGGTGGCACCGCAGCCGCAGGTGTCGAACGCTCGATGTCGGCTCCAGCCGATGGCGCGACGCGATCGGAATTCATGACTGGTGCTCCTCGACGAGCACCTCGTCGGCGCCGTCTGTTTCGTGCAGGCGCACCTGGACGCTCTCCTTGAGCGACGTGGGCAGATTTTTTCCCACATAGTCCGCCTTGATCGGCAGCTCACGATGGCCGCGGTCGACGAGGACCACGAGCTGAATCGCCTTCGGACGCCCGAAATCGATCAGCGCGTCCAGAGCCGCACGCACGGTCCGACCGGTATACAACACGTCATCGACCAGCAAGATCTTGCGGTCGTCGATTGAAAAAGGAATCTCGGTGCGTCGAATCACAGGTTGTGGACCGACCGGCGACCGCATGAGGTCATCGCGGTACAGCGTGATGTCGAGCGTGCCCGTGGGCACATCCTCCTTGGTGATGTCCAACAGGCGCTGGGCCAGGCGTCGGGCGAGCGTCACCCCCCGGGTACGGATACCGACCAACGCCAGTTCGTCGACGCCCCGATTGCGTTCGACGATCTCATGCGCGATGCGCGCGAGGGTGCGATCGATGCGGTCGGCATCCATCACGACCGGCATGGCGGCCCCGCAGAAACAACGCTGTGTGGATGAATCACCCGCGCGATCGGAAGCGCGGCACGGAGGGGCGGACGAGAGGTGAGCATGCTCTTTTCGACCTCGCTGGGCCGCTATTAAAGAGGGCTTCAGTATAGCACGGGTTGGGATTGAGTATACTTCCGTCGATGCTGCGCGACGTCGAAGCCGCCGTCATCTCGAACGTTCATCTGTCCGCCGATTACAACGTCCTCGCGTTAGCCGCTCCTGAGATCGCCGTCGATGCGCAGCCCGGTCAGTTCGTCATGGTGAAGCCGGGCGGACGCGTTGACCCCTTGCTGCGCCGGCCGTTTTCAATCTTTGAGATCCTGCGCGACGGCGAGCGCGTCACCGGCCTGTCTCTGTTGAGCAAGCGCATCGGGGTGAGCACCGGGTTGTTGTTCGATGCGCAACCTGGCGACCGCATTCTCTGTCTCGGGCCACTCGGAAAGCCGTTTGTGCCGGTGCCTCCCCCGATTGAAGCGTGGATGGTGGCAGGCGGGGTCGGGCTCGCACCGTTCGCAACGCTGGCGGAGGTATTGAAGCGCCTCGGCACGCACGTCAGGTTGTATTACGGAGCCCGTCACGCATCCGACCTTTTTTACCTCGATTTTTTCGAACATCTCGGGGTACAGATGGTGCTCGCGACCGAGGATGGCAGCCGCGGTGTGCGTGGACGAATCATCGTGCCGCTCGAGCGCGACCTGGGCGAGCCCTCCCGCGCCTCGACGATCTACGCATGTGGGCCTGAGCCGATGCTGGCAGCCGTCGCGAAATTGGCGGCGGCGGCCGGACGGCCGTCGCAAGTATCAGTGGAACGCGTGATGAGCTGCGGTCTGGGCGGATGCTATAGCTGCGTCATTCCCGTCCGCGGCGGCCGCGCGTCTCATTTCGTGCGGTCGTGCCTCGCCGGGCCTGTGTTTGATGGCGCCGCAATAGACTGGGATGGCGTGCGGTGATCAGTCGACAGTCATCAGTCATCAGTCATCAGTCGTCAGTCGTCAGTCGTCAGTCAGGCATCAGTCATGCAGGATCAAAGCCCAAAGCCCGAAGCCCGAAGCCCGAAGCCCGAAGTCGATCTGACGACTCGGATCGGCTCACTCACGTTGAACAATCCGTTCATTGCCGCGAGCGGCTGCTTCGGCTACGGAACCGAGTACGCCGATGTCGTCGACCTCTCCACGTTAGGCGCCATTGCGGTGAAGGGACTGTTTCTGAACGCGCGCGAAGGTCACACGCCGCCGCGGATCGTCGAAACACCGGCCGGCATGTTGAATGCGATCGGATTGCAGGGCATCGGCGTCCATCGATTCATTCGCGAGAAGATGCCGCAACTGCGCGAGCGCGGCGCGGTGGTGCTGGTGAACATCTGCGGCACCACGATCGAGGAATATGTCGAGCTGGCGCGCATCCTCTCTGATGTCGACGGCGTCGCCGCCCTCGAGCTCAACATTTCGTGTCCAAACATCAAGGAGGGCGGCATCACCTTTGGGTGCAACCTGACAGGCACGTACGATGTGGTGAGTGCCGTCCGGCAGGTCACACGGCTTCCCGTCATCCCCAAGCTGACACCGAATGTGACCGACGTGGCTTCGTTCGCCCGCGCGGCCGAAGAGGCCGGTGCTGACGCCGTGTCGCTCGTCAACACGTTTCTGGCCATGGTCATCGACGTCGAGACGCGTCGCCCAGCACTGTCAAACATCGTCGGCGGATTGAGCGGTCCGGCCATCAGGCCGATTGCCGTGCGCATGGTGTACGAGTGCGGCCGAGCCGTGAACATTCCGATCATCGGCATGGGCGGGATCGCCTCGGCGCGCGACGCGCTCGAGTTCATGATTGCCGGCGCGTCGGCCGTTCAGGTCGGCACCGCGAATTTCGTGGACCCGTTCATCTGGTCGAAACTGCTCGGCGGCGTGACAGACTACATGGCACGGCATCAGATCGTCCGCATCGCCGATCTGGTTGGCACCCTCGACACACGCGCACGTGAGAAGGAATGGATCAGCTCTTAGTGGCGCTGAGATACCCGTGCTCCTCATCGACGGCCGAAAGAGCGCGAAGTATCGAATTACGGAGAGTGAATTGATGAGAACACTTGCCGGGTAATTGTTTAGCGCATCGGAATGAGCAGCGCTAAACAATTACTAGAGAAGGAGTTGCGATTCTAATCCTCGCGCCGTTCGCGTTGGGCGCGTCGCCACGTCCTCTCGCAACTCCTTTACTTCGCTGTCACGATAAAGTGCCCGCGGCGGTTTTGTTGCCAGCAGCCTTCGCTTTCCTCACGGCAGAACGGCTGTTCCTTCCCTTTGCTCACCGTCAGAATGCGGTCGGCCGGAATGCCGAGATTGACGAGGTACTCCTTGACTGCGGACGCGCGCCGGTCGGCGAGCGCGATGTTGTACTCCCCGCTGCCCCGCGAATCGCAGTGCCCTTCAACCGTGATCCGCGTGCTGGTCCAGCGTCTGAGCCAGTCCGCGTTCGTCTGCAGCGGTCCGCGCCCCTCATCGCGAATCACTGACTTGTCGTAATCGAAGAACACGTCACCCAATGGCCGCTCCGCATTGAGTTGATCGAGCGACTTTTGCTGGAAGATCTGGTCTTCCGTCAAAGGCGCCGGCGCGCGTGGCGCAGGTGGTGGTGGTGGTGGTGCCGGCGGCGGCGGCGGTGGGGTTGGCTTCGCGGTTGGCGCCAGTGCGGCAGCCGGCGGCGGCGGAGCGGGAGCGGCTGCCGGCGCTTTCTTCGCACAGCCTGCGATTCCCAGCGCCGCACACACGCACACGACCAACAAGGAATGTCGGAGCATTGGCCCTCTCCTTATGAGTGTCGTCACACAGTTTGCCGGTCAGAGTACCGTGGGGGGTACAAACTGTCAACAAGCCGTACACATGTTCGTACACATTTCTTCCATAGCTATCGCCAATTTCGAAGCCCGGCTTTAGCCGGCTCCGCCCGACGAAGCTCAACGAGCTTCGTCGGGCGGGGTAGAATCCTGGCTCGTGGACCGTCTTCTCGAGGCGACCTCCGCTGCGGAGCACGCACACTTCTGGTACCACGGGTTTAAAGCATTCGTGCGTCCTCTGCTCGAACAGGCCACCGCGGGCCTTTCGCATCCCCGGCTGCTCGATTGCGGATGCGGCACCGGCGCAAATCTTCGCATGCTTGCACAGTATGGCGAGGCCTTTGGCTTCGACCTGACATGGCGAGGCCTCGAATTCGCCGGAGAGCAGGGCATCCGTCGAATCGCGCAGGCCAGCGTCACCGCCGTACCGTTCGCCAGCGAACGTTTCGACGTCGTGACATCGTTCGACATCCTGTACTGTCTCCCGGATCGCGCCGAAGAAGCGGCGATCGCCGAGATGAGCCGCTTGTTGAGACCGGGGGGCGCTGTCATCGTGAATGTGGCGGCGCTGCACATGCTCCGGGGCGATCATTCGGCTTTCGGCGGTGAAGTCCGTCGTTACACGACACGTCGACTTCGGCATGCGCTCGAGCGGGGCGGCTTCGATATTTTTCGGCTGACATATACCAATGCGAGCATCTTTCCGGTGGTCGCCCTCACTCGGCTCTGGCAGCGCTTGAGGGGTGTGGACCACGATTCGACCACGGGAGATTTGTTTCTGCTGCCAGCACCGATCAACGCGGCGCTCACGGGAGTGCTGCTGGCCGAAGCCGCGGCACTGAAATGGGTGAGCATGCCAGTGGGAAGCTCGGTACTGTGCCTCGCACGGAAGAGAGCGCCTGCGGCTGCTGCGCTATCTCGTCGCTTCCCGTAGCTCGAATTTCCAGATCCTGAGTCCCAACCTCCGCCGATCGGCGTTTTCGGACCGCTCTGCGGGCACAAATGTCTCGTCAGTGTCGAGTATCAGTCGATCGCCGGCTGCACGCAGCGCGTCTGCGGGAATGCGAACGTTCAAATCGAAATCATTCGAGAGTTGTTGCTGCGCCAGGACACGATCACCCGCTCGTACCCTCACAAGAGCAGGGCGATCGAAGGAACGCAGCGGAGATTCGCCGGCGACAGTCAAGACGAGATCCTTGCCCGCATGATGCACGATCGTCTCGGCATGGTTGCTCGTCCATCGCCACAGTCGGCCGGTGATTGGATTGAACTCCTGCTCGTGCCAACCAGTATCGAATCCCCAAAGCACTCGACCTGTCGGCTGAACGTTGAACTGTTCGATACCGATGTTCGCCGGTCCAGATCCATCCGCGCGGGCCGCGGTGATTTCGACGCGCGCGTATCGGCCAGCTCCCTCCAGGGCGCCGTCCGGCAAATCGAGCAACTGAACAAAAAACCCCGGGTCCGATGGCGCAAGCAGCGTCCGGACGATGTGACCGTCAAGAGAGACGGTGACGGTTCCGTGAACACCAGCGGTGGGATCGAGATTGCGACCGCCAATCAGAAGAACCGCCGCCTCGGCGTCGCGTCGTATGTACCCAACGATCGGCGTCCGGCCAGGTCGAATTCGATCGAGCCGAGCGACCCCGGCAGTCTCCGGCGTGACATCCCAGCCCTCCATCAGGAACCAGCCGGGATCATCGATTTCGACCCAATCAACGGCACTCGGGCGCGCGCCCGAGAGGAGCCTGCCGAGCTCCGGCGCCCAACGATACGTGCCCCGCACGCGCGTGCTGAGTGGATCGATGAGTCCCAGATCCGTGCGCGTTGGATCCGCGAGAAACCAGAGAGAGCCTTTGTCATCGTCGAGCCAATATCGCGAGGCCGCCAGCCACTCGTGTGCCGGAACGGCGTCGAGCAGCCGAGTCGTTTGTGGTGGCGCCACCTGGACGGCGCGCGCGAACACATAATGCATGCCGAGGGCCGGTTCTTGAGGGGCGGACCGGGCTGCTGCACTCACGTCGGAGAGCGCTTCAGCAACGGGACTGGGTCGGCTCGCATACACCGATACCGCGGGAACCGCAATCCACGCAGCCCATACCGCGACACCTGCCACAGCGGGCACCGCGATGCGGCGACCGGCTGACGACAAGCCGCGGACGATCAGGTAGCACACGGCAGGCACCACAGGCAGGGCATAGCGCGTCGTGACGGTCTCTTGCAACAGGAGATGGAATATCAAGTACGGTACGGCCAGCACGCCCAGCAGCAGGAGTCCCATTCGGGCCCGCGCCACCATGACCGCGAACCCGAGTACGGACAGCGTGACCGCAGCGATGCCTAAAACGGTGGACCCCCACGGCAGCACAAGAGTATTGATGACAGCCGCCGCAAGGCTGCGTGCCGTGGGGTTGCGGATCAACATGTCCACGCCCGAGAAATCTTCGCCAGCCTGGCTTCCAAGCGCCTCCATGTACGCGCGCAGGCCGCCAGACGCGATCACCATCGGAATCGCCCAGAGGAGCACGCCCAACGCGAACGCCATCGAGGCCCCGAGAATCGCTCCCGCGGCGCCGCGACCGACCCGATGGAGAATGACGAGCATCAATGGCGGGGCGGTCAGCCAGATCGTCTGCGAGCGGAACCCGAGGGCCAGGGCGGCAGTCAGTGACCCAAGGACGATCAAGCGTCCGGACGCGGCCAGCCCGTCGCGGTCGCCCGCCTGCATCTTGCGCTGCCGACAGAACGCGGTGGCCACAAGTGCTTGAGCGACGAGCGCGACTGCAAGCCCCGGCACATCGCTCATGGGCCTGACCGCGGTAAACCAGAATAAGGGGCAGGCAATGGTCAGAACGGTGGCAAACGCCGCTCGACGCGTGTCCGCCCCGTCAGACGTGCGGCGTTCAATCCCATCAATCGCACGAAACAGATCCAGGAGCGCGAAGATCGCGATCGCCCCGAACAGCGTTCCCCACACCGACAGCGCCTGAGGCTCGCTGAGTCCCATCATCCGCCCCAGTTTGCCGAGCGCGATGAAGACCGGATAGCCGGGGGGATGTGGTTGATGGCGGGTCGGATCGAAGTCTCGCAATCCGAGCGCAAAGTTCAGCGAATCGATATCTTCGAGTCCGGGTGCGAGAAACGGAAGGTGGCTGGCGAGAAAAAGGAGGGCAAGCGCCAGCGCCCAGACGCGCGTCATTCTGTCTTCTGTTTTCTGAATTCTATCTTCTGTATGTTCAGTCCTTCGTTGAGGCTGCCCGCGCGGTATCCCTGCAAGTCGAGACTGATGTACTGATACCCGATCGCCTTCAGCTCGCGCACGAGTGACCGGCGAGTCTCTGGACCGAAGGCGAGCCCAATTTGATCTTCCATCAGTTCCAGACGCGCCACCACATCATGGTGCCGCACGCGGCATCCACGGAAGCCCAGTCGATGGAGGACCGCCTCGGCTTGCTCGATCATCCGCAGCTTCTCTGGCGTGACCTCGTGGTGATACGGGATGCGAGACGACAAACAGGCGGACGCTGGCTCGTCCCACACCGGCAACCGGGCGCGACGGCTCAACTCGCGGATCTCCGCTTTGGTCAGATCGGCCTCGTCCAGAGGACTGCGTACTCCAAACTCACGCGCGGCCTGCCGCCCGGGGCGGTAATCGCCGCGGTCGTCCGCGTTGTTGCCGTCGACGACCGCCGCCACACCGCGCGCACGGGCAAGCGCCGTCAGTTGCGTAAAGAGCTCGTGCTTGCAGTGATAGCAGCGATCGGCGGCGTTCGCCCGGTACTCCGGCCGCTCCATTTCCGCTGTCTGAATGATCTCGTGGTGGAATCCGAACGTGGTCGCAAGATGGAGAGCGGTCTGCCTGTGGCGATCGGCGTAACTGGGACTGTCAGCCGTCACGCAGAGCGCATCAGAGCCGAGCCGCTGCGTCGCCACATACGCGAGATATGCGCTGTCGACTCCTCCGCTGAAGGCCACGATGACGGAGCCCAGCTCGCTGAGGATCTGGTGCAGCTTTGCCTCTTTCCACGCCACCGTTCGTTCCAGGTGGTTCGAATGCCGCTCATCGATCCGTCCGGCGACGTGGTCGATCGGGTGCATCACTCGTCTCATTTTTCGTCCTCGCCCTCCTCCTCTTCATCATCTTCTTCGTCGTCTACATCGTCGTCTTCTTCTTCGTCGTCGTCGTCGTCTCCATCAGCAGCGAGAACCAATTCGACGGGCGAGAGGCCGGTCACTTCGAGGTTGGTGCCACAGTCGGGGCAACTGATCAAATCGCCCTTGTCGACGTCGTACTCGTCGAGCTCGATATCAGCGTCGCATTCGGGGCAGGCCGCCATGGGCCCTCCTGGGAAGGGCTTCGTCTCCGTCACGCACAGGCGCGATTGCGCCCAATCAGCCGCGATCGGCACGAAAAGATAAGAGTTCGGATTATAGCGAGAACCTGATAAATTCTGCAATGCACCCCACAGCACACCGCCGTAAGATCCGATACTCTGTTTACATGACGACGGCCAGCACGGCGACAAAAACCGTCATCATCGCTGATGATACGGCGTTCGTCCGTGACCGCTTCAAGGCCGCGCTCGAAACCGCGGGGCATCGGGCCGTTGCGGTCAAGAGCGCCGCCGAGCTGTTGGCTCGCGTACGCGCCGATCTGGAGCAGATCGATCTGCTGGTGGTCGACCTGCGGTTACCCCATCAGGCCGGCGTCGAGCTGGTCCGCAGTGTCCGCAAGATCGACAACGGGAAGTTGCCCATCCTCGTCTTCAGTGGAACCATCAGCAGCGCCGAAGAGGTACGCCAGCTCGCGGCGCTGGGCGTGGCCGGCTACGTCAACGAGTACAGCGCCGTTCAGCATATCCTGCCGTCGCTCGCGCCTCATTTGTTTCCTGACAACTTCAATCGGCGCGGAAGCCCGCGCGTGGTGCTTGGCATCCCCATCGCCTACCGCTTCGGCAACACGATCGCGGCGGCGTTGACGCTGAATTTGAGCCGGGGCGGCATCGCCATCCGCACCACAAGCCCGCTCGATCCCGGTGCGCGCGCGCGTCTGCGTTTTCGCCTCCCTGGATCGAAGAAGGATATCGATGCGGAGGCGCGCACCTCCTGGAGCGATGGACGCGTCGGGATGGGACTGCAGTTCGAAAAAGTCGATCCTGCCGACCAGGCTGCCATTGACGACTTCGTCGACGCGCACTTCTTTACCAACCGGAAGGCGTAAATCAATTTCCTCCCGCCGGAGGAGTCTCTCATGGAACACCTGGCGTCCGATCTCATCGTGGGATTCTTGGCGATCTTTGCGCTCGTGTTCCTGAACGGGTTCTTCGTCGCCGCTGAGTTTGCCATCGTGACCGTCCGGAAAACCCGCATCGATCAGTTGATTGCCGAAGGACATCGATTCGCCCCGACGGTGCGGCGCGCGGTCATGGATCCGGACCGCTATATCGCCGCGACCCAGCTCGGCATCACGATGGCCAGCCTGGGTCTTGGCTGGATCGGCGAGCCGATGCTCGCGTCGGTGATTGAGCCCGGATTCCAGTTCCTGCCGGGCATGCTC
>Ga0184633_10000399_pt1 | contig 15579 bp, 16 predicted proteins | sample PLM31_170_b1_FD_133156 | JGI IMG/M metagenome (GOLD analysis project Ga0184633, IMG submission 133156) | Groundwater sediment microbial communities from an aquifer in East River, Colorado, USA - PLM3-1_170_b1 | ecosystem: Environmental > Terrestrial > Soil > Riparian zone | place: USA: East...
ACACGGCCATGGTGATGCCCACCACCGACCCCATCACCAGCGCGAGCGTCACCTGCCCGCGCAGGAAAGCGTTCCAGATGGGGCCGAGTTCCATGGCCAGCCGCCGCACGTCGGAGGCGTAGCCCTCCGGAACGACCTGCTCAATGGAAGGCAGGAGGCTCTTCAAATCGTGCAGCAGGTAATAGGAAACAATCAGAATGAACAGAAACCAGCCCAGCGCGGTGGCTGTGCCGGAAGCCAGCGAGCCAACCAGCGTGCCGGTCTGCTGGAGCGCGGGCTGGATGACCGACAGTAGTTGATCGTAAAGCGGCTGGAGGTCAAACGTCGAAAAATCCAGGCTGAAAGGCCCGATGGCAATGGGGCGCGAGAAATCCAGCGTGAACGGCCCAAGATGAACGGGCTGGCTGAGCAGGTTTTGCACGCGCACGGGCAGGTCGGGGAGAATTTCGACGACCGCATCGTAGAGGCCTTTGATTTGCTGCCCGATGGCAATGCCGGCCACGGTCAGCACGGCGACCAGCAACAACACCAACACCAGATACACCAGCGTGACGGCCAGCCCCCACTTCAGCCGGGTGCGGGTCGTCAACCACTCCACAATCGGGTTCAGCAGATAGGCCAGGATGAAGGCCAGGCCCAGCGGCGGGATCAATTGTTGAAAGCGGGCGAGCAACCAGCCCAAGAGAGCCACAAAGACCAGCGCCACCAGGAATTTGGTGAGCGACCCCCATTGGGGTGATGCGGGTGAGGAGGAGGATTGGGCCATAGCTGTGATTTTACGCGGAGAGGCTGATTAAACAAGCAGGGGCGGACCCACGTGTCCGCCTACGAGCACACATGGGTCTACCCGTATGGGACCAGGGTGGATCTATGTGTCCGTCGTCCGGCGGCGCAGCCGATTGAACCAGCGCAACCAGAACCACGTCTCTCGAGGCGGCAGTGGGGACTGAGTCAGCAGCTCCGGCCACGGGTCGAGGTCGAACATCTTGCGGTAGACGTAGCGCCCGAAGAGCCGCAGCGTGGCGATCAGCGGCGCGGCGAGCAGCAGGCCGACGATACCGGCGTAGCTGGTGGCGACGATGGCGCCGACGAGGATGATGATAGGATGCAGGTTGAGGCTGCGGCCCAAAATGCGGGGGTAGAGCACGTTGTCGTACACCTGTTGCAACACCAGATGGACGACGACGATCAGCAGTACATAGTAACCGGGGCTGAGGCCCAGCCAGTTGCCCGGCTGAAACAGCGCGACGAGCACGCCGAGGGTGACGATGACGAGCGCAAGATAAATGAGGTTCACCGCGGCCCCCCACGAAAGCCGCGCCCGTGTCGTGATCCACTCAATCAGCGGGTTGAGCAGATAGGCGAGAATGAACGCAAAGACCAGCGGCCCCAGCATCTCCTGGAAACGCTCCAGCAGGGAGCCGATGATCACCAGCGCAACCAGGGCGACCAGAAACTTCGTAGCCGTGTTCCAGCGTGGGGAGGCGGGCGGTTCTGCCGTCGGCGTTAGTTCACTCATGGGCCGTCACCGCGCATGATTTTACGCACCCTGCCCAATTAAACAAGTAGGGGCGTTCAATTGAACGCCCCTACGGGATGACTTACCGCCGCGGGCCGCGACCGCGATCTCCGCCGCGGTTGTCGCGATCCCCCCCGCGTCCGCCGGGCCGACCGCCCCGGTCGCCGCTGCGTCCCCCGCCGCCGCTCGGCTTGCGGTCGCGGGCCTGCGCTTCTTCGAGCGTCCAGCCCTCGAGCACGGCCTGCCGGCTCAGGCGCACCTTGCCGCCCTCGTCAACGCCAGTGACCATCACGGTCAGCTCCTCGCCCAGCCGGGCCACGTCTTCCACCTGCTCTACGCGCTCGGAGGCGAGTTGCGAGATGTGCACCAGTCCGTCCGTGCCGGGCAGGATGGCCACGAACGCGCCGAACGGCTCGACGCGCACCACCTTGCCCGTGTAGATCGCGCCGAGTTTGACGGTCTCGGTGAGGCCCTCAATCGTCTCGCGCGCGCGGGCGAGCGACTCGCCGTCCGGGCTGGCGATGAAGACCGTGCCGTCGTCCTCGATGTCAATCTTGACGCCGGTATCGTCCTGAATCTTGCGGATGACCTTGCCGCCCGGCCCGATGACGGCCCCGATCTTTTCGGGGTCAATCTGGAGGGTGATGATGCGCGGCGCGTACGGCGAGAGGTCGGCGCGCGGCGCGGGCAGGACGCTCGCGATGAAGTCGAGGATTTCGCCCCGGGCTTCGCGCGCCTGCGTCAGCGCCTCGGCCATGATCTGCGGCGTGAGGCCTTTGATCTTGATGTCCATCTGCAGGGCCGTGATGCCCACCGCCGTGCCCGCAACCTTGAAGTCCATGTCACCCAGGTGGTCTTCGACGCCCTGAATGTCGGTGAGGATGGCGTAACCGTCCCCGTCTTTCACCAGCCCCATCGCGATGCCTCCGACCGGCGCGGTGACGGGCACGCCCGCATCCATGAGCGCGAGCGTGGAGCCGCACACGGACGCCATCGAGGTGGAGCCGTTGGACGAGAGCACTTCCGAGACGAGGCGGATGGTGTACGGGAACTCTGCCGCGGGGGGCAGCACCGGAACCAGCGCGCGCTCCGCGAGCGCCCCGTGGCCGATCTCGCGCCGGGAGGAGCCGCGCAGGAAGCGCGTCTCGCCCGTGGAGAAGGGCGGGAAGTTGTAATGGTGCATGTAGCGCTTTTCTTCTTCGGGCGAGAGCGTGTCAAGCTCCTGCGCCTCGCGGGGCGTGCCGAGGGTGGCGAGCGTGAGCACCTGCGTCTCGCCGCGCGTGAACAGGCCGGAGCCGTGCGCGCGCGGGCTGAGGCCGACCTCGCCCCACAGCGGGCGAATCTGCTTGAGGCTGCGCCCGTCGGGGCGAATGCCGTCTTTGATGATGCGCGTGCGCACCACTTCTTTTTCGATGTCGTGCAGGATGCTCTTGAGGTCGGAGGGTTTGACCTCGGGCGGGTCAACGATCACGACCTGCCCCATCGGCTGGCCTTCGCCCGCGATCCCCGCGACAACCGGCACGGGCTTTTCGGCATAGGCCGTGAGGAGGTCCTGGGTCAGCGCGTCGAGCGCGGCTTCGCGCTCTTCCTTGCCGGGGAGGCTCAGCGCCTCGGCCATGCGGCGGCCCACTTTGGCGCGCACATCGGCCACGAGTTTTTCGTCGAAGACGAACTTCCTGTATGCGCGCTTCGGCTTGCCGGCTTCCTTCGCCATCTGTTCCTGCACGGCAATGAACGGCTGGAAAGCCTTGTGCCCGAATTCGAGCGCTTTAACCATCACGTCTTCAGGGACTTCGTTCGCGCCGCACTCGACCATCAGGATGGCCTCGCGCGTCCCGGCGATGCGCAGGTCGAGCGTGGAATGCTCCGTCTGCTCGAAGGTGGGGTTGACGATGAACTCGCCGTCCACCAGTCCTACCCGCACCGCCGCCACCGGCCCGTCGAACGGCGGCGCGCCGAACGGGATATCCGAGAGGGTGAGGGCCGCGGAGGCCGCCACAATCGCGAGCGTGTCCGGCTGGGTGACCTGATCCACCGAAAGCGGAGTGACGATGATCTGCACGTCGTTGTGCAAGTCTTTGGGGAAGAGGGGGCGCAGAGGGCGGTCAATCAGCCGGGCGGTGAGGATGGCCTGTTCGCCGGGGCGGCCCTCGCGGCGGAAGAACGAGCCGGGGATGCGGCCCGCCGCGTACAACTTCTCTTCGTAATCCACGGTGAGGGGGAAGAAGTCAATCCCCTCGCGCGGCTCTTTGGACATGGTGGCAGTGGCGAGCAGAACCGTGTCGCCCGCGCGGATGGTGACCGCGCCGCCGGCGAGTCCGGCGAGTTTGCCGGTCTCGAGCGTGACGGTCTGCCCCGGAAGGGGACCGACCGTCACAGTATATTGTTTTACGTTTGGCATTGTGATTTCCTCCATGCCAGGGGCAGACGCGCAGGTCGGCCCCGATGAACTCCCGGCACGGAGGTCAGGGACTGGAAGCTGTTGAAAAGCACGCGCTTTTCAGCAATCTCCAATTCCCAACCGGGCGTGCCAGGTCGGTTTAGCCATGGCTGATAGCATATCACCTATCGCTGATCGCCTATCGCAACTTGGAGTTGCGATAGGCGATCAGCGATACGCCATCAGCCAAAACAAAACGAGTAGATGGGCCTGGTTGCACTCCATCTACTCGTCGTGTTTGGTGGTGCTTACTTGCGCCGCAGGCCCAGTTTGGCGGTGAGCGCTTCGTACTTCTGCGGGTCCTGCTTGCTCAGGTAGGCCAGGTGCCGCCGCCGCGCGCCCACCAACTTGAGCAGGCCCCGGCGGGAGGCCTCGTCGGCCTTGTGTACTTTCAGGTGCTCGGTGAGCTGGCTGATGCGGGTGGTGAGCAGGGCCACCTGCACTTCGGGCGACCCCGTGTCCCCGTCGTGCCGATGATAGTTGTTAATGACTTGGGTTTTGGTGTCTTTATCTAACATGACATCCGCCCTCCTTGAAGCGGGTCACCCACTGCCGAGTTCACACCCGGGCGTGGGTCTAGTCAGAGATTAGCGGCATTATAACAGGCGAGAGGGGAGTCGTCCAGACTTCCGTGTTCTACCCCCTCACCCGTGTCAACACAATCCCACCCAATACACAGGCCGCGCCCACAATTTGCAGCGCCGTGATGTGCTCGCCGAGGAAGATGACGCCCGTGAGCGTGGCGATGATCGGGGTCAGGTTGGAATACACAGCCGTGCGCGAGCCGCCCAGTCGCTGCACGCCCTTGACCCAGATGGCGTAGCCCAGACCGATGGCCAGCAATCCCGAATACAACAGCCCGGCCCAGGCGCCGAGCGTCACCACGCCCCAATCTTGCGCGGCGAACGACGGCGCCGCAATCAGCAGCAGCGCCGCCGCGCCGATGAGGACGGCATAGGCCGTCACCACGAGCGGGTTGAGGCGGGCGACCACGGGACGGGCCATGACGGTGTACGTGCCCCAGCACACCGCCGCGCCCAGCGTGAGGACATCGCCGAGGAGCGTCTCGGGCGCAAGCGACAAGGTCTTGGAACCGCCGACGATCACCAGCCCGAGGCCCAGGCAGGACAGCCATACTCCCGCCCACGCGCGGGCGCTCAAACGCTCCACCCTCAGGCAATGACTCTCCACCGCCACAATCACGGGGGCCGAAGCGAGGATGATGGACGAGTTGCCCGCGGTGGTGTGCGCGAGGCCGATGACGAACATCGGTTGATACAGGATGTTGCCCACCAGCCCCAGCAGGGCCAGCCGCCCCAGGTCGGCGCGCGAAACCCGGAAGCTCAAGCCGGCGAGAGCCGCGGCGGCCGTCAACATGGTTGCGGCGAACACGAACCGCAGCGCCGTGAAGCCCAGCGGAAGAAACTGCGCGACCGCGGCCTTGACGACCACGAAGTTCACACCCCAGATCGTCACCAGGCCGATCAATGCCAGATCCATCGCGCCGAGGGTTGGAACATTTCCCGCCGTGTGCTCCGCGACGGCGGCGGGCGGAACTGGCAATTCACTTCCACTCATTCTCGCATCACCTTGATGATTTCCGCCTGGTCGTCGGGGCCGAGCTTGAGCATCACGGCGCGGACGATCAGGTGGGTATTGTGATTGGGACGGGCGGCCTGCTCACGGAGGAAGCGGCTCACCTCGGCTGTGCTTTTCGGGATGAGGTCGCTGAGCGCGACGGCGGCGGCTTTGCGCACCTCGGGTTCGGCGTCGCCCATCACGCTATTGATCACGTCCAGCGCGCTCGGCACGTCGTCCCACGTCTTGTGTTTCGCGAGCACGCCGAGCGCGGCCAAACCGAAACAGCGCGCCCACTTCTGCGGTTGCGTCACCCAGCGTTCAATGTTTCGCAGGTGAGTCGCCGGGTCGGCGAGCAGCAGCGGGGCGAAACCGTAGTGGGCCAGCGCCTCCGCCGTCTCTCCGCTTTCGATGGTGGCAAGGCTGCGCTCGACAGAGGCGAGCGCCTCCGCCGGGACGAGCGGGGCGGCAAAGCCCAGGAGGCCGGCGGCGACGCGGCGCTCTTCGCGCGTACCGGCAGCCCACAGCCCCTCGACCACGGCCAGCGCGGCCTGCGGTTGGGCTTTCACCCGCTGCCGCAGCGCGGTGATCACGGCGCGCACCACCGGCATGGGCGTCTTGAGCGTATTCTGGGGAGAACTGTCGGTGAGCTTGGGGCTGGCCCGGTGCGACCGGTCGGCGTAATCCTCGAGAAGCGAGTGCACGGCGGCTAGCAGCGCGGGCGGAGCGGAGAATTTCTCGGCGATGGCGGCGGCGCGGGCGCGCAGGGTGGGGAGATCAATCGGAGGCATGGTGGATTGCAGATTGCAGATTGCGGATTGCGGATTGAAACCGGCCATCCACAATCGGCAATCGAAAATTAAGGACGGTAGCCCAGTTTCTCTTCCAGCTTTGCTTTCACCGCGGGCCACTCGAGGTTGAGGAGGCTGTAATACACTGAGCTGCGGACGTGGTCGTCGGGCAGGATCATGTGATTGCGGAGGACGCCCTCTCTCACCGCGCCGATGCGCTCGATGGCCCGCTGCGAGCGCTCGTTGCGGAGGTCGGTTTTGAGCTGCACGCGGAGGCAGCTCAACACTTCGAAGGCGTGCTGCAGGAGCAGATACTTGCACTCGGTGTTGACGGCGCTGCGCTGATAGGCCACGCCGTACCACGTCCCGCCAATCTCCAATCCTCGGTGCTGGGGCTGTATGTCCAGGTAGCGTGTGCTGCCGATGGCGCGGCCCGACCCGAGATGGATGACGGCAAAGGGCAAATCCGTCCCGCGCGCCTGCCGGGACAAAATCTCTCGTACCCATTCCCGCATCTGCGCCTTGCCGCCCACCCCGCCATAGACCATGTACCGCCAGATGCTTTCATCCGCCCCGGCGATGGTGAGGTCGGGGACGTGCGCTTCGGAAAGGGGTTCGAGCCGCACCACACGGCCCATTAGGGCGATGGGATGAATGTCCATAGGAGGGAGGCGATTGTTTGTCCCGCGCAAGGTGAACAACCTGCGCACGGTGAAGTATAACGCATCTGTTCCCCGCGGGAGGAAATTATCTAACCACCTATCAACCCCGGCCCATTGCCCCGGCGGGCAGTTGTGGTTATACTACCCTTGACTGTGGTGCAGTTGCGCTGGCCTGCGCGTCTGAAAGGCGGCTCACACGTGACCGACGCCCCAACCCTCGCGATAGACAAAATTGCGCTGCTCGGCAGGACCTTCCCCGGCCTCGCCGAGGAAGAGTTGCGAGAGATTGCCGACCTCACGCGCGCCAACACGTATCCCCCGGGTTATTTCCTGTGCACCGAGGGCGCGCACGAGGACACCTCCTACGTCATCGCCGACGGCGAGGCGATCATCACCAAAAAGATCAGCGAGCAGGAAGGGGAGCGCGTGATCCGCAAGGTGAGCTGGGGCGATTACGTGGGCGAGATGGCCCCCATCCAGAACGCGCCGCGCGCGGCGAGCGTGCGCACCCTCACCGAGTGCACGGTGCTCGAAATCTCCAAAGCCGACCTGGAGTACATGCTCAGCCGCAGTCCGCGCATGGCGCTGAACATCCTCCGCAGCACACTCGTCCGGATGCGTCAGAACGACCAGAGGGATATCCAGGAATTGCGGCGCACGAACAAAATCCTCGCGCAGCTCGACCGTAATAAGCTGGAGTTCATCGAGGTCGCCGCGCACGAGCTGCGCACGCCGCTCACGGTGATGAAAGGCTACATCAACGTGATGAAGATGGATCCGGCCGTGCGGGGGAACGCCATGCTGCTCGAAGTGCTGGACGGGATTGGCAAAGGCACCGAGCGGCTCCACGAGATCGTCAATACGATGCTCGACGTGACGCGCGTGGACAGCGACAAGCTGCGCATCGCCGCCGTACCCGTGCCGCTGCGGAGCGTGGTCAACGACATCGCGCATCGCCTGGAAGCGGACGCGAACGCGCGCCAACTGAAAATTGTCATCGAGCACGCGCCGGACACGCCGCAAATCAACGCCGACCCGACGCTGATTCAGAAAGCCCTCTTTCACGTGATCATCAACGCGATCAAGTACACACCGGACGGCGGAACGATCACCATCCGGACGCAGCCGATGACGCTGGACGGCAACATCCCGGGCGCAGAGATCAGTGTGCAGGACACCGGGGTTGGGCTGGATCCCGAACACCACGAGTTGATCTTCGAGAAGTTCTATCAGGTGGGGTCGGTGGCGCTGCACTCGTCGAGCAAGACGGCGTTCAAAGGCGGCGGGCCAGGGCTGGGGCTGGCCATCGCGCGTGGGGTCGTACGCGCCCACGGAGGCAGAATCTGGGTGGAGAGCAAAGGCCACGACGAGGTCAATTTCCCCGGCAGCACGTTTTACCTCCAATTGCCTCTTACCCCGATCCCGCCCCAGAACGCGCCCAAGCCGGCGGGCTAGCCTGCGCCGAGGCGCACTCGTTAAATGATAAGCGCCCGCTCGATGAGCCGGGCGCTTTTGCGTTTTTGTTCAGCCTCACTTCAAATGCGGGTTAAGCTTGGCGAGGATGCGCTCCTTCGGCATGAAGCCCATCAGGCGCTCGGCGGGCTGGCCGCTCTTGAAGAGGATGAGTGTGGGCACGCCCATGACGCCGTACTGCATCGTGGTCTCGACGTTCACGTCAATGTCCAGCTTGCCCACCTTCACCACCCCGTTCCACTCGTCGTTCAGCTTCTCCACGACCGGAGCGAGCATGTGGCACGGGCCGCACCATTCGGCAGTGAAATCCACCAGCACGGGCCTGTCGCTCTCCAACACTTCCTGCCTGAACGTCGCGTCGCTGAACTGATGCATCGTCGCCATATCCGCATTCCTTTCGCCTCAGCCTCTTCAAGGGTCTGCTGCGCGGTATGGTAGCCCTGCCGAGAAAAGGAGTCAAGCCTATCTGCCAAACCCAATCTCAAGCCTTCCCTATTCACGTTTTTCATTGACACTCATATATGCTGGCGGTATAATCATTCCAGAATTGTTAGCACTCTCAAGTCGAGAGTGCTAATTCTCAATGGGCTTATGGAACCGCTCACCGAACGTCAGGAAACCATCCTCGGCCTGATTGTCCGAGAATACATCGACACGGCCACTCCCGTCAGCTCCAAAGCGCTGGTGGAAAAGTACAACCTGGGCGTCAGCTCGGCCACGGTGCGCAACGAGATGAGCGTACTCACCGACAAAGGCTACCTGCGCCAGCCGCATACTTCCGCCGGGCGCGAGCCGTCCGAGGTTGCCTACCGCTACTTCGTCCAGCGCCTCATCGTGGACACGGATCTGCCGATGGCCGAACAGCGCACCATCAGCCATCAGTTCTATCAGGCCCGGCAGGACATTGACGAATGGATGCGCCTGGCGGCCTCCGTTCTCGCCCAGCACGCCCGCGGCGCGAGTCTCGTCACCGCGCCGCACCAGCTCCAGGCCCGCTTCAAGCATCTGGAGCTCATCTCTACACAGGGCCGGCTGGTGCTGCTCGTGCTGGTGCTCAGCGGCGGCGAAATCCGCCAGCAGATGCTCACGCTCGCCGAGCCGGTTCCGCAGGAAGGCCTCACCGAAGCGGCCAACCACATCCATGCCCTCTGCAAGGGTTTGGACAGCGAAGGTGTCGCTGCGCAGGCTCCGCACCTGCCGATGCTTGAACAGGAAGTTGTGCGCCTCGTGGCGGACGTGATGCGCAGGGCGGAAGCCTTCTCCGCGACCGAGGTGTTCCGCGACGGCCTGACCAACGTGCTGGCCGAGCCGGAGTTCGCCACCTCCGAATCCGCGCGTCAGGCCCTGCGCGTCCTCGAGGAGCGCACCTACCTCGAAGAGTTCCTCGCCAAAGTCCTCGCCCCCACCGTGGGCGGCATCCAGGTCGTCATCGGCGGCGAGAACTCGTGGCAGGAGTTGAAAGACTGCTCGATGGTGCTCGCGCGCTACGGGGTAGCCGGCTACGTCACAGGCGCGATGGGCGTCCTCGGCCCGCAGCGCATGGCCTATGGCCGCGTCATCTCCACCGTGCGCCTCGTCGCCGGGCTGATGAGCGACATGATGTACGAGATTTACGCCGAATAGTGGTCTGGTATGGAAACTGCAAACGAGAAAGAGTCGATGTCGGAACAAACCAAACCGTTGGCCGAAGCCGCGCCCGAGAGCGCCCCGCCGCCGCCTCCAGACGGCGGCCCTACGCTCGAAGCGCTACAGAAAGAACTGGAGGCCGCCAAGGCGCAGGCCGCCGAATACCTCGACGGCTGGCAACGCGCCCGCGCCGACTTCGCCAACTACAAGAAGCGCGTCGAGAAAGAGCAGGCCGAGACCCACCAGCAGGCCGCGGGCCGCATCATTGCGCGCTATCTCGACGTGCTCGACGACTTCGACCGCGCGATGAAAGACCAGCCCGCCGAGGGCGACGCCGCGCAATGGGCCATGGGCATCTCCCTCATCTATCGCAAGTTCCAGGGCATTCTGGAAGCCGAGGGGGTGACGCGCATCGAGGCCGAGGGGCAGGTCTTCGACCCGCAGCTACACGAGGCGGTCACGCACGAAGACAGCGGCGATCACGCCTCCGGCCACGTCATCGCCGTCCTGCGGCAGGGCTACAAGCTCGGCGACCGGGTGATCCGGCCCGCACTCGTCAGGGTCGCCAAATAGCAACCGGCGTATTCCGTATGGTGCGGTCCGTTTACGCAACACGAAACACGTTCACACACAGAAAGCACGGGTTGAGGAGCATCTTACATGGGCAAAATCATCGGTATTGACTTGGGCACGACGAACTCCGTGGTCGCAGTCATGGAAGGCGGCGAACCCGTCGTCATCCCTTCGTCCGAAGGGGCGCGGCTGATCCCGTCGGTGGTCGCCATCAATCCCAAGACGGGCGAGCGCTCCGTGGGGCAGGTCGCCCGCCGGCAGGCGGTGCTGAATCCGGAGAACACCATCTTCTCCATCAAGCGCTTCATGGGCCGCAAGTTCAGCGATGCGGGAGTGCAGAAAGCCCTCAAAGTTGTCCCCTACAAGGTGAGCGCCGCGCCCAACGGCGACGTGCGCGTGCACATGGGCGGGAAAGAATATTCGCCGCCCGAAGTCAGCGCGATGATCCTCGCCAAGATCAAGTCGGACGCCGAGGCGTATCTGGGCGAGGCCGTGACCCAGGCGGTGATCACCGTCCCGGCGTACTTCAACGACTCGCAACGGCAGGCGACCAAAGACGCGGGCCGCATCGCCGGTCTCGAGGTGCTCCGCATCATCAACGAGCCGACCGCGTCGTCGCTCGCCTACGGCCTCGACAAGAAGAAAGACGAGACCATCGCGGTCTACGACCTCGGCGGCGGCACGTTCGACATCTCCGTGCTCGACGTCGGCGACGGCGTCTTCGAAGTCCGCTCGACGAACGGCGACACGTTCCTCGGCGGCGACGACTTTGACCAGCGCATCATCGATTGGGTCGCCGACGAGTTCATGAAAGATCAGGGCATTGACCTGCGGAGAGATCGCCAGGCCCTCCAGCGCCTCAAGGAAAACGCCGAGAAAGCCAAGATCGAGCTCTCGACCGTGATGCAGACGGAGATCAGCCTGCCCTTCATCACCGCCGACGCCTCCGGCCCCAAGCACCTCACCATGACGCTCACGCGCTCCAAACTGGAGCAACTCTGCGACGATTTGATCCAGCGCTCGATCAAGCCGGTGACGCAGGCGCTCGACGATGCGAAGCTCAAACCGGGTGATATTGATGAAATCGTGCTCGTCGGCGGCATGACGCGCATGCCCGCGGTGCAGGAAGCCGTCCGCAAGATTTTCAGCAAGGAACCGCACAAGGGCGTCAACCCGGACGAGGTCGTCGGCGTGGGCGCGGCGATCCAGGCCGGGGTGCTGGGCGGCGAGGTCAAAGACATTCTGCTCCTCGACGTCACCCCGCTCACGCTTTCCATCGAAACGCTGGGCGGCGTGGCGACGCCGCTCATCGAGCGCAATACGACGATCCCCACGCGCAAGAGCCAGGTCTTCTCCACCGCCTCGGACATGCAGACTTCGGTGGAGATCAAAGTGGTGCAGGGCGAGCGTCCGATGGCCGCCGACAACAAATTGCTCGGCAACTTCATTCTCGACGGCATTCCGCCCGCGCCGCGCGGCATCCCACAGATCGAAGTCACTTTCGACATTGACGCCGACGGCATCCTCAAGGTCTCCGCGCAGGACAAGGCCACGGGCCGCTCACAACACATCACCATCACCGCCTCGTCCGGCCTGAACAAGGATGAGGTGGAGCGGATGACTAAGGAAGCCGAGGCGCACGCCACGGAGGACAAGCGGCGCAAGGAAGAAGTGGAAGTCCGCAACCAGGCCGACGCCGCCGTGTATACCGCCGAGAAGGCGCTGCGGGACGGCGGCGACAAAGTCCCGGGCGACGTGAAGAAGCGCGTGGAAGAAAAAGCGGCCGCGGTGAGGCAGGCGCTGGAAGGCAAGGACATCGAAGCCATCAAGCGCGCGCGCGATGAGCTATATCAGGTCGTCCAGCAAATCGGCGCGGCGATGTACGGCCAACCCGGCGCGGGCGCAGGTCCGGACACGGGCGGCGCCTCCGGGCCGGGCGGCGGCCCGGGCGACGGCAAGGGCGGCGACGACGTGGTGGAAGGCGAGTTCAAAGAAGCCTGATCGCAGATAGCGAATGGCTGATGGCTAATTGAGAACGCTATCGGCGATCTCCATCCGCCATCGGCTAAATGCATGGCCACCAAACGCGATTACTACGACATCCTCGGCGTGCCGCGCGGCGCCAGCGCGGACGATATCAAGTCCGCCTACCGCCGCCTCGCCAAGCAATATCACCCCGACGTGAACCGCGAGACGGGAGCCGAGGACAAGTTCAAAGAGGTCAGTGAAGCCTACACCGTGCTTTCGGACGATCAGAAGCGCGCGGCCTACGACCGTTACGGCCACGCGGGCGTGAGCGGCAGCGGCTTCGGCGGGCCGGACTTCACCAATTTCGGCGTCGAGGACATCTTCGAGAGTTTCTTCGGCTCCTTCGGGGGGATGCGCTCAGGGGCCGCGCGCCGCGCGCCGCGCCGTGGTCCCGACCTGCGCCACGATCTCACCATCTCGTTTGAAGAAGCCATCGGCGGCGTTGATACTGAAATCGAGTTCACGCGCGACGAACTCTGCCCGGCGTGCAGGGGCAGCGGGGCCGAGCCGGGAACCTCGCCTGTCCGCTGCGCAACCTGCAAGGGCACAGGCGAAGTGCGGCAGGTGCGCCAGACTTTCCTCGGCTCGATGGTCAGCGCGACCACCTGCCCCACCTGCCGCGGCACGGGCGAAGTGATCACCTCCCCGTGCCATACCTGTCGCGGGCGCATGCAAGTCCAGCAGACGCGCCACCGCACGGTCGCCATCCCGGCGGGGGTGGACACCGGGACGCGCGTGCGCATCCCCGGCGAGGGTGAGCCGGGCGTCAACGGCGGGCCGCACGGCGACCTGTATGTGTTCATCAACGTCGCGCCGCATAAGTACTTCCGCCGCCAGGGCGACGACATTGTTTTGGAAGTCGCCATCAACTTGGCGCTGGCCGCGCTGGGCGGAGAAGTGCAAGTGCCCACCGTCAACGGCACGGAGAAACTCAAAATCCCGGCGGGCACTCAACCCGGCACGGTCTTTCAGATGCACGGCAGAGGCGTCCCGCACCTTCAGCGCGGCGGACGGGGGGACATGCACGTCGTCGTCACCGTCGCCACGCCCACCAACCTCAACGGCGAGCAGAAGAAGCTCCTCAAAGACCTCGCCCGGCAACTCGGCAACGAAGCCGTCCCGCAGGAGCGCGGGCTGGTTGACCGGATGCGCGACGTGCTGGGCGGCGAATGAAGAGCCACGACATGGACAAATCAGATACGCTCGTCATCAGCACGCAGGGGCTGAGCAAGTCGTATAAAAACATCCACGCGCTGAAGGCGCTCGACCTGAAAGTTCATAAGAACTCGATCTTCGGGTTCCTGGGGCCGAACGGCGCGGGCAAGACTACGACGATCAAACTGCTGTTGGGCCTCGCGCGCCCGACCGCGGGCGCGGGGCGAGTGTTCGGGATGGACATCGCCCGCGACAGCACGGGGATCCGCAAGCGTATCGGTTATCTGGCCCAGGACCCGCCTTTTATTCCACCCATATCCTCGACGACGTGCAGCGCGTGAGCGACACCGTCGCCATTCTGAACCGGGGCGAGTTGATCGCGCAAGCGCCCATCGAGCAGTTGCTGGCCGGGAGCGGCGGGACGGTCTACCACATGGTCATCAAAGGGGAAGCTGAGGCGGCACGCGCCCGCGTCGCGCGCCAGCCGTGGGTCTCCGCCGTCAACGTCGCGCCTCGCGATGGCCAGACGGAATGGCAGGTGAGCGTGACCGACGCCGACGCCGCCGAAGAGCATTTGCTGCGATGGGTGCTGTCGGAAGGCAATCTGCGGGTGACCGAGTTCGGGCGCAAGAAGTACGAATTGGAAGAGGTCTTTTTGAGCATGGTGGGAGAGGACAACCATGGCCGCTGAAGTTCCGCTTCAACCCGTCCACGAGCGCGGCTGGCGTATGGGCCTCGCCCCAACATGCTCAGCAAGGAGAACGGCGCCTGGTGGCGGACGCGCTTCTGGATCGTCCAAAGCGTGATCTGGCTCTTCATCCTGAACGGCATTGTCGCGACCCTGCTGTGGGCCGCGCCCGAGCAGCCGGCCAGCCCCTCAGGAAACGGGACCGGCGAAACCAGTGTGGTCGAACGGCTGATGGCAGAGAAGCCGAATACCGGCCTCTTCATCTTCCTTCTGATGAGCGGCATTGCCCCGGTCGTCGGCACGATTATCATCGGGCAGGACGCGCTCATCGCCGAGAAACAGTCCGGCACGGCGGCGTGGGTCCTGTCCAAGCCCGTCTCACGTACCGCGTTCGTCTTGTCGAAACTGGTCGGCCACGGGCTTGGCCTCCTGGTCACCGCCGTGCTGTTGCAGGGCCTGATTGCATATTTGCAGGTCCTCAGCCGCAGCCGGACGCGCGCTCCCGCCCTTGCCCTTCCTGGCCGCGCTGGGTGTGGTGTTCCTGAACCTGCTGTTCTATCTCACGCTCACGTTGATGCTTGGAGCGCTGTTCGATAACCGTGGCCCGGTGATCGGCATCCCGCTAGCGCTGCTGTTCGGCTATCAACTCTTTTTGGGCGTCGCCCCCTGGCTCGCCGAGATTATGCCGTGGGCCTTGGTGGTCAATGCGCAACCGGACAGCCTGCCCATCTCCGTTGCGCTGGCGCTGGAACAACCCCTGCCTTCGATCACGCCTGTGATCGGCGCCCTCCTCTGGTCGGCGCTCTTTGTCGCCGTCGCGCTCTGGCGGTTCAATCGCGAAGAGTTCTAGCCCCGGCTCGTGCACTGGCTCGAAGTCTCCCTCACCGTCAGCCCGGAGGCCGCGGAGGCCGTGGCCGACGTGTTCTCGCGGTTCGCGCCCGAAGGCGTCGCCATCGAGGCCACACGGATTGAAACGACGCCGACCGAGGACAAGGGGCACGCCGTTGGCCCTGTGATCGTCCGCGCGTACCTGCCCGTCGCAGATC
>Ga0184633_10000400_pt1 | contig 15568 bp, 17 predicted proteins | sample PLM31_170_b1_FD_133156 | JGI IMG/M metagenome (GOLD analysis project Ga0184633, IMG submission 133156) | Groundwater sediment microbial communities from an aquifer in East River, Colorado, USA - PLM3-1_170_b1 | ecosystem: Environmental > Terrestrial > Soil > Riparian zone | place: USA: East...
AGCGGTGAAATGATCGAAAATGTGCGAGCCGAGGCCGGTCGACGGGCGAGGCGCAGCGGTGAAATGATCGAAAATGTGCGAGCCGAGGCCGGTCGACGGGCGAGGCGCAGCGGTGAAATGATCTCATGACCGACCGCGCGGAGTTCCTCGGTCGGATCCGCACCGAGATCGGGAAGACGCGGGGGCTCTTCCCGGCCGGCGTCGCGCCACGCCCCTCCCATCCGCGGGCGATCGCCGAGGCGTCGCAGCGCGAGCTGGCGGAGCGCTGGCGCGAGACGCTCGAACGCTTCCGGACGGAGTTCGAACGCGTCGGCGGCGTCTACCATTGGGTGGCGACGGCGGGCGAGATCCCCGACGTCATCGGCGCCGTCGCTCGCGAGCGCGGGGCGCGCACCGTGGTCGCGTGGCACCCTGCCGCGCTCGGCGCCGACTGGAGCGCCGCGCTGGCGGCGCGCGGGCTCGTGACCGCGATCATGCCGCCGTCGGGTATCGAGCCCGCGGCGGAGCGCCAGGCCTTGCGCGACGTCATCGCCGCGGCCGACCTCGGCGTCACCGGCGTCGATCTCGCCGTCGCGGAGACCGGCTCCCTCGTCCTGCGCTCGGGTGCCGGCCGGCCACGCTCGACCTCGCTCCTGCCGCCCTACCACGTCGCGGTCTTCGATCGGGACGCCCTCGTGGAATCGTTGGCGCAGGTCGGCGTGTTCCTCGAAGCCTGGCACGACGGGGAGCCGGCGCCGTGGCGCGGCGGTGCGATCAACGTGATCACCGGGCCGAGCCGCACGGCGGACATCGAGCTGACCCTCACGCGGGGCGTGCATGGCCCCAAGGAGGTTCACGCGATCTTCGTGGACGGAGGGGTCCGTGGCTGATCGCTACTTCACGCCGGCCGAGGTCGAGGCGCTGATCCCGACGCTCACCGAGATCATCGAGCACCTGCAAGCCTTCCACGCCGAGCTGACGATGGCGCGCGAGCGTCTGCAGACCGAGCAGCAACGGATCACGATGAGCGGAGGCGGCGTGCTCGACGCGCGCGGCTGGCGCGAGGATACCGCCGCGATCGAGCGACTCACGGGCCGGATCCAGGCGCGGCTCCAGGAGATCAATCGCCTGGGCGGTGTCCCAAAGGATCTGGGGCTCGGGCTCGTCGACTTCCCCCATCTGCGCCACGGCGAGGTGGTGAATCTTTGCTGGAAGTATGGTGAGCGCGCCATCACCCACTGGCACAGCCTCGACGAGGGTTTCACCGCCCGGAAGCCGTTGTAGGCCGATGACAAGGGCCCATCTGTACTCGGAGTACGCCTCAGTCGGGGATTCGTCGGCGCCTAGCATCTGGACCCTTTTGATCGGCCTGTATAGGTCCTTTGTAGGACGCTAATGCCTACATCTCCGCGGTATCGGGCGATCCTGTTTGACCTGTTCGATACGTTGGTGCGATTTGATCGGGAGCGGCTGCCGCTGCTGCAGATTGAGGGGCGCGCGGTGCGCTCGACGGTGGGGCACGTGCATGGGGTCCTCCGCGTCTGGGCGCCGCAGGTGACCCTCGAGGCGTTGTACGCGGGGATGGGCGCGAGCTGGCGCGAGGCCGAGCGGTTGAGGGCCATCGATCACCGCGAGGTGGGGGCGTTGGAGCGCTTCACCCATCTCTTCCGCTACCTGGCGCTGGATCCCGCGGCGTACCCGGCCGGGCTCCTCACCGAGATGATCGAGACCCACCGGCGGGAGCTGGCCAAGGCCGCGGAGTTCCCCGCGCATCACGGGCCGCTGCTCGAAGAGCTGGCGCGGCGCTACCGCCTCGCCGTCGTGTCGAACTTCGATTACACCCCGACCGCGCTCGCCATCCTGCGCGAGGCCGGAGTCGCCGAGATCTTCGAGACGATCGTCGTCTCGGACGCCGTCGGCTGGCGCAAGCCGGCGCCCCCCATCTTTCGCGAGGCGCTGGAGCGAATGCGGCTCGATCCCGGCGACGCGCTCTTCGTCGGGGACCGGGCCGACATTGACGTCGCCGGCGCTCACGGCATGGGCATGGAGGCCGCGTGGCTCAATCCCGGCGGGGAGCCCCTGCCGCCGGGGATCGCGCCCCCCGCGTACGAGCTACGGGACCTCGCCGACCTGCGCGCGATCCTGGCCGCGCCAGGGTAGTGCTCGGGCGCATCGGATGGTCTGCTCGATGCATCTCAATGTCGTGCGAGTGGTGAAATGATCGAGGAGGGCGTATGACGCCTCGGAAGGTGATCATCGTCGGGTCGGGGCCGGCCGGGTACACGGCCGCCATCTATGCGGCGCGCGCGAACCTGGCGCCGCTCATGATCACCGGGGTGCAATCCGGCGGGCAGCTCACGCTCACCACACTCGTGGAGAACTATCCCGGGTTCGTGGACGGGATCATGGGCCCCGAGCTGATGGAGACTCTGCGCAAGCAGGCCGAGCGCTTCGGCACCGACATGGTCACCGAGGACGTCACCGCCGTCGACTTCTCGGGGCGCCCCCTCGTCGTGCGCACCGAGGACACCGTCTACGAGGCGGGCGCGGTCATCATTGCCACCGGCGCCTCGGCCAAGCTTCTCGGGCTGCCGTCCGAGACGAAGCTGATGGGCCGCGGGGTGTCGACCTGTGCCACCTGCGACGGCTTCTTCTTCAAGGACCAGGACATCATGGTCGTGGGGGGCGGCGACGCGGCGATGGAAGAGGCGCTCTACCTCTCGCGCCTCGGGCGCTCCGTCACGGTCGTCCACCGGCGTGACACCCTGCGGGCCTCGAAGATCATGCAGGAGCGGGCTCGCGCCAACCCAAAGATTACCTTCGTGTGGAACAGCGCGGTGGACGAGGTTCTCGACGTCGAGCGCGGGAAGGTCACGGCCGTCCGCCTGCGCGACCTCACGACGGGCCGGGTCGGGGAGCGGCCGGTCGACGGCCTCTTCGTCGCCATCGGCCACCAACCCAACACCGGGATCTTTCGCGGGCAGATCGCGTTGCTGCCCAACGAGTACATCAAGGTGGTGCCGGGGACCACGCAAACCTCCGTCCCCGGCGTCTTCGCCGCCGGCGACGTTCAGGATCACGTGTGGCGCCAGGCCGTGACCGCCGCCGGCACGGGCTGCATGGCCGCGCTCGAAGCCGAGCGCTACCTGGAAACCACCCAGCCGCACTGATCCCGCAATCGACGGGACATTGACCGTCCGGCGCTCCCATCGATCGGTCCGGCCGCCGGGACGATTGCCGGGCGACGGGGCGGGTTACTTGATCGGCGCCACCACGACGTCGGTCGGCTGCCCGGCGAGGAAGTTCTCCACGTTCTGGACGGCGCGCAGCAGGCCATCGCGGATGACTTCCGGCGTCTGGCCGGCGTTGTGGGGCGAGAGCACGACGGTGTCGAGACCGAAGAACGGGTCGCCGGCCTTGAGCGGCTCGTCGTGGAAGACGTCGAGCCCCGCGCCGGCGATCTTGCCTTGCGTAAGGGCGTCGAGCAGGGCCTCGCGCTCGATGAGGGCGCCGCGCGCGGTGTTCACGAGGAGCGCCGTCCGCTTCATCAGCGACAGCTCCCGCCGGCCGAGGAAGCCCCGTGTCTCCGGTACGAGCCGGAGGTGGAGGGTCACGACGTCCGCCTCGCGGAGGATTTCCTCCTTCGACGCCGCGCGCGCCCCCAAGGCCGCCGCCCGCTCGGACTCGCCCCGCACGCTCCAGGCGAGCGGGTGCATGCCGATCGCCTTCGTCAGTGCCACGACGCGCGCGCCGATCGTGCCGGTCCCGAAGACCCCGACCGTCTTGCCGAGGAGCTGGGTGAGCAGCTCGCGTGGCCACTGGCCCTGGCGCACCTCGCGGTCGAGGCGCGGGATGTGGCGCGCCAGCGTGAGCATGAGGGCCAGGGTGTGCTCGGCGACGGCGAACGCGTTGACGTCCGGGGTGTTGGTCACGGTCACGCCGTGGCGGCCGGCCGCGTCGAGGTCGACGTTGTCCGTGCCCGTGCCCCAGATGGAGACGAGCTTGAGGTAGCGGCACGCCGCAAAGACGCCCTCCGTGAAGCGGGCGTGGGCGCGAATGTTGATGGCGATTCGCGCGCGATCGATCCGCCGGATCAGCTCCGCCTCGTCGTCGGCGCCCCGCGCGGCATGAACGCGCGTCTCGCCAATCGCTTTCGCGCGCTCATGCGCCGGCGTGCCCTCGAAGACCGAGGGAAAGTCGTCAGGAACGGAGATGCTGACGGGCGTGGCGCGGCTCACGCAGCGTCGGCGAAGATCTTCTGGGCGGCGGCGACGCCGGCGCCCGTCTCGCCCTTGAAGCCGAGGTCCCTGAGCACCAGCTCGAGCGCGCTCAGCGTGGGCAGGACGTACGGTGGGCTCGCGGTGAGGCCCATCGTCCCGATGCGCAGGGTCGTGGTGCGGATCTCGGCCAGCCCGGTGCCGATGAGGATGCCGTAATGGTCGCGCATGCGGGTCACGACGGCGTCGGGGGCCACGTCCTTGGGCACGCGCACGCACGAGACGGTGTTCGACCAGAGCGAGGCATCGGGGAACATCTCGAGCTGCATCGCCTGCAGCCCCGCGCGGAGGGCGGCGGCCGCGACCTCGTGACGCCGGAAGCGGTGGGGCAGACCTTCCTCGAGCACGAGCCGGACGGCGACGCTCATCGCGGCGGTAAGGTGCGTGGGGATCGACACCGGCTGCCGGCGCGGCGCCCCGTCCTTGACCTTGCCGCCGCGCGACTCCGGAATCCAGTGCTCCTTCCAGCGTAGCAGGTCGTACACGTAGCTCTGGGCCTTCGCCTTCCGTCGCTCCATGGCCTCCCACGCCCGCGGACTCACCGACACGAGGGCCAGGCCGAGCGGAGCGGCCAGACACTTCTGCGATCCCGTCATGCAGAGGTCCACGCCCCACTCGTCGGTCCTCACGTCGATGCCGGCCAGCGACGAGACGGTATCGAGCAGGAAGAGCGCCCCCACGCTGCGGGCGATGCGGCCGACCTCGGCCGCCGGGTAGGTTGTCCCCGTCGAGGTCTCGTTATGCACGAGGGTGATCGCCTTGGGCGAGAGCCGCCGGGCCTCCGCCTCGAGGCGCCCGAGGTCGAGCGGGCGCCCCAACTCGACGGGCAGCTCGCTGATGTCCGCTCCGACCCGGCTCATGATCTCGCGCATCAGGAGGCCGAACTGGCCGGCACCGACGACGAGCACGCGCTCGCCTGGCTCGATGACGGACAGCGCACCCGCCTCGAGCGCCGTGCGGCCCGAGCCCGGGAGCAGGATCACCTCGTGACGCGTCTGGAAAACCTCACGAAGCGCCCGGGTGGTCGGCTCCAATACGCCCTCGTCGAACGTGTGGTCGTACTGGATCGTCGGCGGTTGGTTCAACGCCTGGATGACGGGGTACGGCAGCTCCGTCGGGCCGGGGATCATGAGCACCGCACGGGAGTGGCATCGACCCCAGTTCAGCGACACAGCCATAGCTCACCTCGACGAGGGGGACTTTGCGACATTCTAGCAGGCTGCTGAAAAAGGCCCATCTGCTTCGTTGGCGCCCTTGTCCGCACGCTCAACGTACAAGGAGTACGCCTCGCGTGCGGCCGGCGGGCGCCGCCTCGCATCTGGACCTTTTTGAGCAGCCTGCGGGCCTGCGCTCAGGCGTGGGCGGTGCGGACCGGCTGGCGATGGATGAAATAGAGGTTGCGCGCGTAGATGAACACGCCGGTGCTCTGCCCGAGGATGAAGACGGGATCGCGGATGGAGATGGCGTAGGCCAGCAGCGTCACGCCGCCCGCGATGGAGAAGTACCAGAAGGGCACGGGCACGACACTTTCCTTGCGCCGCTCGGAGGCGATCCACTGGACGAGGAACCGCGCCGAGAACATCGCCTGACCGAGCAGGCCGACGGAGAGCCAGAGCCGCTCTGCCGTCGGCATCGCTTCGAGCCGCGTGATGGCGGCCTGCACCCACAGCCAGACCTGATCCATCGTCAGGGGTGAGGCCTATCCATCGTCAGGGGTGAGGCTTATCCGTCGCCGAGCATCGTCCGGAGCACCTCGTACGCCCGGCGCACGTCGACCGGCCGGTGCTTGCCCGACACGAGCGCGAAGATCTTCTCGGCGTCCTCGCTCGGCACCACGGCGCGCTTGCCCGGCCGGACGTCGGTGAGCTGCTTGAGCGGCACCTCGAGGGCCACGGACACCCGGTAGAGGCTGTCGATGGAGATCGATTTCTCGCCGCGCTCGACTTCGCCGATGAACTTGCCGCTGAGCGACGACCGATCACCCAACCGCTCCTGGCTGTGGCCGCGTTGCTTCCGCAGCTCGCGCAGGCGCTGCCCTAGAAACTTCCGGACGTGTGGAACGGCCCGTTCTCCCAAGTGTCTCCCCCGCGATCACATGTGATTACTGCGTTGACGAAGACTTCCACCCTGAGCACCGGCGTTACGGCTCCGTCACAGCGCAAGCCTAACACCTGCCAACCCTCAGGCTGCTCAAAAAGGTCCAGAGAGGTGCTCACGGCAGGTCCACTTCCACGGCGTCCGCCCGCACCCGGACAGGGTAGACGGGGATCGCCAGCTCGTCGTTGACGAGACAGCGGCCGGTCCGAAGGTCGAAATCGAAGCCGTGCCACGGGCAGACCACCGCCTCGCCCTCCAGCCAGCCCTCGGCCAGCGGACCGTCCTCGTGGGGGCACTGGGGGCTGCAGGCGTAGAAGCAGCCGCTGCCGGCGTTGAAGACGGCCACGGCGAACCCGTCGCGCTCGACGAGCGTTCCCTGGCCGGGGGGGATCTCGTCCGTGCTCGCGACCCTGACGAAGGGCATCACCGGCTCCCCAGGGCGTTGTCGACGGCTGAGCGGAAGGTCTCCAGCGGGTGGGCGCCGACCAGCACCCGCCCGTTGATGAGAAACGTGGGCGTGCTCGCGATACCGAGCGCGCGGGCCTGGGTGAGGTCGGCGTCGACGGCCCGGGCGAAGCGGCGCTCGGCGAGGCAGCGCGCGAACGCCTGGCGCTCGAGCCCGACATCGACCGCGTACTGGATCAATCGGTCCTCCGTGAAGCGGGGCTGCTCGGCGAAGAGGCGATCATGGTACGACCAGTACCGTCCTTCGGCCCCGGCGCACCGAGCAGCCTCCGCGGCCTGGCGGGCGTAGCGGTGCGAGGCGAGCGGCAGGTCCTTCGTGATCACGCGCACCCGGCCGTCGTACTCCTTGAGGATCTGCTCCAGCGACCGCTGGACGCGCTTGCAATGTGGTCATTCGAAGTCGAAGAACTCGACGATCGTGACGGGCGCGCCGGCTGGCCCCCGCGTCATGGCGGGGTCGACGGTCATGTCCACCTGCGCCGCCGCGGGCGCCACCGCCACCGCCAGCGCCACCAGGACCAGTGGCAAGACGGAGCAAAGTCCCAAACGCAGGGGCGGAGCGATCGGCCAGCAGTTCACGACGCGTCAGAATACCGCCTGGCCGGCCATCTGCGCAATGGGCGGGGAACGTTGAGAGCTTGGTGCCCATTACCCTCGGGGGGTATGGCCGGGCTCAGGCCGCCCGCCCGCCTTCCTCGGTGAGCGAGGTGATCACGTAGGTCCCGCTCTTCTCGTCGCGCTCCAGGGTGACGATCCGCTGCTTGGCCGCCTCCTCGAGGAGCTTCGAGAAGGTCGAGTACCCGTAGTACGACTCGTTGAAGGCGGGGTTCTTTCGGATCATGGTCTGCTTGACCATCGAGCCCCAGAGCGTTTCCTTGTTCTCCCGCATGAGCGCCTGGATGGCGTCGATGAGGTGCGCCATGGCCTCGGCCTTCTTCTCGGGCAGCCCGCGCAGGAGGTTCGTCTTCTTGGTGTCGCGGATGAGGTCCTCGTAGAAGATGAACTCGTCGCAGTTGGCGACGAGGAGATCCGACGAGGACGACTTGACCCCCAAGCCGAGCACGTAGCGATCGTTTTCCCGGAGCTTGGACACGAGCGGAGAGAAATCTGAATCCCCGGATACGAGGGCGAAGCTGTCGATGTGGCTCTTGCCGTAGGCCAGGTCGAGGGCGTCCACGACCATCCGGATGTCGGCGGAGTTCTTACCGCTGTAGCGGCTCTGGGGGACGTCGATCAGCTCGATGGCCCACTCGTGGAAGGGGCGCTTGTACTCGGTGAAGCGGTTCCAATCGGCGTACGCGCGGCGGACGATGATCTTGCCCTTCTCGAGCAGGCGCTCCAGGACCAGCTTGATCTCGAACTGCTTGTACTGGGCTTCCTTGACGCCGCGGGCGATGTTCTCGAAGTCGATGAACAACGCCAGCTTACGCTCTCCGTTCATCCGCCCCGTCCTTTCGGCGAGGGTCCCCTCGCGCCCGGCCTGCCGCCGTGACCCTGCCCCCATCATTATATGTCGGTGTATAGTGAATCGAACTCGATGGCGCTGATCTTCGACTTCTGGAGGTCACGACGGATGAAGGCTCCCGCTCCCGCGCTCGCCCACCGCGTCCCGCCGGGACAGACGCTCACGACGAAGTGGCCCGTCCTCACCTACGGCCGGACCCCGCGATTCGACCCGAAGCGGTGGACGTTCCGCTGCTTCGGTCTCGTCGAGCGGGAGGTGACGTGGACCTGGGAGGAGTTCCTGGCGTTGCCCCGCGTGACCCTGACCTCCGACGTCCACTGCGTGACCCGGTGGTCGAAGCTCGACAACGTGTGGGAAGGCGTCCACATGCGGGAGATCGTGGAGCGGGTCAGGCCGCGGCCCGAAGCGCGCTACGTCATGGAGCACGCCGACCCCGACTACACGACGAACATCGCATTGGAGGATCTCGTCGACGACGACGTCGTCCTCGCGCTCCGGCACAACGGGCGCGATCTCGAGCCCGATCACGGCGGGCCCGTCCGGCTCGTCGTCCCCAAGCTCTACTTCTGGAAGAGCGCGAAATGGCTCCGCGCGTTCGAGTTTCTCGACGTGAACCCACCTGGGTTCTGGGAGCAGAACGGCTATCACATGCACGCCGACCCGTGGAAGGACGAGCGCTACTCCGACCAGGAGACGACGGCGATGCAGAAGATGCGCGCCGAAGCCGCGCGCACACTGCGGGATCGGGGGTAGTCGCCCGGAGGCGGCCTTCGCGCGTTCGCATGCGGATCCTGGTCGTCGAGGACGAGCGGAAGGTGGCGAGGTTCATCCGCCAGGGGCTGGAGGAAGAGGGGCACGCGGTGGAGGTAGCGGGTGACGGGGCCACCGCCCTCGACCTTCTGCTCGAGGCGCCGCCTTGGGACCTCGTCGTGCTCGACGTCATGCTGCCCAAGCGCGACGGGCTCGACGTGCTCAAGCGGCTCCGCGGCCGCGGCCTCACCACCCCCGTCCTCGTCCTCACCGCCCGCGACACCGTCGCCGACAAGGTCGCCGGCCTCGACCTCGGCGCCGACGATTACCTCACCAAGCCCTTCGCCTTCGAGGAGTTCCTGGCGCGCGTGCGCGCGCTCCTCCGGCGCGGGACCGACCAGCGCGCCTCCGTGCTCCGGGTCGGGGACCTGACCCTCGATCCCGTGACCCGCGAGGCCGTGCGCAGCCAGCGCCGTATCGGCCTCACCGCGCGGGAGTACTCGCTGCTGGACTATTTCATGCGCAACGCGGGCCGGGTGCTGACACGCCCGATGATCGCCGAGCACGTGTGGGGTCTCGACTTCGACGCCGAGAGCAACATCATCGACGTCTACATCGGCTACCTGCGGCGCAAGATCGACGGGCCGGGCGTGGCGCGGCTCCTGCACACGGTGCGGGGGAGCGGCTACGTCATGAAGCTCGAGGAGCGCGGGTGAATCGCTGGCCGCTGACGATCCGGACGCGCTTGACGCTCTGGTACACGGGCGTGCTGCTGGCCATCCTGCTCGTCGTGAGCGCGCTCGCGTACTCGCTCCTGCGCTGGAGCGTCTTGCACGACGTCGATCAAGCGCTGGTCACCACGGCCCAGGTCGTGCACGAGGCCAGCGAGGAGGTGGCGGCCACGACGGTGATTCCCGGCCCCGAGGCGGCGCTCCGCGAGCTGCTCGGGCCGGAGTTCTACGACAAGTTCTTCCAGCTCCTGGACCCCGAGGGCCGGCTTCGCGCCCGCTCGCGCCTGCGCCGGGGCGGCACGCTGTCGCTGTCGCCGGAAGCCCGCGCCAACGCGCGGCACGGGCGACCCACGTTCGAGACGGTGACGCTGGCGGATGGCCCGGCGGCGCGGATCCTCACCCTGCCCGTCGTCCGCGGGGGGCGCGTCGTGCAGCTCGTGCAGGTCGGCATGTCCCTCGAGACCGCGCAGCGGACGTTGTCGCGCTACCTGACGATCCTCGGCGTCCTCGTCCCTCTGGGGGCCGCGCTCGCGGCGGCCGGCGGCGCCCTCGTCGCGGGGAGGGCGCTCCGGCCCGTCGACACGATGTCGCGGACGGCGCGGCGGATCACGGGCGAGGACCTCACGCGGCGAATCCCGCTGCGCGGGACCGGCGATGAGCTGGATCGGCTCGCGGAGACGCTCAACGCCATGCTGGCCCGCCTCGAGGACGCCTTCGCGGGGGTCCGACGCTTCGCCGCGGACGCCGCGCATGAGCTGCGCACGCCGCTGACCGCGCTCCGCGGCGGCGTCGAGGTCGCGCTGCGTAGCGCCCGGTCGCCCGAGGAATACCGCAGCGTGCTGGAGTCGAGCCTCGAGGAGGTCGAGCGCCTCACGCACCTGGCCGAGGACCTGCTCCTGCTGTCGCGGTTCTCCGTGACGGTCAGCGCGCCGCGGCAACGCGTGGAGCTGGAGCCCCTCGTCGTCGAGGCGCTGGATGCGGGCACCCAGCTCGCCCACCGGCGCGGCGTCGCCATCGCGTCGACCGCGCTGGCCCCGGCCGCCGTCGTGGGCGACGCCGGGGCGCTCCGGCGCGCGCTCCTGAACCTCATCGACAACGCCGTGAAGTACACGCCGGCCGGCGGCAAGGTGGAGGTCTCGCTGGGCCGCGAGGCCGGCCGGGCGGTCATCGCGGTGCGCGACAGCGGGATCGGAATCGCGCCTGCGGATGCCGAGCGCATCTTCCAGCCCTTCGTGCGGCTCGACGCGGCCCGGGAGGGGACCGAGAGCGGCGCCGGCCTCGGCCTGTCCATCGCGCGCTCCATCGTCCTCGCCCACGGCGGCGACCTGACCGTGGAAAGCACCCCGGGCACGGGCAGCACCTTCACGATCTACCTCCCTCTCGCCTAAAGGTGAGACAGCCCCCTCCCCCTCGCGGGGAGGGGTAGGGGTGGGGGGCCGGAGGGGCGCGCGCGAAGAACACCCCACCCCGGCTCGCTGCGCTCGCCAACCCTCCCCGTCCAGGGGAGGGTCGGACTCACCGCGCCGTAAGAGAATTCTCATCTCCGTTTCATCGGGGGTTCATCTTCGACGGCTACGCTCTCGCGTGAAGTAGAGCCTCGATCGAAAGGAGTTTGCGATGAACGGTCAACGGGTGTGGCGTCGGTGGGGATGGCCCCTGGGCGGTCTCGTCGTGGCGCTGGTCGTCGTCATGCTGGCGCCCCAGCTCGGTTTCACCACGGCAACTCGCGCGCCGCTGTGGACGGAGCGGCCCGCCGTGTCGGCGCCGGCGCCGGCGGCAAACGACGGGTGGGTTCGGCTCGCGCGCGAGCTGAAGCCCGCGGTGGTCAACATCAGTACGAAGCGCGCGCCGGAAGCGCCCGAGGCGCAGAGCCCCTTCGGCGACGACGAGCGCTTCAACCAGTTCTTCAAGCACTTCTTCGGCAACCAGCCCCGCCGTCCGTCGCGGAGCCTCGGCTCCGGGTTCATCATCAACCCGGACGGCCACATTGTGACCAACCACCACGTCGTCGACGGCGCCACCGAGATCAAGGTCAAGCTGTCGGACGCGCGTGAGCTGACGGCGAAGCTCGTCGGCCGCGATCCCAAGACCGATCTCGCCCTGCTGAAGGTCGAGGCCACCGGCCTGCCCGTGATCCCGCTCGGCAGCTCGACCGAGTTACAGGTGGGGGAACCGGTGATGGCCATCGGCAATCCGTTCGGTCTCGAGCAGACCGTCACCACCGGGATCGTGAGCGCCACCGGGCGCGTGATCGGCGAAGGGCCGTACGACAACTTCATCCAGACCGATGCCTCGATCAATCCCGGCAATAGCGGCGGGCCGCTGATCAACACGCGCGGCCAGGCGATCGGCATCAACACGGCGATCTTCACCCAAACCGGGGGCTCGGTCGGCATCGGGTTCGCGATCCCGATCGACCTCGCCAAGACCGTCGTCACCCAGCTCGCCAGCGTGGGCCACGTCGTGCGCGGCTACCTCGGCGTGAGCATCCAGCCGGTCACGCCCGACCTGGCGAAGGGCTTCGGCCTCGAGCAGTCCAGGGGCGCGCTCGTCGGCTCGGTCGTCGAAGGCTCGTCGGCGGCGAAGGCCGGCGTCAAGCCGGGCGACATCATTACGGAGTACAACGGCCACCCGGTCGTTCGTTCCGAGGACCTGCCGCGGGCGGTGGCCGAGACCCCGGTCGGCCACGAGGTGCCGATGACGGTCATCCGCGACGGCAAGCCCGTGACGCTGCGGACGACGATCGCCAGGCTCGACGAGCCGGCGGTGCCGGCCACGGCGGCGTCGCAGGCGACGAAGAAGGACGCCCTCGGCCTCGCGCTGCAGCCGCTCGAGCGCGGCGGCCTGCTCGTCCGCGGCGTGCAGGAGGGGAGCCCGGCGGCGAACGCCGGTCTCCGGCCCGGTGACGTGATCACGGAAATCAACCGGGCGCCGGTCAGGAGCGTCAAGGACGTGAAGCAGGCCATGGACAAGCGGGCGAAGGACAAGCCCGCCCTCTTCCTGGTCCATCGCAGCGGCGCGAGTATTTACATCGCCGTGACTTAGGACATGGGGGGCCCCGAGATGGGCCCCCCAAACCCCCCAACGCCCGGAGCGCCCCGGCGAAGCCGGGGCCCTCCTCGATACCCCGCGCGAGATCTGCCCGCACTCGAACAGCGGTACCTCTGAGCAAACCTGCTACGATCGCGCGTGATGGCCCACGTCGATCGGGAAACGGCGGCGCACCGATCACGCGGCGCGCTCGTCGCCTCCCTGCTCCTGACAGGCGGATTTCTCCTCGTCGAGACTGCCGGCGCCTTCTGGACGGGGAGTCTTGCCCTCGCCGCGGACGCTGGTCACATGCTCACCGATGTCGGGGGCCTGGCGCTGGCCCTCTTCGCCGTTTGGATCGCCGCGCGCCCACCGACGCCGGAGAAGACCTACGGTTACTACCGGGTCGAGATCCTGGCCGCCACCGTCAACGCCCTGGTCCTGCTCGGCGTGGCCGGCGTGATCCTGGTCGAGGCCTACCAGCGTCTCCGGGCGCCGCGCGCCGTGCAGGGCGGCCCCATGCTCGCCATCGCCATCGCCGGGCTCGCCGTCAACCTGGTCGCCGTGTGGATGCTGCGCCGCGACGCCGGCGCCAGCCTCAACGTCCGGGCGGCGTACCTGGAGGTCCTCAGCGACGCGATCAGCTCGTTCGGCGTCATCGTGGCCGCGGTGGTGGTGCTGTGGAGCGGTGTCACGATCGTCGATCCCCTCGTCAGCGCGTTGATCGCGCTCTTCATCGTCCCGCGCACTTGGCGCCTCCTAAAGCAGGCCGTCAACGTCCTCCTCGAGGGCACGCCGAGTCACCTCGATCTCCGGGAGATCGAGCGGGCGCTGACGGAGGTGCCGGGGGCGCGCCGGGTCCACGACCTGCACGTGTGGACGCTCACCTCGGGGCGGGAAGCGATGAGTGCCCACGTGGTCGTCGGCGACGTGCGCGAGAGCGAGCGTCTGCTGGGGGCCCTCCACACGGTCTTGCACGCCCGGTTCGGCATCGACCACACGACGATCCAGCTCGATCCTGAGGCCCCGGTGCTGCGCATCAAGGGACCCGGCGCAGTATAGTGCGAGCCAGCACCTGAGACGATTCTGGAGGCTCCCATGGCCACCTACGCGTTGACCGAGAAGGCGATCGTGCTGGATCATCGGCCCGGTCATGTGACGTGCGCCAGCCGATCCCGATCGGCGCGGTCGGGCTCAGCGTCCGGGCACAGTAGGGTCGGCCGCTGCGGCGCCCACGAAGGCGGCGATCTGCTCGGGCAGACCGAAGACGCGGACGGTGTCGCCATGATGCAGGATCGTCTCCGCCGAAGGATGCTGGAGGGTCGGTGCGCCGGGACGGCTGACCGAGACGACGGTCACGCCGAAACGCTCACGGATCCGCGCCTCCCGCAGTGACTGCTCGGCCAGGGCGCCGGGGGTGATGACGACGTCGCTCACCCCCGGGAGGGTTTCCGGCAGCACCTCGCCTCCAACGTCCATCGCGCGCCGGAAGCGCTCCAGGTAGTCAAGGACGGCGTCGCGGGGGAGGGCCAGCCGACGCAGCGCGTGTCGGATGAGCGTGGAGGCGGCCTCCAGCTCGGGTTGGATCACCTCGCTCGCTCCCGCGTCGAGCAGCCGGTCGCGCGCGGCGGGGTCGTGGGCGCGAGCGAGGATCGGGAGGTCGGGCTTCAGCGTCCGGAGCTGGCTCACCGCGAGGTGCACTCGCTCGACCTCGGGCAACGCGACGACCGCGAGCGCGGCGTGCGCGGCGCCCGCCGCTTCCAGGATGGTGCGATTCGAGGCGTCCCCGTAGAGGCACGGAATGCCGCGGGTGCGCAGACCCTTGATGATCTCGGGGTCGGTCTCGATGGCCACGTACGGCCGCCCGAAGGTCTCGAAGGCCTCGGCGACGGCGCTGCCCACGCGACCGAATCCGCAGAGAATGACGTGGTCGACGAGGTCGTGGGGTTTCTCCGCTCGCTCCGGACGCGCGGCGCGCGCGAGCCGGGCGCGTCCAACCCAGTTGGGGACGGTGCGGACGAGCGCGGCGTTGACGAGGATCGTCACGAGCGAGGCCGCCAGGGTCGCGTGGTAGACGTCGTCGCCCACGTGCCCGGCCTCCCGCGCGACCTGGATCAGGATGAACGAAAACTCACCGATCTGGGTGAGCCCCACGGCGACCACGAACGCCGTGGCGAGCGGATAGGCGAAGACCTTCACCACGGTCGTCCAGACCACCAGCTTGCCCACGACCACGAGCCCCACGATCGTGCTGAGGAGCCCCAGGTTCTCGAGGACCGTCGAGGGATTGATGAGGGCGCCGACGGTCACGAAGAAGAACGCCACGAACACGTCGCGGATGGGGAGGACGCGGGCCAGGGTGTGATGGGCGTAGTCGGACCCGCTGATGAGCAGGCCGGCGAGGAACGCGCCCAGCGCGAGCGACAGGCCCACGGCCTGGGTGAGGGCCGCGGTCCCCAGCGCGAGCGCGAGTGTCACGAGCAGAAAGATCTCGTCGTTCCGCGTCCGCGCCACCCGCTCGAGCAGTCGCGGCACGACCTTTGCCGCGAGGTAGAAGAACGGCACCAGGATGAGCGCCGCCGTAGCGAGCGCGCGGCCCACGGCGAGGAGGCCGCCGGCGTCCCGCGCCCCGAGCGTGGGGATGAGGATGATGAGCACGACGACGGCGAGGTCCTCGACCAGCGTGATGCCGATCATGACGCGCCCGTGTCGCGTGCGCAGCTCGCCGCGGTCCATGAGGAGTCGTGCCATGACCATCGTGCTCGCGACCGACA
>Ga0184633_10000401_pt1 | contig 15563 bp, 13 predicted proteins | sample PLM31_170_b1_FD_133156 | JGI IMG/M metagenome (GOLD analysis project Ga0184633, IMG submission 133156) | Groundwater sediment microbial communities from an aquifer in East River, Colorado, USA - PLM3-1_170_b1 | ecosystem: Environmental > Terrestrial > Soil > Riparian zone | place: USA: East...
AGCCCCCACGGCCGCACGATCAGCATCGCGACCAGCACGGCGAACGGCACCACGTCGGAGAGCAGGGGGTCGACGTAGTTGATGAGCAGCACCTCGGCGCCGGCGACCACGAGCGAGCCGACCAGCGCACCGAGCAGGCTGTCGAGCCCGCCAACGAGCGCCGCCGGGAACGCCTTCAGCCCGATGGTGACCATCGTCTGATCGAGCGCGGTCTCGCACGCGATCAGCATCCCCGCCATGCCGCCGGTGAAGGTCGCGAGACCCCAGGCGAGCGCGTACACGCCGTGCAGGCCGATGCCGCGCTGGGCGGCGAGCAGCGGGTTCTGCCCGGCGGCGCGCATCCGGATGCCCCAGGTGGAGAAGCGGAGGAACAGATAGAGCCCGAGGTAGACCACCGCGGTTCCGAGCACGAACGCGAGGCCCACCCCCGAGATCCGAGCGCCTTCGCCGACCGCGATCGACGGGTTGGACCAGCCCAGGTCGCGAAGCGGGTGCCGCTCCTGCGTGGTCCAGACGAGCACCGTGAGCCCGCGCACGAGGATGCCGAGCGCGATCGTGACGAGCACCGCGGCGAGCACCGATTCGCCGGTCATGTGCCGCATCAGCAGCACGTAGACGAGCACGCCCACCGTGAGCGCGAGCGCCAGGGAGGCGACCACGGCCGTGACCGGCGAGCCTGAGAAGAGCGACGCGGTGGCATAGAGGCCGTAGGCGCCGAGCAGCATCAGCTCGCCGTGCGCGAGCGAAAGCACCCGCGACACGCGGTAGATCAGCACGTAGCCGCAGCTGATCAGCGCGTAGATCGACGCGAGGACGAGGATGTTGACGAGTAGCTGAATGGGGACCCTCCGGGGGAATTCCCCGCGGCACGTCGCGCTTGCGCGGGGCGTGCCGCGAACGTGCTTGAAACTCGGGGCTATTTCTTTACGTCGAGCGCCTGCCAGTCCTGGACCCGGACGACTGCCTGCTTGGCCCCATCCCAGCGCCAGACGCGGTAGTACTGGCGCGTCCGGAAGTGGTTGTCCTTGGTCCACTCCAGCGGCCCGCCGCGCAGGCCCTTCAGATCGACCTTGAGGTTCGCCATCGCCGCGGCGACCTTGGCGGGCGTCGGCGGCCAGGGCGTCGCCTTGAGCGCGGTCTCGACGACGACCCCGACGATGTACCCTTCAGTGAGCCAGGTCGGGGGGTACTTGATGCCCGCCCGGTGCCCGATCGTGCGGATCTCCGCCTGGATCGGCAGGTTGTCCTCGAAGAACGCGTTGGTGCCGATCACGTAGAACTCGGGGTCCTTGATGCGCGCGAGCTCGTCCTCGGCGTTGAGGTGCGCCCAGCTGATGTAGCGGCCGTTCCAGCCCAGCCGGCGCATCGCCTCGTACGTGCGCACTTGCGAGAACCACGGCGACCAGGCGAACACCCAGTTCGGGTTGGCGTCCTTCAGCTTGGTGGCGAACGGCGTGTAGTCGGGCGTGGGCGGCGGGGTGATCTGCTTCTCCACCGGCGTCATGCCGAGCGTCTTCGCCAGCCCCTCCGCGTAGTCGATCTCGGCGCGGGAGACCGGGATCGCCATCGCCGCGAGACCGAGCCGCACCGGCTCCTTCGCGGTCTTCCCGATGAAGGCGAGCGCGGCCTGCGAGTCGAGCGTGGCGCCGAACGCCGTCGAGCAGAACTGGAGCGGGTCGGCGGGCGGGAACGTCTCCTTCGGGCACACCGCGCCCGCGTAGTAGACGGGCACGCCGGCGCGCTTAGCCTCGGAGACCACGGGCGCGTAGGTCGAGGAGACGCTGGTGATGAGCTGCATCACCACCCGGTCCTGCGCGATCAGCCGCTTCGCGTTGGCGGCGGCGCGGGAAGGCTCGCCCTGGTCGTCCAGCACGATCAGCTGCACCGGCTTGCCGTTGATGCCGCCGCGCGAGTTGACGTGGTCGAGATACGCCTTGGCCATCTCCACGACCGGGGCGAGAATCCCCGCCTGCGGCCCGGTCATCGCCGCGGTGACGCCGATGACGTAGGCGTCCTGTGCCAAAGTCGCTCCGCCGAGCGCAAGGCCGGCGACGGCAAACGCGGTAGCAATCACTCGCTTCCTCATGGCTTCCTCCTCCAACGGTGGGTACTTCCTGTCAACGGGGCGCGGGACTAGCGTTCCATCATGCGCGCTCGAGCGCCTCGCCCGCTTCGCGGGCGAGCAGCCGTTCCTCGGTGTCGCTGTACATCGATTCCACGAGCTCGCGGAAGCGCTCGTGCATCTGCTTCCGCTTCACCTTGCGCGTGGGCGTGACCGGCTCCCCGTCCTCTTCCGGGTCGAGCAGCTTCGGCAGGATGCGGAACGCTTTGATCTGCTCCACGCGGGCGAGCTGCGCGTTGGCGCGCTCGATCTCGGCGCGGATCAGCTGCTCGATCTCGGGCTGTCCCGCGAGGTCAGTGAACCCGGTGTAGACGATGTTGCGCGCGCGGGCCCAGTCGGACACGGTATCGAAGTCGATCTCGATGAGCGCGGTGAGGTACTTGCGCGCGTGGCCGATCACGATCGCCTCGCCGACGTAGGGGCTGGAGCGGAGCAAGCCCTCGATGTAGGCGGGCGAGAGGGTCTTGCCGCCGGCGGTGACGATGAAATCGCGCGCCCGGTCGATGAGCCGCAAGAGCCTCTCCCCTCCTCCCTGAGGAGGGGTGTCCGCGGAGCGGACGGGGTGGTCGCCGGCCCACTGCCCGACGTCGCCGGTGTGGATCCAGCCGTCCGTGTCCAGCACTTCGCGTGTCCCTTCGGGGTTGCCCCAGTAACCTTCGAAACGGCAGTCGCCCCGGACGAGGATCTCGCCCGCGTCCCCCTCGCTGCCGTAGCTCCCGGGATCGAGCTTCATCTCCCAGCCGGCGGCGATCGTCCCGACGTTGCCCGGCCGCGGGAACGGGCCCTGCTGGCCGCTGATGATGGCGCCGGCTTCCTCGGTCTGGCCGTAGACCTCGACCAGGTTGACGCCCCAGATCTGCCACAGCGCCATCGTTTCCGGCGGCAGCGGCGCGCCGCCGCTGATCGCGACCACGATCCGGTCGAAGCCGAGCTTGTTGAGAATCGGGCGGAAGACGGCCGCACGGCAGAGGCCGTAGAGCAACGCTGCCACGCCGCCGGCCTTGCCTTCCCAGCGGGCGCGCGCGTGGCGCCGGCCGACCCGCATCGCGGCTTCGTAGACGCGCCGCTTCAGCGGGCTCGAGTTGTGGAGCGCGACGAGCGCGGTCGAGGCGAACTTCTGCAGGTAGCGGGGCACCGCGAAGAGCGCGGTCGGCGCGACCTCGAAGAGCGTCGCGGCGAGATCCTCGATGTCTTCGCCGAAGTGCGGCACCACGCCCGCGACCAGAGGGAGCGTCACGGCGATGTCCCGACCGAAGACGTGGGAGAGCGGCAGGTACACCACCGCGCGCTGCGGCTCGGCGAGCACCGGATAGTGCTCGACCATGTTGTAGGCGCCGGCAAGGTGGCGGCCATGCGCCACGAGCGCGCCCTTCGGCGGGCCCGTCGTGCCGGACGTGTAGACGATGAAGGCCGGGTCGTCCGGACCGAGCTTCGTCGCGTCGGCCTCGAGCCTCGCTATTGCCGCCTCGTCGTCGGCCGGGCCGTCGGCGAGCAGCGACTCGTAGCTCCTCAGCTTCGGATGGTCGTAGGCGAACATCGCCCGGGTGTCGATCACGACGATCCAGCGCAGCCGCGGCAACCGGTCGGCGAGCGGCAGGATCTTGTCGACGTACTCCTGGTCTTCCGCCACGAAGATCGAGGCGCCGCCGTCGGCCATCTGGTACTCGACTTCGGCGACCGACGCGGTCGGATAGACGCCGTAGGTGATCGCGCCCAGCGCCTGCGCCGCCAGGTCGCTGATCAGCCACTCCTCGCACGGATCGCCCATGATCGCGACGCGCTCGCCGCGCGCGAGGCCGAGCTTCGACAGCCCGGCGGCAACGCGGCCGACGAGCGCGGCGTAGTCGCGGAACGTCCGCTCACGATAGATGCCGAGCTTCTTGGCGCGGAAGGCGACGGCCGCCGGCGTCGAGCGCGCGCGCTCGGCCAGGACCAGCGGCGCCGTCTTGGCGCGCAGCTCGGCGCGACGGGCGGTCAGGCTGCCCGTCATGTCGACGCCTCGTACCCCGCGACGAACCGGGGCGAGAGCTTCCGGAGCCGCTCGCGATCGATCCGTCCGCTCCGCTGGATGTAGCTCATCGCGAACTCCCAGGGCCGGAGCCGCATGTGCTCGGGAAACCGCTCGTACCAGTCGCCGCTGGCGCTGGCGGCGGCGACGAGCTTCTCGACGATCGGCCGCCGGGCCGCCTCGTACGCGGCGAGCGCGTCGCGCACAGCGTTCGGGTGGTCGCGCAACGCCTTGGCGAGGGCGATCACGTCCTCCATCGCGAGCCGCGTCCCCGAGCCGATGGAGAAATGCGCGGTGTGCAGCGCGTCGCCCACCAGGACGACGTTGTCGACCGACCAGCGCTCGTTCCTGACGATCGGGAAGTTGCGCCAGACCGACCGGTTGGAGACGAGGGCGTGACCGTCGAGCGTTTCGGCGAAGACCTGGCCGCAGCGGGCGATGGTCGCCGCATCGTCCAGCGTGCGAAAGCCCGCTCGCTCCCACGTGGCGGCATCGCACTCGAATACGAACGTGCTCATGCTGCCCGAATGGCGGTAGTGGTGGGCGTTGAAGTGCCCTTGCTCGGTCGCGACGAAGGTCTGGGTCAGGGTGTCGAAGCCCTTCGTCGTGCCGTACCAGGCGAACTTGTTCTTCAAGTGCGTGAGCGTTGCGCCGAACCGTTCAGCGTAGCAGCTGCGAACGAACGAGTTCAGGCCGTCGGCGCCCACGACCAGATCATAGCCGGCGAGCTCCTCCCGGGACGAGATCGCCCGGCCGAACTCGGGCGCCACGCCCCCGCTCGAGGTCCGGCGGCGCAGCAGCCGCAGCAGCTCGAGGCGGCCGATGGCGGCGAAGCCGATGCCGTCGATGCGGATCCGCTCGCCGCGATGGACCACGGTCAGGTCGGTCCACGTCTCCATGGCCGGCGTCACGAGGTCATAGGTTTCCCCGTCGTCCTCCCGCAGGAACTCGAGCGCGCGCTCGGAGAACACGACCCCGAACCCGAAGGTGGAGTCGGGCGGGTTCTGCTCGACGATGCGGACCGCGGCGTCCGGCCGCTGCCGCTTCACGAGGTAGCCGAGGTACAGGCCGGCGGGGCCGGCGCCGACGATCAGGATCTTCACTTCGTCTGCTCGCTTCGCACAACGGCTGTGACCTGCTCGCGCAGCTGCACCTTGTCGACCTTGCCGACGCGGGTGAGCGGAAACTGCTCGAGCACCTCGATCCGCTCGGGCAGCTTGTACTTTGCGAGGCCGAGGCCGAGCAGGAAGTCGCCGAGCTCCGCGAGCGAGGGCGAGGCGCGGCCCTCGCGCAGGATCAGGAACGCGCAACCCTTCTCGCCATAGATCCGGTCGGGCATGGCCACGACCCGGGCGTCGAGGACCGCCGGATGCCTGACGAGGAGCGTCTCGACCTCCTCGGCGCCGTACTTCTCTCCGCCGCGGCTGATGTTGTCCTTCAGCCGGCCTTCGAAGACGAAGCAGCGCTCGCCGTCGATCCAGGTCGCCCGCAGGACGTCACCGGTACGGAAGAATCCGTCGTCGGTGAAGTGCGCCGGATCCCGCGCCGTCCCGTAATAAGAGGACAGCACCGACGCGCCCTTGAAGCACAGCTCCCCGAGCTCGCCGTCCGGCACCGGCCCGGTCCCGTCGATGGCACGCAGCAGGATCTCGTCGCAGCGCCCGACCGGGTTGCCGATGGTCCCATGGCGCCGCTCCGGCGATGCGTTCGGGGAGGAGCACATCAGGATGCCTTCCGTGATCCCGTAGATGTTCTGGGCGGTCGCGCCCAGCCGGGCCTCGAGGTCGTCGGCGCGGTTGAACGCCCAGATCTGGCGGAGCGAGCGCAGGTCGTAACGCGCGAGATGCGGCGATTCGAGCAGCCGGCCGGCGATCGGGCCGATGCTGCCGGTGTAGGTCACCTTGTGTCGCGCGACGGCTTCGAGGAAGCTCTCCTCGCGGAACGCCGGCTGCAGGACGAGGGCGCGTCCGGCGACCAGGCACGGGAGGAAGGAGGTGATGATCCCGGCGTTGTGGATCAGCGGCAGGCACCACAGCGACACGTCGGCTGCGCCCAGGTGATGGCGCTCGTTCCAGTCGCGGGCCTGCGCCAGGTACTCGCCGTGCATGCGCGGAATGATCTTGGGGACCCCCGTCGACCCGCCGGAGAGCTGGAAGATGGCGACATCCGACGGCTGGAGCGTGAGGCCATCGACGCGGACCGCCGCTCCAGCCGCCGGCTCCATCAGTCCCGCCAGCGACCGCCCGCTTGCTGCGCTGCCGCCGGCGACGATGAGCATCGGACGCGAGCGCAACGACTCGGCCATCTTCCGGGCGAACCCGGCGAGGTCGAACGTCGGGTGGAAGTCCGCTTGAACGAAGTACGCGCGCGGCGCCGCCAGCTCGCCGATCTGGCCGATCTCGATCTCGCGGTGCTGCGGCAGCGTGCACACCGGGACGATGCCCGCCTTGAAGCACCCGACGAGCGCGATGGCGGTGTCCGGCGTCGTCCCCATCTGGAAGAGGGCACGGTCGCCGGGTGCGAGACCCTCGTTCAGGAGCGCGACGGCGAGCCGCTCCGTTACGGCGTCGAAGTCCGCGAAGCTCGTGGACGAGCTCTCGGCGATCAGGAACGGCCGGTCGCGATAGAGCGTCCCGGCACGGCGCGCGGCATCGCCGATGGTCATCCGCAGCCAGGCCCCGCTCCGGTAGTGCGCGAGCGCCTCGGACCCGGTCCGATAGCTCACGCCTGCAATGGGGTGGGCGGGAAGTGCGGCGGAGCTCATCGCGTCTCCCCTCTCAGACCGTCGACGGCGAGCCGCCCGAACTCGGCCGCGATGCGCTCGACGGTCGCGCCCGGCTCCTTCCCGTACCAACCCGGCGCCGCGTTGCACATCCCGAGCAGCGCGAGCGTCGCGAGCCGGCAATCGAGCTCGGCAGGGAACTCGCCCGCGCGCACTCCCGCCTCGAGCACTTCCTGGAAGATGCGCTCGAGCCGGCGCGCGAGCCGGCCGACCCGGCGCCGGCTTTCGTCGGGCAGATGATGGCGCTCGCGGAGGAACACCAGCACGAAGTCGCGCCGGTCGAGCAACGGGCTGAGATGCGCGTGGATCAGCGCGCGCACCTTGTCCACCGCGGCGCCGGGCCCGGCGGCGATCGCCACCGCCCGCTCGACGAACCCTTCGCCCCCCATCATGCACACCTGCTCGAGCGCCTCCTCCTTCGACGCGAAGTAGTAGTAGAGGCTCGCCTGCCGGATCCCGAGCACGTCGGCGATGGCCTGCGTGGAGGCGCCGTGGTAGCCGCGCTCGGCGAACACCCGCGCCGCGGCCTCGATGATCTCGGGGGCGCGGCGGTGGGTGTTGCCGGCGATCCGGCGGGCGGCGACGCTCGACATGGTCAGATCGCGACGACCTCGGGGTCGGCCGGGCTCGCGTACAGCCGCTCGACCAGCGCGGCGCGGCGCTCGAGCACCGCACGCTGGTTGATGTAGCCCTTGTCGGTGATCTCGTTGGCGTCGATCGAGGGCGGCTCGGACAGGACGAGCGCGCGCACCGGGTGCGTCGAGCTCCCCGGGCCGGACTCCGCGGCGAGCTTCCTGAGCGCCTCGGCGATCGCCGCCCGCGCCGCCTCCGGGGTCACCCCGGCCGCGGCCGCCGGGTTGAGGAACACGAGCGCGCCGACGAGGTCGCGGTCGTGCCCGGTGATGACCGCGTCCTGGATGAGCGGGTTGCCGGCGGAGATGAGCTTCACACGCACGGCGCCGACGTGCACCCACGTCCCGGTCGCGAGCTTGAAGTCCTCGGCGACGCGTCCGTCGAACACCAGGCCCTTGACCGGATCGGCGGGATCCACGAACTTCAACGCGTCGCCGATCTTGTAGAACCCCTCTTCGTCGAACGCCGCGCGCGTGAGATCGTCGCGCCCGTAGTAGCCCGGCGTGACGTTCGGGCCGCGCACGCGCGCCTCGAGCTTGCCGCCGGACGGCACGAGCTTCAGCTCGCAGCCCGGCGCGGGCAACCCGATCACGCCCGCGCGCTCGATCGGAAAGTGCACAAGCGCGACGCCGGGCGCGGTCTCGGTCGCGCCCCACGCCGAGACCATGGCAACGCCGCGGCGCTCGGCGACCGCGAGGCGCTCGAAGCGCTCCCAGAGGTTCTGCGGGAGCGCCGCGCCCGCGTAGCACACGACTTCCAGGTCGCGGAAGAAGCGCGCGCGCAAGGCGGCGTCCGATTCGAGATACGGCAGCAGCAGGTCGAACCCGCGCGGCACGTTGAAATAGATCGTCGAGGAGATCTCCTTGAGGTTCCTCACCGAGGTCTCGACCAGTCCGGGCAGCGGCTTGCCGGCGTCCACGTAGAGCGTGCCGCCGTTGCGCAGCACGGCATTGAAGTTGTGGTTCCCGCCGAAGGTATGGTTCCACGGCAGCCAGTCGACGAGCACCGGCGGCCGGTCCTCGAGGAACTGCCACGCCTGGGCGTGCATCTGCTGGTTCGCGCACAGCATGCGGTGCGTGTTGATCACGCCCTTCGGCGCGCCGGTCGAGCCGGAGGTGAACAGGATCTTGGCGATGGTGTCGGGCCCGATCCGGGCGAACGCCTCGTCGACGCGAGCCGTCGGCGCCGCGGCGAGCAGCTCCGCGAACGGCGTGGCGCGCGCGCGCACGGCGTCGAGCGCGGGCGCGAACCGCGCCGGATCGCTGCAGTAGACGAGGCCGGGCCGGACCAGGTCGAAGATGTGCTTGAGCTTCCCGAAGTCCGTCGACATCAGCGAGTACGCCGGCGACACCGGCGCGGCCGGCACGCCGACATGCATCGCCCCCAGCGCGGCGAGCGCGTGGTCGATGCCGTTCTCGGAGAGGATCGCGATCGGCCGCGTCGCGTCGAGCCCGCGATCGAGCAGCGCCTGGCCGACGCGGCGCACTGCGTCGAGGGCTTCGCGGTACGTTAGCCTGCGCCAGGCGTCGCCGGCGCGCTCGGCGAGGAACACGCGGTCGGGCGCCTGTCCCGCCCAGTGGACGAGCCACTCGCCCACCGCGCGCGCGTAGCCGCCGAGGCGCTGCGGCGAGCGGAGCAGGGTCGAGCCGTCGGGACGGCGCTCGACCTCGACCGCTGCCGGCGCAAAGCGCGGGGCCATACGGACTCTCCTTTGGCGGCTGCCGCGGGGACGTGCGATGCGGCTTGTTGTATTCGACCCCCGGAGTCGGCAAAATTCTATCAAACGATAGAACTGCCGGCGAGCAACTCCCCTCCTCAAAGAGGAGGGGTGGCCGAGGCCCCGCGAGCGCGGGGGCGAGGACGGGGTAGTGCAGAATGCTTGCCCGCCAAAGGAGCGTCATGAGGATCACCCCCACCGGTCGCCCGCCGTTCCGGGCCGATCACATCGGCAGCCTGCTGCGACCCGCCGGGCTGCGGCAGGCCTTTCGCGACTTCAACGAGCGGCGGATCGGCGAGGCCGAGTTCCGCGTGCTCCAGGACGACGCGATCCGCGGCGTCGTGAAGCTGCAGGAGGAGGCCGGGTTCCAGGTCGTCAACGACGGCGAGTTCCGCCGCGGCTCCTACTGGGGCCGCTTCGTGCAGCTCACCGACGGGCTCACGGTCAAGGAGGCCACGTTCAAGTTCCACGACGAGCACGGCCACGAGCTCGACTTCACCGCCCCGCACGTGAGCGGGAAGGTCCGCCGCGGGCAGGCGATCGCCGTCGACGAGGTCGCGTTCGTCCGCGGCGTCACCGCCCGGGTCGCCAAGGTGACGCTGCCGTCGCCGTCGACGATGCACTTCTGGCGCGGCCGCCAGTGGGCCGACCCCGGCGTGTACGAGAGTCCCGAAGCGTTCTTCGCCGACCTCGGGAAGGTGTATCAGGAGGAGATCGCCGGCCTCGCCGCGGCCGGCGCGCAGTACGTGCAGCTCGACGAGGTCGCGATCGCGATGCTCTGCGACCCGGGCGCGCGCGCGAAGGTCGCGGCCGACGGCCAGGATCCGGAGCGGCTCGTCGATCTCTACGTGGAGGCGATCAACCAGGCCGTCGCGAACCGGCCGGCCGAGGTGGTGATCGGCGTGCACATGTGCCGGGGCAACTTCAAGGGCAAGTACCTGGCCGAGGGCGGCTACGACTCGGTCGCGGAGAAGCTGTTCCAGCGCGCGAAGGTCAACCACTTCCTGCTCGAGTACGACACCCCGCGCGCGGGCGACTTCGCGCCGCTGCGCTTCGTGCCGAAGGGCAAGGGCGTCGTGCTCGGGATGATCAGCTCCAAGGTCGGTGCGCTCGAGCCGATCGATGCGCTCAAGCGGCGGGCCGACGAAGCGGCGAAGTTCGTCTCGCCCGAGCGGCTGGCGATCAGCCCGCAGTGCGGCTTCGCGAGCACGGTCGCCGGCAACCCGCTCACCGAGGCCGACATGCGGGCGAAGCTCGCGCTCGTGGTCGACGCGGCGCGGGCGATCTGGGGATAGCGGGAGATCTGCCCCCCTGTGAGGGGGGGCGGCGCGCGTCAGCAAGCCGGGGGGGTTTCCCTTGCGTCATACCAGCCTCACCCGCCTCCTCGATCCGCAATCGATCGCGGTCGTCGGCGCGTCGACCTCGCCCGAGAAGGCCGGCTACCAGGCGTTGCTCACGCTGCGCGGTTTCGGGGGCCGGCTCTTCCCGATCAACCCGGGCGCGACCGAGATCCTCGGGTTCAAGGCCTATCCCTCGCTCGCCGCGGCACGCGATGCGACCGGCGTCGCGCCCGACCTCGCGCTGCTCGTCATCCCGGCCGCGGCGATCCTCGAGGCGATCCGCGATGCGGTGCGCGCCGGCTGCGGCGGAGTGCTCATCGTGAGCGGCGGGTTCGCCGAGGCGGGCGGCGAAGGCGCGAAGCTCCAGGAGGAAGCCGCGGCGTTGTGCCGCGAAGCGGGCCTCCGGATCCTCGGGCCGAACACGTCGGGGTTCATCCGTCCACGGACGCGCTGCGCCGCGAGCTTCGCCCCGGGCGTCGAGCAGATCCCGCCGGGGCCGGTGGCGGTGGTGGCTCAGAGCGGTGGCGTCAATCTCGTGCTCGCTTTCCTCGTCCATCGGCTGGGGCTCGGGCTCTCGCTCGCGGTCGGGCTCGGCAACGCGGTGGACGTCGATGCCGCCGACGTGCTCGAGCATCTTGCCGACGACGCCGACACCAAGGCGATCGCCCTTCATCTCGAGGGCGTGCGGGACGGGCGCAAGCTCTTCGATGCGCTGCGGCGCGTGACGCCGCGCAAGCCCGTGGTCGCGGTCACGCCGGGGCGGGCCGACATCGGCGCGTTCGCTCGCTCGCACACCGGCAACCTCATCGGTGCGTGGGACCGCCGCATCGCCGCGCTCCGCCAGGCGGGAGTCGTCGTGGTCGACACGACGGATGAGGCTGCCGATGCGGTCGCCGCGCTCGCCCGCGCGCGCATCGCGCCGAAGCAGGATCCGGGCATTGGCGTCCTGACCGGGCAGGCGGGGCCGGGGCTGCTCATCGTGGACCGGCTCAAGGCTGCGGGCGTCAGCGTGCCGGAGCTCGCGCCCGACAGCCTGCGGCACATCGAGTCGCTGTTGCCACCGCTCACGTTTCTCCGCAACCCGGTCGACACCGGGCGGCCGAGCCCTTCGTTTCCCGCCGTCCTGCGCGCGATCGCCGACGATCCGGGGGTTGATGCCGTCGCCGTGTTCGCGCTGCACGAGCCGGCTGCGCTGGACCCGGTCGCCGTGCTTGCCCCCGGGGTCTCGAAACCGCTCCTCTTCGCCACGACCGGCCTGCCCGAGTCGATCGCGTCGACACTTGGCGCGTTGGCCGCGGCGGGAGTTCCGGCCTTCGGCTCACCCGAGCGCCTCGCGACCGCGGCACGCGCGCTTGCCGAGGACGCGCGGCTGGCGTGGCGCGTACAACGAACCGCGGCGACGCGAGCCGCGACGTCCGCGGTGCGTGCCGTGCCCGAACCGCCGTTCGACGAGGCGAAAGCGAAAGCACTCGTCGCCGCATACGGGATCCCCGTGCCCCCCGGTGTCGCGTGCCGGACGCACACCGAGGCGCTCGCTGCGTTCGCCGCGCTCCGCAAACCGGTGGTCGCCAAGATCCTCGCCGCCGAGGTGGCGCACAAGACCGAAGCGGGCGGCGTAAAGGTCGGGATCGACAGCACGGCTGCGCTGCAGGCCGCGCTCGCCGAGCTGGACGCGATCCCGCTCTCCGGACCTCGGAGCTATCTCATCGAGGAGATGGCGCCGGCCGGCGTGGAGCTGATTGCGGGCGCGGTGCGCGACCCGAGCTTCGGCCCGGTGGTCCTCGTCGGGTTCGGCGGCACGGCCGCCGAGGCGCTGCAGGACACCGCGGTGCGGCTCGCGCCGCTATCCGAGGACGACGCGCTCGACATGCTGGACGAGCTCCGCGGCCGCCGGTTGCTCGACGGCTGGCGCGGTGCGCCACCTGTCGATCGTCGCGCGATCGCCCGCGCGATCGTCGCGCTCGGACGCATTCTTGTCGAGCATCCGGGGGTCGGCGAGATCGAGATCAATCCTCTGCGCGCGACGTCCGGGGGCGTGCTCGCGCTCGACGCTTTGGTGGTGGCGGGCGAGGGTTAGAAGGCTGCGCGTAGCCGGCCCGTGAAAATCGGGCAACCCCTGTTGCGAGAACCAGACGCCCGGTTCTACCCGAGTCGCGCGTATCGACAAATCTCGTCGAACGCATCTTGGAACGAAGATCGGAGCTTCACATCCTTACTGTGAGGACGGGTTGCGAGCGCCCAACTCTCGAACTCCCTGATCGAGGCTGAGTCGGGCGTGCAGTAAACCAGTGTCGCGGAGGTAGACTGCAAGGGGCCCCAGATATGTCGATCATGCTCCCGAACCTTTACGCCGATGATGACAATGGTTTCGGCCACGCCAATCGCTTTTCCCAGCAGCATTCTCTGATTCTCGAGAAATTCCGGAGCTGTTACAGCTACCTTTGAAGGCTCGAAATAGGACATTGCCGGGGGCACGAACTCATCCTTCAATCGCTGCCGGGCTACGTGGACATCGCGCTCGAAAACGACAGGAGCCTCAATCCGATTCCCGAGACCGACGAGCACAGCCTATCCTTTCACTCGGTCAGGCTCGATCAAGAGCGCACTGGACCCATGGGGCAGGCAGAGCCGCAAGCAATTGTCAGCCCAGGGGCTAACGCAAACGGTCATCCGAGATTTGTCTAGGGCGATCGGTAGCAACAAGTCATAGTTCAGCGAGGCCAGAACACCGCGCCAGTCATTCTTCTTCATCTTTTCCGCTAGCCTGAGATAGAGGCTGTTGTCTGTTGGAACAAACTCGAGGAAGAACTGCGCCATCTTTCTCAGGAGAGGGCCAGTGAGCTTGGCGGGGTAGTCAGCAGTTGGGTTGAACGCGGGCGACAGGGGTGAAGGGCTATCATTCCCCAGTTGTCGAAATGCATCCTCAAAATCTGTCCTGAAGAGGTCCGGATACGGAGTCGGCAGCGCGCCCCATAGTTCGGGAGAGAAACGACGCAACTCATCGTATAGACGCGCGGATAACGGTGGTACCCGAACCCCGGGAAACTCTGAGCCGAAGCTCGCTCCGGCGCCGAACAATATCAGTATTCGATTGCTATTGATTTGAACTGGGTTGGTGCGTTCTGGAAATGACCGCCGTGTTTCTATGACGCGATGCGCCCAGACCCCACCCGCGGTTGCTCCTACGAAAGCGCCGCCCATCATCAGCAATCCAACAAGAATCCCCCCTCCATGTGGATCTGAGTATTCCTCACCAGCAATAACGTAGCCTGCGCCGAAACCTACCGCGCCTCCTGTCAACAGTCCGCCGATCACGAACCCGATTGAGATCGCGACGTTGCGCCAGACACGCATACCTTTGGCGCAATCCCTCCGAGTCGCTATTGCGCCGGCGCGTTAGAGGTTGCGACGACGTAGGCCTCCATCCGAACGCGCAGGTCGTCCGGAATCGCGACCGCCTTGAAGGTCTGCTGCGAAAAGCAGCACACCGTGTGTCGGGCCTTGAAGCAAGGCTGATCGCCGACGAACGCGTCGATGCCGAGCTCAATCGAGCTGCGCCCGAGCTTGAGCACCCGCAGCTCAATCCGCAGCAGGTCGCCGAACCGCGCCGGGCCCATGAAGTCGACCTGCGTCCCGACGGTCGGGATCCCGAGCCGCTTCTTCACGATGAAGTCGGCGAAGCGCTCTTCCAGCCCGAAGGTGAACCAGTCCTCCATCGCCCGGTGCAGGAGGTCGAAGAGCCGCGGGAAATACACGATCCCCGCCGGGTCGCAATGCGAGAAGAGGATCGGGTACTCGACGCTGAAGACCTTGGACATGGGCGACGTCAGATCCAGAGGGCGCCGCGGTCACGCCCGGCAAGGCTTCCCTTCCGGCCGTTCCTGGGCGGCCTACTTCCGCTCAATCCCGCGCCGCCCTTGCGCGGCGAACGCGATCTCGAGCGCCGTCTCGAGCCGGATGACCCGTGCCGTCAGATCTTCGATCTTCGCCTGCTGAGCCTTCGTGAGCTCGGCCAGTCGCTCGATCTTGTCGTTCATCTTGATGACCGTCGTCAGGGCATCCCAGATCCTGTCGCTGAGCGCCATGCTAGGCGGCCCTTCGCGCCGTCCGCCTCGACGCTGCGGCTTCCAGGGCCCCGATGCGCCGCTGCGAGGCTGCAACCGCGCGCAACGCGCTGTCGAGCGCCTTGGACGCCCGTTCGGTGGTCCGCGCGACTTGAAGGAGCAGACCGTTCAGCGTGGCCTCGTCCTCGTCGTTTGGCGAGTACGACTCGGCTGCGCGGCGCATGAACTCCCCGACCGGGAGCTTCGCCGCCTTGGCGCGGGCGGCGATCCTGGCCTTCTGCTCCGGCGTCACGAGAACCGGGATCCGTTCGGTGTTGGGCATTTCGCTGGTCTCCGACTATGGACATGTGCTGACCATGACCATTGTAATCTGGGAGGGAGCACTTCGCAACGGGCGGGGTCGGGGTGCCTTCCGGCGGTTTGAGGCCCCAGATCGCGGCGTCTGTCCACCACAAGGGAGCGCGCTGCCCTAGGATGGGCGGCGTTCGACGTACACCTGCATCCTCGCCCGCAGGTCGTCCGGGATCGCGGTCGCCTTGAAGGTCTCCAGCGACACCATCGCCACCTTGTGGCGCGCGCGGAACTTTTCCTCGTCGCCGACCCGCCCGCGGATCGCGAACTCGATCGAGCTGCGGCCGAGGCGCGCGATCGAGAGCTCTAGCACCAGCAGGTCGCCGAGATGGCAGGGACGGAAGAACTGGCAGCCGGTGTAGACGATCGGAAAGCCGATCCGGAGCCCGCGGTGCATCTCCTGGAAGGGGAGGACGATCGCCTCGCCGAACCAGTCCTCGACGACGGCGTTGATCATGTCGAAGAAGTTGACGAAGTAGACGATTCCCGCCGGGTCGCAGTGCGAGAACCGGATCTTCCGCTCGATCGTGAAGACCTTCATCTCCT
>Ga0184633_10000402_pt1 | contig 15553 bp, 18 predicted proteins | sample PLM31_170_b1_FD_133156 | JGI IMG/M metagenome (GOLD analysis project Ga0184633, IMG submission 133156) | Groundwater sediment microbial communities from an aquifer in East River, Colorado, USA - PLM3-1_170_b1 | ecosystem: Environmental > Terrestrial > Soil > Riparian zone | place: USA: East...
AAGCTCGATCCCTCCGCCATGAAGGTTGTGAAGACGTACCAGCTACCGGCGGGCGACGCCGGGCCCTACGCCGTGACCGTGGACGGCGGCGGCGTGGTGTGGGCGAACGAGATCAACACCGATACCGTGGTGCGCTTCGATCCGAAGACCGAGCAGATGCGTGTCGTGCAGCTGCCCTCGAAGAACGTCGGCATCCGAAAGATGGTGACCGACGCGAACGGCAGGCTATGGTACATGGGCTCGCACAACGGTCGGTTGGGCCTGGTCGAGTAGCAGGACCTTCTCACCTCTTTCTGAGCCCGGCCAACATCGCCGCGCCGGACGCGAAGGCCAGGCCGAGCGCGATCCCAGCGAGGGCGTCGGACGGCCAATGGGCGCGGAGAACGACGCGCGCCACCGCGACCAGCACGATCACGAGGCCGGCGCCGACCCGTACGAGGACTCGGACCGTGACCGGGAGCGATCCCGCGAGATAGATCACGGCGCCGAAGAACGCCGCCGCCGCGGTGGCGTGACCGCTCGGGAAGCCCATCGAGGCTTCCTCGGGGCGCGCCCGCCCGATGAGGATCTTCATCAACCCTTCGGCGCCAGGAGCCGCGAGCATCAGCCCGATCCAGATCCACCAGCGGTTTCGGGCCCGCGGAGACGCCACGAGGATCAGAAGCGTCGCGGGAAGGAGCAGGCGCCAGCTCCCCGCGTCGTTGAGCACGCGTAGCGCCTCGACGACCGGCCGCGATGCGACAGAAAGCAACCACAGGCGCACGACTTCATCACCGGGGACCAGTGGGAGGGCGATTGCGGCGAGCGCCAGCGCCACGAATCCGCCCGCGCTGACGAGCCCGACCCAGAGGGCGCTACTTCTCGGGTGTGACCTCAGCGCCACTACCGCCACCATCGCGAACGAACCGCAGGACGCGCCGGCCGCGTTCCTCGTGGAGCGTGACGCGACCGTTGCCGTCATTGCTCTGGTAGCGGGTCAGCCCCGGGCGGACCACGCTGATCGTGCCTCTGATCTCCTTGTACGTCGGCTCGACGTAGAGCATCCCACCATAGGAGCCGTCCTGCCCGATGGTCAGGATGAGCGGCGCGTTCCCCATGGGGCCCGACATCCGTCCGCGCCACGTGCCCGCGAGATCCGCGGTGTCGACGACCGGCCTCGACGGCGGCAAGCTCGTGCAGGCGGCGAGGAGCATGGCGAGGACGAGGCTGGCGCGAGGAATCACGGTGTTTCCGAGTGTATCAGGCCCGGCGGATCACGCTGGCGACGACCCACAGCGCGACAAGGCTCACGCCGAAGGCGCACACGATCGTCGCGCCCGTCGGCAGGTCCAGCCCGGCGGACGCGACGATTCCGACTACGCTGACCCCAGTGCCGAACCCCCAGCCGACGAGCAGCCGCGTGGCGATCGTCCCACCCAGGATCGTGGCGGCGAGCGCCGGAACGATGAGGTAGGAAAAGACGAGCAGCACCCCCGCGATCCGAACCGAGCTGGTCACGACGACCCCGAACGAGGCATAGAAGACCAAGTCCCATAGACGAACGCGCCAGCCCTCGGCGTACGCGCGGCCGGGATCCGTCGAGATCAGGAAGAACGGACGCCGGCAGCACCAGTGCAGGACGCCGACCAGGCCGTAGAGGACGCCGACTTTCACGACGTCAGCGCCGTTCACCGTGAGGATCGAGCCGACGAGCATCGCCCGGATGTGCTCGACGCCGTGCGGGGCGCGGTCGGACAGGAGCACAGCCCCGGCCGCGGACGCTGCGTAGACGACGCCGATGACCGCCTCCTGCGAGACGCGGCGCTCCCGACTGCGGGTCAGCGCCAAGACGAACGCGCCGACGAGCGTCGCCAGTAGACCGGCGCCGTACGATTCCCAGGTGTCGAGCGCGTGACCGAAGAGAAACGCCGCGGTCGCGCCAAGGGCGGCGATCTGGGCGAGCGCAATGTCGACGAAGACGACTTCCCGCGCGAGCACGTGGACGCCGAGGTAGGCGTGGATGCCGGTGAGGACGAGACACATGAGAAAGGGCGCCCACAGGAGCGCAAGCAGATCACCGAGCATGCGGGCGTTCGTCGCCCGTTAGCGCAGCGCCTGGGCCAGGGCGTTCACGTTGTGGTCGATCGTGCCGATATAGGTGTCGATGCCCTTGACTCCGCCGACCAGCGTCGGGAGCACGACGACCTTCGCGCTGGCCTCGTCGGCGACGCGCTGGGCGAGCTTCACATCGCTCCAGGGCTGGACGAGGACGACTCTGATCCGCTCGTCCTTCATCTGGCGGATCAGTTGCGCGAGGTGCTGTGGGGACGGAGGGATGCCGGGCCGGTCCTCGAGCATTCCGGCCTGGATCAGCCCGAACCTCGTGAGGAAATAGATGTAGTCGGGGTGGTAGACGACGACCCTGGCACCCTTGACGGGCTCGAGCGTCTTCGTCCAGCGCACCATCGCCTCTTCGAGGCGCGCGAGGAAGGCTTGACGGTTCTTCTCGAAGGTCGCGCGAAGCTCGGGGGCCACGCGGACCAGGCCGTCAACGATGTTCTGGGTCACGATCGGCGCCAGCCCGGGATCGAGCGAGTAATGAGGATTCCCGTGGGGATGCACGTCGCCCATGGACCGATCGACCCGTGTCGTGGGCACTTCGAGGACCGGGATGCCTCGCGACACGTCCACGCGACCCGGCGCTCCACGGACGATCCTCGGATTGTTCGCGCCCTGGACGGCGACGTCGGCCCAGGCATCGAGCTCCAGGCCGTTCTCGAAGAACAGGTCAGCCCGCCGGAGCCGGAGCATGAGACTTGGCCGGACCTCCACTTCGTGGACGTTCTGCGAGCCACGCGCCAGCGACTCGACGTCCACGAGGTCACCGCCGACCTCTTCCACGAGCGCCTTGAGATCGGGGATTGTCGTCACGACGCGGAGCTTGTGGGCCCCCTCGGCGTTGGTGAACAGGAGCCCGAGCAGGACGAGGACGCCACCGAGCATCGATACCGGGAAACGCATCACTTCATCGCCGTGACCAGCGCGTTGACGTTGTGGTCGATGGCGGCGATATACGAGTCGGCGCCCTTCACCCCACCCACCATGGACGCGAGCACGACGGCCTTCGCGCCGGCCTCGTCGGCCACGCGGGTCGCCAGCTTCAAGTCATTCCAGGGCTCGACGATGATCACCTTGATCCGCTCCTCCTTCATCTGGCGGATGACCCGCGTCAGATGAGCGGGCGACGCTGGGATCCCGGGCCGGTCCTCGAGCGCCGCCGCCTGATTCAGCCCGAATCGGTGAAGGATATAGATCCACTGGGGATGATACACGACGACCTTAGCGCCCTTGAGTGGCTCCAGCGCCTTTGTCCAGCGCGCCATCGCCTCGTCGAGGCGAGCGAGAAACGCCTGGCGGTTCTTCTCGAACGTGGCGCGGTGCTCGGGGGCGAATCGGGCGAGGCCGTCGACAATGTTCTGGGTGATGATCGGCGCCATGCCCGGATCCAGGGAGTAGTGAGGATTGCCGAGCGGATGCACGTCGCCCATCGAGCGGTCCACGCGTGTCCCGGGCACATCGAGGACCGGAATACCGCGCGAGACGTCGACCCGACCCGGCGCGCCCCGGACGATCTTCGAATTGTTCGCTCCCTGGACGGCGACCTCCGCCCACGAGTCCAGCTCGAGGCCGTTCTCGATCAAGACATCGGCGCGCCGTAGCTTCAGCATGAGGCTCGGGCGGACCTCCAGCTCGTGGGCGTTCTGCGTGCCCCTGGCGAGCGACTCGACGTCGACGAGCTTGGCGCCGACCTCCTCGGTGAGCGCCTTGAGGTCCGGGATCGTCGTCACCACGCGGATCTTGTCGGCCGCCGAGACGGCCAGGACCAGCGGCGCGATGAGTGCGCACAACGCGAGCAGGATCGGAATCGCACGTCGCATGGGTCGTCTCCTCCTTAGAAGGGATGCGCCGGGTGGGCGCCGAGGATGAACGTGGCCTGGAAGAGGATTTCGTCTACCCTCCGGGCGCTCGCGTCGTTCAGGTTGAAGGCCTCGCGAGTCTGCGTGCTACGGTCCGTACGCTTGTACCCCAGCCGGAAGCGGAGGAACTCCGACGGCCAGAACGAGACGTAAGGCTCGATCGAGTACTCGTAACCCGGGTTCTGCGGGTACTGCGACCAGTCGAATCGCAGGCCGCCGGCCCAACGGCGCCACGGCTGCACCTCGGCGCCCAGGTACCAGCCCCAGTGGTTCCTGCGTTTCCTGTCCAGGGAATCCGTCACCCCGTCGCCGTCGGAGTCGACGTCGACGTTGACCTGCCGCAGCGAGTAGAGCGCCTCACCCGTCACCGTGACGAGGGGGTGGAGCCAACCGTCCGGGCGATACTTGTAACGGCCTTCCCAGCCCAGAATCGTGCTGGGAAGCCGCTCGGCAGTCTGACCGTTGGCGACCGACATGCCGAGCAGGATCCCGTGCTCGCTGCCAAGCTCGAAGAACGTGCGGACCCGGCCGGTGACTAATGGGGCCCGCAGCGTGGCCCGGCCGAAGGCGTCCTCGTTGTCGCCGTTGAAGACGCCGACGAGCCCCTCGAGGTAGACGGGGAGGTCGGGAATGATCGTCGCCTCGAGGCCTTTTTCGTTGAGCCCTTCGTCGCCGAAGAAGATGCGGAAGGCGTTCGGGCGGTCGATCCACGGCAGGTCGTGCGCGTGGTACACGTTGTTGTAGCCGAAGCGGTTGCGCACCAGACCGAGCTTCGCTTGCGTGCCGAACGGCAGCGTGAGAAGCGTGAGGTTGGCCTCGGCCAGGTGGACAGCAAGCTCGCCGGCGCGCTCTTCTTCTCCCGATTCGATTCTCACGACCGCAGACGCATACGGATCGATTTGGCCGAACAAGCTCAGCTCGACCTCGCGCGGGAAGAAGCGGTTCTCCAGCCCCGCGAAGGTGCCGCCGCCCGCCCTCTCGACTTTGCCCCGGGTGAAATTGGCGACGAAATCTCCGGCGAGGCCGATGTCGAACAGGAGCTGGCCCGCGCCCCGCTGCTGATAGAGGGAATAGGGTTCCCGAGGCCGCGCGAGGTCGATCGGCGAGACGGGGGAAACTGGGGCCGGCCGCGGCGCGGCGGCGCCGGGGGCGACCGGGGTGGGTGCTGGCGGCTGGCTCTCGAGGCGCTGCAACCGCTCGGTCACGGACTGTAACTGCTTTTGCAGCTGCTCGATTTCCCTTCGCAGCGCCGCCGCGTCCTGCGCGGTCGCCGCCGCGGGCGCCAGGACAGTGCACAGCAGGACGAAGACAAGTACCAGTACACGCATGGCGATCCTCCAGTGTGAAGTGGGTTCGTCGGCCGTTCTCTGGACATCGGAACGGCTCAGAGCTCTAGCCCGAGAGCTAGAACGACGGGCGGAGGAGCGCTAGCGGAGGGGCGGTCCCCGAGGCGCGAAGCAGCGGAGCGGGGCGCTGGCGGGGCGGGCGCAAGCGAGCGCGACCGCAGCCGTGACCGCGAGCACCAGCGCCAGGGCCGGCATGGCGTCGGGCTGACACGCATGAGTGCCGAACGCCGCCATGAGCGTGAGGTCGTGGTCGGCGTTCCAGAACCCCGAATCCGGGCCGATGTGCAGGTGAGGCAGGCTCGCACAGAGGAGCATGAACGCCGCGAGTCCCAGCAGGAGCGGGAGGACACGACGTTTCGTCATGGCGCCTAAGACAACCACGATCGGTGATCGATTGCAAGCCTCACCGCTGGCTCCGGACGGTGAACGTCAGGCTCGACTCGACGACGTGGCCATCCACCGACAGGACGCGGAATCTCACCGTGTAGCGGCCGGGTCCGAGGGCGGGCAGCGAGACCGACAGTCGCTTCGGATCCTCCCGGGACACGACGACATCGCGGAGATCGACCTGGGCGCCTGCCTCGTCGGTCACCGACGCGCGTGAATACGCGGGCTCGAGCCGCTCGTTGAACCAGAGCTCGACCCGCGGAGGAGACTCTGCCAGGGTCGCTCGCTGAGTCGGAACCGCCTTGACCAGGACGGCGTGGGTCAGGGCGCTCGTCGGCAAGAGCGTGAGACCGAGCACCCACGCCGGAAGGAATCGCCTCATCTCCGACCCTAGCGCGGGCGGAGGGCCATGCCGTGCGGCGCCTTGCCGACTGGGATCGTCCGCACCTGGTTATGAGAAGCGAGGTCGATCACGCTGACGAGGTCGGCCCAGCGGTTGGTGACGAGCGCCCGACGACCGGTCGGCTCCATGGTCACCAGGTCGGGATACCCCTTTTGCGGGATGCTCGCGACGATCTTGTCGTCGGAGGTCCTGACCACGACGATTTTGTTGATCTTCCGAAGAGTTGTGTAGAGGTACTTGCCATCGAGGGTCAGGGTCGCCTCGTGGACGATTCCCGGCAGCGGGATCTCGCCCACGGCTTTGTTGGTGCCGGTATCGATCTTGAGAATCGACTTGTTCTCGCCGGCAGCGGCGTAGAGCGTCTTGCCGTCGGCCGTGAGGGCCAGACCCATCGCGTCGCCCCCACCGTGGACGATCCGCCCCACGACCGTCCGCTGGGCGACGTCGATCACGGTGACGTCTCCCGCCGTTTCACCCGAGACGTAGAGCAGCTTGCCGTCGCGGGAGAAGATCGCGTGGGCGGGCCAGGTCGAGACGTCCACCCGCCCGTCGATCTTCTCCGCCTTGAGGTCGTAGAAGATGACCTCGTCGCTGCTCGTGTCGCTCGACCAGTCGAGAACGAGCAGATGGCTGCCGTCCGGCGTGAAGGCGAGGTTGTAGGGATTGCCCCCGATCCGCACGCGCTTGATGAGCTTTCGGGCCTCGGCGTCAATCACCCCCAGATCGTGGCTCTTGTCGTACACGACCCACGCGGTACGGCCGTCGGGGTGGAAAACGATCCGGTTGGGCTTGCCCTGGCCGAGGGGAATCGTGCCCACGGCCTCGAGGGTGTCGGTGTCGATGATCGAGACCGAATCGGACTTGGTGTTGGTGACGAAAAGCGTCGCGCCGGCTGCCGGCCCGGCGCCGCTCAGGATGGCGGTCAGGAGGACAAATACGACAGGTCTCGGCACGGCTGCCCTCGCTTTCATCGCGTGGCAATCTTCTGAATCGCGGTCACCGCGACGTTTGGCGGTACTCCTCGTAGTGTAAATCGTACCGCGTCCCCTACGGAAACCGCCTCCTGAATCTTCGGGGAGCTTGCGCGAAAGCCCATGGTCATCGCCGGCATGTAGTCTCGGATGTCGCCATGGGTGATGACGAGCACGTTGAGCTCGGGGAAGATCGCTCGAACCACGCCCTCGACGATCCACTCGCGCTCCACACCCGCCAGCGCCGCGGCGCGCGCCACGGCCAGCTCGCGCTCGAGCCGAGCCGCCCGCAGGCCCCACACCGCATATCCCCAGCCGCCACCGACAATGAGGGCCAGGTTGATCAGCACCACCGCCTTCCACGCCCGCATCAGTGCACGTGCTCCTCGGGCGGCGCCTCGGCGGGCGTTTTCTCCTGGTTGAGCTCCTGGATCTGGCCGAGGAGCGTCTCGAGCTCCGCCGCTTCGCCGCGGCTCTGCGCGATGGCGCGGATGTAGCCCTGACGGTCAATCAGGAACTCCGCGTGGGGCGCGGCGGCGAACAGCCGGTACGCGGTGACGATGGCGGCGGCGCCCTCCGTCACGATTGGAAAAAGCACGCGCGGCTCGGCGCCGAGACGGCGGATCGCGTCGGGAGCGGCGTCGGTCGGAACCGCGATCACCTCGACGCCAAGGGCAGCGAGGGTGCCCTCCCGCCCGGCGAGCTGGCTCATGCGCGGACGCGCGCCGGGCAGGTGATAGAGCACGAGCAACACGACACGCCCGCGATACTGCTTGAGGGTTCGCGGTGGTGTCGGGCCCACCGCGAACGTGAAATCTGGCGCGACGAGCCAGCGGCGGTCGGGCTCGACGGTAGGCCCCATACCGCGCGCGACGTACCCGGCCGACAGCGCCCGCAGGAAGTTGATCAGATCCCAGCGCTGCTCCTCGGTGAACCGTGCGCCGAACCCCGGCATCCCGGCCGCCGGGATACCGTTGGTTAGCCACCAGAAGAGGTCCCCCGCGGTGTGCTGCGCGGTGTGGGGCGCGCGCAGGTCGGCGGGTGGTCGAGGGAGCGGGAGGCCGGCGAGCCCGTCGCCGGCGCCTGTCGAGCCATGACATGCCGCGCAGCTCTCACGGTAGAGCGCGGCGCCCGACGCGATCGAGGCGGCCTGGTAGGGGACGGACGGACGCAGGTACGTGGTCGGGTACGCGTCGATGGCGAGGGGTGGAAGCGCCAGGCCCGCTCCCGCCCCGAGCGCGACGAGCGCCAGTGCGACGAGCGGCAGTCGCCAGGTGCGGAGCATGACGCCGGCGATCATGGCGACTAGGCCGAGCACGGCGACCTGACTTCCGATAAGCGTCCGGGTCGCCTCGGCCGTCGCTCCCTCCAGCGCCGCGACCGACAAACGGATCCCGAACGGCCACACGGGCGCCTCGTGGCGCGCCGGCGGAGTGACGCTGAGCGCGGCAACGACTGCCAGGATCGCCAGCGCCAGGAGCCCCTCGGCCACGACGAATCCGGAGAGACGGCGCATCGCCGGGCGCCCGACGGTCGGGCCGTCGCCGGCGAGCCGGGCGAGCAGCACCGAGCGGTTTACCGCGGCCAGCAGCAGGACGAGCACCAGGAGCACGAGCTTGGCGAGCAGGAGCCGGCCATAGCTCGTCCCCACGAACCCCGCCACGCTCCCGACGTGAATGGTCGCGAGCAGCGCTCCCGTGACGGTGAGCACGACGATCGCACCGAGCGCCAGGCGCGAGAAGCGTCGCGCAGCCAGCACCGCGTACGGACGTGCGTCGGCGCCCTCGCTCGTTGCCGCCGTCCGCAGCAAGAGGGCCAGGGGCAGAAGTCCCCCGACCCACACGCCGGCCACGACCACGTGCAGGCCGTCGAGCGCGATCGCGCGTGCGGTGTCCGGGTCGACGGCGGCGGCATGGCCGGCGGCGGCGATCGGGACCAGCGCGGCGGCCCCAAGCAGCACCCCTTCGCCACGCACAGCGCGCCAGTCCGCGCGACGGTCGACCGACAGGCGCAGCACCAGGAAGGCCGCAAGCAGCACGAGGAGGCCGAAGCGAACGAGCCACACGCGACCGGTCTGAGTTTCGACGAGCACGCGCCCGATCGCGCCGACCTCGAGGGCCGCCGCGGCGCGCCCCTCGAAGAGCGCGGTCTGGACGCCGAGCACGACCAGCCCCGAGGCGAGCGCGGCGACGGCCAGTCCACGCGCCGAGGACAGGATGCGATGCTCCCAGCGCCGGGCCGTCGAGCGGTCGGAGGGGCCCGCGATCACGATCATGGCCGAGGCGCCGACGAGGAAGATCGAGCTGGTGAGATGAACCCAGCGGGCGATGAGTCCGAGCGCGTACACCCGGCTAGTGTACCGGATGCGGAATCGGCGGCGAGCCGCCCGGCTATACTGGTCGTCACGGTCGATCGTTGAGCATGCCGCCCACTGAGCGCCCCATCCGCGCCGTCTTCTTCGACGCCGGGAACACGTTGCTGCGGATGAACTACGCCGTGATCGCCGCAGAGCTAGTGGGCCACGGAGTTCGCGTCGCGCCCGTGGAGGTGCAGCGTGCCGAGTGGCGGGCGCGGGTCCGGCTGGACGATCAGGTCCTGGCGCGTTCCCGGCCGGGTGCCTCCACCGAAAGCCGCGCGGCCGCCGACCGCTACCTGCGCTATGTGCTGGAGGAGCTCGGCGTCGCGGACGCGGCGACGATCGACAAGGTCGCCGAATGGCGGCGCACGTACAATCGGCCGATCGGCGTCTGGAACACGGCCGATCCCCAGGCGCCGGACGCGCTGGCGCTCGTGCGGCAGGCGGGGCTCCGGGCTGCCGTCATCTCGAACTCCAACGGCTCGGTCCGGTCCATCTTGAATTCGCTCGGGCTGACGACCCACCTCGACTTCGTTCTCGATTCGGCCGAGGTCGGCGTCGAAAAACCCGATCCAAAGATCTTCGAGCTTGCCCTGGCCGAGGCGCGCGTGGGTCACGCGGAGGCGGCCTACATCGGGGATCTCTACTCGATCGACGTGCGGGGCGCCCGGGCCGCGGGGATGCGCGCCGTCCTGCTCGATCCCGGCGGCCACTGGGGCGCCCGCGACTGCCCGACGGCGCCCGACCTCATGGGCGCTATCCGTCTCGTGCTCGGATGGCGCTGATGCGTACTCCTCCCAGGGATCGGCGATCACCCGGGCTTTCGGGCCAGCGCCTGGACGTGGATGAAGGACCACAGCGCATCGGGATGGACGGCCCAGGCCCGGAAGGCGGCGGCCATTGCCTCGAGATCCGCACGCGACGCGTACCCGTACTCGACGGCGCGCTCGCCCATGGGTGAGGTCAGCAGGCGCTCGGCGTAGGCCTCGCCCCACTCGACGGTCTCGCTGAGCGTGGTGTAACACCACACGGCGGCCGTGACCTGGAGGCCCGCGACGCCGGCGGCGTTGAAGAGCGCGCGCAGCCGTCGCCCCATCCGAGGCTCGCCGCCGTTCCGATACCAGGTCTTCAGATGGACCTCCACGAAGCGGTCGATCCAGGGGTCGAGTGGCCAGTACGTCGCCGTGCCCCAGTCGACATCGCGCACGGCGACGAGGCCGCCAGACCGCACAACGCGAAGCATCTCGCGCAGCGCCGCCCCGGGCTCGCGAAGGTGCTGGAACACCTGGTGGGCGTACGCGACGTCGAACGAGGCATCTGGGAACGGGAGCTGGTACACGCTTCCCTCTTCGTACAGGAGGTTCGTGAGGCCTCTGTCCGCCGCGTCTTGCCGAGCAGCGGCCAGGGTCTCTCGAGAGAGGTCGACGCCGACTACGAGCCCGGGAGCGAGCCGCTCGGCCAGACCGCGGGTGATGCTCCCGGGCCCACAGCCGACGTCGAGAAGCCGCATCCCGGGCCGCAGCTCGGGCAGGAGAAACGCCGCGGCCTCCTCTGCCGTCCGCCGAGCGTGTTGGCGTACGGTCGCGGGGGCGTGTCCGTGAGTGTATTTCTCACGCCTCAGAGGCTCGCAGGCCAAGCCCTGGTCCTCCCGCTAGTCTGGGATCGTCACGAAGGGATACCGGCGCAGCACGTCGTAGATCTCGCGCTTCATCTCCTCGATCTGCGCGTCGGTCCGGGCCTCGAATCGCAGCGTCAGGTACGGGTTCGTGTTCGAGGCGCGGACGAGCCCCCAGCCACGGCCGGGAAAGATGACGCGGGCGCCGTCGATGTCGATCGTCTCGTAGCGTCGCTTCAGCTCTCGGGTCGCCTCCGCGACGACCCGGAACTTCTCGCCGTCGGGACAGGGCGCCTTGAGCTCCGGCGTCGCGCGCAGGTGGGGGACGGTGGCGAAGAGGCGCGAGATCGGGCCCCCGGAGCCCGCCGCCAGCTCGATGATCTTGCACGACGCCAGGATGCCGTCGTCGACGCCATAGTAGTTCTCGGCGAAGAACATGTGGCCGCTCACCTCGCCGCCGAGCAGGATGTGGTCCTCGCGCATCTTGCGCTTGAGGTGCGAGTGGCCGGTCTTCCACATGACAGGTACTCCGCCGTGGTTCCGGATGTCGTCGACGAGGGCCTGCGAGGACTTGACGTCGAAGACGATCTTGGCGCCGGGATGGCGCGAGAGGAGATCGCGCGCGAGCAGGATCAGGATCAGATCGGCCTCGTGGCGGTGGCCGCGCTCGTCGATGACCCCGACCCGGTCCGCGTCGCCGTCGTACGCGACGCCGAGATCGGCGCCGACCTCGACCACCTTCGCTTTGAGGTCTTCCACGTTCTGCTCGTCCTCGGGGTCGGGCAGGTGATTCGGGAAGCTTCCGTCGGACTCGCAGTACAACTCGACGACGTCACAGCCGATGCGGCGCAGGAGTGCGGGCGCGTAGAGCCCCGCGACTCCGTTCCCGGCATCGACGACGACCCGGAGGCGGCTTGCGGGCCGGACCATCCCTGCGATGGTCTCGAAGTAGTCGTCCCCAGGGCTTCGCTGCGTGAGCTCGCCCGCGCCACTCTCGTAGTCGCCGCGCTCCGCCATGGTGCGCAGCGCCTGGATCTCCTCCTCGGAGAGCGGCACCGCGCCCGGGTGGACCATCTTCACGCCGTTGTACTCGATCGGATTATGGCTCCCCGTGATGTTGGCGCCTCCGTCCAGCTTCCAGTGGGCGGTCGCGAAGTAGAGAATGGGCGTGGTCACGAGGCCGATGTCGACCACGCCGACGCCGGCCGCCCGTACGCCGTCGACGAACCCGGCCTTGAGGCCGTTCGACGAGAGACGGTTGTCCTGGCCGACAGCGATCCGACGGCCGCCGTTACGACGGACCAAGGTCGCGTAGGCGCGCCCGACCTGACGGAAGACGTCGGGGTTGATGTCCTGGCCGACGAGCCCGCGCACGTCGTAGGCGCGGAACACGTGCGGGTTCAACATTGTGCGGTCCTCTCGGCTACGATATTGTGACGGCGCGATGCGCCGCCGAAGTCGGAGGTTACCATAAGGAGACACGCATGGCGCTCATGGACGACGCCGAGCTGAGGGCTCGCACGAAGCGAATGAGTCAGAAGCTGTTCCACACCCTGAAGGGCGGCTCCGGCTTCGAGACGTGGAAGCGGTTCGACAAGGCGCTGGCGCGCGAGCTGTCCCTGTTCTTCACGGGCGTGCTGTATAGCCGCGAGGTCCTTTCGCAGCCGCAGCGCGAGCTGTGCGCCGTCGCCGCCCTCACGGCACTCCACCGGCCGAACGAAGTGCGCGCGCACATCCACGCGGCGCTCAACGTCGGCGCCACCCGGCAGGAAGTGGCGGAGGTCATCTTCCAGATGGTCACGTACGGTGGCATGCCCGTCGTCGTCGACGCGCTGGAGGTCTACGGGCAGGTGCTCGCCGAGCGCGGCGAGCCGTTCCCGGCGGAAGAGCCGTCGCGGTGAGTGAGGCCGCGCTGGCCGCCGCCGTCGAGGCGGCTCGGGCGGCCGGGCGCGTCGCGCTGAAGTACTACCGCGGCGGATTCGAGGTCATGCTCAAGCCCGACGACACGCCGGTGACTCAGGCCGACCGCGAGGCCGAGCGGCTGATCATCGAGATCCTGGGCCGCGCGTTCCCGGAGCACGGCGTGCTCGGCGAGGAGTTCGGCGGCGCGGGTACGACGGACACGCGCTGGATCATCGATCCCATCGACGGCACGAAGAACTTCGTCCGCCACATCCCGCTCTGGGCGACGTTGATCGCCCTCGAGGAGCGCGGGGAGATTACGGTCGGGGTCGTCCACAATCCCGTCACCGGCGATCTCTACACGGCCCGGCGAGGCGCCGGCGCTTTCCTCAACGGCGAGCGCATCACGGTCTCCGCCGAGGTCGATCTCGCCCGCGCCTTCCTCGTGCACGCGGGCCTGCGCACCGTCCGTCGGGCAGGGCGGTGGGAGGAGTTCATGCGGCTCGTCGACGTGACAGACCGGCAGCGCGGCTTCGGTGACTACGTGGGCTACGGCCTGGTCGCCGAGGGTAAGGCCGAGGTCTACGCCGAGCTGGACCTGAAGCCCTGGGACTTGGCGCCTTGCAAGCTCCTCGTCGAAGAGGCGGGCGGCCGCTTCACCGACTGGGAGGGAACGCCGACGATCTACACTGGCACGGCGCTGGCGACGAACGGCCGTCTCCACGATGCCGCGCTCGCTCTTCTCCGCCCCTGACGCTCGTCGTCCATCCGGGAGCGCTGGGCGACGTCCTCCTGGCGATCCCAGCGCTCCGCGCCCTGCAGCAGCGCTGGCCGGACGACTCGCTCATTCTCGCGGCGCAGCCGAGGATCGGCGAGCTCCTGAGCGCGCTCGGTGTCGTGGATCGATCCTGCGACTTCGAGGCGCTCGGGCTCGCGGCGCTCTTCGAGGTCGAATCCTCCGGCATCGACTCCGAGCGTGGGTGGCCTGCGCGGTGCGCGGCGGACCTGCGTTGCGCCCGTCGCGTCGTCGCCTGGATCGGCTCGCGCGAGCCGACGTTCGTCCGCCGGCTCACGGCGCTCGCGCCCGGTACCGTCGTCGCCCCGTCGGTTGGTGCCGATCGAGAGATGGTGTGGGAGCACCTGCTGCATACGGTCGGCGCAACCGCTGAGGATCGGACGCTGCGCGTGCCGGTCGTCGTCCCGACGCCCATCGTCGACGAAGGGCGCCTCGCACTTCGACGAGAAGGCTGGGAGGGCCAGACGGGACTCCTCTTCGTCCATCCCGGTGCCGGTGGGCGTGGGAAGCGCTGGTCGACGGCGGGATTCGCCGCCGTGCTCGAGCGACTCGCGGCGACGTTGCCGCGTCTCGCCATCGTGGTTCACCGGGGCCCGGCCGATTCCGAGGCGGTCGCAGCGCTGTCCTCGCAGTTGATCCGTCGGGTGATGCTGCTCGAAGAGCCGCAGCTCCCAGCCCTCGCGGGTGCGCTGAGCCGGGCGACTGCGTATCTCGGCAACGACTCGGGAATCAGCCACCTTGCCGCAGCGCTGGGCATACCGTCGGTCGTGCTGTTCTCCGCCGAACGGATCATCTGGTGCCCATGGGCGGAGCATCTGGAGCCGCAAGTGGTGTCGATGCCGACCCTGGACGAGGCGGACGTGGCACGAGTCATTGGGGTGCTGGTACCGCTTCTCCGGTGAGGCGCCGTCGGTGAGCGGAAGGAGGGAGCAGCTGAGGTGAGCGCCAGGGGCTAGAAGAAATCCGCGGCCGGGGCGGGCTCGAGCCCCAGCCTTTTCTCTGCTGCCCGGCGGCGCTCCACCGGGTTTTCATCATGGGCCGACTCGGACCCGTCCGAAAGATGAAGCCGTGCGATCGCGTCCTCCACTAGGTCGGGCTCTCCCCGGATGGCCAGGTCGAACCAGAGGTCGTGCATGTGCATCGTGTCACCCCCCGGGCGCCTTGCGGCCCCTACTTCGCTCCTTTACTTCTGGAGAATGCTGTATAGCAGGAGTTGTGCCCTGTAAGGAAGTGAGTTGAATCGATTACTTAGTGGTCAGGAGCTCCGACGGGAAGAGGGCATATTTCCGGAGGCATCTGGCAATGTGCCCGATGCTCGAGATCTGCTCAGCGTTGACCCACGAAGTCGTGGAAAGGCCCGGAGATGCGCACGACCTCGTTAACGGGCCAGGTACCGGCTTTGATCGTGACGACGAAGAGCTCGCCGGCCACGCCGGCCCGCCGCGTCTCAGGCGTGACCGGAGCGAAACCAAGGCTCCGCGGCGCATCGCCGTCGGTGAAGCTGGCGAACACGATGCGCTTGCCGTTCGGCGTGAGGATGAAGATTTGCCTCTCGTGGCGATCGGCAACGAACAGATGGTTGCCAGGGCTCAGCCCGATGGCGGCGGCGACAGGTCCCCGATATACGACGCCGGAGGCTCCCTGAGGGGTCACCTGAACGATCTCACCCGGTCCCTGCTGGACGGGAGCTTCGGCGGTGCCGTCGCTGCCGACCCAAAGCTGGTCCTTGTCATCGACAGCGAGGAGGCGCGGCCGGGCGACAACGAGATAGCGCGGATCGACGACACGACCGTCGGGATCGAGCCGTACGACGAGGCCCTG
>Ga0184633_10000403_pt1 | contig 15538 bp, 12 predicted proteins | sample PLM31_170_b1_FD_133156 | JGI IMG/M metagenome (GOLD analysis project Ga0184633, IMG submission 133156) | Groundwater sediment microbial communities from an aquifer in East River, Colorado, USA - PLM3-1_170_b1 | ecosystem: Environmental > Terrestrial > Soil > Riparian zone | place: USA: East...
ATCCGCGCCACTTCGCGCAGTCCGGTCGCATGGACCTCGTCCGGGGAAAGGTCGAGCGCCGTGTAGGAGTGCATGAGCCGGCGGTACGCGGCCACCCCGTCCGGAATGTGGAGGATGCCCGGCCGGTCGTCCGGCCGGGCGTGCGGGAGGATTTCCTTTCGCAGGGCGTCCCCGAGACGGAGGAACGCGGGTCGGATCCCGTCGTGGACAACGGTCTTGAGGTCCTTCCGAAATGCGTCGCGGTCCGCCTCCGTCCAGTCCGGGCGAGGATCGCGGAGAGGTTTCAGCAACGGCCACTCCTCGATCGGCTTTTGCCCGAGGTCGTTGACTTGCTCGATCACTTTCGTGACGCCGGAACGGACCGCCACCTTGCCCGCCTGGAGACCGCGTCGGAGATTCGCGACATGATCGTCGACATACGGCCCCATCGCGCGCCACCGCGCGATCAGGTTCCGGCCGTCCTCGACGGTCCCCGCAGGCTGGTATGATTCGATGTTCAGGAAGGAGACGACGGGGCCACTGAGTGGATCGACGATCCATGCTTCGAGGTCGCAGCGGACGTCATCGAGGTTCGTCTCGATCGACGTCACGAGCTCGGACAACGTCGTCCGGTCTTCGGAGGATAGGGATGCCTCGGGGATCGATCGCGCGCGCTTCAGGAAGTCCTCGAGTTGGGTCGTCCACCGCGCGCGGCCCGTCGGCCTGATGTCGGAGAGGCGGTCGTCCTGACCGCGCAACCCGATTGCCGTCGCGAGGACGGGGCTGTCCTCCACACATGCCTGCCAATACGCTTCCGTGAGGGCCGTGAGGTCCGCGGACGGATCGCTGCGGGGGGAGCGCTTTCTCAGGTGCGACACCACCGTCGCATCTTGCGTAGACAGGCCTTCTTGTCGTCCGGAGTCCCCTTGAAGATTTCAAGAGTCGAGTGTCCGTCGTATCCTCGCGCCATCAGCGCTTGGAGATCCCGCTCCAAGTTGATCGTCCCCTGCCCGAACGGAAGGTGCTCGTCACCCGCCTCCCCGTGGCCGCCATGATTGTCGTGGATGTGCACTAGGCCGAGGCGGTCCGCGAGGGCCGTAAGATACGTCCTCGCACCGTCCGTGCGCTGATCGAGATGCGCATGTCCGACGTCCAAGCAGTATCGCAGGTCGGGGACCGCGTCGAGGACCTTCCGAAAGACTTCCGGCGTTTCGTCCACGTTCTCTAGGGTCACGGTGACCTCCCGGTCGGTCGCCGCCTTCACGAGGTCTTGCAACCAGGACGTCTTCGCCTCCGAGGAGATCCGTGGGGCCGACCGGGCCTCCAGGAAATGGGCGTTGAAAATCCGAGTGCCGACGGGCTCGAGGGCGTCGATTTGCCCGACGAAGCGGCCGAGGTCCGCGTTGTGGAACTGGGACGGAGGGAGGTGGGCCGTGAGGAGCGGGAGGCGCTTCCCCAGGGTCTCTGCCTCGGCCTGGAGCTTCGCGGGCTCCCACGTGACCCAAGACAGGTCCAGCTCCGCGTAATCGAATCCCGCCTCCCGGATCTCGTCGATCTGTTTCGGGAACGGCTCCCGGCTGTACGTGGACGCTCCGATCCGCATGCGCGCGTCCGAACGGAGCGGGCTCTATAAGGATTGCCGCGCGTCACTCACGTGCAGACCTGCGATGGCATCGCGTGGTCCTCGAGCCCTCGTCCCGGTCTTGTCGTCACCAGCCGAACCGGAGGTAGCCGCCGGACCGAATCCCCTTCCAGCCGTCCGTCCCCTCGAGCCCGAGGATCCGCGGCACCGTGTGATCGAAGTCGTCCAGGGTCATCTGGTTCGGCGGCACGGACGCATACCATTCCGACGTCCCCGTGTCCAGGCGGTCGATCCGGACGCCGCCCTTCCGGTGCGTGACGCGGATCACACGGTCCGCGCTTTCGTACAGCTGCCGCCGGATCGATCGACGCCGGTTCAGCTTCGCCAGGCCCGCGTTCGTCACGAGGCCGACGACCTCCCGCTCCCCGACCGTGCGGCGCAGCGCGCGCAGGGACCGTTGGAACAGCTGGTGGGCCTCGCCCCGCTCGACGTCCTCGTCGAGGAACATCTCCGGCAGGCAGGCGAAGACCGCGAAGCCCGCCCCCGTCTCCTCCAATTTTTTATCCAGCATGTCCAATATTAATGTGGTCATCTGGTGGCACGTGAACGCCCGGGCCACGTGCACCCGGGGCAGGACCTCCTCCCGCGTCAGCCCGGCCCGCTTCCCGAGGGCGACCATGCCGTGCGGGTCCACGGAGTTCCCGCCGTCCAGGAAGACGACCTCGTGGCCCTCCATCACCGCACGGACGCAGAGGAGGGTCGTCAGGTGGAAGACGAAGTCGGAACCGCTGTCGATCAGGGTGATCTTGCCTGCCTCGAAGGACCCGAGGATCCGGTCCAGGGTGGGCACGGAGGTCGTGAGGGCCGGCCGCGGGATCGTCCGGAGTTCCGGGACCGGTTGGACCATGGCGGGCTCGACGACGAGCGCGATGGAATCTCCCCTCGATTCGATGTCGATGGCGGTATAAAATCGGGGCCGGAGGGGAGATGGCCGAAAGTAAACCGAGGGGGACGGACCGATGCATCTGCGGATAGATTACGATGGGGGCGGAGGCGGCGGTGCCGCCGCGACGCCCGCCTTGGCTCGGCGTTTCCGTTTGATCGTGGCGGTCTGGACGATCGCGCCGAGGATGAACACGCCGAGGCCCGCGAGTGCGGCCGTCACGGTGCCCGCGTCCAGGATGTACAGGCCCACGGCGAGGAGCAGTCCGCCGATCGCCGCGGTCACGATCCCGATGATGTCGTCGATGAAGTAGTAGGCGATCGCGAAGACGACGATCAGGACGAGCAGGGCTCCGATCAAGGCCGCGTCCATCTGGCCTTCCGTGAACCGGGCTTGGCCGCCGAGGGCGCCGTATACGACCGCCGCCGCGAGGAAGCCGACCAGGAAGGCGAGGGCCACCTTCACGAGCTTCGTGAACAGGATGCTCCCGATGATCGCGCCGACCATGGCGAGAATCAGCCCGGCGATCGTGCCGCCGAGCGCGGCGCCGAAGAGGAAGCCGACCGCGGCCCCGAGGAGGGCCCCGATCAGAGACATGACGGTCGACCAGAGGCCATGGCCTTTGAACGCGAGGGCGAGACCCGTGATGATCAGGATCGCCGCGACGATGTACGCGATCTGGGGGTCGATCGTGAGCCCAGGGATGACCGCCATGGCGTATCGATTCGGCTCGCCCTATAAATAAACAGCGCGGGCTTTCTCCAATTGGACACGGACGCCGGCTATCCGCGGCCGAAGACATCGTCCGCGCGCTTCGCAATCTCCCGGAGCGCGCCTTCGTCCACGACCCTCGCGCCGAGGATGTGCTCCCGGACGTTCAGGTCGTCGTAGTCGAGCACGTCGATGACGGTCGGGATGCGGATCGCGTCCCCGATCACCGCGACGGTCCGCAGGGGGAGCTTCGCGATGATGTTCTCCCACATCTTCTTGTCCGGCACGCCGGCGAGGGCGGCCTCCACGTCGGAGGGTTCCTTCAGCGACATGACGAGGCGGTTCGCGAGCTGGCTCCGGACCTCGTCGGAGATGCGGAATGGCCGCTGGTCCACGAGCGCGAGGATCAAGTTGAACTTCCGCGTCTCCCGCGCGAGGCGGCTGAACGTGTGCGCGTACGGGGCGATCTCCGGGCTCAGGAACTTGTGGGCCTCCTCGAGGAACAGGACGAGCCGCGGGAACTCCTCGTTTCGCTCCGTGTACAGCTCGAAGAGACGGCGCGAGAGGATGTTCGCGACGAACAGGTACACCATCTGGTCCGTCCCGAAGTCCCCGAAGTCGAGGACGACGCTCTTCCCCTGCCGGATCGCGGCGAGGATATGGGCGAACGCGTCCTTGCCCTGCGTCATCGCCTTCAGGAACGGAAGCCGGTCCAGACGGCCGATCCGCCGCTTCAGACCCTGGAGGGTCATCTCGTGGGCCCTCTCCGACCCGAGCACTTCCATCGTCGCTTCCTTCACCGCCGAAATGAGGTCGCGCCCTCCGCGGCTTTTCGCGATCTCGTACAGCGTGTCGACCATCGGCGCGGTCAGGTCCTGCAGGGCGACGATCAGGTCTTCCGGCGTGATCTCCCCCGTGTCGAGGACGAACGGCTTCGCCTCGCGGTTCTTCGAATCCAGGGAGAAGATCTCGACTTTCCCGGGGAAGAAGAACTTCAGACCCTCCGTCTTGTCCGTCGCGCTGAACACGCCGTACTCACTGTGCATGTCGAAGATGAGGACGGATCCGACGTCCGTGGAGAGGATCCCCGCGCACACGAGCTTGTTCAGGATCGACTTGCCCGTCCCGGTACGCCCGAAGATCGCGAACGGTTTCTCAACGAGCTTCTTCATATCGAGCTGCACGTGGAACGGCTCGACGCCCGTGATTGTCCCGAGCGTCGCGGACGTGTCCGTCACTTCGTAAATCCGTTCCACGTCGTCCCGCGTCGCGTGGCGGCAGGAGGAGAAGTATGGCGGGATCGTCTGCGGTTCGCTGAGTTGCTTCGTCTCTCGGTCCACGAGCTGGATCATCCGGAGCTTCGCTTTGCTGTAGAAGATCGGACCGCCGTATCCCTCGTGCGTCTCCGGCCGCGGCACGATCACGTCGGCGATCGTCGAACCCGCGAGCTGGTCTGCGATGTCGCTCTCCTCATTCAAGATGTCCTCCACGAGGCAGTAGAAGTCATAGCGAGCGCCCTCGACGATGACCGGGAAGGCGATCTTCAATTCCTCCGGATTGCCGAGCTGGAGTTTCGCGACGAGGCCGTCAATCACGGAGGCAGCGACGATCTCCCCGATTTTCATCGCAGGTCCCTCGCGACCTTGTCGAGATACTCGTGGAACGCGCTTCGCTTCCGGCCTTCGACTTGCGTGAGCCCGTCGAGGATCGTCCGCACGTCGAGTCCCATCCGGAGCGCCATCTTCATCACGCTCTCCTGGTACACGGGTTTCAGCTGGCGGACGGTGACCGCCATGCGGTGCGCCTCGATCAGCGGCCAGGGATACCCGACGGACACGAGGCTCTTCCCATACGCCGCGAGCTGTCCGAACGCCTCGTCGGGCCGGTCGCGGAACGTCCCGAGGTCCACCCGGAACCACTTCCTCGCGTGCGGATGCAGCCGGGCATAATAGATGTCCCCATACAGGAGGCCCTCCTTCAACGCCTCCGCGGCCCGTGGGGCGCGGGCGTATGCGAGGACGTCTCGCGGCAGACGATCCTGGCAGCGGACCATCAGCTCCTCGTCCGTGAGGACGTGTCCGAAGGCGTGGAGCTGGCTGTCCTTCGAGATGCCGACGAGCACGTGGCCGCGCTTCTCGCACACCTGGACGAGCCTCTCCATCACGGAGAACTGCTTCGGGAACTCGGACAGCGTGCCGTCCACCGCGACGATGCACCCCTCCAGGTCGTCCGCGAAGTTGATCGCGGTCTGGCCCTCGATCAGGCGTCGGTACTCGTTCACCATGTCCCGCGGCTGCTCCTCCCGCCGCTCCTTCGTGAACTCGAACAGGGACCGATGCAGCTCGTCCTGCGTCGCGACGAACTCCTCGAACGTCGAGACGCCGACCATGCGCTGCACGAGTCGCCAGTCCTTCCGAAGGAATGCGGCGCCGTTGAACGCATACCGGAGCAGGCCCACGGAGATCAGGGCGAGCCACCAGCTCGACAGATTCAGCAGGAAGGAGTACGATCCGTCGACCGCGATCATGTCCTTCGCGGAGTCGGCACATCGAAACGTGCGGAAATCCGGGACCTCCTCCGGCGGCAGGGGCACGTCCCGGTGGTGCTTCACGAGGAGCTCGAGCTCCCGACGCATGTCGTCCACGTAGCTGTTCATAGAAACCTACCTCGAGTTGGTAAGTTCTTTCCTGCTTCATCGCCGATCACCAGCGGCCATTCGACCGCTTGCAACCTGTCGGCTCTGACAGGCGTTTCAAGTGTCCGACTGACCGTCGGCCACCGTGCAAGGTTCCTCGCAGCGTTTAGATCGCGTCCGAGGACCATTCCACATTGACATCGGAGGACACGAAGACCAAGGGCTCTCATTTCAGGATGCTTGTTCCCGCATCCGGAACAAAGCTGCGAGGATGGGTAGGAGCGATTAGCCACGACCACACCGCTCCCATACCATCCGCCTTTGTACCTGAGCTGCCTGACAGCCTCCGATAGGCCCGCGTCCGCCAGGGACTTTGCGAGACGGTGGTTGCCCATCATCCCGCGCACAGCCAAGTCCTCGACGACGTAGATGGCCTTGGTTCTCGCCAACTGAGTCGTCGCCTTGTGCAAAGCGTCCTTACGGACGTTGGTGACTCGGAAGTGGAGACGTTGCAAGCGTCGAACCGCCCTTCCGCGGTTCGAGGAGCCCTTCTGCTTGCGAGACACAGATCGCTGCAAGCGCCTCAGCCTGCGTTCGTTCGTCCTGAGGGCTCGCGGTGAAGAGAAGACGCGGACCTTGGTGCCGCTGGCATTGCTGACCACTAATAGGTTGCCCTTCATCACGCCAACATCGACGCCGAAGATTTCCGGATCCTCGGGTAAGGGAACGGGTTTCACGCTATCGGCCACCTGCACGGAGATGAACCAGCGTCCCGCGGTCTCGGACACGGTTGCGTTGACTGTTCTTGCACCTTCCGTCGGGATGTAGCCATGTTCCTTGAGTCGTATCCATCCAAGAGTGGGCAACTTGATCCGCCTCTCCTCGACATGGATTTGCGGCTGGTTCGGATCGATGTAGGTGAGCGTGAAGGAGCGCTTCGCCCATCTCTTGGACTTGAACTTGGGGTGTCCGAACCGGCTGTCGAGCATTCTGCGGGTGGCTTGGTCGAAATCCCTGAGCGCCTCTTGCGGGACGCACTTCGAGACATTTGCGAGCCACGAGTGCGTAGTGCGCTTCAGGCGGACAATCTCCTTGTGGAGTGCCTGCCCGTTAGGGTATTTCATGTGGACGGTGGGCAACCGGTTCCACTGGCGAATCTCCCTGTGCCGCGCCACCGCATAGTTCCACGTCCAACGGGCGACATCCGCGTAACGTATGAAGACGGAGACCTGCCCTTTCCCGGGGTCGAGTTCGACCTTGTACGCCCTAAAGGTCCGGTTGCCTGCATGGGGCATCCACGACTTTGCCGCTTTGTTCATCGGGAGTCATGCCTCATGCGAGGACTTCCGCCCGCGACTCCTGGTTCGGCGTCATCGTCACGCGGATCCGACCGGGGAATCGCTCCGCGACCTCCGCGAGGTGCGTGATCAGGATCACCTTCTCGAACACCTCGCCCATCCGGAGGAGCTTCTGCACGAACAACTCCCGCGAGATCTCCGTGTCGAGGGAACCGAGGTCCCCTTCATCGATGAACAGCGTCTTCATCCGTCCGAACGTGCGGCCGATCTGCGGCATCGAGGCGAGCTCCCGCGCGATCGCGAATCGCAGGGCCGCGTTGATCTGCGTCTTCTCCCCGCCGGAGAACTCGGCGACGTCGTGCCATTGCCCGTCCACGCCCTGCACCAGGATCCGAATTCCGTGACCGCGGCCCTCCTCGTACGTCTCGAGGCGAATCCGTCCGAATCGGCTGTCCGTGAGCTCCGAGAGATTCTTCGAGGCCTCGATCTCCAGCTCCGGCAGCAGCTGGTCGACCGCGTACATGACGACCCCGCGCTTGTGGAACACTCGGTTCACGAGGACGTCGTAGATCTCGAGCTCGCTTCGAAGGGCCCCTCGCTGGCGCTCCGATTCCTTCAGCTTAACGGCGTCCTTCTCCAGCCCGACGATCTGCTCTGTGAGCGCTGTCGCCTGGCCCTCCAGGAGGTGCCACGCCTTTCGTTCCATGTCGAGGTCCTTCTGGAGTCCTCCGAGCCGAACCTTCGCGGCGCCGAATGCGTCTTCGGCAGGCCGGAGCGCCTCGATTTCCGCGGCGAGTTCTCCACGTTCCGCCTCGAGCGCCTTCCGCTGCCCTTCCAGGTCCGCGAGCCTCGCGCTCACGTCGCCGACCTGCCGCAAGAGCGTCGTCAGCTCGTCGAGCCGCTTCCGCTTCGCGGCCTTTTCGAGGACCGCCGCGCCCACGGTCACGAGCCGCTTTTCGTCGGATTCCGAGAAGGGCACGGCCTCGAGTTGCCGCAGCGCCACGATCTTCGCATCATCGAGGGGCTGCAGGAGCCGATGGCTGTCGTCCGCTTCACGGCGGAGGTCCTCCTTCAGCTGCTCCAGCTGCCGCTTGTACTCCGTCAACACGAACGAATCCTGGTCGATCGAAGCGACTTTCTCGTGCACCCGGGCGAGGGCCTTCTCCGCGCGCGCCTGCTCTTCGCTGAGCTCCCGGACGAGGTCGGCGCGGTCTTGAAGCCAGTCGAGCTCCCGCGCGATCCGCATGACTCGCTCCTCCAGGCGTCCCTCATCTCGGAGCGAACTGAACGCGGTCTCCCGATCGACGTCGGTGCGGAGGGATGCGATCTTGCGATGGAGTTCATCGATTCGGTCCTTGATCTCGTCCCGCCGCTTCTCGTGTTCCCGCTTCGCCAGGTTGAACTCCCGCTCCGCCGCCCGTGCCGCGGTCTCGCGCTGTTGGTGGGACGCCTTCGTCTCTTTGAGGGTGTCCAAGTCTTCCCGCAACCGGTCGAGGTCCTCCGTCTCCCTGTCCAGGAGAGCCCGTTCCGGCTCGAGCTTCGCGGTGATCTGACCTTGGTCCCGGATCTCCGCCACGCGGGCCTCGAGCGCCTTGAGTCGCGATGTGCGGTCCTCGATCGCCGCGGACGACCGCACCCATCGTTCGTGCTTCGCCTCGAGGTCCTTGATTTCCTTGGAACCGGTCTCGAAGGCCGCCTGGAGTTCCGCCACCCGCGTCCCGCGCACTTTGCGTTCCTGATCGAGCGCCGCGAGCTGCTGCTGCAACGCGGGGAGGCGGCCGAGGGCTTCCTCCCGCGCGGCGATCTCCGCTTCCTTCGCTTGGACGTCCGCCTTGACCGACGTGAATCGTTCCTTCGCGCGCTCGAGGGCCTGTTCGAAGATCTCGAGCCGGAAGAGTTTCTGGAATACCGCAAGCCGCTGCGCGCCGCTCGCCGCACCGAGCTCCTTCATCTCCTCCTGACGGACGAACGTGGAGTTCCGGAATCCGTCGTAGTCCAGACCGACGATGTCGCGGACCGTCCGCTCCTTCTCCGGGATCGTTCCCTGGACGGCCTCCCCGTCCCGCGTCACATCGAGGTACGATTCCTTCTTCGTCGTGAAGCCGCGGGTGACCTCCCACCGTTCGTCTCCTTGTCGGAAGGCCACGCGCACGTATCCGTTCGGTCGGCACACGTCCGCGAGCTTCACGCTCTGGATGTCCGTCCGGGTCGTCTTTCCGTAGAGGGCGAATGTGATTGCGTCGAGGATCGACGACTTACCCGCGCCGGTGCGGCCCGTAATCACCGTGTACTTCTCGGGGAACCGGAGCGGCGGGTCCGTCTTCTCGAGATACCGCATGAACCCCCGCATCTCGATCTCCTCGAGGACGAAGCCCTCGTGGCCCGCGGGCGGCTCGAGGTTCGGACCCGCGACGGCTTCGATGTCCGCGGCGTCCCTCATGTGAGGGTCTCCTTCAGGATCCGATGGGCCTCCACCTTGATCGCCTCCCGCTTCGGGTGGTCCGCGAGGACTTTGTCGATGTAGTCCGACAAGAGGCGGCCCGGATCTAACGTGAATTCCTCCGTCACCACGCGCGGCCGTGTCGCCGAGATGAACTTCACGTCGTAATGGAACGCGTCCCGTAGCCGATCGGAGAGGCGCTTCTCGTCGAGCCGGTTCCGGAGTTCGTCGGGGAGGGTGATCTCGATCCGCACGAGATGGCCCGCCACCTCCGGCGGAATTGCCGCGAGGACCTTCTCCGTCACGTCATCGCCCATTCCAATGAGGGCCTCCACCTTGTCCATCGCCCGCGCGGGCAGCTCCACAAAGGACCAGCCGCCTTCAGGGCGGATCGCAAGGAAGCCTTTCGGGTCGAGGCGCTCCCCCCAGTCGATTCGCTCGGGCGCGCCCGGGTACACAATTTTCCCGTCGATCGCCTGGTGCATGTGGATGTGTCCGAACACGACGAGATCGACGGCGTCCGGAATCATGTCCGATGTGAAGGTGAAATCGTTCGGCACGACTTCCGGGGGCGCGGTGCTCGCATACCGGACACCTTGGAATTCGAAATGGCCGAACAGGATCCGGAGATCGGCGTCCTTCAGGTCCGTCGCGCGGTTGTGGATCCATTCTCGCCACGTGCGCCGCGCCGCTTCGTACGCCAACTCTCGCGGGACCTCCTTGTCCAAGGTCTCCCGCACCTGCTCGACGACCTGCTCCGGATGCATGTAGGGGATGAGGATGAAGCCGATCTTGCGGCCGGCGATCTCCCGGGTCTCCATCTTCGGATCGCGGAACACCTTCACGTGGCTGTACCCGCGGTAGTCGTCGAGGGACGTGGATCGCGCAGCCCGTCGCGGCTGGTCGTGGTTCCCCGCGAGGATCCACACCTCGATCCCCGCGGCCCCGAGGGGTTCGATCACGTCCTTCCGGACCATCTCGCGGAACACGGGGGCCACGTGCGCGCGGTCGAACAGGTCGCCGAGGATGCAGAACAGGGAGGCCTGATGATCGATCGCCCACCGTGCGGCCTTCGCGAAGTTCCCGTGGAGGTCCAGCGCGCGTTCGGAGACGCCCGTCTCCGGATCGATGCGGAAATCGAAGCTCAGGCCCTCGTGGACATCGCCCACGCAGACGATTTCGTGCATCCTGGCGTGCGCAAGGGCGGCATTCTACTTATAATGTCTACGAGACGGTCGGCGAAAGTGTCGAACGATGTGCGGCGGGACTACGCCAGCCGGGGCTTCCCCGTTTTCGGGAACGGCGCATCCGGACGGACGGGTTGCTTCTCGGCGAATCGCGAGGCGCGGAGGGGCGCGAGGGATTCGGGTCTCTTTCCCGTGGCGACGTACTCCGCGAGGAGCCGACCGACCTCGGGAGACAACTTGAACCCGTGGCCGCTGAATCCAACGGCCACGAACAAGCCCTCCGGCCCGATCCGATCGATGATCGGATAGGAGTCCGGCGTCACGTCGTACGCGCCCACCCATCCGCCCCTCGGCTGGGCTCGCGCCATCCGCGGAAATCGCTTTGCGAGACGCGTGCGTAGCTCGCGGACCGTCGTCGCGGGGAGGGATTCCACGAGCTCGTGGTCCCGCATCGTCTTACGAGGGTCCGTGTCCATGAAACCGCAGAGCGTGTCCTTGTCCCCCTCGGGCCGCGAGTACGTGTTCCCGTAGTAATCGAAATGGATTTTCGGCGGGGGACCGAAGTCGACGGGCCGGCGCAAGATGGCCACATCCCCGCGAACATACCGGATCGGCAGGCGCGGACCCACCGCGGCGACGAGGTCCCGCGTCCAGTTGCCGGCCGCGACGATGACGATCCCACAGGGGAGGAACCCGGCCCCGCGGATCTTGACGCCGGTGACGCGGCCGGACCGAGTCGCGATCGAGGTCACCGTGTGGTCGTCGAAGACCTTGGCGCCCTCGACGACGGCGGCCGAGGCGAAGCCGTTCGCGGTCGCGATCGGGTCCGCGTAGCCGACGTCCGGCTCGTGGACGAGCGCCGCGTAATCGGACACCTCGAGCTGGGGTTCCATCGCCTTCGCATCGGAGGGCGAGAGCCGCTCGGCCCGCACGCCTTCCGAGGTGAGCAACGAGATTAAGGCGTCGAACGCGGGGAGATCCCGTTCCCGCGTGCCGGTCAGGAATCCCGTCGTCCGGAAATCGCACGAGAAGTCCGTCTCCTTCTCGAACCGTTGGAAGAACGCGAGGCTCTCCCGCGCGAGCCGGATGCCGATCCGGGCCTCGTAGTGCGCCCGGACGAGGGCGCCGCTGTGTCCGGTCGCCCCGGAGGCGACGTGCGCCTTCTCGAGCAGGACGACATCGACCCCGCGGCGCGCGAGGTGCAAGGCGAGGCTCGCCCCCATACACCCGCCGCCTACCACGACGACGTCGGCGCGGGATGGGGTCCGCTGCGAGGTCGTCGTGGCACCGAGAACCGCTGCCGCCTTTCGAAGTTTGCTGCCGCGGTGGTTCCTACTTCCGAGCCCGTTCGAGCATGCTCATGAGGAGCGCGCCGCCAAGGAGGACACGGCGGTCGAAAGCAGGCGGGACCGCGTGGCAGGCGATCTCCCATATGTCTCCGACGATCTTGAACTGCTGGTTGATCGTCGCGACGGCCTGGCCGCCGAGCTCAAGCGTCATTTTCTCCGGGATCAGGGCACCTCCCGGGACCCATTTCCGAGCGAGCCCGCGGCCGGTCGATTCGGAGATGCCACCGATGAGGTTGTTCGCCGCGTCCCGGATCTCCCATGCGTCTCGAACGAAGCTCGAGGAAAGGGCTTTACGGCGCACGTAGCCGAGAATCATGTTCGTCGAAGAGTCGACGATCGCAAAGGTCCCCCATACGTCGAGGACCTGTTGCTGCCGTATCTGGAACAGCTCTGTCTTCATGTCCTCGCCCGTGTAAATCCGGATGTCTTCCTTCAGCCTCAAGAGCTTCTGCTTGCTGTATCCGAGGACACGGCCCGATTGGTCTTCGATCCAGTACTGGCCTGCGAGCGCGAGCACTTTCTTGCGTAAACGGTAGAAGTTCTGGTACCAGAGGTCGCTGGCCCCCGGCGTAGAAGGGTGTGCCGCGCCAGCTCCCGGGGGAGTCGTGCCGACCTGACGGTATTGTTTGCAGTTCGCGCACCACCAAGAATTGTATTGCGGGACGAACGTCAACGCCATTCCGCACACAGGGCATGCAGGGGCACTCAATTCGTTCTCCCTCCGCGTGGGCGATGGCCTCGCACCCTCATGAAGGGTGCGTCGGAGGGGGCGCGGACACACAACCGCGAACCCTTATGCCGCGTACCTCCGATGTGCCAGCCGTGCCGGACATGTGGCAGCTCGGCATGGGCGAGGAGCGCGCCCGGGTCGCCCTGATTGGCTGCGGCGGGGCCGGCTGCAACATCCTCCGCCATGTCGTCGCGCCGCCAAACGCGGTCCGCATCGCGATGAACGACGCGGTCGTCCCGTCGATGGCCGAGATCCCCGCGCGCGTGATCGTCCCGGCCGCCACTCTGCAGGGATACGCCACGATGGACGAGAAGGCCGTCCCGAGCATGGAGACGGACGAAGAGAAGGAGATTTCCGCCGCCCTCCTCGATCGGGACTTCGTCCTGATTCTCGGCGGCCTCGGCGGCGAGCTTGGCGGCTGGGGGATGAGCCTCGTCGGCCGTGTCGCCCGGATCCTCGGGGACGCCACCCTGGCCTTTGCCACGATCCCGTTCAGCCTCGAAGGCCCGATCCGGCGGCAGCTCGCCGAGGCCCAGCTTCACCTTCTTCAGAAGCGGGCGGACGGCGTCGTAACGTTCGGAAACGATCAGCTGCTGCAGGTCGCGAAAGACCGTCCGATGACGAAGGCCCTCGCGGCCCTGAGTGCGATTATGGCGAGGCCAGCGTCCGGTTTGGCCGCCGCGCTCGCCCGGCCCGACGTCATACCCTTTCGACGAATGCTGGGACGCGTGCGCGAGTGGCGGTACGGAATGGGGGCGGGGCGCGAGAAACACCGTTGTTTCGTCGCGGTTGAGGAAGCCTATGCATCGCCCTGGTTCACGTCCCTCCCGGAAGAAGTGAGCCACGCGATCGTCCTCATGACCGTGCAAGAAGCCGGGTCCGAGGAAGAAGAGATCCTCCACGAGATCCGCCGACGTTCTCCGCGCGCGGTCCTCGCGTGGGCGAGCTTGCCGCACGCGGACGGGGACGACCGCGCGATCGTCCAGATCCTCGCTGGCATGTGACCCATGTCGATTTCTGGCCTTCGCCAACGCAGGGTTGAAATATCTCCTCATCATAGGGTCCGTGCTACGGACTCACACGGGTGCCTTTGATGTCTTCGACGGGGACGGAGATTCGCCTTCGGCGCCTCTTCAGCGGCGGGAAGGCGCTCATCATCGCGATGGATCACGGGGTCTCGTCCGGTCCGATTGCGGGCCTCGAGGACATCCGCAAGGCCGTGGCAAATGTCGCGAAAGGCGGCGCGACGGGCGTGGTCCTTCACAAGGGGGTCGTCCGATTCGCGAAAGAGTACTTCGACGAGCGCCTCGCGCTCATCCTCCACCTCAGTGCATCCACGTCGTTGGGCTCACACGTCGACCGGAAGGTCCTCGTGACGGAGGTCGAGGAAGCGATCGCGTACGGGGCGGATGCGATTAGCGTCCATGTGAACGTCGGCGGAGAGGATGACGATCGGATGCTCGCCGATCTCGGCGCGACCGCGACCGGATGCGGTCGATTCGGCATGCCGCTCCTCGCGATGATGTACCCCCGCGGCTCGAACGTGAAGAATCCCTACGATGTCGATGTCGTCAAGCACGTGGCCCGGGTCGGCGCGGAACTCGGGGCCGACGTCGTGAAGACGGTCTACACGGGATCGCCCGAGACCTTCCGGGAGGTCGTCCGCGGCTGCCCTGTGCCCGTCGTCGTGGCGGGTGGCCCGAAGCTCGACTCGGAACGGGCGGCCCTCGCGATGGTCGAGGGCGCGATTGCGGGGGGCGCCGCGGGCGTCTCCTTCGGCCGGAACGTCTTCCAGTCGAAGGACCCGATCGGCATCACGCGGGCAATCGCCCGCATCCTCTTCGACGGCGCTTCGGCGGACGACGTCTATCGCGGGTGAGACCCCAATGGACCGCCCGGTGTGGGTGGGGGCCTTCCCCCGCAAGGACAAAGGAGCGATTCGGTCGCTCGTCTCGGCTGCGCTGGCGGCTGGGTTCGATCAGATTGTCCTGTCGGAGCCGGATGCGTCCCTCGAACGCCTCGGTCGTTTCTCCCCTATCCTGCTGACGGGCGACTCGTTCTCCTTCGACGACGAAGCGATTGGCCGGCTCGCGACGATTCGGTCCGCGAAGGACGAGGCGGCGGTCCGCGCGCTGCGGGGGACGACGAAGCACGTCGTCGTCCGGACGGAAGACTGGAAGGTCATCCCGATCGAGAATCTGATCGCGCATTTCCAGGGGAGCGGCACGCGGCTCCTCGTCGAGGTCCATGACGCCGCGGAGGCGAAGCTGTTCCTCGAGGCGATGGAGGTCGGCGTGGACGGGATCTTCCTGACGGCCTCCTCGCCGCGGGAGATTCCCGCGGTCCGCGCCCTCCTCGAATCGCTCCGGCGGAACGTGTCCCTCGTCCGGGCGAAGGTCACCGCAGTCCGTCCGCTGGGCCTCGGCGACCGCGTGTGTGTCGACACCTGCTCGCTGCTCCGGAGCGGGGAAGGCTTGCTCGTCGGGAACAGCTCCTCCGGGCTATTCCTGATCCACGGTGAGACGATCGAGTCCGGCTACGTGGCCGCGCGTCCGTTCCGGGTGAATGCGGGGCCGGTGCACGCCTACGTCTACTTGCCCGATGGCACGACAAAGTACCTGAGCGAGCTGCGCGCGGGGGACGAGGTCCTCGCGGTCGATTCGGAGGGCCGTGGCCGCTCCGTG
>Ga0184633_10000405_pt1 | contig 15520 bp, 27 predicted proteins | sample PLM31_170_b1_FD_133156 | JGI IMG/M metagenome (GOLD analysis project Ga0184633, IMG submission 133156) | Groundwater sediment microbial communities from an aquifer in East River, Colorado, USA - PLM3-1_170_b1 | ecosystem: Environmental > Terrestrial > Soil > Riparian zone | place: USA: East...
GCCAGGGCGGGCAAGGCTTGCGGCACCCCGTCCAGGGCACCCCGTACCCCGCCGGCTTGCTTGCGCTCCTCGGCCTTCAGCCCTTCCCAATTGTGAAGCACCTCATCGACACCTTCCACCATCGCGCCTGCGAAGACGTGCGGGTGGCGCCGGATCAGCTTATCGCGGATGTGGGCGATGACATCGACCATGGAGAAGTCGCCCGCTTCGCTGGCGATTTGTGCTTGGAGCACGATCTGCAGCAGCAAGTCTCCCAACTCTTCCTCGAGCGCCGAGGCACTCCCCGAGTCGATCGCCGCCAGGGTCTCGTAGGCCTCCTCCAGGAGGTGGGGCCGGAGAGTCTCGTGAGACTGTTCCCGATCCCACGGGCATCCTTCGGGAGCCCGCAGGTGGGCGATCGTTTCCTGCAAGGACTCGAAGGAAGACGGTCTCTCGACGGCGGGTAGGAAGACCGAGGATCTGTGGGAGAAACGGTCGTGCCCATCGAGCTCCACCAGCGGCATGCGGTCCGCCCGTGCCTCGGGAGATCCGGCTGCGTCGAGGAAAGTGATGGGATGGTCCGCCGGATACTGGGCCAGCAACGTCAGCTTGACCTCGGAGGCGACCAGGCGGGAGAAGACCTGCCCCACCAGAGCCGGCCGATCGGGCGACAGACGCGGATAATGTTCGCGAGCGATCTCCAATCCATCGACGACTTGCAGCCCGTCCAGTGCGTCGAGTCCGACGAGCTCCAGGCTCGGCTCGAGAAAGCTCGGCGCATGCACGACCCGGACGGCGACCCCCTCGGCTCGCGCCGCCGCCTGCAGCGCCTGCGTCGTCGCCTCGCCCACCATCGGATCTCCGGGAACGGCGTAAACGACCTCGAGGCCACGGCGAGCCGATTGCATCAGGCGGTCCACGATCTCGCGGTAGACCTCCTCGAAGGCGGCGTGGGCGGTGTAGGCTTCATCGAAGCTGTCGCAGGGGCGCTCGGCGGCGATTTCCCTCGCGGCGGGATGCTCGAGCGTCCGCAGAAACAGGATCGGGGCTTCGTCGATGGCCCTTCGGGCCTCGACCGTCATCCCCGACGCCGGTCCCGGACCGAGGCCGACGATGGTAATTGCGGGAGCCATAGGTGCCTCCTCAGGGGGAAACATCCGGGGCCGGGGCACGTCTGCGCGCCCCGGCCCCTGCGAAGGTTCTTGCGGTAATTGGGTTGGATCAGCGCTTGGTGTAGGTTGGCGCCTTGCGCGCCCGCTTGAGCCCGGGCTTCTTGCGTTCCTTTTCCCTGGCATCACGCGTGACGAACCTGCCGGACCGCAGCGCCGGACGCAACGCCGGGTCCATGGCCAACAGGGCCATGGCAACGCCGCGCCGGACTGCACCGGCCTGCCCTGTGACGCCTCCGCCGCTGACGATGACGGTCATATCGAGCGTGCTCTCCATCCCGGCAGCCCGGAGCGGCCCCGTCAGAGCTTCCATATCGCCGAGGCGGGTGAAGTAAGCAGCCGCCTCTTTACCGTTGACGGTCCAGTTGCCCGTGCCCGCGATGAGGCGCACGCGGGCCGTGCTCGTTTTTCGCCGTCCGACGCCCTCGTAGTACTGACTCGCCATGCTGATCCTTCCTCCCTGGCCCTCAGCCGTTCAGGGGGACAGGCTTCTGCGAACTGTGTGGATGCTTGGTTCCGGCGTAAACGTGTAGTCGCCGCATCAACCTGCGACCCTGGCGGCTCTTAGGCAACATCCCGCGCACGGCGGACTGGATCACACGCTCCGGGTGCCGCGCCAGTTGATCGCGCAGCGGGATCTCTTTCAGCCCTCCCGGGTATCCGGAGGCGCGATAGTAAACCTTCTCCTCCAGGCGCTTGCCGGTGACCGCCACTTTCCCGGCGTTAATGACGATGACGAAGTCTCCCAGATCGACACCCGGGGTGTAATCGGGGCGCGTCTTTCCCAACAGAGCCTGCGCCACCCGGCTGGCCAACCGCCCGAGGTTCTTCCCTTGGGCGTCGACCAGTACCCAGCGTGATCGCACGGTCTCAGCTTTTGGATAGTACGTCTTCTGCACAGTCCCGCTCCTGCTGCGGCCGAGGGCGCTTCTCACCCGTCGGCCTGATTCTCATCGAATTCGACCGCCTCCAGGCACAACCCGTGTGCCGGTGCGAGATGTCCTTGCCAACGCTGCCTCGGATTCGCCAGGCTGTCGGCAATGGCCCTAGAGGCAGTCCTGCCCTGGCCGACCGCCACCAACGCCGCCGTCAACCGGCGCACCATTCGATAGAGGAAGGCGTCGCCTTCGATCACGAAGGACGCACCTTCTCCGTCTTGGATCCAGTCCGCACGGCGCACCGTTCTCCGGGTGTGCGACTCCCGCCGCGGAGGCAGCCCGAAGGCGCCGAAGTCGTGCTCTCCGAGCAGCATGGCGCCGGCCCGTGCCATCACCCCCAGCTCCGGCCCCGGCCAAACTCGCCAGGCGTATCGCTCGGCGAGGGGCTGACGCTCAGGGGCCGCGACGACCCGGTAGCGATAGCGCCGCCAGTGCGCCGCGTAGCGCGGATGAAACCCGGCGGGCACCTCCACGGTTCGGACCACGGCCGCATCCGAAGGCAGCATCGCATTCAGCGCCTGAGTCAGGCGGTCCGCCTCGCTATCCCACGCCAAGCTGTAGGCGATGACCTGGCCCGTGGCGTGAACCCCGGTGTCGGTGCGGCCGGCGGCGCGGACCGCTCGTTCCTGCCATCCCAGGCGGTGGAGAGCCCGCTCCACCTCACCCTGGACCGTCCGACGCCCACGCTGCCGCTGAAAACCGGCGAACTCGGTGCCGTCGTACGCAAGGATCGATTGGTAAGTTACCAGCGTCGCCCCCAGTCCTGCGAGGCGCCCGCCCTCACGCCTTCGGGTGCACCCTGGGTGTGCGCCGCCCTTGGCGCCCTGCACCGCTTCCGGTGCGCCGAAGGGCGTAGAGGGCGAAGGGCGTGGCGTCTGCCCCCTGGGGGCGCCCGAAGGGGCGTAGCGACCGTTGGGCGCCGGGGCAATCGCCTACTTGGGGAGATTTGCCACGCCGCCGCGCCCTTCGGCGCACCCGAGGGGGTGAAGCCGGCGGCTCGCAATGACAGACACCCAGGCGGGCCTATTCCTCGACCAGTTCGAGATAAACCATCTCCGCCGAATCGCCGTGCCGGGCGCCGAGCTTGACCATCCGGGTGTAGCCGCCCGGGCGCGAGGTGTAGCGTGGAGCGATTTCGTCGAAGAGTTTCTTGACGACTTGTGGATCGTTCAGACGGGCGGCGGCGATCCTTCTTGCATGAACCGCCCTGGTTTCGCCCGCGGCGGCTCCGGCCTTCGCCCGGGTAATCAGCTTCTCGGCTTCGTCGCGCACGGCGGCAGCCTTCGCCCGGGTCGTCCGAATCCGCTCGTGGCGGAAAAGTTCCGTCACCAGGGTCCGTCGCATTGCGCTTCGGTGCCCGCGCGGGCGACCCAGCTTGTAGCCGGCGACGCGATGTCTCATGCCTGGTTTACTCCACCGCCGGGACCACCGGTTCGGCCTCGGTGGTGGTCTCGCCTTCGGTCTCGACCCCCGCCAGATACCCCTTTTCCGTCAGCCGCTCACGTAATTCATCCAGGCTCTTCTCGCCGAAGTTGCGAATCGAGAGCATGGCGTCGGGGCCCTTGTCCAACATGTCGAGCACTTCACCGACGGTGGTAATGCCCGTTCGCTTGAGCGAGTTGAAGACTCGCACCGAGAGGTCCAGATTCTCGATCGGGATGTCGTAGATCTCGCTCGCCATGCGCGGCTGCTCTTCCCGGGCGGCGGCCGCCAGCAGGCTCTCTTCGGTGACGCCGGCGATGTCTCGCACATGCGCGATCAGGATCTGGGCGCTGCGGCTCAGCGCGGCCTCGGGCTTGATCGTGCCATCGGTCCAGATCTCGATGGTCAACCGATCGAAGTTGGTGTCCTGGCCGACGCGGGCGTGGCCAACCTCATAGCTGACGCGCCGGACCGGAGTGAAGATGGCGTCGGTCGGCAGCTCGCCGATGGGCAGGCGACCGCGCTCGTCGGACGGCGAGTAACCCCGCCCGCGTTGCGCGTTCATCTCCATCTCGAGGTGCGCCTTCTCATCATCGACCGTAAACAGGTAGAGCTCGGGGTTGACGATCTCGACCTCCGCCGGGGCCATGATATCGGCGGCGGTGACGACGCCTTCGCCGCGAACTTCGAGCCGCAGACGGGCTGAGTCGCCCTCGTGCAGCTTGAGCCGCAGCTGCTTGACGTTGAGCATGACCTGTAGCACGTCCTCGCGCACGCCGGGCAGATCCGTAAACTCGTGGGCGGCATCGTTGAGGCGGACCGAGGTCACCGCAGACCCTTCCAACGAGGCCAGCAGGACGCGCCGCATGGCATTTCCAAGCGTAATCCCGTAGCCGCGTTCGAGCGGGCTGATGACGAACTTGCCGTAGTTGCGTGCCACGGCTTCGCGCTCGATCTTCGGCATCACCATACTAGTGCTGAACACAGGTACCCTCCGGCGGCCAGAGCCTAGCGCGAGTAGAATTCGACGATCAACTGTTCGTTCAAACTGGCGTCAACGTCCTGCCGTTCCGGCGCGTGCAACACCTTCCCGGCCAGTTCCCGCACGTCACGTTCCAGCCAGCGCGGTGCGGTGCGCGTCTCCGCCAAGTTTGGCAGACCCTTGAAGTAAGGACGCTGGCGCGAGCCGGCGCGGACCTCGATCAGGTCCCCCGGGCGGACCAGCACCGACGGCACATCGGTCCGACGACCGTTGACATTGAAGTGGCCGTGGGTGACGAGCAGGCGGGCGTGTGCCCGGTTCTCGGAGTACCCCAGCCGGAAGACGACGTTATCCAGCCGCCGCTCCAAGGTGGTCAGCAGGTTCTCCCCGGTCATGCCGCGGCGCTGCAGCGCCTGCTCGTAGAAGCGCCGGAATTGGCGCTCACTCGTCCCGAAGATGCGGCGCGCTTTCTGCTTCGCGCGCAGCTGGCGGTTGTAATCCGAGACGCGCCGGCGTCGGAATTGGGCGTCGCGCCCGTGGTCGCCCGGAGGATAGCCGCGGCGCTCGAAGGAACACTTCGGTGTGAAACAGCGCTGGCCCTTGAGGAAGAGCTTTTCGCCTTCCCGACGGCACAGCTTGCAGACAGGTCCGGTGTATTTGGCCATAAGTCCTTTGTCTTCTTAGCTTCCCGCGAACCGTAGGGGCGAAGCATGCTTCGCCCCTACCACGCGGGAAGCTTCCTCGGTCACATCCTGCGCTTCTTCGGGGGCCGGCAGCCGTTATGCGGGATCGGCGTGACGTCGCTGATCAGGCGCACGCGGAGTCCCGAGGGCTGAACGGCTCGAATAGCCGCCTCGCGCCCCGGGCCCGGGCCCTTGACCAAGATGTCCACTTCCTGAAGCCCCAAGTCAGCCGCGGCGGACATCGTCTCCTGCGCCGCCATCCGGGCAGCAAAGGGCGTGCTCTTCCGCGATCCTTTGAATCCGGCTCGCCCGGCCGAGCCCGAAAGTAACGCATTGCCCTGGGTATCCGTGATCGTCACGATCGTGTTATTGAAGGTGGCGTGAATATGCACCCGGCCGTGAGCCAGGGTGCGGCGGGCCTTGGTCTTGCCCGCCCGGCGAGTCGCCTTCGTCTTTCGTACCATTCGTCTCCGCCTTCTCGCGTCGATCGGTTCGCCGAGGGGATCGGCCCAGGAAGTGGACGGTCAGCCGTGCGGGAAACATTCCCCGTACCGCCCAGCCCGGGACCGGCCCCCGGCGGCTACTTCTTCTTGGCGCCCCGCCGGCGCCCGCGTCCGGCGACGGTCTTCTTGGGACCCTTGCGGGTCCTGGCATTTGTTTTTGTCCGCTGACCGCGCACCGGCAGGTTGCGGCGGTGGCGCAATCCACGATAGGAGCCGATATCGACCAGGCGCTTGATGCTCAGCTGAACTTCCCGTCGCAGCTCGCCTTCGACGGTGTACTTTTGAATGTGGTCGCGCAGCCGGGTGATCTCGTCCTCGGTCAGGTCGCGCACCCGGGTGTCGGGGCTGACGCCGGCGGCGGCCAGGGACTCGAGCGCCCTCGTCCGGCCGATCCCATACAGGTAGGTCAGCCCGATCTCCACCCGCTTTTCCCGCGGCAAATCGACGCCTTCGATTCTGGCCATGCTGTTATCCCTGTCGCTGCTTGTGCCGCGGGTTGTCGCAGATCACGTACACGCGACGGTTCCGCCGCACGATCTTGCATTTCGGGCAGCGCTTGCGGATGGAAGCCGAGACCTTCATGACGTCAAAACTCCCTGGGCTTCGGCCAAGCTGGGCCGGCCAGCAAAGAAGCTATTATACCAAGATGCCCGTGGTCCGTCCAGATGCGGATCTTCGAGGGCCGTCAGAATCACCGGCCCGCCGGCCGTCACTGCCACGCTATGTTCGAAATGGGCGGTCCGTCTCCCGTCGCGCGAGACGACTGTCCAGCCGTCGTCCAACACCCTCGTTTCCGACCCTCCGGCCAACACCATCGGTTCCAGCGCGATGGTCATCCCGGGACGGAGTACCAGCCCCTTGCCGGCGACACCATAGTTGGGAACCTGGGGATCCTCGTGCATCGCCCGCCCCACCCCATGACCGGTGTAATCCTTCGTCACGTTGAAGCCGCGGCCCTCGACCGCCTGTTGAATGGCGGCAGAAACATCACCAGTGCGCCGTCCAGCCTGCATCGCGCCGACACCGGCCCACAGCCCCGCCAACGTCGCTTCGAGCAGCCGCCAAGCCTCGGGCGGGATCTCCCCCACCGGCACGGTGACCGCCGAGTCGCCGACAAAGCCTTCGACGATCGCCCCACAGTCGATGCTGACGATGTCGCCTTGCTTCAGCCGCCGACGGCCCGGGATCCCGTGGACGAGCTCTTCATTGACGCTGACGGTCGTGACGGCCGGGTACGGCGTCGGTCCGGGGTAGCCCAGGAAGGCCGGCGTCGCACCGTACCGGCGCAGAACCTCGGCCGCCGCCTGGTCGATCTCGGAGGTCGTCACGCCCGGCCGGACCGCGGCCGCCGCTGCCAGCAGCGCTTCGGCGTTAACCCGGCCCGCCTGGCGCATGTGCTCCAGTTCGACTGCGTTCTTGATTTCGATGCCACGCCGCCACGTCATGCCGGTGTCCTTCGAGCGATCTCCTGGAGCAGCGCCTCGGTCACTTCGGCGACCGAGCGTTCGCCATCGACCTCGAACAGCAAGCCCCGGTCGCGGTAGTGGGCCTCGAGCGGTGCCGTCTGGCCGAGATAGACCTGGATCCGCTTTTCGACCGTGTCCTCCCGGTCGTCATCACGCTGCACGAGCGGTGAGCCGTCGATGTCGCACACCCCCGGTCGCGCCGGCGGATGGTACTCGATGTGATAAATGTGTCCGGCCTGGCGGCACGTTCGGCGGCCCGAAAGCCGCCGCACCAGAACTTCGCGCCGAACGCGTACTTTGACCACCAGGTTGACGGCGGCGCCTCGCGCGGCCAGCTGCGCGTCCAATCCATCCGACTGGGCGACGGTGCGCGGGAATCCATCGAGCAACGCGCCCTGGGCACAGTCGGCTCGCGACAGCCGTTCTCCCACCATTCCGATCGTCACGTCGTCCGGCACCAACAACCCCTTATCTAGATACGTCTTGGCCAACTGGCCCAGCTCGGAGGCGGCCTGCACGTGCTTGCGGAACAGGTCGCCGCTCGAAATCTGGGGAATCCCGAGCGTCTCAGTCAGACGCTTGGCCTGGGTGCCCTTGCCCGCTCCGGGAGGGCCGAGCAGGATCACGAAGAGCGCCACACCCCGCCTTAGCGAACAAGCACCGCCGAGTCATACCCGCGTAGCTTGAGCTCGGCCTCAATCGAACGGTAAACATCGCGCACGACGCCGACCACGATCAACAAACCGGCCGATGAAGTGGCCAGCAAACCCGGATTCGATCCGCCGGTCTGGAGAACCAACGTCAGCAGAAACGGCAGCACGGCGATGAACCCGAGGAAGAACGCCCCGGGCAGCGTGATCCGTCGCAGCACGCGTGTCAGGTACTTTTGCGTCGCGGCGCCGCGCGTGACGCCCGGGATCTGAGCGCCGGCCCGTTTCAGGTTCTCTCCGTAGTTCTGCTGTTGGAAGAGCACATCGGTATAGAAGAAGGTGAAGCCGACGACGAGCACGAAATACAGCAGCCAGTAGGCGTTCGAACCGCCGCCGAAGGTAGCCTGCATCCCCAGGGCGAGGTTCTGCAGGACCGTCGATTGGGAATTGACGAAGAACTGCGCCAGCAGGGCCGGCAAGGTGATCAGCGTTTGGGCGAAGATGAGCGGGATCATGCCGGCCATGTTGACCATCAGCGGCAACGTCCCCTTGACCGGCATCGACATCCGATTGCCCATTCGTCGGCCAGGATACATCACCGGCACATTGCGCCGGCCCTCCTGGACGAAGACAATGGCGACGATCGTCCCCAGGGTGACCACGATCAAGACCACCAGCAGCGCCAGGCGCGACTGTTCGTCGGCCAGGATACTGGCGAAGTTGGCCGGCATGCGGGCGACGATCCCGGAGAATATGATGATCGACAATCCTTGATTGCGCAGGCCGTTTTCCGAGATCAAGTTGCCGAGCCAGATGGCGAACATCGTCCCGGCGGTCATGGTGATGATCATCGTCAGCGTCGACAAGTTGTTGCCGAACGCATTGATCAGGATCGACGTCCCCGGGGGGGCGAACTGCTGAAAGAGCTGGATCTGCCCGACGGCGTTGAGCGCCGCCATCGGCACGGCCAGGATGAAGGTCCAGCGTTCCATCCATTTGCGCGCCTGCCGCGGGTCCTCCTCGCTCATCCGCTGCAGCGACGGGATGATCGGCACCAGAAGCTGCAGAATGATCTGGGCGGTGATATACGGGTAGACCCCCATCGCCAGAATGGAGAAATTCGAAACCGTCCCACCCGAAAGCAGGTCGAGCAAATTGAACAGCGGGTTCTGCCCGAACAGCCCTGCGAGCGCGGCCCGATCGACGTTTGGCACGGGAACGTGAGCCGCGAAGCGGTAGATCACGAGGATCAGCCCCGTGAACAGCAGGCGGTTGCGAATGTCCGGCGAGATCCACAGGAACCGCCAGGGGGACCGCCTCATGTAGCCTTTCCGTTCCGGGCGAGGCTCTTGGTCATCGCGCCAAGACCTCCACCGAGCCGCCGGCGGCCTCGATCTTGGCGCGCGCCGCCCGGCTGATGCGATGGACCTTTACCCGCAAGGGCACCGAGATCTCGCCGTGGGCCAACAGCACGACGGGCAGCGCCGGGTCGCGAAGAAGCCCGGCCTGACCTAGCGCGTCCGGCGTGATATCACTCTCCGGTTGGAAGCCATCCAGGCGTCCAACATTCACCTCGTTCCACTGCAAGCGGCGGATATTGGTGAAACCGCGTTTGAAAGGGAGTCGGCGGAAGAAGGGCACATTGCCGCCCTGGCGGAAGATCTTGCCTCCCGTCCCGGCGCGGGCGCCCTCGCCTTTGGTCCCGCGGCCGGCCGTCTTGCCCTGCCCGGCGGCGATGCCGTGGCCGACCCGTTTGCGCCGTCGGTGGGAGCCGTGGCGGGGTTTGAGATCGTGCAGCTTCATGACCTACTCCTCGACGCGCAGCAGATGCCGCACGCTGAACAGCATCCCTCGCAACGCCGGCGAGTCGGACTTCTGCACGGTCTGATGCAGACGGCGAAGGCCGAGCGCCCGTACTGTCCGCTTCTGACGGAGGCTGTACCCGATCGGGCTGCGCACCAGCGTGATCCGCAACAGCTTGGCCTTGGTCTCAGCCATGGCGGCGGCGCTCCCAGAAGGGTCGCAAGGCCTCGGCCGGCTTGCCGCGTTGGGCGGCTTCGTCTTCGACCCGCTTGAGCGAATGCAGGCCGTCCAGCGTGGCCGTCGCGACGTTGAGGACGTTGGCGCTGCCCAGCGATTTGGTCAAGATGTCGCGCACGCCGGCGGCTTCGAGGACGGCGCGGACGGCGCCGCCGGCGATCACTCCGGTGCCCGGGGAGGCGGGCTTGAGCAACACCCGCGCCCCGCCGTGCTTCGAGATGACCTCGTGGGGGATCGTCGTCCCCGCCAGAGGGACGCGCTCCATGGCGCGTCGTGCTCGATCGGAGGCTTTGTGAATCGCCTCGGGCACCCCGCGCGCCTTGCCGACGCCCAAACCGACCTTGCCCCGATTGTCGCCGACGACGACGGTTACCCGGAAAGAGAAGCGCCGTCCGCCCTTGACAACCTTGGCCACCCGGGCGATGTCGATCACGCGCTCATCGAACTCGTCGCGTTCTTCCGAACGATCACGTAGATTTCGTCTCACAGACTCCCTCTCTCGACGGCGCCATCGTCCCGCCGGTCCAGGCTAAGGCCTGGACGGCTGGATGGCTTGCCGCTCAGAACTCGAGCCCAGCCTGGCGAGCGGCTTCGGCCAGGGCGCGCACGCGTCCGTGGTAGCGATAGCCGCCTCGATCGAAGATCACCTGCTGAATCCCTTTGGCCCGGGCCCGTTCGGCGACCAGGGTCCCGACCAGTTTGGCCTGCTCGGTCTTGTTGAGGCCGTCGGCACGGGTCTTGACCTCGGCCTCGAGAGTCGAAGCGGCGACCATCGTGCGCCCGGCGCCATCGTCGATCAGTTGAGCAGACATTTGCGAGAGGCTGCGGAAGACATTCAGCCGCGGTCGCTCCGCCGTCCCGGCGATCTTCTTGCGTACGCGTGACTGGCGCCGGGCGCGAGCCTCTCTGCGCGTGTGATGTGCCATGCTAGGTCACCTTACCGGCCTTGCCGGCCTTATGGCGAACGTGCTCGCCGACATAACGGATGCCCTTGCCCTTGTAGGGCTCGGGCGGGCGCACCTTGCGAATGTCTGCGGCGACCTGGCCGACGAGTTCCTTGTCGCTCCCCGTCACTCGAATCTGGCGCGCCTTGGTATCCACATCGAAGGCGATTCCCGCCGGAGGTGGAACCCGCACCGGATGGGAGAAGCCGACATACAGGACCAGGTCCTTGCCTTCCAGCTCCGGCCGATAACCGACGCCTTCCACCTGGAGCTCGCGGCTGAAACCTCGGCTGACGCCAAGGACCATGTTGTTCAACAGGGCCCGCGTCAAACCGTGCAAGGCACGCGCGCGGGGCTCATCCGATGGCCGCTCGACCTGAACCGCCTTTCCGGCGACGGCAATCTTCATGTCGGGATGAAAGCTGCGGGCCAGCTCGCCCTTGGGTCCACGCACCTTCACGTGGCGCCCGTCGACCTTCACCTCTACGCCGTCGGGCAATTCGACCGGCATTCGACCGATACGCGACACCTCAGCCTCCCATCACCAAATCTGACACAGGACTTCGCCGCCGACGCCGAGTTGGCGGGCCCGCGAGCCGCTCATCACGCCTTTGGGAGTCGATAGGATCGCCACGCCAATTCCCGAGCGCACATAAGGGATCTCGCGTTTGCCGGTGTAGACGCGTCGGCCGGGCCGGCTGACGCGCTTCAACCCGCTGATCACCGGCCGGCGCTCCCGCCGCTCTCCAACGTACTTGAGATGGAGCCGCAACACCGGCTGGGGCTTGCCCTCCTGAGGCGCCACCTCGTAGCTTTCAATGTAGCCTTCCTCCTGGAGAATCCCGGCGATGGCGACCTTGATCTTCGACGAGGGAAGGGCGATGACGGTGTGGCCGGCCAGCAGCCCGTTGCGTATACGAGTCAACATATCGGCAATCGGATCGGTAAGGCTCATCCTGTCTCTCCCTCGCCCGTCACCAACTGGCCTTCACCACGCCCGGGATCTTGCCCTCCAGGGCCTGTTCGCGGAAGCAGATGCGACACATGGCGAAACGCCGGATATACCCGCGCGGCCGCCCGCAGATCCGGCAGCGATTGCGCACCTGGTTCTTGTACCGGCGCCTGGTTTCCCGAATGATGATCGATTTCTTCGCCATGCTATTCGCCTCTCCGGAACGGAACGCCCAGCAGTTGCAGCAGCCGTCGCCCCTGTTCGTCGTCGGGGGCGTCCGTGACCAGCGTCACTTCGAAGCCGCGGATCTTGTCGATCTTGTCGTAGACGATTTCCGGGAAGATCAGCTGTTCCCGGATCCCCAGCGTGTAGTTGCCCCGGCCGTCGAAGCTGTGGGCCGAGACGCCGCGGAAGTCGCGGGTGCGGGGCAGCGCCACGTTCACCAGCCGGTCGAAAAACGACCACATCCGCTCGCCGCGCAAAGTGACCTTGAGCCCGATCGATCGCCCTTCGCGCAACTTGAAATTGGAGATGCTCTTGCGCGCTCGAGTCACCACCGGACGCTGCCCGGTGATGACAGTCATATCCTCCACCGCCGCATCCAGGGCTTTGGCGTTCTCGAGCGCCTCGCCCACGCCGACATTGACGATGATCTTCTTCAGCCGCGGCACCTGCATCGGGCTGCGCACTCCGGTCTCCTTCATCAGGGCCGGGCCGATTTCTTTCCGGTAGCGTTCCTGTAGATAATGAGTCATAGCCGCCTGACGCATCTTATGCGGAGTCGATGACCGACTCGCACTGCTTGCAGACCCGGCGGGCCGTGCCTTCCTCGCGGCGCACCGTCACCCGCACCACCTTCCCGCACTTCGGACAAACGAGCATGACCTTGCCGATGTCCAGCGGCGCCTCAAACTGGATCACGCCCGGATTCATCGTCCGCCCACCGGCCTGGATCTGCCGCTGATGTTTCTTGCGCAGGTTGGCGCCCTGCACGACCACCCGGTCGTCCTCGGGAAGGGTGCGTAGGACCTCCCCGCGCATTCCCTTGTCGCGACCGCTGATGACCTCGACCGTATCGCCCTTCTTGATCTTCACGTCGTTCCCTCCGCCGCGCCGCCTACAAGACTTCCGGCGCCAGCGAAACAATCTTGGTGAACCCTCGCTCGCGCAGTTCGCGCGCCACAGGCCCAAAGATACGCGTCCCCTTCGGGTTAACCCCATCGGCGTCCAGGATCACGGCGGCATTGTCGTCGAACCGAATGTAGGAGCCGTCCTCGCGCCGATACTCCTTGGCGGTGCGCACGATCACCGCCTTGACGATCTCGCTCTTGTGGACGGCGCCGTGGGCCCCTGCCGACTTGACGGTGGCCACGACCACATCGCCGATGCTCCCCACTCGTCGGCGCGAGCCGCCCATGACGTGGATCACCAGCAGCTCCCGGCCGCCCGTGTTATCAGCGACCTTCAGCCGCGTCTCGTGCTGAATCATCCTGCCGCCTCATGGGTCAGGGTCGGCTCGATGATCTCCTCGGCTTGCGCCGCCACAACGGCCTCGGCCGCGCGCCGCAGGATGGCCTCGACCGCCCACCGCTTGCGCTTGGAGATCGGGCGGCTTTCGACGATGCGCACCTGGTCGCCGGGACGGCAGCCCTGCTCGTCGTGGACCAGGTAATCCTTGCTCCGACGCACCACCTTCTGGTACAGCGGGTGGCGGAAACTCTGGTTGATGCGGACCGTCACCGTTTTCTCCAACCGGGCGGCCGTCACGACGCCCGTCATTCGTCGACGCTCGTTGCTCATACCTGTTCCCTTTCCCGTTGGCGCAGGATCGTCGCCAAGCGGGCGATGTCGCGGCGGGCCTGGCGCAGGTTGGCCGTGTTCTTGAGCTGGCCGCTGGCCAGCTGGAAGCGCAGGCGGAAATACTTCTCACGGGCCTCGTCGAGCCGGCTTTGGATCTCCTCCGGGCTCAGCTCGCGAATCTCACTGGCCTTCATCGCCCACTCGCTCCGATCCGGTCGTAGCGCTCGACGAAACGCGTCTTGATCGACAGCTTGTGCGATGCCCGTCGCAACGCTTCCCGGGCATGGTCTTCCGGCAGGCCGGACAGCTCGAACAGCACCCGCCCCGGCCGCACGACAGCGACATAATGATCGACGGCCCCCTTGCCCTTGCCCATGCGCGTTTCGGCCGCCTTCTGCGTCACCGGCTTGTCGGGAAAGATGCGGATCCAGACCTTGCCCCGCCGCTTCATGTAGCGCACCAGCGAGCGGCGGGCGGCCTCGATCTGGCGGGCGGTGACCCACCCCGGCTCGAGCGCCTGAAGGCCGAACTCGCCGAAATCGACCTCGGCCCCGCGCCGGTCGAGGCCCTTCATCCGGCCGCGCGATTGCTTGCGCCACTTGGCCCGTTTCGGGAACAACATCATCGCACCTCAGTCACTCACTCGCTGACGTAGACGTCCATCGACTCGGCCTTTTCGAAGGCCTCCGGCTGGACGTCGCCGCGGTAGATCCATACTTTGACCCCGATCCGGCCATGAGTCGTGAGGGCTTCGGCTTTGGCGAAGTCGATGTCGGCCCGCAGCGTCTGGGCCGGCACGCGGCCCTCGCGCATCCACTCCCGCCGGGCCATTTCGATTCCCGACAGGCGGCCGGCACACATCACCTTGATCCCGCCGGCGCCCTGTCGCATCGCCTGACCCACGGCTCGCTGCATCGCCCGGCGGTGGCTGATGCGGCGCTCCAACTGGCTGGCAATGTTCTCGGCCACGAGACGAGCCTGAAGATCGGGTTCCTTGATTTCGTGAATATCGAGTTTGATCTTGGTGCCGGTCAGCTCTTCGATCACCCGGCGCAGCTCCTTCACCGAGGCGCCCTTGCGGCCGATGACGATTCCGGGCTTGGCCGTGTTGATCGTGACATGAATGTTGTTCGGGTAGCGCTCGATGTCGATCCCGGCGATGCCGGCGCGCGGCAAGGTCTTGGCCACCAGCTCGCGGATTTTCCGGTCTTCATGCAGCTGGTCGGCATACTTCGCACGGCTGGCGAACCAACGCGACTCCCACGGCTTGTTGATCTTGAGCCGGAACCCGATCGGATGGACCTTGCGTCCCATGCCTGCTCCTTCTCTCAGCCGGCGGCGCCGGGGCGTTCGCGCAGAATGACGGTGATGTGCGAGGACCGCCGCAGGATCGGCTTGAACCGGCCGCGCGCCCCGAAGCGGCGCCAGCGCCGCGTCGGGCCCTCGTCGGCCCAGATGCGGGCCACGACTAAGTCGTCGGGGTCTAGCCCGAAATTCTTCTCGGCATTGGCCATCGCCGAGTGGATGACCTTCCGAACCGGCTCGGCCGCCGCCTTGCGGCTGAAGCGCAGCCAATCCAGCGCTTCCTTGGCCGGGCGGCCGCGCACCTGATCGACGACCAACCGCACTTTCTGCGCCGAGGCCAGCACGAAGCGGGCGGAGGCCCGGACGTCGTGTTCTTCGGCCATGGTCTAGCTGGGCTCCACCGGAGCGGCCGTGGCCGTGGTCGTGGTCGTCGCCTTCTCGCGGGTGGAATGGCCGCGGAAGGTGCGAGTCGGAGCGAATTCGCCGAGCTTGTGCCCCACCATGTTCTCGGTGATGTAGATCGGGACGTGGCGCCGCCCGTCGTGCACCGCCACCGTATGGCCCACCATCTGCGGGAAGACCGTGCTCGCCCGACTCCAGGTGCGGATGACCTTCTTCTCGCCGCGCTGGTTCATCTGCTCGATCTTCTGGAGGAGCTTCGGCTCCACGAACGGGCCTTTCTTCAGA
>Ga0184633_10000406_pt1 | contig 15495 bp, 21 predicted proteins | sample PLM31_170_b1_FD_133156 | JGI IMG/M metagenome (GOLD analysis project Ga0184633, IMG submission 133156) | Groundwater sediment microbial communities from an aquifer in East River, Colorado, USA - PLM3-1_170_b1 | ecosystem: Environmental > Terrestrial > Soil > Riparian zone | place: USA: East...
AGACAATCGTGACGGAGTGCTGGACGTGTATCACGCACAATGCAACACCGGAGCGAGCATGGAAATCGCCCTTGCGTAATCCGCCAAATCAGTGCCTCGCCGCGGGCCACGACGTGCGGCCCGCAAAAGTCGCTTGTCTAACGTGTGGGCATCCAGTACATTCGCCCCGGCCTATTGGTGGTTGTCCTATGGCTTGGGACAACGATCTGCCCTGCGATTGCGAAGGCGACGATAACTCAGACGTGCGGCCGGTCAACGAGGCGCTGGAAGTGGAAGGGAAGCCATGGCGCATCTAAAAGCCCTGGACTATACCTTGGGGCCGTGTGAATGCCGCCTTGATCCGGCCAAGGACACGGACGCCGGCATCGATCTGTGCAGCGAAGCGACTGGTAAGGGTGAGTCGCACGACTGTGTAATTCACGGGGAGGGCGAAGATCGTGATTGCCCAAAGTGCTGACCGTCCAGTTTGCCGAGAGTGTGGAGCACACGGCAAGCGCACCGGGCCTGTCGTGATGGGCGCTCCTGGGACAGAACACCTTTGCCGAGACCCATTTCACGCTTCGTCAGGAGGGGATGACATGCCATTGAGCAAGCAAGCACAGGTCGAGGGGAAATGTGGTTGTAGGATCACAGGCGTGACACTCAACAAACCAGTCGCAAACGCGACACTGGATATCGCGCCGGAGTTCTGCCCACTGCACAAGGCCGCCCCGCAGATGGTGGAGGCGCTACGTCTGAACCTCGAACACACAGACGAGTCGGGTCGCCCGTTTTATTGCTTATGTCCGCGCTATGACACATTGAAATACGATTCGCGCCGTGACCATGACGACGACCACGCGACTGGTTGTCATGACGCCCGTGCCGCTCTTCGCGCCGCTGGGGTGAAGCCGTGAGGTTCGACATCGAGACCCGTACCGCCGATACCTGGATCACCTACGTCGAATCGGTCACGCCAGCAAATGCCGCCCGCATCGTCGCCTCCCTCACCACCCAAGGAGAAACCGCACGCTCCGTCCCCCACCGCGCCCCAGTCTGCCTCGCCTGTGGCCTCCCACACCGCTACCGGCTCGGCGACGGTACCCTCTGCGAAAGACCCCCATCAGGCCGTAGCCGATCGCCTCACTGTAAGGCCCTGGAACTCGTACCAGGGCCGTCCTTTGCGCTGATACCGCGGCACGCTAGCCAAAGGTCGGGTCGCGTTCCGACTCGTGCTGCATCGGCTTACCGTAAGTGTGTCTGTGGAGACACACAATGTGTCTCCCGGTGCACAACCGTAGGTTATTTTCTTGTCTGCGGTCGCTTGCCTGCACCGCCTGGCGCGCCGTCGCCTCGCCCCCGAGCGCCAGCCGACTGACCTACCGGTCGGTAGGTAAGCCGACTGACCTACCGGTCGGTAGGTAAGCCGACTGACCTACCGGTCGGTAGGTAACTCGACACCTGGAGCTCGTCGCCCAGGTGACCCCAGCCCGACGTCGCCGGATCGCTCATCGACCCCGGCAAGGCGACCTGCGATCTGGACCGCTCGATCGCCGCCAGTCGGACGACGACGACCACGCCTCGCCGGCCGTCGCCGAGGACCTCTGACCGGCACCGACAGAGACCATGTCGGCGGCGCAGACATCGCCATACATACACGGGTGTAGGTAGCGTGCATAGCATGGACGATGACGACGACATGACGGGGGGGATGCGTCGAGGCCGGCGGGGTCGCTTGGAGGGAGGGTACCCTCCATAGGTCTGCACTTATTACTTTCTTGCTACTATACTGCTACTACATCCAATTTGTGTCTCCGCAGACACACATACGCTATTAGCGATAATTCTAGAGCAAACAATTATCCTAGAGTAATATTATTACAATTTTTCCACTACTAAAGTGGGGTGGTTTGAAACTCTCCCATAGCGACTCTGTCATTATACTACTCTTCTCTTATACTTACATAAGAGAGAGAGTATAGTTAAATATAGATATATGGTTGACGTTAGTAGAAAAGTTGTGATAATATGAACGAATTAACGAGGAGAAACGTAGATGGATGACGACGCAGTTATTTTGGTCAGATTTCGCTACGAATTAGGCATCGGCCAAGCGACTGCCGCGAAGATTATTGGATGCTCTCAGTCGATGGTTGCGAACATCGAAAAGGGGCAGCGGAGGCTAGGCGGGTGGCGCCACGATAGGATAGCGGAGGCGCGCACGGTGTTCGCGTCTGGGGGGCTCCCGGCGGTGATGGCGCTGGCGCCGGCGGTGAAGCCGGTCTTGAAGTATCGGACGCCGGTGCCGGTGGAGGACCGCGACGAAATGACGGGGTGGAGGGTGGTGATGGACCTGACGCAGTCTCAGGCGGCGAAGCAGCTCGGGAGGTCGGTGGAGACGATTCGAGCGATTGAGCACGGGCGGTTGCGGATCAGCCCGGAGGTTCGGGCGTGGATGGAGAAAGACGAGAGGAAGCTGACGGGCCGCAACTGATTTCTATTTTTTCAGAGCGGCAGGATCGACATGGGGGCGTCGTCACATCATCACGACGTGGTCATCGGTGAAGCCGCGGCAGGCGCGGTGGTTGGTGGCGCCCGGGTCGCAGACGTGGAGTTGCCAGTCGAGACAGGTCATGAGCGTCGCGCCGCAGCCGACCGGGTCGCGGGCCCCGTACCCCGGGAGGCACTTCGCGTAGGCCCCGGCGCGGCAGGCGCGGCGGTCGTCGAGCGGGACGAAGGGCGGGCCGCCCGGGTTGCGGCGGTTGAGTTTCACCGGGGCCGCTCCAGGACTTGTCATCGCAGTCTTCCAACCGGCATGGGCGGGGCAGGCAGCAGTCTCGCCTGCTTCCGTTCTCGCTCTATTCGTCGATTTCGGTTCCAACGATGCAGATCGACGTCGTATCGAAGATGGCAGGTCTGACAGAGTGCCTTCAGGTTGTCAGGACCGCAGTCGAGGAAGCCGTCGTCCTTCAGGGTCGAGTCCAGGTGCGCGACAGTGAGCATGACCCAGCCCTTCGCCCACGTCGCGGGCAGTCCGTCGCGCTCAAGGCAACGTCGCGGGCCCGGCGTGGTCCGGTGCAGACCACATTGACCCGAGCATTCACACTGACCGCCGGAGCGCGCCCGGATGAGGACCGAGATCATCGGCCACCCCGGCGGGTACGGCGGCTTCGAGGTGTCGCTCACTGCTTCGTCTCCCCCTCCTCGCCGATGTACACGACGTTCCCGAGTTTCTCGGCCTGCATTCTGATATAGCCCACCGCCGCGTGCAGCACCCGCATGTCCCCGACGATGCCCTTGCCCCGGCAGGTATCGGCGTGCGCCTGCACGATCCCCTTCACCTGCTCGGCGTCGCACCCCATGGCGCGGGCGAAGCAGTGGAGCCCGTCCGCCGCCAGGGACAGGCCGTGCTGAACGATCACGACACCGGCCACGGCTCTTGGGTTGACATCGACATCGATCCCGGCGTGGGCCCGGGCGATGCGGTCGATGACGGCGCGGAGGTCGGCGAGGATGCCGCCGAGTTCGTCGGTGGTCACGTCAGAAGTTCTCCAGGTCGTCTGCAGGAGTCGTCTGCTCGACCGCCGGCACGACGCCAGAGTACGGATTTTCCGGCTTCCCGTCGCCTTCGAGTTCTTCCTTCGCCAGCGCCTCGCCGATCGGCCGGGCCGCTTCATCCCGCTCCTCCCTAGCCTTGTTGACGATCTTCTCGACGCTCCGGACCTGAGCATCGCGTATGGCGTCGTTGACAAACAGGCCAATCTGCGCCGCCTCGATCGTGACGTTCGTCCCGACCAGGCCGTTCAGCTCGGTCGCGCCCATGACCTTGACGGTCACCTCGGGCCCGTGCTTGCCGTCCTTCACCATCAGGACCGTGAGGCTGCCGCCGAACTTCCGCCCCTTCTGGCCCGGTGTCTGCAGGACGACCTGCTCGCCGACGAGCGGGATGAGTTCCGACGGGTCGATGCTGACGGCCGTGAGCGTGATGGTCTCGACGACGCCGTCATCGGTCTCTTTCGCGGTCGCCGCGCTGACGTGCAGAACGTGGTTCATGGGGTTGTCCTCTTCGCCCGGCGCTCAGGCTCGTAGATGTGTTCCTTGCCCGGATCTCCTGCGGGGAGATGCGGTTCAACGCCGCAGGTTCTACACGGACTAAACGGAGGAAATGTCTCGCAGCGCAGGCAGCGATCGTGGTCCGCAAAGGACGGGTTCGCGGAAACCTGGAGCGTCCCGCAGTGTCGACACTGAAACAGGTACTCGTGCCAGAGTATCCGAACTCCGAGCCAGGTCTTCCCAAGAACCGGCACTGACAAGATCCTGATCATCGTCGTTGGTTTCGAGAGCTTTGCCAGTTCGTAACCCTCCCACGCTTTTTCCGACCAGCCATCGCCAATCTTCATGATTCCCCTCCCGCCGCCTCGCGGCCGTCGAATAGGCTCCGATCCTCCTGGAGCCCAATCCCCTCCCAGTACCGCTGTCCCTTCCCCTTCACGATCTGGACGCCGGCGGCGCGGTCCCGCAGGACGTTCGCGAACCCGATGGCCGAGAACCGCGGCCCGCCGTTCTTCTCTGCCCAGTCCTGGTAGCCCCGCATCAAATCTCCCTGCGACACCCGATAGTCCGGCCCCAGCACGCAGCACTCCTCGAGGAACGGGCCAATCGAGTCCATGTCGTCCCGGTACTGGGTGACGGCCGCAGTCACGTCCTCCGGGGCCTGTAGACGGCCACGCTGCCACTCCAGGCAACCACGTACCGCCCACGTCAGGATGCCCGGCAACTCCTCCTTGAGCTTCTTCCCCAGGTCGGGATCCTGGTCGGGATCCTCGATCGTTACGGTGAACGGGACGAGCCGGACGCGCCGCCACATCGCATGGTCGGTGCCGCGGATGACGGGCCGGTGGTTCGCGGCCAGCCACAGCTTGAACACCGGCTTGAACTCGAACGGGTCGCTGTAGAGGTGGCGGGCCGTCACCGTGTCGCCGCCCGTGAGGTTTTTGAGGATCGTCTCGGAGAACCGCCGGTCTCCCTCGGCCTCGGCCGCCGTCACGAACCGGACGCCCCGCATCCTGGCAATGTCGTTTCTCACGCTCTCCTGCTCCTTGTGCAGGAAGGTGCCGAAGTCGGCGTTCTGGGCGAGGGAGCCGAAGAGCGAGCGAAGGACCTCGAGGAAGGTCGACTTCCCGTTCGAGCCAGTTCCGTACAGCATGAAGAACACCTGCTCGGTCGTCGCGCCCGTCAGGCTGTAGCCGACGGCGCGCCGCAGAAAGTCCACCAGCTCCTTCCGGCCGTCCATGATCTGAATCAGGAAGTCATCCCACATCGGGCACTCCGCCGCCGGGTCGTAGTCGACCGGCAGGCAGTGAGTCAGGTAGTCGGATTGCCGGTGTTCGCGCATCGAACCGTCCTTCAGCTCGATCGTGCCGTTCCAGGCATTCACGAGCCAACCGTTCTGGTCGAGTCCGGAGTGGGTGGTGGCGATGCGTGCGTCCGACGCGGCGATCTCGAGCAGGGCGTTGCGCTTCCTGGCCGCTTCGGTCGTGAGGGTATGGCGGATGAGCCTGGTCCGGGCGTCGTCCTTCAGGTTTCGCGCTTCCCCCCACATCGAGTCGAGCGTCTCCTGCACGAGCCCCTGGACGCCGGCGAGGTCGTCCTGCCGCCAATGCGTGCCCGACCACAGGAGCCACCGCTTCCAGGTGTGGACGAACCGGACGGCGTCGTGGTGGGTATCTGCGAATCGCAGAGCGTTGCCGGTGTCCGACAGGTTGTAGCGTGGCGCGACCTCCGGTTCCTCTCCTTGCGGCGCTCCCGGGACCGCCTCTTCGGCCGGGACGAGATCGTCGAGGCCGTAGCCGGCCTGGAGGTGGTCGGTGGCGTCCTTCCCTTCCTTCGCCTCGACGATCCGGACGGTCAGGGCGAGGCCCTTGAGGCTGTCGGCGACCTGGCGGGCGTGCTTGCGGCCGGACTCGTCCTTGTCCTGGACGACGACGACCCGGGCCCCGGCGAGGTAGTGGGCGAACGCCGGCTCCCACTTTCCGGCGCCGCCGCTGTTGGTCGTCGCGACGAACCCTTTCGCGCCATGTTCGCCAGCCTTGTTGAGGTTGTCGGCATCTTTCTCGCCCTCGCATACCAGGATCACGAGTCCGCGCTTCACGGCGTCAGTCAGGAGCGGTAGTTTGTAGGGAACCCGGTCGATTCCCTTGACCGTCCAGATCCAGCCGCCCTTCGGGTCGGGGCGGCGATGGCGGAACTCCTTCCCCTTCTGGCGCACGACTTGGTAGAGGAGCTTCCCCTTCAGGTCGGTGTAGTCGTAGGTCACTTCGATGCTGCGGTCGAAGGAGTCGGAGGGGCGCTCCTTGCGGTCAGCCTCGAACAGGACCGTCGTATCGAGCCCGACCGAGAACAGAACGGCGTCGAATTTGCACCCACCGAAACAGTGGACGAGAGCCCGTCCGTCGCCGCCCTGGCCGACCGTGAGGCTGGCCTTGCTGTCCGGATGGGCCGGGCAGCGGGCCATCCAGCCGTCGCCTTGGCGCTTCGGACTGCAGTTGTGGACTTCGAGGGCGTCGAGAAGGGTCTGCACCGAGCGGCTGGCCGGTGCGCTCATGAACGGTGCCTGGGTCGAAGGTATGATTTCAACGCCCCTCCACCAAGGGCGAAAGAAAATCGGCCCTGCCCCGTGGTGGCACGGGCGAGGGGGGCGTCCCGCAGGGCCGTCGCGCAGGATAAGGGCGTCTGGAACGAATGTCAAGATGATTGTTGACAGAAATTCAAAAATCATTTACTGTGCAGGACGCAAAGGAGGGACGCATGACGGAAGAACTCACGACAACCAAATCTCGGGAGATGGTCGGCAACGTCGAAATCCAGGAAGAGGGCGCAATCGTCCCTCGGCAGACCTTCCTTGCCGCCAGGACGGCGGTTGAGATGGCCCAGGCGCAGACCTCCATGGTCGAGTGGTTCCGACTCAAACTCGCCGACGAGAAACATGAACTCGCGGAGTTCGAGTCGATCGTCAGGCACGCCAAGTCGCACAAGTGGAACACCAGAAACCTGGCGCCGCGGGTCTCCAGGCAGAAAAAGCGCATCACCTTCTACGAGAAGTGTCTGCTGGCCTCGACAATGGGCTACATGATCGTTCCGGAGTTCGAGGTTGATATCGTGGCCATCCGGACAATCCGTGATGAGCCTCTCTATGAATCCATGAGGCGCGAGGGCAGCTACAACAAGCTCTCCCGTAGCGATCTGCGGAATGATCCCGCTGGCGAGCATGCCGCAGGAGTCGGTCATTACGTCTCGGCCCTGCCTACCGGGAGAACCTGGATGACCCACGAGAAGAAAGAGGGCAAGGACATCGACGTCAGCCACGTCGAAACGATGGACTATACCGACCCCGAGTTCCCCGTCACGGTCGCAACTCCCGTCATCATCGAGGCCGTAGGCCAGGCCATGAAGGGGAAGATTTTCGACGAGATCGCCGTCTGTCCGTCGAGCGGCAGGGGCTCCGATCCGATCGTAATCGGACGAGTCTGCATGAAGCAGGGCTACAACTGGAAGAGAATCAACTTCCTCATCGGCTGGTGCGTAGATCTCAGGATGCTATGAGCCATACGGACCTGCCCATCAACCGGAAGTGCATCATGGACGGCTGCGAAACGATCATCCAGGCAAGCGCGTCGTTCCTCCGGGCTCTCTGTCAGGACAACGAGTACACGACCTGCCCGAAGGGCCACCGCCAGCCGTTCTTCGCTTTCGCGTCGCCGCAGGCTCAGATCGCGTGGCTGGAGAGACGGTACTTCCAACTGCACGAACGGGTCAACGAAGCATGGGGCCGGCGCAAGGCGGACCTGACCTGTCCATTCCATCGCCATGGGATGGTCCTGCGGGACGCGGCCCACGTCATCCGCCACAGTCTGCGGAAACATCGGCATGCGGCTGAGGCTCTTGCGGAGGATCGATGACCCGCTGCTCCTGCCCATGCCGCTGCCCGAACGCCGTGGGCCCGAAGCAGCGGATCTGCCGACTCTGCGACCTGAGCCCCTCCTGCCGCGGCAAGCGCGGTACAGTCGCGGCGATGCGGGGCGGGAAGTGGGGGAGGAGGAGACGCTGATGGTCTCGACCGAACGGCTCGACGAACTGATCCGCGTCTGCGAGGCTATCCTCCGTGGCGAAATTAGAGGCAGCGCTGCCTACAGAAACCTCATCATCACCCCGGAGGAAGTGATCGACCTCTGCCGCGACGCCAAGCGCTGGCGGGAGCACGTCAGGCCACCGCGGAACTGTGACCATAGGCTGGATCGATGAGCCAGATCGTCGAGTGCCAGACTTGCGGTCGCGCCGCCATCGTCCTCTGCGGTGCCTGCAACCAGCCCGCCGGCGAACCCAAGCGGTATAATCTGGCAGAGGTCGAGGAGATGATCCTCCGCTGGTGCGGCTTCCCAGAGCGTACCATCGAGAACGTCCGGCACGCCTTCGAGATGGAAGCCTCCGGTGGGGTCGAGGGCGGGCCGGTTCCGGAGACGCCGCCATGACCGTCGTCCTCGAATACCGCTCCGGCAGGGTCGAGATCGTCTCGTTCCTCTACGAGGGCGATTACCCACTGAGGGTCCGCCTTCGCCGTGTCGTCGGGGTCGAGCGCAACGGAGATCCGCGCTACGAACCACAAGTCTTCCGTCACGTCCGCTCCCTAGCGCACGGCAAGCCCGTCTACGTCGAGCAGGAGGCGCCGCAGTCGGCGGACGCGGCGTGAGCTACAAGAACCCGGTCGAGCTGCGGGAGAAGATCTTCCTCGACACGCACGTCGTCGAACGGTGGGGGAACGGAATGGGGAATCGGTGGGGCGGAGGGTGGGAGACTAGGGAGCGGGCGAAGCAGCGCGCCACCCGCGTCATCACAGCCTCGAAGAAATGGACCCGCATGTCCGACCAGTTGTCGCGGAACTTCCGCCTCGCCATCCGCGAGATGATGTCGAAGGACGAGATCAGGGCGATCATCGAGGAGCGGTTCGTCAAGGAACTGCGGGGCGAGGTGCCGCCACTCATCATCCCGGAGTGCTTCGCGACGGCCCGGGGCTTCTCCGCCGAGGATCAGCTCGTCACGACCCAGACCTACAAGCCGCAGCGCTTCCCCGACGACGCGATCTTCCGGGGCTGGACGAGCGACGAGAAGATCGCCTTCTACACCGACGGGAGGGTGCCGGAGAGGTACAGGACGTGAAGTTCATGTCTCTGTTCAGCGGCATAGGAGGGTTCGATCTTGGACTCGAACGAGCAGGATGGGAGTGCGCCGGACAAATCGAAATCGATCCGTTCTGCCAACGAGTCCTCGGAGAACGCTTCAACTCTCCCCGCTGGCCTGACGTGCGGGAGTGGGCGGGCAACGGCTATGAATCAGGTTATCTACGGCCCGACGAATCGCAAGGGCGAGAGGACATTCCATCCGCTGGCGCTGGCACGGCAAGTAAACGCCTCACACACGACGCAGCAGGCAGGATTGATCTGCTCTGCGGAGGCTTCCCCTGCCAAGACCTCTCTGTCGCCGGCAAGCGGGCGGGACTCTCAGGCGAACGCTCCGGCCTCTTCTGGGAGATCATCCGCATCGCCAAGGTCATCCGCCCAGCGTGGGGATTCTTCGAGAATGTTCCAGGGCTTCTTAGCAGTCAACGGGGAGCCGATATGTCCTCCGTCCTCACGGGGCTTCGGGAGTGCTGGCCTGTCGTCGGCTACCGGATTCTGGACAGCCGATATTTCGGAGTCGCCCAGAGACGGCGTCGGGTGTTCTTTGTCTGCGGTCCTACAGAAGAAGGTGTCGCCTCGGTACTTTTTGAGCCCGAGGGCGGCTCAGGGCATCAGGCGGCGGGCAGGGAAGCGGGGGAGAGAGTTGCCCGAGCAGTTGCGTGCGGCTCTGTCGGCTCTGGCTACCGCTTCGACCCGAATGGTGAAGAACTCGTCGTGAGTCGTGATGCCGTGCCCAAGACCGCAAGCGGGCTCGTGACCGATTTGCGCGCAGGGAATCCGCACCCAAGCATTGTTGTTGCCCCTCTTGATACCGCTCCCTATTCAGATCGTGAAGCAGAAGAATCGCGGCTAGTCGTCGCCCAATGCCACGGCTCGAACGTGGGATCCATGGGCGCACTTCGGCGGGGAAGCGGCGGGTTGACTGGAGGCGTGCCGTTCGTGTTCGAGCCGAAGGCATCAATGAGCCAAAGCATGAATCCTAACCGACTTGCCACCGCCATCGGAACCAGCAAGGAGCCCGCCGTATTTCACGCGATTCCAATCCAAGATGCGAGGGGCATCCGAGAGAAGCGGCAGAACGGCATGGGCGTAGGCGAATCTGGCGATCCGATGTTCACGCTCGATTCCGTCAGTCGTCATGCCGTAGGCGTCCGTCGCCTGACCACATTGGAATGCGAACGCCTGCAAGGATTTCCCGATGGCTGGACGTGTCTCTGCCTGCCGCTGGAAGCGTACCAAGCCGACCCAGATCAAGCCGCTACAAACTGCAAGTGCCCCGACTCGCCGCGCTACCGTGCGCTCGGGAACGCCGTCACGGTCTCCGTGATTCAGTGGCTCGGCGAGAGACTTGCGGAGGTCGCATGACCGATCTCGACAAGACCGAACTCCAGCGCCGCGCCAAAGCCGATGCCGATCGCGGTCTCTTCGACAGCGACCCGTGGTGGGCGATCGAGAACGGCCTGGTCTTCACCGAGGACGAGCACGCCCAGGGTGAAGAGGAAGCGAACAAGCCATTCCCGGCCAAGGAATTCCTCCGGGCACTCACCCGCCTCTACCAGCAATCGAGCGTCGGGATCGTCATGAAATCGCGGCAACTCATGATGTCGTGGCTGTTCTGCTGGCTCCTGCTGCACGAGGCCATCACCAAGGACGGCCGGTTGTGCGTGGCGCAGGGGAAGCGCGAGGAGGACGTGCTCGCCAAGGGGACGAAGGCTCTCATGGGCCGGATCAGGTACATGCGGCGGCGGCTCCCGAAGCACCTGCAGCCGGTCGTCCTCGAAGAGTCGAAGTCCACCGAGGTCTACGCCAACGGCTCGACCATCGTCGCCATCCCGCAGGGCGAAGACATCATCCGCTCCCTGACGGCCTCCGCCGTGTTCATGGACGAACTCGCCCGGCACCCGGAGGGAGAGAAGGCGTGGACGGCGGCGCTGCCGACGATCCGGGGCGGCGGCAAGCTGTGGGGCGTGACGACCCCGAACGGCCGCGAGTTCTGCTACCAGCAGGCCGACGAACGGCTCCCGTGGGACAAGTGGGAGCAGTGGCCGCAGGTCATGGAGGGGGTCTACGGCTACCAGAACACCAAGGGCATGTTCCTCGTCGCGCTCCACTACACCGCCGACGACGCGAAGCGCTCGCCGGCCTACCAGATCGAGGCGCGGCGCGGCTACACCAACGTCAACTACTACCGGCAGGAGAACGAACTCGACTTCTCCATGCAGCCCGGGGAGGGCGTGTTCGCCAAGGAGTTCATGGAAGGGCTCCACATGCTCGACCGGAACTACAAGATCAACCCCTTCATGCCGATCTACCGGGGCTGGGACTTCGGCTACAACGGCCAGGCGATCTCGTTCTTCCAGCACAACCACCGCGGCCAGCTCGTCTGGTTCGACCAGGTGTTCTTCAAGCGCCTCGCCCTGCCGCTCGTCTGCCAGGAGGTCATCCGCCGCACCCTGTTCCACCTGAACAAGACGCCGTCGTCGCCCGATGTGAAGGAACTGACCGAAATGCCGATGAGAGAACTTGAGGATTCTGAGTTTTTCAAGAAATCAGCCATGCCGCTGCGCGACCTGGAGGGCCGGGAGATCGATGGTGCCCGGCTGGCCGCAATGACCACGATCGTCGCGCCGATCCAGGCGTTCGACTTCGGCGACCCCTCGGGCGAGGCCCACAACACCCGCGGCGAGACCGACCGGCTCACGCTCCTGACCTTCGGGTTCCAGTTGCGCACCAAGCCGACGACCGGGCGCAAGCGCGATCTCGTCGAGAATGTCCGGGCGCTCCTCCTGCCGCGCTCCGACGGGACGCCCGGGATGCTGATCTCGCCGGGGCCGGCTGCGGAGATGCGGTACGTCAAGGAGGCGTTCCTTGGTGGCTACCATTACCCGGAGGTCACGCTCGGGCGTGCGGACAAAATGCTGCCCCAAAAAGACGGTTTCTATGATCACATCATGGACTCGTGTCAGTACGCCGTGGATCACATCGCTGGTATACGCGGTGCCATGGTGGAAGAGATAGGGGAAGGGCGCGACTGGTGGCGGGGCAGCGAAAACCAAGATAACCCTTGGGCGGGAACAGGAGAGAACTGACGTGACTGACGCTCTCCCAGTGACGGCAGAGAAGAAACGCAGCGGCCCGCGCTCCCGCCAGCTGCACGATCGCTTCTGGGATAAAGTACGAAAAAGCGATGGCTGCTGGATCTGGATCGGCGGAAAAACTCTACTTGGCTATGGATTGGTTCGGCCCGAAGGACAGGAACGAGGTCAACGCAAACGTATTCTTGCCCACAGGGCCTCGTGGGAACTTCACAACGGCCCTCTACCTGAACGAACCGGCGACCGGAAAACGGACGCCTGCGTCTTGCATCGTTGCGACAACCCGTCCTGTGTACGACCGGACCATCTGTTCCTCGGGACCATGGGAGACAACTCCAGGGACATGAGTGCAAAGGGGCGCGTGCGGTACGTCACGATGCCAGGAGAAGCGCATCCGAACGCGAAACTAACCTGGGAGGCGGTCCGACGCATCAGGGAGCTAAGGGCGAGCGGGGTTCAGGGGAAGGCGCTCGCAGAAGAATACGGCGTGACGGCTCGGCTCATCAGTTACGTCTGCACTGGCAGGGGATGGAAAGAGTAATCGGCGACTCGCAGTTCACCGCACCTGAAAAGGAGCCCCAATGCCCGCGACGTTTCTCGAACTGCACAAGGTCACGAAGAAGATCATCAAGGCGCTCGAACCGCTCGACGAGACCGACCGCGAGAAGGTCATGGCGGCTGTGCTGGCGCTGTACGGGCAGAAGTGAAGAGCCAATTGGGAAAATGGCTCGATGGGCTCTTCGCGAAACTCTGGTGGTCGCGGCACCCACGCGAGGCAGCATTCGCAAAGGGCGCACTCATTGACGCGCGCCTTGGATACATCCGTCAGGTCACGAAGGCCATCATCGAATTGGCGCCCTCGGTCTATGAGCCAGAGGAAGCGAAGAAGCAGATCGCGATTGCTCGGAACCGATTACGCGACGCTGAGGACGCAGCCTATGGTCTCGCTTCCCTGAAAGGACGCACGTGAAAGCCTGCATCGTCGTCCCCACGAACCGCGAGAAGAACGCCCGGGAGTTCCTTGAGGCGTGGGAGAAGGAATTCACGTTCAATGAGCGCGTGCTGAACGAGACACCGACCTCGAAGACGACGGCAGCCGATCTGCGCCGCGTCATCGTCGTCGAGGACAACCCGGAACGCACGTTCGCGCTGCCCGACTGGGTGACGCACGTATCCTGGAAGGAGATCGACGCCGACCTGAAGGACGACGCCTGGATCATCCCGCGGCGCACCGGGGCGATCCGGAACTACGGCAACCTGCTGGCGTCCCGCATCCCCGGTCTCGACATGATCGTGAACCTCGACGACGACTGTATGCCGGACGCCCCGCGGTTTCTCGACACGCACTGGCTGGCGCTGGACACTCCCGGCGACCTCTTGCCCATGTTCGACACGGTGGAAGCTCTTTCGGTTCGTGACCGGACAGACCAACGAAGCCGCCATCCTGGAATGGAAAGCCGAATCATGATCGAGCCGATCACGGTCGTCACCGCCACCGTCAACCGCTCGTCGCTGCCCCGCGCCGTCGAGTCGGTCCAGCGCCAGACCCTGCGACCCGTCCGTCACTGCCTCCTGTTCCAGCAACTCATGCGCTCTCCGGTCATCGACCTCCCCAGACCCTCGGACGTGCCGCTCCGGATCGACTGGCTCACGCCGCCGCAGCCGAACATCGTCGAGGCGTACAACCGGGTGGAGGCGATGGCCGACACCCCCTGGGTCGCCATGCTCGACGACGACTGCTGGTGGGAGCCCGATCACCTCCTGACGCTCGCGCGACTCGCGGAGGAGACGAACGCCGACTTCGTCTGGGGGAGTTCCATCTGTACCGACCTCGTGAGCGGCCGGGAAGTCTTCCGCCGCAACAGCGACCGGCCGGACTTCGGCTACATCGACACGAACGAGATCCTGTTCCGAAAAACCTGCATCGAACGCTGGGGCGGGTTCCGGGTCGAGGACTGCGACCAGCGGGAATTTCCGAAGTTGCGGGGCATCGATGGGCGTAGAATCGAACGGTGGGTGAAGGGCGGGGCGACTTACGCCCACAGCGAGGCGTACACCGTCCATTACGGCTGGAGAGAGAGGCCGGAGTTTTGATTTGCGGTATGCACGAAAACAACCTGAGTTGGCTTCAAGATCTGAAACGGTCCTACCCGGACAATTTCAACAACTGCGCCGTTCTGGAGCTCGGCAGCATGTATGTGAATGGCACAGTTCGCGATGCCTTCCATGCCTGTCGATTCGTTGGTGTTGACATGGACAACGGGCCATTGGTTGATGTCAGAGTCAAGGCGTCAGACACGTGTTTCAAGAAAGGTGAGTTCGATACGATCATCAGCTTCTCGATGTTCGAGCACGATCTGGAATGGCGGGAATCTCTCGCGCACAATCTGCCGTTCCTCAAGGAAGGCGGGATGGTCTTCGTGTCCTTTGGAGCAGAAGGCAATTTTCCACACGAGTTCCCCATATGGCAACCCATACCACACCTGGACTTCCTTGACCATGCGCGTGATTGTGGACTAGACATCATGGATGCTTTTTTCGAGTGGGAACGGTACACTGGTCGCTCTTCTCCTGGGATATTCGATGCCGTCTTGAGGAAGCCGAACACCTACAGAGAGACGCCGGAGTTCTGATGATGAACGATCGACGCATCCTTTTCCTCGACCTCGGCCCCTTCGGCGGTCTTCTGGGTCACCATCCAGTCAACGCCATCGACGCCTTTTGGCAGGACCACGGCTTGTGCCTCCTCCGCACGATCCTCCACAACGCCGGCATCCAGACGGACATTGCCTCAACCCGCCTCTGCAACAACTGGAACGCAGTCTGGCCACTCCTCGTCGGCTACGACACCCTCATCATGAACGTCCGCTCCTACCGCTTCGGCCCCGCGAAGATGGCGGCGCGCGGCTTCAAGGACGTGAACCCCGGCGGCGTCGTCCTGGTCGGCGGGATGCACGCCTCCGTCGCCCCCGAGGACATGGAGGCGGTCGAGGAGTTCGATCACGTCTGCAAGGGGCCGGGCGAGAAGGTGATCGTCGATCTCGTCAAGAACCCCGGGGACTTCCCGAAACTGTTCGACGGCCCGCCATCGGCGCGGATGGAGGACTGGCCGCGCATGGACCGGACGCTGTGGCCCGTGCCGCTGCCGCCGTCGCCGCAGGCGCCGACGTATCCCCTCGAAGCAACAT